>SDBT01001696.1_pt1 | contig 39194 bp, 31 predicted proteins | sample 2277101 | NCBI WGS metagenome assembly SDBT01 (sample SAMN10404973, study PRJNA504765) | marine sediment metagenome | isolation source: marine sediment core GS10_PC15, 103 cmbsf | place: Arctic Ocean: Southern Knipovich Ridge | collected 2010 | reverse complement strand
AAAAAGTTAGGTACACCTAAAAGTTGAACAAAAGTAGGCCAAAAGTTGTCCACTTTTTACTTTTTTTCCAAAAATCTCCGAAATCTGACAAAACATATACAAAGCTGAAGCAAGCTTCAGCACCCCAAAATAAAATCTGAGATGGAATCCCAGCATACGAAAGTGATGATGTCTCATTATTACTATCGAGTTATCGTCTATATTATGTGACATATTTCGGGATGGTTCATTTCCCAGTATGATTAAGGTAACACTTTCTGAATATGGCTGAAAATCCCCCCAGCCCCCTTTTCAAGGGGGAGCTATGAACCCTCGCTAGAGCAGTTCTGCTACTCACCACTGTGGAGCGAATGTAGAGCGGACTTCCTGCTCCCACTTGAAAAGGGGGCTGGGGGGATTTTCGATGGAACAACATATATCATATCCAAAAGTGTTACCACAATTGTGAACCATGCCCATATCTCCACACTTAATCCTGAAGAGCCATGTTACTTCGTCATTTTCATTATGGAACTGGCATTACCATGACTCGAATATAAATGCTATTTTTACGATCTTCACAAGCACCTCACCCGACCACTGCGAGGGAACTTCATCAAGTTTGTAGCGAAACTTCTGGCTGTAATTCGGCTTCAGCAATTTATTCTCATCAGTTTCCCATCGTGGGGCAAGAACAGGATAATGTGTTCTCTCAAATATAGCTCTTCCCTCTTCGTCCAGATAGAAAATTGTGATCTCAATCTTACGGACAATTCTGTTTCCTGTATTCCTGATCTCCCCGGACACTGACTTACCGTCAGACCATATATGATCAACCCGGACATCTGTAAGCTCCAATTTGGGCATATAGGCCTCTCGCGCAGCTTGCTTTGTCTCCGCCTCATCGGGCGCATCTTTGGAGCGCCCACACATGGATAAGCCCAGGACAAGTAGAGCGATAAAGACTATCACGGACATTATCACCACAAGTGCTATTAGTTTCGGACTTAATTTGAGGCCTGGTCGAAATTCCCACTGCATGTTGCTCTTGTCCCTCACCATAGGGTGCTGCGCAGTCCACAGGCTCCTTGTTATACTGCGATCGGTCACAAAGCTAATCACGAATGCCACGAATAGACGAATTTCACGAATTTGAGCCAGAGGCTTAACCACAGATGAACGCAGATTTTCACAGATTTTCCTATGTGTCTGTGGCTGGATGATACTGTTGGCGAATTTATCTAACCAGACGGGACTTTATGAAGGTTCATCAAGTCCCGTTTGATGGATTCGCCAACAGTATCTTTCCAACCCCGACCGAATAGCAATTCCGAATTCGCCAACAGTGTCCTGGATTCTCTGTCCCCAAATCATTTGTGTCATTCGTTTATTTGTGTGATTCGTGATTGTGTCCAAAAGCGCAATCTATAACCGTGTTAAGTATAGCTATAGCCATGAGCTATTCAGGCTCACTGGCTTCGCCTGATTTCATAATACCCTTGAGGATTCCAACAGCGAAGAAAAGCACAACGGCAATAGTTACGGCGAGTCCGGCGGCATAGATAGCGTTTTCGATGGTGGAAGATCCCTGCTCAACTATCGTGAGGAGTTTCTTTGCAGTAGATATACCCCATGCAAGAAATGTCCCCAGATGCTTTCTGAATATAACGTCAAGCACAGCCCCGCCGCACAAGAAAGTAAGAAACGTAGATGCCGCGTTGAAGGTGAAGATAGCCCTTCGTTGCTCAGTGGGAGCAAATAACAGCCACAACGCAGTTCCGACTGTCAGAATACCAGCGGGCAGTGCTAGAGACCAGTAAAAGATTCCCAGCCCAGCCACTAGCATAAGCGCCAGAGATTCTACAAAGAGCAAGGCTACAAAGAAAAATCCTAACACAGCCGCCTGTTTGGGAGTTGGGAAGAAGAATAAAGCCTTTTTCTCGCATCGGAGTATGCCATTCTCATCCCTTATTGGGTGGGCTGGGGCGTAAACCATAATATGGCCTGCCTGCCACGTGAGCACGATACCACCCAACAACCAGGGCAGTATGCTGGAAAAGAGCGTCTCCGGTGAGACCGCAGCCCATCCGCCTATGGGTAATAACGCGATAATAAACGGCAGAGATAAGTATCCTACGTGATCTCTGAGGAACAGACAATACAGTATTGCCAGTATCTCGGCAGTAGCAATAACTGCCGTGGCTGTTGGGTTGTAGAATATCCATGTGACACCCACGGCCAGGCCCATAAGGAATAACGCAAAGACCAGTGCTAAAGTGGTTGGAAACCGTCCTGCGGGGATAGGACGGTTCGGCCAAACTGTCTTATCCCGCTCTCGATCCGTCCAATCGTTGAATGCGTGCGTACCTGATACTGCAAATATGCAAGCTAGTATACCAGCCGCCAGGATCAGTGGTGAAGGCAGCGTCCCCGGAGACAGAAATGCCCCGATTCCAACTGTCGGTATTGCCATTATCACAAGGAAGGGACGGGCAATCTCGATAAAACTCTCCAGAAGCGTCAGTTTTTTCCATCGCTCCGTGGGGGGAAATGCGCCATGCCCCATAGCGCCCCTGCTTATCGAACCTAATATCTCACCAAAACTTACATAGCTTTTACTGGACATACGTCCTTTCCTTTCTAATGCACTTATCTCACACCTCAGGAATAGCACACTCTAATTGACAAAGTAGTATTAATCCTGAAGAACCAAAAGTGCTACCACAATTATGAACCATGCCATAGCGATAATAATCAAACTCGCAGCATTCATACTGTCTTCAGACCTGAAATATATCAGATTCTCTGATTGATGTCAACACCCAAAAAGCCCCTGCCAAGCATAAAGTTTATGTCCCAAAGCCGTCGGGACAGGAATTTCCCGACTATAGTGGTTGTGGAGAATATCAATCGTGGTTGTGGAGAATATCACTACAACCGATAGACGGGTCTTTCCAGTCCCGTTTGGCAGAATGAAGCATCCCATCATGCCATTACGCCAGATTATGGACGAAAAGTTTATGCTTGGAAAGCCCTTGTCAAAACTCTTGACAGCTTTGCGGAAGTATGTTATTATCTCCCTGCTGGTATATTTGCCTTTAAGGCACTTTGAGGAGAGATTTATGAAAAAGAATGAATACACGTTCGCTGTTATGCCTTCCTCTGGACACAGAATGCGGACATTTTCGCTCTCTGCTGTCAGCCTGATAGTGTTAGCGATTTCCCTCGCTGTTATCGTCATATCGTCTATTACATTTGGCTCTCTGGCAACGTGGAAATACTGCAAAAAGCAGCGGGAGAAGGCAGAAGAGGCTGTCCAGAACGCCGGAATTTTGCATAAGGAGCTTGAGATCGAGCTTCAGAAAATTAAAAAGAGTTACACGAATTTTAAGAATGTTCTGGATGTAGACACGGAGTCAGACTCGGATCAGGATGACAAGATGGGGAAAGGTGGTCCTGAGATGCCGGAGCTGTTTGACATTCCTGTACTTGATCTCTATTCAGTTAGCGAGAGATTAGATGATGCAGGAATAGAGTTCCCGCCTGTCCTGTTGGAATCTATTTCTCTGAGAGCGGATATCAATGAACTTATCCGGCGCATAGACGAGAAGATAGTTGAGCTGTCTATAACTCCATCTATATGGCCCATTAAATTCGAGCCAAAAGAGCAGATCTGGATAAGCAGCGGATTCCGTCGTCGGCCAAGCCCCTTTACGGGCAAATGGGAAATGCATACGGGTATTGATGTTCCAGGACCCAGCCGAACTCCCATAATAGCTACAGCCGATGGAACTATCACAAAGATCGGGAGTGACAGGTATCTGGGCAACCATATCGAGATTTACCATAGCAAGAAGTTCTCAACGCTCTATGGCCACATGAGGAACTTCGCTAAAGGCATGAAGAAGGGAACTAGAGTCAACGAAGGCGATATAATAGGATATATGGGCAGAACCGGCAGGGTTACCGGAACGCATGTTCATTACGAAGTCAAGCTCAAAGGTAAGTCCGTTAATCCTGTTAACTATATTCTGGACTGAATACTTCCTGTGCGGCAAGGACATACGCGAGATGAAAATGCTTAAAGATAAAATGCAGCCGGGGAAATTGGATACCTATATAGGCGAAGAAACTTCCTTCGAGGGCAGCTTGACCTCCAGGAAGAGCCTCACTATCTATGGGAGTGTCAAGGGCACTATAGAGTGTCAGGGACGCGTTGTGGTAGGGGAAAGCGGCGACATTGAGGCTGATGTAATAGCAAACGAAGTTATGGTCAGCGGTAGAATCCTGGGCAACGTGACAGCCAAAAGCAAGCTGGAAATAACATCCACCGGCGTTATACATGGCGATATTAAGACCGCCCGATTACTTATGGAAGATGGAAGCAAGCTCGACGGTCGCAGTGAAATGTTGCCAGACGATGGCTCTACGGCTGTGAAGCGAGCAAAAACAGAAGCTATACCCGCTACTCCCGCATCACAGAAAAAAACCAAACTTGCTGACGCATCCCAAAACTAGTACCTGCACACTAGATTCCTATAGTAGAACGAGGCTGCCAGCCCGTTGATAAACAAGCCAGCAGCATGTTCCACGAATATTATATATCATGATCAAAAGTGTTACTACAGTTGTGAACATACGTGGTTTTTTACGTCTAATACCACCTTACGGACGGAGAAGTTATCATTCCCTGAGAACACCAGGTAGCAGGTTTTGCCATCATCGCTCATCCATTTTGTTGGAAAACACGCCGTCTCACCTGGCCCTACGTCCCACTCTTCGGTTTCATAGATCACTGTCCAGAGTCCCCAGGGTTCTGGCGCGCCGTAGACAGCGAACCCGCCCTCAAAGCGCGTGTCTGCATCGTCATGATACAACTGCTGCCACCAGAGATATTGCTTCAGTTCTGCATTGTAACTGATACTTGAGCGACGACACAGTCCGGGATTTGTGAAGATGGAGCCGCGCCGATGAATGTCCTTCGTCCAGATCGGGTTGTCACTTGAGTCAAACTCCTTGAAGAATTCGTATTCACTGCGGTTCATTATCTCATCTTTTGGAACACGAACCAGGACGAAACTATCGCCCACGTCATAGGCGCTGGGATTGTCGTGTGATACCATGTAGACGTAATCCTTATGTCTGTCAGGTACACCGGTATAATTCTTCCCGAAGTTTATGAAAGTCATATACCCCAGCTCCTCAAACTTCCAGTCGCTCCACGTCCACGTCCGGGCGTAGTCCGTTGACCGGGCGAGTTGGCAGTGATTCCCGTTATCATCGGCGTTCCGCGCCCACATATAGAGAACCCCATCCACCATTAGCAGACCGCTTGCCTTTTTGCCCGATTTGCCCATGCCGGCGTTTTCTGCATCTGATCGGATATTCTCCGCCTTGAAATCAGTTGGGTCACCTGCGATCCGGGCGAATCCAAGCCCTAATTTTGAGGGCACTATAGGATCAAACCCGTATCCATCTCCGTAGGCTGTGTAGATATTACCATCATCGGCCCACGTGACAGGCCAGTTGTCGCTTCCATCCCTGCCTTTTCCTTTGGCCTTACGCACGATGGTGTCAGCAGGCGACCATTCTACGCCTGTAATCACAGGATTTGGCAGATGCACTCCAGGATCGATAATGGAGTCCATCAGGGGATTGAAAAGATATTTCTCCATACCTCCCCAGAAGCCCTCCCCCTCTGATTCCTTACCTATCAACGCTCCATTCCGCACAAAAATCATGTCCAGGCTGGGGATCACCATGAGTATCTGGTTGCCCGCGCCGGCTCCGGAAAACGCGTCTTTCGGAACTGCCGGCCAGATACCGTCGAAATTCGTCCACCATCCCAGGCCGCTCCCGGGTTGTGGGTTGCCCGCAGGTCTGCCGGGCAGCGGTGTATTCGCGTATGCGACTACCTTCTCAACCCATTCTGCCGGGACAAGCTGTTTTCCTTCCCAATTGCCTTTGCGGAGCATCAATCTCCCGACGCGCGCCACAGCCCGGGCGGTATAGCCTCCGCCGCCCCAGTTCGCGTAGATATTCAGTCCGTCCACCTGGTATCCTCTTCCGTATCCGATGCTCCATTCCTCATCCGGCACGCCGATGGGCTTCATGATGCGCTCTCTCAGCAGAGAGAGGATGTCCGTCTGAGGAGCGCCTTTCAGGCTGGCAGTTACCGCGTAGGACAGCATGGCCATTCCCGGATTGCTGTAGGCATAATCCGACCCCGGCGGAAAGATTACGGGAGACTGATCCCGCGATATGGAAAACGGGTCCGGATCTTTCCTCCAGAACGCGCCCATCCAGTCTGGCAGATCCTCGTGAGAAACGCCTTCCTGATTAGCATCCTGAATTCCTGACGAGTGCGTTGCCAGATGGCGTATGGTGATCTTTGACTTCTCAGGATGATCCTTCCATGCGGGTATGTATTTCCAGACAGGATCATCCACAGCGAGGCATCCGTCATTCAACGCCAGCATTAAGGACGTGCCGCCAACCAGCGCTTTAGCCATAGATGCCGTATAATGCTGCTTTTTCGCTCCGTGATCCGGCGCGTACCATTCATACACGATCTTATCATTGCGGACAAGTAAAAATGCTTTAGTGCCTTTGGCGGCCAGAATTTCCCTCAATTTATCAAGTTTGGATGCGGACATCCCCTGATCTCCCGGCGACGCTATTTCCCATTTAAAGCTATTCTCCATTTGTTTCCCTCCGTTCTTAGCATACGTTTTGCCATAGGTCAGATCACATGACTGACACTTTAACCTTAGAGGAGTATACCAGTCAAATATTGCTAAGGGAAGGATAAAACGAGGAAGGAGTAAAAGCAAGGGGAAAATATAAGCAAATGGAATATTGGCCATTTTTTTGGGCATGGTCCATTTTCCGGTAGAATTAAGCTAATACTTTCTGGACGCCGCTGATTATGGGCTTATGGGCTTGTGCAGGCAAGATACCTGCGATCCCAAGAATTGCCGCCGGGCGATCCAGATTATCGTTGACAAGCCACTCCCCAATATATAGTATACATAAGATGACGAAGAAGTGAAGCTGTTTTTTATTGATACTAACCTATGGGGAGGTAAACATAATGCAGACGGCGAAGCTGGGCGAACATCAGATCAGCAGGTTGATCTGCGCTGGTAACCCGTTCGGTGGATATGCGCATGGCGGCGATCTGGCGTATCTGGGTAGGCTGTTCAAGGCATACTTCACGGATGAGAAGATCGCCGAGACACTTCAGTTATGCACCGCCAACGGCATCAACACAGCCCTGATAGAAATCGAGGACAATATCCTGAGATCTCTCGACCTCTACGAAAAGAGGACGGGAGAGCGGATACAATGGATCTGCCAGATTCCGCCCGATAGAAAGCGGGTGGGATTGATGAAGCACATGAAAGAGCAGATCCAGATCGCGGCCGATAATAAGGCTATCTGCGCGTTTATACAGGGTGCCGCGACGGAAAAAATGTTCGCGGAAAATAAGACAGAGGAGTTGCGAGAACTCATAACTCTGATGAAGGAAAAAGGTATTGTTCCGGGTGTCTGCTCTCATCATCCCGCCATTATTGAAAGGGCGGCGGAACTTGAGCTGGGCGCGGAGTTCTACATGATGACTCTGAACAAAGTCGGCTATTGCTGTGATGATCCTGTAGCTGCGAAGCGCGCTATGATGAATATTGATACGCCGTTCATCAGCTTCAAAGTGCTGGGCGCAGGGAGGGATAAGCCGGAATCTGGTTTCAGAAACGCTTTTGATGCGGGAGCGACTTTTATGGCGGTCGGAATGTTCGATTTCCAGGTCAAGGAAAATGCGGAACTGGTGACCAAAATTCTGGGAGATTAATTGTTTTGATCGCCAAACAGGCATGGGAATGTGTAGGGGCGGACCTCGTGTTCGCCCTGGCCGATGCCGACATTTCACGGGCGAACACAAGTCACGGGCGAACACAAGGTTCGCCCGTACGTAGGAGGAGTTCAATGAAATACGGAATACGCGACGGAATGTTAAGAGAGCCACTGGATACCATGTTTACAGTCGCCAAAGAGATCGGCTTCGATGGAATAGAGTATTGCATAGGCGGCGACTACAAGGATAGTCTGCTGTGGCAAAGCGATGGCCCTGCGAAATTGAAGGCGCTGGCTGACAAAGACGGGATGGAGATTTCGTCCCTGTCACCGGGCGTGTTTAGCTCTCAGCATCCGGTAGTTCCCGAAGAAGAGAAACGGGCAGAGGGGATCAAGATGCTGACGCATGTAATCGAGGTATGCCCTCTACTGGATACGAGCGATATTCTCGTTCCCATGTTCCCTCGCGACTTCAAAGAGTGGCCGGATGAGACATGGACAGCGATGGTGGAAGGCTTCAAACCACTGGCGGAAGTGGCTGAGAAACATAAGGTTGTTCTGGATCTGGAGACAACTTTCAGCGCTGATCACCTCCTGATGCTTATTGACAGGATCGGGTCGGATTGCGTGAAGGTCTACTACGATTTCGCTAACCAGATGAATCGTGGGTACGACGTTCCGGCAGAGCTGCGGCAGTTGGGCGATGCAGTGGGTATGCTTCACGCTAAGGATACCGATAGAAGCATGTTGGGCGAAGGCAGAGTTGATTTCAAAGCCGTCAACGAATCCATGATTGCCATAGGTTACGACGGCTACATCGTGCTGGAGACACCCACAGGAGATGACCCGAAAGCCGCTAATGCACAGAATCTGGCTTTCACCAAAAAGTTGGGTAAGTAGCAAAAAAGCACATTCCTGCAATATATTAGCCACGGATTGTCACGGATAAACACGGAAGATTTGGCAGAATTCTGTGAATATCTGTGTCAATCTGTGGCTAATGGCTCCCATTAGGATACAAACCAATAACGTAAGCATATAGACCAAATTGAAATGGCCACTTGCGTCAATTTTTTCTTTACTTTATGGGGTGTCAGCATGTATAATAGGAGGTATACAAGCTAAAACAAATAAGGGGCAAGTATGTATCGAGGTTTCTGTAATGCGTTCGTCGGGCAATCTCTGATAAACTCCTCAAATTCTGAGGGAGGGAAAGGCTATGAGAAAGGTTATTTCGCTTTATACTATACTGTTATTTTCTTTCGCAGTCATAGGATTAACGGGATGCGGTGACGACTCTGATCCAGAATTTACCAATGCAGGCCCCTCAATTGCCAGAGTAGTTCCCGCGAATGGGGCGACTGATGTGCCGTCAAACACAGCTATTTTGATAACATTCGATGAGGAAATAAACACGCCATCTACCGGTAACCTGAGTTTTACGCCGGGTGTAAGTGGCACTGTCTCCTACGATCCGGACTCTTATACCTTGACATTCAGGCCGTCCGCTGATTTGGGCATAACTACGGAATACTCTCTAACAATAGACGGTATTACGGATATAGAAGGTGCTGCTATGAAACCGGTCACCATCAAGTTCACCACGTCTGTGCCCGATAATCAGCGCCCGGAGATAACGTTTACATATCCGGAGGACGGGCAGAAGGACATTGGTCATGATGAAGATATGGTGATCGGATTCAGCGAAGCAATAGATAGATCCAGGTTCCGGAGCTCTATAAATTTCATACCTGAGATCGATGTAGATCAGGATCAATGGATCCTTGAGTGGAATCTCGCGGGTGATGAGATAGTGACAATATCTCCCCCGCCAGGGACGGAACCGTATCCGCTGAACAAGGATTGCACTTTATTTTTGAGCAAAAGCAATGTGCTGGACATCTCTGGTAATCCCATTCTGGTTGATCTACAACTGAAATTCAAAACACTCAGATACCCTATAGAGAAGGTGAACCCGCTCTATCACGTGCATGAAATGCAGATTATATGGATGTATAGCCTCGGAAAATGGAAAAGCAAATGGGTAGTTCTCTGGGGTGGTACGCAGGTACAGGGCGGGCCATCGCAGAACACTCCCAGTGGCACAATAACTGCCAGCGCGGATGGTTACATTCTGGAGGATGTTGAGGTTTCTGCTGCGAACGCTAATAATATGTTCGTACCAGTAATCACCAAAGGCAATGGCAACAGAATGACGTGGAGCACTGTCAATTTAAATAATAACAGGAAATTCAAGATGATATTTACCAGTACGTCAAAGTATTTGACGTTTGATCTGAAATCATCAGCCGGAACGATTCCAAAGCAGTATGTGTATATCGGCCTCAATTATGAGAATCCATCGCGTACACCGTTTACGATGAGAAACAGGGATTAATAGGGTCTGAAAGGAACGCAATTAATGAGCAAGTATGATGTTGTTGTTATCGGTGCAGGGCCTGGTGGGTATGTAGCGGCCATACGCGCAGCGCAGTTGGGGATGAGTGTTGCGATTGTTGAGCGGGAGGAAGTCGGTGGGGTATGCCTTAATTGGGGATGTATTCCATCCAAATCGCTGCTCAGGAACGCCGAAGTTCTCTCCCTCCTGAAAAACGCCGATAAATTCGGGATAACCTTTGACAATTTGCAGTATGATCTGGGGGCGGCGATGGCGCGCAGCCGACAGGTCGCGGAACGTCTGGTAAACGGCGTCCAATATCTGCTTAAGAAAAATAAAGTTGAGTTGATCAAAGGCGAGGGGAAGATTGTCGGCGCCGGAAAAGTAGAGGTCAGTCCCGAAGGACAACAACTGGAAGCAAAGAACCTGATCATCGCAACCGGATCGCAACCCAGATTACTGCCCGGCGTTGAGTTCGACAACGAAGTCATCATCAGCAGCTATGATGCTCTGAAGCTGACAGCGGTACCGGAAAAACTGATTGTCGTTGGCGGCGGAGCCATTGGTGTTGAGTTCGCCTACTTCTACAGGATATATGGTAGCGAAGTGACCATAATAGAGCTGCTCCCGCACCTGCTTCCCAACGAGGACGAGGAAATAAGCGCGCTGCTGGAGAAATCCCTGTCCAGTCAGGGCATCGAAATATTGACCAGTTGCAGCGTTCAGGAGATAAGCAGGCAGGGCAACAAAGCCAGTGTTCGATTTTCGTCCCCTTCCGGCGAGAAGATCGCTGAGGGAGATAAGGTTCTCATCGCCATCGGAGTTGCTGGCAACAGCGGCGGATTGGGGCTGGAGAAGCTGGGAGTCGCGATTGAAAAGGGCTTTATCAAAGTGAACGGGAAGATGGCAACCAACGTAGAAGGCATCTACGCCATTGGCGATGTCACAGGCCCTCCGCTATTAGCTCACGTGGCATCAGCCCAGGGAGTTCTGGTTGTGGAGACCATAGCTGGACACGAAACGACCGAACTGGTTTATGAAGACATGCCTCGCGCCACATACTGTCACCCGCAGGTCGCGAGTCTAGGTCTGACAGAGGCACAGGCGAAGGAGCGCGGCTTCAAAGTTAAGGTAGGGAAATTCCCGTTCCAGGCCAACGGAAAGGCGATAGCTCTGGATGATTATGAGGGGATGGTAAAATTCGTGGTGGACGAGGAATTCGGCGAGTTGCTGGGCGCGCACATAATCGGACCTGAGGCCTCCGAACTGCTGTCCGAGATCGGCGTGGCGAAGCAACTGGAGTATTCCGCGGACGACATAGCCAGAACAGTCCACGCCCACCCAACCTTATCAGAAGCCATCATGGAAGCCGCTCTGGCGGTTGGTGACGGGGCCATACACATCTGATTCCGCCGTTTTACTCTCGACTCAATATGGAATCACACCACACCTATCACTCTAATTTTGCCGATTGACGGCGATCCCTCCGATTCCACAAGCATCCTTCTAAGGAGAATAGTCACATGCTTATCGACATCCACGTTCACACGTGCAAACCTCGTCACCCCAAAGTTACTCGCATGAACGGAAGTCGCTATCCCTCGCCGCGGGAACTCATCGGGATGATGGACGCTGCCGGCATCGACATGGCGGTCATACAGATTGGGGTTAGCCCGGACTGCCGATACACAGTCGTAACCCCAGAGGAAGCCCTTGAGATTTCCGCTATGTATCCCGACCGCCTGGTTCCATTCTGCAACATGGACCCGCGGTACCTCACCAACAGCACGGAGGCCAATTTCAGACCTCTGCTGGAAGCCTACAAGGAAATGGGCTGTAAAGGAGTCGGCGAATATCTACCGAACCTGTATTTCGATGACCTGCTGAATATGAATTTCTTCGGGCAGGTTGAGGAAGCAGGCTTGCCGCTCACTTTTCACATCGCTCCTCAGGTTGGGGGCTACTACGGATGTGCTGACGAAGTTGGGCTTCCTCGCCTGGAGAAGGTACTCAAGTCGTTTCCGAATCTCATCTTTCTGGCGCACTCCCAGCCGTTCTGGGCGGAAATTGGGACAGACGTTATTCAGGATGGTGAACGCGTGGGATACCCGAAGGGTAAAGTAACGCCAGGCCGGGTTGTCGAGTTGATGCGGAAATATCCAAACCTGCACGGGGATCTCTCAGCAGGAAGCGGATTCAACGCTATCAGCCGCGACCCGGAGTTCGGATATACGTTCATGGAGGAGTTCCAGGATCGGCTGTATTGGGGCACTGACATCGCCAATGTCCCGCAGGAACTGCCCATCGTGAACTACTTCCTGAAGCTCAAAGAGGAGAAGCTTATCTCCCAGGAGGCATACGATAAGATCACCTGGCAGAACGCGAACAGGCTCCTGAGCTTGGGCATTAGTGCTGCAATCGCTTAATAACATATGTCTTGTTGTAGGGGCTGCTTGTGCCCTGGGCACGCGCAGCGTGCCCCTACGGGTGTTTTTGGCGATACGAACTTACCGATCAAACCAATTAGTGGTTTGATCGGTAAGTTTCTGTAATGTAGAAAATGCCCATCCTGCCACTGGATTCCAGCCTACGCTGGAATGACAAGAGATACATTATTCAGTTATTAGAACACTTTTTCGCTTAGCTTAATGCGTATGGGGTGATCCTCCCGGCGAACTGCTATGCCATCCCACCGTGATATAACCATACCTGATCGCCGTCCGCTAGTTACATACCCTTCATAATTCAAGCGTGTTTCTAAAGTTAATCGATTATACTGCCGATAAATTAAATGTATCAAAGTATGTATATTGGGGGATAAATCAGCGCAGTAGCTTAATAGAAAATCATCAGGGCAATGAGGTTTCGCTGATAATATCCGAGGATGAAGCGGGCATCTTCATCAAAGCTCTTAAGTTCGCGAGGATAACGGCATAATGAATGGAGTTTCAGCAAAAAAAAGGGATCTTCTCTGGCGCGAAGAGATGGGGGATGCCGAGTGGCAGGTGATCGTGGAAAGCTTGCAGAGGGCCGAAAGATGGGATGATATGTGGCGTTTTGTTTTCCTCGCACCTATGGAGTGGAGCGCGGCGATGATCCGTGCCATGTATGATGGTGGGTGGGTACCAAGAGAAAAAGATGAGGATATATGGAGAGAATTGGTGAGACTCTGTCCAAAAGATGACAGACCGATAGTGCTTACTGACAGTAATCTCATCAAAGTTCTCCAGGGGCATAGGGACTGGGTGAGGCAGCTTTCTATTACTCCTGACGGAAAAATGCTGGCAAGCGGAAGTCTGGACAGTACGATCCGGCTATGGAGTCTTCCCAATGGTAAATACATCAGGGCGCTTGAGGGACACAGCGACTCGGTTTTCTGTCTTTCCATCAGCCAGGATGGTGGAATGCTGGCAAGCGGCAGCCTGGATAATACAATTCGGCTGTGGAATCTCCCCGATGGTGAGTGTATCAAAACACTTGTGGGGCATGAGAGATGGGTAAATTGTCTTATCATCAGCCCGGATGGGAAGACACTCGTAAGCGGAAGCTATGACAGGACAGCCCGGCTCTGGAGTCTTCCTGATGGCAGGCACATCAAGACGCTTGAGGGACGCGAAGGCCCTATATGGTGTCTCTCTATAAGCCCGGATGGGAAAATACTGGCATGTGGCAGCGGGGATAACAAAATTCGCCTCTGGAATCTGCCTGATGGCAAATACATAAGCACACTCGCAGGTCACGAGGATTTGGTTAGCTGTCTTTCGATTACGCCTGATGGAAAAATATTAGCAAGTGGAAGCTCAGATCATACAGTGCAGCTCTGGAGTCTTCCTGATGGCAGGCATCTCAGGAAACTTAGTGAACATGGGAAATTGGTGGATTGTCTGTTTATCAGTTCGGATGGAAGGATATTGGTGAGCGGGAATACGGATGGCAGTATATGCCTCTGGAGTCTTCCTGACGGTGAGCATATTCAGACGCTTACAGGCCATACCGGCGCTGTCCCCGCTCTTTCCGTTAGCCCGGATGGCACAGTGCTGGCAAGCGGAAGTTATGACCATACCATTCGGCTCTGGAGTTTTCCTGATGGTGAGCATATCAAGACGCTGGAGGGACACGAAAACCCGGTCTGGCGTCTTTCTATATGTCCGAACAGTAAAATACTGGCAAGCGGAAGTCTGGACAGTACGATCCGGCTCTGGAGCCTTTCCTGGCCAAAATCATTAGCGCTGGTGGATCAGGAGGATTTGGATTATGTGCAGAAGATACTCCGTCAGGACGCTGTACTCAAGCGCCAGCGCAAAGGATGGCAGTTTCTGGAAGCGCTTATCAGGGCGAAGCTCGGACTCAACATGGCTAGCCCGCTGAAGAGCAAATCTCTTCCGCACCGGGTTAATTATCCGCCATTGGAGGAAATAAGTGAGCCGCCAAATGAAGACGAAGTAGAAGTGCCATCGGTGAAGGTAAGAGAGAAGATAACATCAAAAATGAAAGCTGATGCTGAAGGAAGTCCGCTCTCTTGCGCTCTTCTTGTAGCTAAGGCGACAGAATCTGCTTCTTCCGAATCCCTGGCCATGGTTGAAGTCGCTGTCAGGTATGCGGCGGCTGGGCAAAGTGACAAAGCCGCGGAGATATTATCCCGGGCGCTTGGGGTAGTGGAGACAATAGAGTCTGTTCCCTCTAAGGCACTGGCATTGGCTGAGATAGCCGATAAACATGCGAGGGCTGAACAAAGCAACAAGGCTGCGGAGATATTATCCCGGGCGCTTGAGGTAACCGGAGCAATAAAAAACTCCTTCAGTAAAGCTATCGTGTTAGTTTATATGGCCAATAAGTGTATGGACACTGGGCAATATGATCAGGCGATTCTTGTAGCCAGAATGATAGATAATCCCTTCAGCAGAGCGAGTGCCCTGGCTGAAATAGCATGTAAGTATGCTGAAGCTGGAGACTACGATGCTGGTCTTCAGGTAGCCTCAACAATAGATGGCTCCTCAAGCAAAGCCGATGCGCTATCCGGGATAGCTGGCAAGCTTGCGGAATCAGGGCAAGAACGTAGAGCTTTTCAGATACTATCACAAGCTCTGGATGTGGCTGAAACAGTAAAGGATTCATTTAGTAAAGCCCGTGTGTTAGCTGAAATGGCTGGTAGTTATGCAAAAGTTGGACGATATGATCAAGCCTTTCAGGTAGCTTTGGCAATACATAATGCAGCCTTTCAGTCGGATGCATTGGCTGAGATAGCCCAGAAATATGCTGAAGCCGGGCAATATGACCAGGCGCTTCTTGTAGCTGATGTGATAAAAGAACCTCTTGATAAAGCCAATACGTTAGCCGAAATAGCCCGCAAGTATGCGGAGATTGGACAGTATGATCAGGCTTTTCTCGTGGCGACAACGATAGAGGAGGAGATTTCCAGAGCCAGTGCATTGGTGGAGATAGCCAGCAAGTATGCAGAAGTCGGACAGTATGATAGAAGCTCTGAGTTATTATCCCAGGCGTTTTTTGTATCAGAAGGGATAGTGGATAAGCGACAGGAAGCCAGAATGTTGGCTGATATAGCCATCAAGTATGCAGAGATTGGACAATACAGACGGGCGCTTCAGATCACCGAAACAATTAACTATGCTCTATTCAGGTTTAACACATTAGTCGAGATCTCATACAGATATGCCGAAGCAGGGCAATACGACCAGGCGCTTCTTATGGCTACATCAATAGACTCCACTTCTCATAGAGACACCGCTCTGGCCGGGATAGCCGGTAAGTATGTGGAGATCGAACAGTATGACCAGGCTCTCTCCGTCATTGAAACAATGGAGGACCCCAGCGAAAGAGTAGGAGCATTAGCTGAGATAGCTGCCAGATATGCCGGGGTCGGACAAGAAATAGATGATAGGGCCAAGGAGATTCTTCACAGGATTATAGAGAAGCTCAAATAGAAAAATATGCAATTCCTGTTAAAGTTCTCAGCTTATATCGCCGATATAGATATATAACGCCGTTTTCTTATTGGTGATTTACTCTGGGCTATATGGAAATCTATATTTGCTAAGCTACAATTGCTCTGTATATAGCATATTGCCCTACAATTACTGCTCAACGTATAAAAACGCGAGGTTGATGGAATGGCCAGAAGTAGAATTCTTCTTGTAGACGACGAACCTGATATTGTCGAAACAGTGGCTTTCATGCTTCAGACACGCAACTACTCCGTAAGCATCGCGTCAGGCGGCCTGGAAGGTATGGAAAAAGCAAAAACTGAAAAACCAGACCTGATTCTTCTGGATATCATGATGCCTGATATGGATGGCTACGATGTATGTATGAAGTTAAAGGCGGATAAGAGCACAAAAGATATACCTATAATAATGCTCACTGCCAAAGGTGAGAATGAAGCAGTTCTTAAAGCCCATAGTATTGGCGCTGATGACTATGTTGTCAAGCCATTCAGCCTGCCCACGCTTTTGGGCAAGCTGAGAAAGTTTCTTGGAAAATGAAAGGAGTTGTGCTGCTAGTACCATTTCTGAATTGAAATCTGTCATTAGGAACTGGACAGGAATTTCCAGTCTATGGGTCTATGGGTCTATGGGTCTATAAGTCTATAAGTCTATAAGTCTATAGGCGGGAAATTCCTGTCCCGCTTCGATTTGAGTTTATGTCGTATTTGAACTCAGAAATGGTATGATTACTGCCAAGTAGAAAGGCAAACAAATTCAACCTATATGGACAAGGAGGTGGGATCTATGTATAGGAAGCACGAAAAGGGATTTACTATAATCGAGGTACTGGCAGTGGTGGTGATTTTAGGCATACTTACAGCCATAGCGCTACCCCGGTTTATTGGTGTGACAGACGATGCGAATCAGAACGTTTGCGATGGCAATATTGCAACGACAAACGTTCAGCTCGAAAGAATCTACCATGAAACCAGTAATTTTCCCGGTGATGTAGGATCTACCTACGCCGACCTTGCAGCCTTTGTCGCCGACACTGACTACTTTCCGGATGGAGCGCCAGCGTGTCCTCTGAGTGGTACCTATACGCTGGCAGGTGGCAGAGTTACCTGCGATCACTAAGGTGGTCTAATCGCCAAACAGGTGTTGTTATTTGTAGGGGCACAATGCTTGTGCCCGGGCACGCGCAGCGTGCCCCTACGGTCTTTTTGCGATGTTGTGCAAGTGTTATAATCTATAGGCGGCAAGCCACTCCTTTTCTCTCACTGAACTTTTAAGCCTCGGTGATGCTGGAGGAAGAAATGGATTCGTATGATAATCTCAGCGAACATAAAATAGATCGTCAAGTGGCGAATATGCTACCCGAGGAAGTTGTCCGACGGCTTAATATGCTCCCCATCAGAATAGAGGTCGATCAGCTTTATACAGCTACAATTATGCCGCTGAATCTACCCGGTATGGATGAGATAAGGATGCTGACCGGGCTAAGGGTAAAGCCAGTTATAGTGCCAGAAAAAGACCTGGATCACGCCATAGACGAGCAGTTCAGCATCAGGCAGACAGCAAAACAGGCCATCGTAGATATGCGGCTACAGGAACTGGCAACACCCAGAGCGGAAGCTCAGAAAGAGACGCTGCGTATTGAGGAAGCACCAGTGGTAGCATTGGTTAATTCCATTATTCGGGGGGCTGTCAACGATCATGCCAGCGATGTACATCTGGAGCCACAATATCCGGAAATGCGCGTTCGATACAGAATAAATGGGATACTACATGACATAATGACCATCCCCAAGCATACGGAGGCATCCATCATCTCAAGAATAAAACTCCTGGCGGATATGGATATTACAGAACGACGGAAATCACAGGACGGACATATAAGCATTGATATTGAGGATAGACAGATCGATCTACGGATCTCAACCGTTCTCACCATCAACGGTGAGAAAACAGTGATGAGGGTACTGGATAAGGGAACTATGCTCATAGAACTGGACCAGCTTGGGCTATCCAGCGAACAGGCGGAGACTTTCAAGTCTTTCATAGCTCATCCGCATGGGATGGTTCTAGTCACGGGGCCTACTGGAAGCGGCAAGACCACAACACTATATGCGATCTTAAAACAACTTGACGTCATCGCACGAAACATCATAACTGTAGAAAATCCTGTGGAATATCAAATGCCCAACATTAACCAGATTCAGGTTAATCCACATACGGATCTAACTTTTGCTACCGCATTGCGTACTATTGTAAGGCAGGATCCGGACGTTATTATGATCGGTGAGATACGTGATTCTGAGACAGCAGATATTGCCATTCAATCCGCCCTCACCGGACATCTGGTTCTCAGCACACTTCACACAAACGATGCTGTTGGAGCCGTAGTGCGCCTCCTGGATATGGGAATACAGCCGTTTTTCATCGCTTCTGCCGTGGTGGGCGTGATTGCTCAACGCTTGGTACGCACCATTTGCCCGGAGTGCAAGGAGTTTTACCGTCCGTCATCTGCGGAACTGCAAATGCTGGATCTACCTGACGATATAGGAGATGTAATCGCAAGGGGAAAGGGATGCAATTTCTGCTTTGACACAGGTTACCGCGGACGTAGAGGCATATACGAGATACTTAGAATAGATGAAGACATTAGAGAGCTTATATTAGCTCAAGCTCCGGCCAGCGAGATCAAAAGGGCTGCATTAGCAAAAGGGATGAAATCTCTGCGCGAAATGGGACGAGAGCAAGTATTGCAGGGCATCTCCACTATCGAGGAGGTACAGAGAGTAACATACGAAACTGAAGCGCCCGAAATGACTCATTCGTCCCACGCTTACGCACAGAATGACATGTTGCAGCAGAGAGAGCTGCCTGCTTTTCAGTTTTCGATTCAAGGCACTTCACAGAAGCATAGTGTTATTGAGCCGGATACTGGATTGAGCAGGAACCGGAGCGCCGAGTAGCATTTTTGAGCGTGGCTGAAAATGTCCAGATATGATTACGTCGCGAGAGATTTAAACGGAGCAATCATCAATGGCATAATGGAAGCCGACGATGATCGGGACGTGCGGGGTCGTCTGAAGCAGCGGGGTTTTTATGCCACTTCCATCACTGCTGTGCGCGAACAACGCTCACTGAGCCAGCGTAGAAAGATCAGGAGTGAGGAAATAGCCGTTCTTGCCGAACAACTCGCGGTGATGATAGATTCCGGGTTGCCATTGCCCAGGTGTCTGACAGCTCTGGCTCGACAGAACAAAAGTGCGCGACTAAGGCAAATCATAGATGAACTCAGGCAGGACATAGAGAACGGTGCTGCGTTCGCCGATTCGCTGGCCAAGCATCCGGAGGTCTTCTCAGACCTGTTTGTGGGATTGGTGCGGAGCGGCGAAGTTGGCGGCGTCCTGGGCAAGGTGCTTCATCAGCTATCAAACTACCTTGATAAAGAGCAGCAAACGAAGCAGGCAGTCAAAGCAGCTTTTGTTTACCCCAAAATCGCTATTACCCTGTGTATCGCAACAGCCATTTTCGTATCATCCTTCGTCATCCCACGCTTCGCTGCGGTATACGACCAGTTGGGACTAGACCTGCCGATTCCGACACTCATACTCATAGCTACCAGCAATCTCATACTAAATTTTTGGTGGGCAATGCTGATTGGGGCAGGAGCATTAGTCTTTGCTTACAAAAAATTCAGTGTTTCCAGAGTCGGGCGAGAGATTCTGGACAGAGTTAAATTACGCCTGCCTGTCTTCGGCGATCTCAATAGGAAAGCCATTGTTGCGCGCTTCGTGCGAGTTTTTGGCGCCCTCAACCTGAGTGGCGTTCCTATCATGCAATCTCTCGAAGTGGTTGATCAGGTCATAAACAACGTAGTCATTCAGAAGATCATAGATGATGTGAGTGCGAATGTACGGGCAGGAGGCAGGATCGGGCAATCGCTGGCTAACAACGATATATTCCCGCCTATGGTGGTGCAGATGATCGAGATGGGAGAGGAAACTGGCAGGCTGGGCGAATCGCTGGAAATAAGCGCCGGTTACCTGGAGCGCGAACTGGATACCACCATCAAGCGTCTTATTGCTAAACTGGAACCAGCATTGACCATCGCCGTAGCAGCGGTCGTGGGCTTAATCGCGATGGGCATCTATCTGCCCATGTTCGATATAATCAAAGGAGCAAGTTCGCTGTAAGTATTGGCTCTTCAGACTTGAGTGTGGTAACAAATTGGTTTTCAATAGTACCACATGCTGCCAGCTCGTTCCTAATGTAGTGCTGTAAACGCTTCTATCACAAGCTGGCAGCATGTGGTACTCAACTCAATCTACACGCAACAGGCTGGTCAACCGCCACTGCACTACTGATACGAGTTTTTCGGTTACGGGCGGAACTTGCCCAGTAGAACGAGGCTGCCAGCCCGTTTCCGTAGAAAACGCTGCCAGCTTACTTCGCTGAACGAGCCGGCGGTATGTTTTACAACGGGCTGGCAGCCTCGTTCTACTCATAGCTGAAAAAGTCGTATTACTGAGAGGCACAGTCCAGATGAATGATGAACATGGTTTCACCATTATTGAGTTTCTGGCGATCATTGCCATAATCGGTATTCTGGCTGTTATGGCGATACCCAGACTCGGAACTCTCGGTAAGGGTGTCGCGCAAACAACGGCGCGTCGGCTTGTGGCTGATATGAGATACGCCCGTAGATTGGCGATAGCCGGCGCAAAAGACCATATTGTGAGGTTTTATCCGGCTGGCGGCCCGTATGATGAGTACAGGTTCTTCCGAAAGGAAGGAGCAATAGAGACACAAGTAGGTGAATCAAGGCAGATCTCAGGGAAAGTTGTCTGTACCGGTACAGAGGAACTCACTTTCTATCCACTCGGTCATACCTCCAGTAGCGGTATGATCTCGCTTAGCGCGGAAGGCGACCAATATGATGTCAATGTCATCGCTGCCACAGGGAGAGTGTATTAGTCATGGGTGAAAATGGCTTTACATTACTGGAAATTCTGTTGACGATAATCATATTGAGCATGGCGTTGATCCCCTTGATGGAGATGATCCCACAGGCTTTAGTTCTGGACAAAAAAGTTGAGCGAGAGACTCAGGCAGTATTTCTCGCACAGCAGAAATTGGAGGAGATAAAAGGCAAGGTTATATACGATTTTAGCCCGGATTACAGTGAGTCAGCGACGGCCTTTCCATCTCCTCACTCGACATTCAAATATATTGTCTCCGACGATCAGGGAACTGATATTAAAGAGATTGCTGTCAACGTCTGGTATGATGAAGATGGTGATAATATAGTTGATAGCGATGAAGAGGAAGTCGAACTGAACACCAAAGTTGCTGAGAGGGATTGAGTTATGGATTTTCGGTTGCCAGAATCACGAATCCGTGGGATAACCCTTATCGAACTACTGGTTGTAGTATCCATAGTTGCTGTGGTTATGCTCAGCCTCGTGCCGCATATAACAACCGGGCGACAGGCATGGGAGATAGTGGGCGACAGACACGCTGAAGTGCTGCAAAACTCCCGAATAGGTCTGGATAAAATGACACGCGAAATCAGGCAGGCACAGAGCATCACCGATGCTAGGAGAGACTATATAGAATTCGTTGATCGAGATGACAATGATATGAGATTTGAATACAACGACGCAACGAGTGAATATTTGGAATATGGTTCGCCAGGCTCTCTGAATCCTCTATCTGGGCCAATTAATAGACTGAGCATGGCCTACTACGAGGAGGACGGAGTTACGCCTACTACAACACCAGAGGACATAAGATCAGTGCAAATCCAGATGACCACGTTCGATAGCGAAGGTAAGGTGTCGGACATAACACTCTCATCACGGGTCTTTATCAGAAAGGACGCTTCAGTGATAACGATAGCTGTCAACGAAATATTATACTCTCCCACGTCCAATCCTGAAAGAGCCTGTGAATGGATAGAATTATACAACAATAGTGATACTGATGTAGACGTAGCCAATTGGGAACTTCATGACAGCGCACAAACTGATGATATTCTGGGTGACAGCGTAAATGGCACGGGTTCCACAGTTATATCAGCAGGCGGATATGCCATAATAACCACACAGGGCACGGAAGTATACGAGCCTGGATCGCCATATTCAGTCGATCCAAGTGCCATCAAGCTTCAGATTGGCGACGATAGACTGGGCAATGGACTGGGCAATAATGGGGACACCATAACTATCCTCAACGGTTTAAATGAAGTGATTGACAGTGTTTCGTATGACGATAGCTGGGGTGGTGACAGCAATGACTGCTCTTTGGAGCGTATAGATCCTCAGGGAGGTTCCAATGATCCCGCCAACTGGGAGGAGGGACCGCTGTATGGCACGCCCGGCTCGGGCAATAGCTGATTTGGCCTCTTTATGTCCCACAAATGGACGTTTTGTCCGCGGATCGTGCGTCCTGTCCGCGTCGGAGAAAGAAGAACCGCGCGGGGCGGCATTGGTTGTGGCATTGATAGTCATGTCCATGCTCTCGCTATTTGTCATAAGCTCCCTGGAGATGCTTACTATTAACGTCCAGATCAACAGCAATCATATACGTGACCTTCAGGCTTTATGCATTGCTGATGCAGGCATAGAGGACGCCATTGATAGATTAAGTGATGATCCTACGTGGAATGCGGGAGTGAGCGAAGTATTTCCATCCGGTTCAGGGAATACTTATACAGTGGTTGTGGATAATTCTGGATATCCGTCAATAGTTATTACTTCCACCGGGAGTGTTCCCAACTTTGAGAGATCTATTGAAGCGCAGGTTGAGATCAGCGGATCTTCAGCGCCGTATTCGGTTACGACGACATACTGGAAGGAGATATAGGAAACCAGATGCCTGGAAGAAGAAAGCGGATGGTTGGGTTGTCTATTGGGCCGCGAGTGATGGCAGTCGCGCAGAACCATATAAATGCCTCGGGCGCTATAGTGACCGACCGCCTCGGTGTCTCTGACGTTCCGGCAGGCGCTATTGATAACTATGAGATCACCGATATTGATGCTGTTTCGCAGGCGGTTCGGGATTTACTCATCACCAGCAACATCGGATCCGAAGAGGTAACGCTGGTTATAACAGGGGACAGCATCATTACAGGGATTATGACACTGCCTTCCATGTTAGAGGATGAGATGATGGAAGTGCTCAGAGGCGAAGTGGAAAACTACGCCGTTCTGGGCGGTGATGAAGCTGTATTGGATTTCCAGATCGTCGATCAGAATACCGTAGGTACAGCACAGCAGGTGGAAGTGTTGGTTGTAGCCGCGCCAAACGAGTTGATCAACTCATATAAAGCCGTAATGGAAGCGGCGGATCTGAAGCTGCTGGCTCTCGAAATCATTCCAGTCGCTATCCTGCGGATTTTGACAAGTGGTCAGCCTGGCAATCAGATAAATGGACCAGCAATGCTGGTGAACATTGAGGATAGTGGAGGAACAATAGTCGTTATCCGGGATGAGGTCATCCGCTTCATACATAGTATCGAGGTTAGGGCTGGTGAGCTGTCAGGGGATGGAAGCGCGCTTGAGAGATTGGCCGACGAACTCAAATCATCTCTGGACTATTACCAGACATCATCCTCAGGGAGCGAAGACCTGGAGGAGATAATTCTATTGATTGATGGCGTCAGTAGCGACTATATCTGTGAAGGACTGAAAAAATACCTGCCTGTGCCGATCAGTGTGCCAAAAATTCTGGAAACGGCAGATGAGCACATCGAAGCACAAACAATGGAACACGGTCTTTCAGCGTATGCGGCTGTTGGCGCTGCCGCATGGACGGGCAGCAGCGATGGCGCGATTAATCTCCTGAGGCCACAAAGGGTCAAAAAGGCAAGCCTGAGGAGCAAGCTAGCTATTTTCTGTCTATGTTTTCTCTCAATTGTATTATTGAGTATATGCGCAAATTTTCTGCTTAATGCAAAGGCAAACGCTATAATACAGAGCATGGTTTCTACCCAACAGGCTCATGGGGATTCCGACGCCAGAGAATGGATTGAAATATCAGCCATGAAAGCTGATACTTCACAGTTGGAAAGTCAGGTTGATATGGTGAAAGCCACCATAAACTCAACCAGGCGTGTAGACTGGGTCAATATTCTTGAGGAAATCAGCATGATAGTTCCCAAAACCATGTGGCTGACCAAGCTCTCATGGGAGGAGGGCAATAACATTGCTTTCAACGGCGTTGCCATGTCCTATGGCTCTGTTCTCATGTTCAGGGATACGCTGACAGATTCGCCCTGTTTCGATTCTGTCAGGTTGGTCTTTGCGCGAAATAGTGAGATAAGCAACATCTCGATTGTCAGATTTCAAATACTGTGCAGAATGGAGCAAATTCCGTAAATGAAATTGCCTGATCTAAATAAGCGGGAGCAGTTCCTTATATTTATTACCATAACACTGGCTTTCGGATTCCTGCTATATAGGCTGCTGATCTCCCCGGGAGTGGAGCGTGTACAGACAGCTCGTTTTTATCTCAATTCGCAGTGGGAAATACAGGGCGTAAAATCGGCGGAGATCCAGAGTCGCGGTGGGCTGGATGGCAGATTGCGGCGATTGGGAACGGCAATATCTGAGACAAGAGAAATTCTATTCAGCAAAGATGAAGCTGTGGATTTTCTGAGATCGCTCCCTCAACTGATCAAAGGGACGGAAGCCGTTCTTGTGACAATGAAGCCCGGCGAGATGCAGGATCCATTTCCGGATAATGCAGGCCGCGCCAGAGGCTCCAGAAGGAAAAAGCAATCATCAGAAACGGAAGTAGAAAAGCCATGTATGCGTATGCCTGTGCAGATAGATATAAGAGGTGAATACAGTGAGATCATAAACCTCTTCGAGCAACTGGAGGGACATGGGAAACTGGTAACCGTCAGTGAGATCGATCTGGAAACTGCGGCGGATAGTCCTGCTGAGGTTGATGCAACGCTTATGCTAAATCTATACGTCCACAAATATCAAGGAATCTGACGTAGGGGCGAATCTTGTATTCGCCCTCCTTGCGATCACACTCCTGAACGGGCGAATACAAGATTCGCCCCTACGGATAATGGTATTATTACATGATGGATATGCGACAAAGTAAAACATCTTCGTGCGACTTACCTCGATATATTACTGTAATACTGATGCTGCTGTTGGTGCTTTCAATGCGGGATGGTGTCACGGAATCCGCCACTGAGCATAAGTATACCGGATATAGGCTTCAGCTTCCGTCAAGCGACTTTGGCAGAGAAAATCCATTCATGCCGTTGGTTTTGAAAAGCCCCATCAAGAAAGCCAAACGGAATTCCTCTTCTACCAGTGAAGCAATGAAATCGAGAACTGACACCGGAAGTCCTGATGCAGAGCCGGCAATTCGGCTGATGGCTATAATAATGCCAGGTGGCGCGCAAAGTGGAAGAGCTACAGCTATTATCGAGGAAAATGGCGTTAGCAGATCCGTCTCCGTTGGCGATACAGTTGCGGAAATGGAAGTATTGGAGATCCGCAGGGGTGAGGTAAGTCTGAACAAGGGCGATGAAGTATACAAGCTAACTCTAGGGGTTGTGACTGAAAGGCGGTAAGAAAATGCAAAGGATAAGAGCAAAGCCACAGGCACGGATTTCCCTGACATTTAAGCATGTTTCAGAAATGATCTTAAAGGTTATTGGGAGGTGTCAAAAATCCCCCCAGCCCCCTTTTCAAGGGGGAGCAGTGGGCTTCGCCCGCAGAGAAAACTTGAGAATCTTTCCTGGAGCATACTTAACAGCTTTAATATTTGCGATGTGCTGTGTCCTGACACCTGTGTGTATCGGCGGTGTTGAGGCTATGGAACTCGATACTGTCTCTGTGGATGCTAAAGGTGTGGATATAAGAGATATACTGGTGGGTTTGGCGCGGGACAATAATGTTAACCTGATAATGGATGATTCAGTGCAGGGACGGGTGACGATCAGCCTGAACAATATGTTTCCGCTGGAGGCGATAGAGCTGATCCTGCGCACAAATGGATTTGTGACGGAGGAAGTTGGTGATTCAATCGTAGCTGCCACTCCCGTGGAACTCAGAAACATTCTTCCACCAGTTTCAAAAATAATGACTCTTCAATATGCCTCCGCGTCCGACCTGAAAGAATCGCTGAATGCAGTAGCGTCTGATCAGGTTGATATTGTGGCGGATATAAGGACGAATTCTCTCATAATCACCGGCACACCGGCTGGTGTCCGAAGTCTGGAGCAAGCCATAGGATTTCTGGACGTGGAGGTGGCGCCAGAGCCGATTGTTCCCACAGTTATCAAGGTCTTTACGCTGAAGAATACGCAGGCGTCGGCAATTCGTGAGATAATATCCGGGCTTTGCTCACCAGCGGGCAAAGTGCAGGTGGACAGCGTGACTAATTCTCTCGTCGTAATCGACGAGTTAGCTATTATCGAACGACTGACGGGAGCCATAAAGCAACTGGATATTCCGCCGCAACTGATGCCTGACAGTGAAACGGCGGATGAACTCTATACCCGGGTATTCAAACTGAGCTATCTTGATGCAAATGCGCTGAAAGAGGCTCTTCTGGAAATGCTGTCGCCCGCAGGCAAGATTCAGGCTCTTGTGCGGCAGAAGGAATCTATCACTCCTGTTCGGCCTGATGAGATAGGAGTTTCTATAGATAATCAACGCCGCAGGTCTCAGACCACCAGTAGATCGGCTGTGGGGAAATGGTCTGATATTTTGATCATTACAGACACAGCCCGTGTTATAGAGCAGATGGATGAGCTAATCAGTGAACTGGACACCAGAATTCCGCAAGTGATGATAACGGCTAAGATGGTGGAGGTAAATTTGAGCAATATTGAGGAGCTGGGAATAAACTGGAACGCAGAACACTCCCCGTCAAAACTGGCGTTAGGGATGGAATTCCCCTCTGACAACACAGAAGGTCTTGCCGTTCGGGTTGGCACTCTAACAAGAGAGCACTTTAAGGATATAATGTTTAAGATACAGGCTATGGAGCTGAATGGTCAGGCCAAACTTGTCTCCAATCCGTCGATTATTACCCTTGACAATGAGCTGGCGCAGATGATCGTTGCCGACAGAATACCTATTCTTACAACATACGAAACCGAATTCAGCTCCACCACAAGCTATGAGTTTATAAATGTTGGGATAGCGCTTACGGTCATTCCACATATCACAGAAGATGGCTATATTCTTATGGATGCCATGCCGGAGGTCAGTTCCATCAAAGAATGGACAAAAGGCGCGAATCCCCAGCCCATAATCTCCTCTCGCATAGCACACAGCCGTGTCCGGGTGAAAGACGGGCAAACGCTTGTCATCGGTGGGTTGATAAAAGATGAGCAGCGCGAGACTGAGTCGCGTGTGCCAATACTATGGGGAATTCCACTTTTGGGTCGTCTTTTCAGGAGTAAAGATGTTGAGAATGTAAGAACGGATCTGGTGGTATTTCTTACTCCACAGATCTGCAAAGATGATTCATAGTGCTGCTACGAAGATAAAGAGAAAGCCGGATAACCGGAAAGCCGGAAAGCCAGAAAGCCGGACAGCCGGACAGCGTAGAACGAGGCTGCCAGCCCGTTTTGCGTGCATGGCTATTGGCTCAGCGGGAGCTTCGCCCTCCCAAGCACGATAAGGTATAACATAGTGCCCGAAACCATACTGGTAGTAGATGATCTGGAAGATATACGCAGCATTCTCACCACCGTGCTGGAAAAAGAAGGCTACGCGGTTGTGACCGCAGCCGATGGTCATGAAGCTATGGAGAAGATCAGCTCAACCAGGATCGATCTGGCTATTGTGGATATAAATATGCCAGGTCCGGATGGGCTTGAGGTACTTAAACATATAAAGCGCTCAAGTGTGGACACGGAAGTTATAATGATGTCAGGATATACCACTATTGATACGGCTATAGAAGCGCTGCGTCGGGGAGCTTGTGATTATATAGTTAAACCTTTCGATATACATACTATTGCGGATACAATTGGACGAGGTATTGAGAAACAGAGACAAGCTGCTGAAACTAAACAACTAATGAGCCATCTGGAGCAGCAAACTTTTGAACTGGCTGTTTTGTGCGAGTTACGAGAGGCTATAGGCTACACTCTGGACTATCGCGAGTTTGTTGATCCTATTATGGACTCTTTACGAAAGATAATAGATCATGATGCATCAGCCTTCCTTTTTATGACTGGTGGAGATCAAGGAGAACTGACCGTTTGGGTAAAACGCGGGATGCCAATAAATCTGATCGAGCAGATCAGATCAAATCTTATATATGCCTACAACAGTGTTGTGGCTAACAGTATTTCGGAGGATACGCTCCGTGTCTATGTTAGTGAAGCTGGGGAATATACACCGGCGGTGGAAGACTTGTCTGCAGAACTGAAATCATTTCTCAATGTAGCACTGGTTATCAAAGACAAAGCGGAACATCGGCTGGCAGGGATGATAAGCATTAGCAGTTACAGGGAAAACGCGTTCGATCTGGGTACTTCAAGGCTCTTTTATAATATAGCCAACCACATGACCAATGCGCTGGAGAGGCTAACAAAGATACTGGCCGGCGAGAAGAGCAAACTGGAAATGATGGTAAGGAGCATGACCGACGGCATAATAATGTTTGACAGGAGAGGGCAGATAGCCGTGCTGAATCCTGCGGCCAGAAGGATGCTGGAATTAGGAGATATTGTCAATGCTGAACATCTGTCCAGGCGCATGGGGGATACGCGGCTGTTCAGAGTGCTTGATGGATTCCTTGATCACAGAAAAGCAAGTGGCTCAATAGTGGGAGAACATGGCTTTGAAGAGGAGATATTTGTGGAAAAAGGTGAGAAATATCTCAGCGCCAGCGTTTCTCCCATCAAAGCTGATGATGGCGAAACGCATGGTGTTGTGGCAGTCCTGCGGGATATTACCAGAAAAAAACAGATCGATGAAGCCAAATCCACCTTCGTTTCGGCGGTATCCCACGAACTTCGGACGCCATTGACCGCTATAACGAATGCCATTTCCATTGTCGAGATGGCTGGCGAAGTCAATGAACAGCAGAAAAATTTTCTATCTATGTCAATGAGGAATATCAGCAGATTAGAGAAGCTAATAAATAGAATTCTGGATTTCTCAAAGCTGGACACAGGAGATCTGAAAATGGATTTCGGTTTTGTGGATCTGAAGGCGCTGGCACAGCAATGTGTTGCCGACCTGCAGAAATTGGCAGCGGACAAATCCATAGAGATGACCGAGAATATGCCAGATAACCTGCCGCAGATATACGCTGATTATAGCAGACTGGAGCAGGTGTTCACCAATATAATAGAGAACGCGATAAAGTATTCCCCTGAGAATACTAAGATCGCCCTGGAAGCGCGATTGGTTGATCCGCCATCTATTAACGGAAAAATAACTCCTATGCCTCATGACCTGCCGGGTCCAGGTTTCATAGAGATAAGTGTGGCTGATACCGGCATAGGGATATCTGATGAAGATCAGAAGCGAATATTCGGCAGATTTGTGCAGGTTGGTGAATCGTATGCGGCGGGTGTAGGTCTGGGCCTGGCAATAGTCAAGCAAATAATTGAGAGTCATTACGGCGAAATCTGGGTTGAGAGTGAACTAGGTGTGGGGAGTAAGTTTGCATTCGTCTTGCCTGTAAATAAGGGATGCAGAAAAATTCTCAAATTAATCCGGGCGATTGACAGAGAAATTGATATAGCGAAGGCAAGCCGTTCTTTCTTTTCCCTTCTATTAACCCGGGTCGAAAGCTCCAATGGTGTTGCCACAAAGCATGGAGACGGCGATACGGATGAGAACCTCTCGGATATAGTAAATCACATTCAGCAGAATACAAACACAAAGGAAACTATGATGTGTAGCTCCGATGCATGCGGACTTGTTTTCTCCCTTTACGAAGGTGATGAGCGAGCCGTTGCGGACGTAAAAGAGCTAATTTCCAGATTCATCCATCAGCAGAACTCCACGACGGAGAATCCCGCCGTTAAGCTAGATGCCGAAACATGGATCGCAACTTACCCCAATGATGGGAACACGACTGTGGAACTTATAGACAAACTTGCCTCAAAATGTGTGCCACAGTTTGCTAAATAGCTGATTCGCTACAATTTTTTCGGATGGAGCGCCGGGCGTCGCCCGAAATACGATATAAAGAGCGTTCCTGTCACTAATATAATGGCTATTCTGCCCGGTAGCGATAGATCCATAGGCGTGATGAATCCCTCGATAAGCCCGGCCAGGATCAGCCAGGGAACTATCCCCAGTATCAGTTTGACGGCCTCTTTCCCATTCTGTATCAGAGCGTCTCTGCGAAGCCGATCGCCGGGATTGATGAGGGCATCTCCCAGCAACAGCCCCGCGCCGCCAGCAATAAAGATGCAGCTAAGCTCAATAGTTCCATGAATCATAACAGTTGATAGAAATTCTATGGTATACTGATGCTGATAGAAAACAAAGGTGATGACTCCGAGCATTATACCGTTGAAAATCATGATGAGCGTGGTCCCGATGCCCATAGTTACGCCCAGAGAGAAAGCGTAAAACGTGACGCCCAGATTGTTGGTCATAATCATAGACGAAGCCAGCGGCTTGACACCAGTCTTGTAAACAGCGCAGGGATCACCTCTGGCGATATTATCTTCCGTTTTGTCAATGTACTCATCGCCAATGATGATTCGGGGTAGATCCTCCTCAAAGTAACACCCAATGAATCCAATAAATCCAGCGCCGGCGAACAGAACAAAAGCCAGGGCAATGTATCCGATCCGCTTCTGAAAAACGGCTGGAATCTCCCGACTAAATAGATGAAAGAGGCTTCTGAAACTCAGCGACCTGGAACGGTAAATGCTGGTGTGAGCCTGAGCTACCAACTGGTTAAGGTATTGATTCGCATCGCTGGATGGGAAATACGTCTGGACGACGGCGAGGTGCGATGTGACAGCCCTGTATAGCTTGCCAAACTGGCGCAGTTCATCCTTTGACAGTTTCTTGATGCCGCCAGACCGGATCTGTCCCAGCATACGGCTCAGTTCCCGCCAGTCAGCTTCACGCTCTCTGATAAATCTATCATAATTCATTGGCTAAGACCCGCGAAAGTAACTCTGTGCAAGTAAAACCAGAGCTATGATACTCAGTAATACTACGGCAAAACACGTATTGGGTATTCCTATTATGGGCACAAGAAACGCGCTCACGAGGAAGGCGCCAGCGCATGAGCCTATCAAATCCACGCCATACGTGAGACCGGCGACGCGTCCCACGCGAGTTTTGTGCTTCAAATATATTTTCGTGGCAAGTGGGAACTGGAAGCCGCCGATGAAACCGGCTATGACCGGCAGAATTGGGAAAATCAAATTAGCGCCCAGGAAATATGCCCTGCCGCCTTTGAGAAGCGTAAATGCTCCCAGAAGGATCAGCGGGTAAATACAGACGGCTATCTGAGTGAACATAAGGGTGCGGAGATCGTCCTTCAGCTTATCCATGATCCGCGTCATTATAATGCCGCCCAGGATCAATCCCACCATGAAGGCGGTCAGTATAATGCCGAGTTTATGATACATATATCCATAGATAATCTGAAAAGCCAGTGAGACTGTGACCTCGAAAGCTATTTCGGCAAAGCCGGTGATCATGACCGCTGCCAGAACATATTCGCGTCTGACGCGCGGCTTCCAATTTCCGATGCAGAAAATCGCTCCGCCAGCTACAAATGCAGGCAGAAGAAACCACCACAGGTTAAGACGTGCGGCAGCCTGAAAGAGCTTTTTATACCCGGATTCCAGCTTCGATTCGGACGCAAACTGCGCGCTCCAGAGGATCATATCGTAATAATACGACACCGGACGGAAATCTGTGTTGATGCTCACATCCTGCGGTTCCAGTACGCGCTCTGAGAACTGACTCACCTTCCACGGTTGCAGCCAATCAGGCATCCAGTATGCGGTGAGGTACAAACTCTCAACCTGTCGCTCCGCAAGCCTGCCAGAGAGAATCTCGCGGTCATAGGTGAGCACTCCCTCCGCTTTGCATGATATGAAGAGAGCTATGTCATCGGCGGGGATGATTATTATCTCAGGGAAAACTTCATTCAGAGTTCGATAAATGCAATTTAGAAAATTCTGATGATCGTCACTAACGTAATTCGCCGAGGAGAATACCCCTAACGAGAATACCCCTCGTTGGGTTAGAATCTCTCTAATTTCTCGGAAAAACTCCCTGGTGTAAAACCTGTTTAACTGCGCGGTGAAAGGCCCGGGCAAGCCCAATACTACCACGTCATATTTGCGATCAGTGCGCTTCACGAAGAGCCGACCGTCCATGTTTATAATTTCGACTCTGGGGTCGTCAAGGTCTGCGAGAGATGGGTCTTTCGACCATTCCTTCGCCAGTTCTATCACCAATGGATCCAGTTCCACGTAGTCCACTTTCTCCACCGCAGGATATTTGAGTATCTCTCCCAGACTCCCGCCCACGCCGCCGCCGATAAGTAGAACTCTATGAGGATCGGGATGCTCCAGCATGGGAAAATGCACCTGTTCAGCGGAAGCCGGGTTGGGTATAGTGAACATATGCAGGCCATTGGAGTAGAAGCTATGGCCGGACTCCCCGCCTACGACGGTTAGATTGCTGTAGATGGAGTTCCTGGAGGCCTTGAATCCCAGCATCCCCCATTGAACCTTGAGTGAGCGGCGATGGAGATTATCCGCTTTCAGTGAAGCCATAACAGCGCCATGTCTTCCGGGTATAAGCAGATAAATGTTCATCAACAGAAGCAGAACTATCAAGCCTCTGAAGAACAGCTTCACAGACCTGCTTTTCCCCAGAAACGTTCCCAGAGATGCCGCCGCTGCCAGGTTCAATGCCCCGATGATCATGGCTATCTGAATGGCATTTAGATAGCGGATCAGCAATAGACTGGTCAACAAGCCGCCAACGGACGCGCCTATCCCTTCCAGGATATAGACGTGACTGATCTGCTTCGCCCCTTTCGCGGCAGGATACATCCTCGCGCCCAGTGCGAAGAGGAATCCCAATATCGCGCACAGTGGGGCTAGAATGATGAAGGTGAAAATCGAAACGCGTAGGAATCCTATAAATTCTCCGGGCTGAGTTTTGAGGATGACACGCGCGCTTCTGGCGGCAAATATCAGAGCAGGAAGGAGGAAAGCGAGAAATATCTCACAGGAAGCCAGTAGACCAGTTCGCCTTTTGATTCTATCTGCAAGCCGCCCCAGAGCCCAGCTTCCCACAGCGCCCCACAGCAGCCAGTTTGCCAGAATTAAGCCGAGACACAGCTCATTCCCGTAGAAGACGACGATAAATTCCCGGACGACTATTATCTGCCCTGCCGTCGCGGTGAACCCGATCATCGCCAGCGCGAAGATTAAGCTTCTTCGTGCCTTTCCTCTGATCATCTTTTCCCCCTGGGAGCGCAGTCATCTTGCCTGCATATTTGGGAGCGCAGTCATCTTGCCTGCATTATTTCTACCTTGCAGGCAAGATGCCTGCGCTCCCAAGGGACACTATCTAACAGCACTGCTGTAACGCCACTCTTCTCGTCTGTTACATAAGCCAGCTTTCACAGGGTTGTCTTCAATATAGTTAAGTGCGGCGGCAAAATGGCGTTCATTGCGAATGTAGCGATCGAAATATTCAGTCTGCCAGAACGAACCACTTCTATCAAGGATGAGGTTTGCTTCTCTAGCGGTGAAAGACTTCCACGAATGGACAATATCCGAGAGGCGAAATCCCTCCTGTGGTGTTATAAGAGTATGCACGTGGTTAGGCATCACCACCCAGCCATGAAGATAGTAGCGTTTGCCATCAGAATACAACAGAGCGTTCTCAACGAGCATTGCGATACGCTGGTCAGCTAGCCAAGCCTCGCCTTGTACTGCGTCAAGATAGGCTTCAATTCGGCGACGGAGTTCGACCTCTGCCTTGCCAGTCGGTAGAAATTGCAGTTCTTGCTTCCATGAATCTAAACGCTCTTTGGGCAGGGAATTGACAAGTCGAAACATGATGGCTTGAGGAATTTCTCCTGCGTCAAAGTGTGGCAAATATCCGCGTGAATGCCAACCTTTAGGGGTTTTATCTTTTCCTGGGAGCGCAGGCATCTTGCCTGCATTATTTCCACTTTGCAGGCAAGATGCCTGCGCCCCCGGAGCATACACACAGCATAAGCTCTTTATAGTATCCAGAATGATAGTAGTATAGCAGTGCATTACTCTTTCTCCAAGAAGACCGGTTTCTATCCCAAATGCAGGCAAGATGCCTGCGCTCCCAGGGGTGTGCTTTTCAGTATTCATGCTTTCTGGGCATCCGCAGTAATTCCAGGAGATCGTTGGATTTAACGCGAGCTGTGCGCATTTTGTCGCCGGATTCTGCGGGACGGAGGACACTCACCAATTCATAGGGAGGCTCCAGCCAGAACATCTCGATCTGCCGCGCACGCTCCAACCCGATTCGGGCTTTTTCTTTGATTAGTTGGCGACCTTTTTTGGGAGATATAAAAACAGTCGCGCCGTTGAAAAGTCTATTTTCATCGGCGGTCAATCCGGTAGCTGATCCGCGCTTGACGCCCTCTTTAACAGGCGCAACTTCCATGTCTGGAGCTAGAGCTTTCACTTCATCGCACGCGGCCTTATCGCCACTTAACATGACCGTAGGAACGCCGAAATACGCCGCGAAAAGCATATTACAGCCTGCCTCGCCCACCGAAACGCCGTTGATGGATAGATTCTCTATGGCAAATGAGCCTGTATGACACAGATGGCCGCCGTTGGTGTTGGTTTTGGCGTGCTGACCTACCATCATGGCCGCGTCGAAGCTGTCATCACAGCAAAACGGGTATCCTGAGGGACGACCTGTCAGAAGTTTGGCTTCAGGATGGAGTAAGGTCGGATTTATAGCTCCAGGCCCATGTCCATCCACCACAAGAATCTCCGTGGCTCCTGCCTCCAACGCGCCCTCGATAGCCGCGTTGATCTCAAGAGTGGTTAGCTCCCGGGCAAGATCGTAATAGAGGCTTCCCGGAGACGCGTAGTCGGCGGAGTTGATAACGCCGGAGACTCCCTCCATGTCTGTCATTATATATACTTTCATGTCCTTACCTCACCTCTGCGTTGCCATTGCACCAGGCAAGAGGCTGATGCAACTATGCCGTTTTAGCCGCTTGCTTTCAGGCAGACTAGAAGCTTACGCATATTGAAAAGTTATTGTTATAGCGTTCAGTAATCACCATGCGATTTGAAACACTAATATATTGAGTATACACTTCACGACCTACACGAAATACACAGTCCACGGAAATACCAGACATACTAATACCGATTCCTAGACTGTGGGTATCTGGCTCAAGTCCATCGCTTCTTTCTATGGAATATGCACAGTCTACGGAAACATCAGGCACGCTAACGCCAATCCCGGCAGAGATTTCTTTCTCACTGGTAACACCAAATCGGAAACCGATTAACTCAGTAACCCAATACTCAACTCCCGTGTGTAAATCATAGGTCTCGCCTTCCAGGTCAACGAAAGTTTTGTCCATATCAGCAACTAATAGCAAATTTTTCTCTGGAAGGAGTTTGAGGGCGACTCCCAGACGGAGTTGTATGGGTACAGAGGCATCCGCAATCTTTCCGCGGATGTTCTGGATAGTTAGGCCAAAGGTGACAGCCTCAACAGGCTCCAATATAACACCTATGTCCAGTCCACCGAAGCCCATGTCGGGATCAGATTCAGGATCTATACTCTGAGATAGAATCTTGATGCCCCAACCCAATCGTATCGGGTGAAAAGCGGTTCCATAAGAAAGCAAAAACGCGTTTTCGGAACTGTCAAACGTGCCTTCGCGTTGATTACTTGCGCTGTAACGCTCTATACCCTCGACACCAGAATTTATCCACGCGAGGCCAAACGTGCCAACGCCCTTCAGCGTCTGGGCTAATGCCAGGAAGCGATGCTTGCGGTCAAGCACATCACCAGAATATAACGTAGCGGCAAGCGATGTGGATCTCACTCTGCTCAATCCCGCAACGTTCCAGACGGTAGCGTTAGCATCGCTGACAATAGCGGCTGATACACTGCCCATAGCTAGAGATCTGGCGTCCCTGGCGCCAGTGTTTTCTCTGAGATAGGGAGCAGCATTTATCACATCTCCATCTGCTGTGAAAGAACTGCTGGCTATGACCAACAGAAAAAAGATCGTTCCCATAATCCATCTTTCTTTCCCAATAAACATTGCTTGAGACCTCCGTTTCTCAATCAGACGTTTCATATTGCTCTCCACGAAGATACGATGGAAGAAATTACAAACACTATGGAATACTCAATTACCCTCTCCAGAAGCCCTTTTTGCCACGTTCTTCGCCCTGGCGGATGCTTTCCATCAGCTTTCTCTGCTCTGAAAGCTGAGTCGTAAGCTCTAAAATAATGGAATGAGCGCGCTCGCGCTGTTCCGATACCTCTTTTTCAAGATTTACCACTCTCTCCTTCAACCAGTCGTTGTCGACCTGCAATCGCTGCATAATGGAGGTATAATCCTGCGGCGCTCTCAGTCGCTCTGCTACCTGTTCAAGATCCGTAATCTGCATCTGCATGTCTTTGTTCTTTTTGTTGTAATCCAGCAGTATCGCCCATTCATCTTCCATATATTTTCCAAGTCCCATGGAACGCAGTTCATGTCTGGAGTACATCAGGAGCGCGTTGGATTTTAGTTTCTCGTTATAATCCTTAACGGCGTTTTCCAGAAGCGTTTGGAAGGCAGATTTATCCGGTAAGATCTCATAGTTCTGACAACCGCCCATCCAGATCGCCAGCTTGTTTTTATTTTCATCAAACCTTATGGCTACTGGATATGAACGACAGATGCCGGGCCTGTTTTCGTATATACTGCACTTGCGGTCTTCACCAAGAAACACGCAGTCCTCTGCGTCAGAGGATTTGGGATTCATATGGGCGTGTGAGAGCTTCACATCCCGTCCATCATCCGAGAGAAAAAGTTTCACAAATCCCTCAAACGTCCCGGCAGTGTCCTCCTCCAACCCATCATCTATGAATCTGGCTGCGTCAAAAAGCGAGATCGCCACTCTGGGCGGACAGCACTTTTTTTCGCATTTATCACAAGTTGGCATCGGGAAAGTATTCTCCAGATCGCCCTTGTTTTCCATACTCATGATGACATCCTCAGGCTTGACGAGGATATTTTCCAGATTCATCCGGGTGGCCAGTGTTTCAAGTTCATCCAGTTTCATTTTACAATTTCTCACTCAATATCTTGTTGACCAGTTGCGGGTTGGCTTTTCCTCTGGTGGCTTTCATAACCTGCCCGATGAGGAATCCCATAGCCCGCTTTTTGCCATCCCGATAGTCCTGAACAGGCCCGGAATTGTCGGTCATGACCTGTTCCACTATTCTAACAATCTCACCCTCGTCAGTGATCTGGAGTAATCCCTTCTCCTTGACAATGACATCGGCCATCTTGCCGGTGTTGAACATTTCTTCGTATACCGTTTTCGCGATCTTGCCGCTGATAGTGCCGTTATCCACCAGCTTCATCATTCCCGCGAAGTGCGCCGGCGTTACCTTGATTTCATCTATAGTCTGCCTGGAACTGCTCATCAGCGCCATAAGGTCGTTCAGTGTCCAATTGCTCGCCGTTTTGGGATCTTTGTATACCTTGACGCATTCCTCATAGTAGTCAGCCAGTTTCTTGTCGGAAGTAAGGAGGGTGGCATCGTGCTCTGGTAATTTATATTCATCCATGAACCGCTGATAGCGTACTCTTGGTAGTTCAGGCAGGCTTCGCTGGATTTCCTCGACCCAGTTTCTGTCTGGCTCCAATGGGACAAGGTCCGGCTCCGGGAAATATCGGTAATCGAATGCCTCCTCTTTGCTACGCATGACCCTGGTGACGCCTTTATTCACGTCAAAAAGCCGCGTCTCCATTCGTAGTGTTTTACCGGCTTCCAGTACCTTCGTGTGGCGCTTCACTTCGTACTCTGACGCTCTCATGGCGTATCTGATGGAGTTGAGGTTTTTTATCTCGCTTCTTTCTGTGGCGATCTTCGGGTCTTCTATGGAGCGGACGTTTATGTTGGCCTCAATCCGCAGTTGCCCCTTCTCCATATCACAATCGCTTACTCCTATGTATTGCATCGTGCTCTTTACGACCTCGTAATAGGCTTTCATTTCCTCGACCGAACGCATATCCGGTTCGCTCACGATCTCGATAAGCGGAACGCCTGCCCGGTTGAAATCCACAAGGCTTGTGGGAGATTCATCGATCTCGCCGGCGTGCAGTGATTTGGCGGCTTCATCTTCCAGATGGACGCGCGTTATGCCGATCCGCTTGCGTCCGCCGTTCGAGTTGATCTCCACGTATCCGTCGTGTGATAATGGCTCGCGTAGTTGGGAGATCTGATACCCTTTCGGCAGATCGGGATAGAAGTAGTTCTTTCGCTCGAATATACTGCGCTCGTTGATCTGACAGTTCATAGCCAGCGCTGCTCTGATACCATACTCCAGAGCTTTGGCGTTCAATACTGGCAATATTCCCGGCATACCCAGACAGACCGGGCACGTCTGTGTGTTCGCCGTCGCCCCAAAATCTGTCCTGCAACTGCAAAACAACTTCGTCTTTGTGCCTAACTCAACGTGTATTTCTACGCCAATAACTGTTTCATATTTGCCTGACATTTTATTGCCTGCCTTCCATTATTTAATCACGAATTCCACGAATGGACGAATTTCACAAATTTTTTTAGATTCAATTTGCGATACGTGCGTGCTCAACGCGTGGTGTGCCGAAATTGATAAGAATACCTAACTTCAGGCCAGAAGCCTTTAGTACTACTTTGTCATTTAGCGTTTTTGTACCAAATTCTGCGTGATGTACCTGTAGCCCAACTTTCTAAGTTGGCTTCTTATCGGAAAACCAAGATAGAATCTTGGGCTACTTCGGCTAAA
>SDBT01001695.1_pt1 | contig 39194 bp, 37 predicted proteins | sample 2277101 | NCBI WGS metagenome assembly SDBT01 (sample SAMN10404973, study PRJNA504765) | marine sediment metagenome | isolation source: marine sediment core GS10_PC15, 103 cmbsf | place: Arctic Ocean: Southern Knipovich Ridge | collected 2010 | reverse complement strand
AGCTAAAACCCCATACGCCTATAACTTTGTTACGACAGCATTGTGCAAACCTATCATTCGCTGCGGTTCTTGTGAAATATCGAGCAGATTTAATCAAGAGTACTATCCATGCTGATTGGCTGGTAGACTTACATACTGAATTAGTTAGCTCAGATGATCCAATAAGCTTATTACCGTTTAATCAAACCATTTTGATCGAGCTTTATCGCGAATATCTGAATCGAAGCTCAAACCCGTCAGAGGTATTGCAGCAAAATCCACAATTAGCTGAATACCTGAAAAAGTTACTGGCTTCATGTAACACACAGCAAGCAGCCAAGGTTTTGCTTGCTCGCATTGATAAGCTCTTAGAGCCAGAACCAGAAAGTGAGTCAGAAGTTGAGGCCAAATTAGAATATAATTCTGACCCGGAGGTCGGTCCAGAATTTGAATTAAACTATCAATCCAAATCTGACTCGGAATTCGAATACAAATCACTAGCCATGTTCGGCTGGGAAGATGAATTCACATCACCAGCTTCGTCTGATTCTGAAGATTTTGAAGATTCTAATTCAGGCGCATATTGTCCGAACTTTTTTAAATCCTCCGAACACCCTGTCGATAAAGAAGCTCGTATGAGCTTGCAAACAAATCAAGATTATCAAAACAATTTTGAAGTGAGAGCCACTACGCTTGCCAAGATCAACTTAAATTCTAATAACTAAAAGGGGGGCGAGTATCTCCTTGTTGCAGTATTACTTTAGATCTAGATTTAGGTCGTGTTTGTGCTCATTCTTGAAGATGATGTGAATACACTACATCTAAAGTGCCCATTGTTGGTGATCTTCCCATAATCGGTGTGCTGTTTCGCTCGCGAACGCATTCCTTTCAACTGGATGCCTAAACAAGCTGTTGTCCTACCGCACTTGAAAGGACCACCACCGATCCCACCACCGTTTAGTGAATTTTTGGCGGGCAAGGATTGGCCCCCCCACCATTCGGGCCACTTTTAGCGAAGACTGGCTATGGGTGGACTTGAACCACCGACCTCAGCATTATGAATGCCGCGCTCTAACCAACTGAGCTACATAGCCATAGAAATAAGAGTGCGCGATTTTGGCGCCAATTTTGGCTTTTGTCAAGCGGGTGTAAATATAAGCTTTAGTTGCAAATCAATCCTTTCGGCGAACATTCGGTGATTTTTCGGGGAATCAGGAAATATCAAATAAATACTGATAAATATAGAATAGGTGCCTGTCTGTCACTAATTCTTATTTACACTTCAGTTATCCCATGACATACCGGCATCGCACTAAGACTTCCGGTACACACGCACTAGACCCCAAATCTAATAAATAATTAACGGTTCTCGTGATATCAGACAATTGGATTTTTTGCTCATTAGGCATATCAAAATTTTTCGTCATGTCGGTTTCAATGACGCTGGGGCAGAGTGCGGTGACGTTAATGCCCAGAGGCACTAATTCCTTATATAAAGAAGCAGACAAACCAACCAAGGCATATTTGCTCGCGCAGTAGCCGCCGGCAGTTTCTAAACCCCGTTTTCCAGCCATCGAGGCAACATTAATTAAGTAACCATTGCCTTGTTGTTTCAATTGCGGCACTACATTATGAATAATGTGATAAGCTCCTAAGACATTAACATGTAACATTTCATGAAAATCACTCGGCTCACAATCACTGGTGCCGGGGCGAAAAATACCGGCATTATTCAATACCACATCGATACGATTAAAATCATTTATTACGGATTGTATTTGCTGTGCGACAGTATCTCGATCGCTAACATCAGCAGCATAAACACGCGCAGTCACCTTATGCGCTTCACATTCGGCAGCAACAGCTTCCAAGCGTTTAACATTCCTCGCCATCAGTGCGACATCCATACCGCGCTCAGCTAAGGATAAAGCGACGGCGCGGCCAATGCCTGCGCTGGCGCCAGTGATCAGTGCAACGGAGTTGGGAGTTGTCATGTTTGCCTCCTCTTGCTTAGTGTGATTTGCAGTCTATCATAAAGTATTGCTTGGTATCTCCACCAAAATCATTGTCGACAGAGGCGGTAATTCATTCCTGGAAAAGTTGATTGTTTTGTTGAGCGATAAGGATTGATATCTAATCCCCCACGGCGAGTATAGCGGCCATAGACGGTTAGTCCCTGCGGTTTACAATATCGCATGATGTCCACAAAAATCCGCTCAATGCATTGTTCATGAAACTCATTGTGATTTCTAAACGAGACGATATAGCGCAGCAGCGCTTCTCGATTAATTTTGTTGCCTTTATAAATGATTTGGACGCTGCCCCAATCAGGCTGATGCGTGACAAGGCAATTAGATTTTAATAAATCGGAATAAAGCGTTTCCTCAACTTGCGTCGCAGTAGTCGATAACAGTTCTGGGTTTACGGTATAAGTAGAACATTCGATATCAAGATCATCAAGGCACTCACCCTCAAAAGAAACCTTCAACGGTGAAACTGGAGTTTTACCCAGTTGATTAATAACAACATCGACTTTTGATTGAATAACTTTTTCTAAGTCTTTAGTGATTGTCGTTTTAACTTCAGCTATGGAATTGAATTTGGTGTTGTTGAGTGAATTGAAATATAACTTGAGTGACTTTGATTCGACAATACAAGGCGAATCGCAGTCATAATAAATCTCTGCAGTGGCGACAATAGGTTTACCCTTTTCATTCAGCCAAGACACTTCGTAATGATTCCAACAATCAAAACCCAAAAAAGGTAGCTCAACAGAGTCAATTCCAATTTCCTTACGTTTATCTACTCTTGGGATCGGGTATAAACGCTCAGGATTGTATGTCTGGTCATATTGTGTCGTTTTGCCAAGTTCAGAGCCTTTTGCTTGGCTTTGGTATTTATCTATTAAAGTGTCGTTCATTGTGTTCATCTCCAACTCGTCTAGGTCAACTGTAAAGTGCTAATGTGCTATCAGGAAAAAGAGTGCAATAGACTATAAGATGAGCGCCTACCCCCACGCGCGCCACTGTTCTGGCTCCGCGCTGAGCTTAAATAATCGTTTCAATTGCGGGCGAAAGTTTCGCCACAAATGGTAGATCGGTGGGCGGGCATTAAATACCAAGGCGATGCACGTTCCATCGCGTTTAACCATCACCAACGCGTTGGTGCCGGTGAAGCTTCCAGTTTGATACCAATAGCGCGACTTTTTAGTCTTTTTCACTTTCCAACCCATTGCATAATACCAAGCAGATTTTTTCTTCATGAACGGTGGCGGCGACAGCATTTTATTTCGTAGTGCTGAGCCAAACACGTGGCCGCGATTCACCGCGTTGGCAAACGTGACTAAATCAATGGCCGAGCCAATCCAACCGCCGTTGGAAAAATTCTTTTGTAACATTTCTTTGGGGCTGTAAGGTAAGTAAGTTGAAATACCTTGATAGTCGATATTGATAGGCCCTGCATAACGGTAATAATAAACCTCGTTGGGTTTGCGTTTACTTTTCAGGGTAGAACCAATACTCATATCGGTGATCCCAAGTGGGGCGAGTATTTTCGACTGGATATAGTTCTGATACCCCAAATAATTATAAGCGGCATGATTGACTTTATCGATCACTAAACCCAGTAAGCAATAATCCAAATTAGAGTATGCATAATAACGTCCTGCACCACCGTGTTTGCGAACCGCTAACATCATACGAATGGTATCGCGGCAGCTCGCAGGTAAATTATCGTAACCAATTAAATTCACCAAATGCCTCGACCAGGGACCAAACATCGGATCGTAATGGCGCTTGCCAGAGGGGATCCAACCGGAAGACATATACAATAAATCTTGAACTTTAACCTGTTTCAAACGTTTGTCTCGCGCTTTGCCATTAATGGGTTTGAGATCGTTTAGCAGACTAAACACTTTGGACTTTAACGTTAACTTATGCTCTTGGATCAAATTCAAAATCGCCACGGCAGTAATGGCTTTTGAGATACTGGCAATGCGAAATAAGGAATTGGGCTGGACCGGAATTCTCTTGCGGATATGTGCCCAGCCAAAACCTCGCGCATAAGTGAGTTTTCCATTTTTCATGATCGCAACGGAAGCACCCGGGATATGCCACACTTTTAACATACCGACAAAACGTTTTTCAAAGCGCTCCATGCCCGCTACCGGTTTACCGCTGATCGGCATGGGAATTTTGAGTCTACCCCAGGCAGTTGGGTTAACGCCTAAAACGAATAAGCTCAACAGACAAATAGAAATAAATTTGCACATCCTGTGTTTCCCTGTTCGGTTACCTTCCACGAGTCTACTCAATTCGATCACTAAATCAAGTGCTTAGCTAAGCGGAACTATTTTAATTTAACTGCGAGTAAAAAATGTACCGAAACAAACTCAAACACCGCTGAGTAGTATCCACAAACAATCCACAGCAAACCCCCAACTTGTTGTCTTGCAATTTAATTTAAAACACATTATCTTGTGCGAACAGTGAGACGCGACCCTACATCTTGAGGTTTTTCTCTACAGCAGACACAAGGAAAGGTTAATGCAAATGGATATTTGCGCTGTCTTATAAGTTTTACGTTTGGAGGAAGTATGGAACTTGATATAAAAACTAAATTGGAAGAACTCACTTCTATTAATCCGGCTACCCATGAGGTGCCACAAGCTGAATTGGAAGCCACGGCTCCCGGTATGCTTAAATTGATTAAGCGAAATGGTAAGGTTGCGCCCTATGACGATAGTAAAATTAAAGTTGCTGTCACCAAAGCGTTTCTAGCGGTTGAAGGGGGCAGTGCTGCGGCATCGACTCGGATCCACGAAACGGTAAACCGTTTGACGGCCCAAATCACCAGCGCCTTTAAACGTCGTCTACCGACCGGCGGCACGCTGCATATCGAAGATATTCAAGATCAGGTTGAGTTAGTCTTAATGCGCACCGGTGAACACAAAGTTGCCAGATCTTATGTGCTGTATCGTGAAGAACGCCGCTTAGCTCGCGAATCGGCTAAACACACCGAACATACAACAACGGGAATAGATAATCGTATTAGTGTAGTGCTGGACGATGGCGTCAAAGTCCCATTAGACGAAGCCCGTCTGAAAACGGTTATTCTCGAAGCCTGTGCTAACTTAGACGGCGTTGATCCTGACGCTATTTTGGCAGACGCGAAACGCAATTTATTTGATGGCGTTGCTGTTGCGGAAGTGAGTAAGGCTTTGGTCATGTCGGCTCGAACCTTAGTCGAGAAAGAACCCAATCACACTTATGTGACCGCTCGTTTGTTACTGGATTCAGTGCGCGCCGAAGCATTAGACTTTTTAAGGTTAGCCAGCAGTGCGACTTTTAGTGAAATGCAAATCTTATATCCGCAATACTTCACCACGTATCTTAATCGCGGTATTGAATTGGAGTTACTGGAGCCGCGTTTAGCCAAAGAGTTTGATATAGTCGCATTAGGTAAAGCCTTAAAGCCGGAGCGCGATCTGCAATTTACCTATTTAAGTTTGCAGACATTATACGATCGCTATTTTATTCATAGTAACGGTACGCGTTATGAATTGCCGCAAGCTTTTTTTATGCGTGTTGCAATGGGTTTAGCGCTTAATGAAACGGACAAAACTGCATGTGCGATTGAATTTTATAATCTGCTATCGTCATTCGATTACATGAGTTCAACACCAACGCTCTTTAATGCAGGCACTGTGCGACCACAATTATCCAGTTGTTATTTATCAACGGTGCCCGATGATCTAGAAGGTATTTACAATGTTATTCGTGATAACGCCATGTTATCAAAATTTGCAGGGGGTTTAGGTAATGACTGGACGCCTGTGCGGGCTATGGGCGCTAAAATTATAGGTACCAATGGCAAGTCATCAGGTGTGGTACCCTTTTTAAATGTGGCTGATGCTACGGCCATTGCGGTCAATCAGGGTGGCAAGCGTAAAGGTGCATTATGTTCTTACCTGGAAACGTGGCATTTAGACATTGAAGAATTTTTAGAGTTACGTAAAAACACCGGTGATGAACGTCGTCGTACCCATGACATGAATACCGCAAACTGGGTGCCCGATCTGTTTATGAAACGTTTGTTTGAAGATAAAGAGTGGACTTTGTTTTCACCCGATGATGCGCCACTGTTGCATGATTCTTTCGGCGACGCTTTTGAAAAGCATTACTGTGATTACGAAACTAAAATCGACAAGGGCGAAATCACTCATTTCCGTAAAATTAAAGCCGTCAAACTCTGGCGTAAAATGTTAAGTATGCTATTTGAAACCGGTCACCCCTGGATAACCTTCAAAGATGCTTGTAACGTGCGTTCGCCGCAGCAACACGCAGGGGTGATACACAGTTCAAACCTTTGCACTGAGATCACGCTGAATACTTCGAAAGATGAAATCGCAGTGTGTAACTTGGGTAGCATTAACTTGCCAGCGCACATTAATGAAAACGGTTTGGATACTGAAAAGTTAAAACGTACTATTAAAACTGCAATCCGTATGCTGGATAATGTCATCGATATTAATTACTACTCGGTCGACGCAGCGCGCAATTCGAATTACAAACATCGGCCGATCGGTTTAGGCATTATGGGTTTCCAAGACGCCTTATATAAACTGGGTATCGATTACGGTTCGCAGCAAGCCGTGGAGTTTGCCGATCATTCAATGGAAGTCATCAGTTATCACGCCATCCGAGCATCGACTGATTTAGCCGAAGAACATGGCACTTATGAGAGTTACCCAGGTTCGCTTTGGAGCCAAGGTATTTTACCGATCGATTCCATTGAATTGCTTAGCAAAACACGCGGAAAATATTTAGAACAAGACCGCAGCAAAATGTTGAATTGGGATAGCTTACGTGAGCGCGTACGCACTACGGGTATGCGCAACTCCAATGTGATGGCTATTGCGCCCACGGCGACTATTTCGAATATTTGTGGTGTCGCACAATCGATTGAACCAACCTATCAAAACTTATATGTGAAATCGAATTTATCGGGTGAGTTCACCGTGATTAATCCCTACTTGGTTGCCGATTTGAAGGCGCTCAATTTGTGGGATGATGTGATGGTAAATGATTTAAAATATTTTAACGGTAGCGTAGATAAAATTGATCGCATTTCGCCAGAATTAAAATCGCGTTATGCCACCGCATTTGAAATTGATCCAAAGTGGTTGATTGAAGCCGGATCAAGAAGGCAGAAATGGTTAGACCAAGCGCAATCATTAAATCTTTATATGGCCGAGCCTTCGGGTACCAAGTTAGATAGAGTGTATCGCAATGCTTGGTTGCGTGGACTCAAGACAACTTACTATTTACGAAGTATGGGTGCCACCAATGCTGAACGAGCAACCGTCACCGACGGTGCTTTGAATGCAGTTTCTGTTGATCTAACCCCGGCCGCTTGTTTGATTGAGGATCCGGATTGTGAAGCTTGTCAATAATTCGAAGTAGGATGTTTAATGCATCTACTCCACGCGCAGTGGCTAGCGTAACTCGCGTGGTGTGATGCAAGTTTTTAAGGAGAAAACGTATGTCATTATTAGATTGGAACGATGCCGCTGTAGAAGAAGTGATTACTGCAACGCAAGTTAATGCAGCAGCATCAACACCTGTTATGCCCCCGGTTATGGTCAATGTGGAAGAAGATGATGATGAGGGCGGATCGGGCGAAATTGGCGGATCGGGCGAAATTGGCCTTACCGGTTTAGAATCGTTAGAAATGGGTGCTGCGCGGATCCAAGTTGATGACAAAAAAATTATTAATTGTCGCGCTGATCTGAATCAATTAGTCCCCTTTAAATATAAATGGGCTTGGGATAAATATATCGCAGGTTGTGCGAATCACTGGATGCCTAACGAAATTAATATGGCAGCCGACATCGCCTTGTGGAAAAGCCCCAATGGTTTAACTGAAGATGAACGTTTAATTATCGAGCGTAACTTAGGGTTTTTCTCCACCGCTGATTCCTTAGTCGCGAATAATTTAGTGTTGGCCGTATATCGTCATATTACCAATCCTGAATGTCGACAGTACTTATTGCGTCAAGCGTTTGAAGAAGCCTTGCATACGCATGCTTATCAACACGTGATTGAAAGTTTAGCGCTTGATGAAGCTGAAATATTTAATATGTATCGCGAAGTGCCTGCCGTTTCGCGTAAAGCTGTGTGGGCGTTGCCATATACTCAAAGCTTAAGCGACCCTAATTTTCACACGGGTACTGTGCAAGCTGATCAACGTTTATTACGTGATTTAATTGCGTTTTATGTCGTGTTTGAAGGTATCTTCTTTTATGTTGGCTTTACCCAAATTCTATCGATGGGTCGACGTAATAAAATGATGGGTACCTCAGAGCAATTCCAATATATTTTACGTGATGAATCCATGCATATGAATTTTGGTATCGACGTGATCAACCAAATTAAAATTGAAAATCCAAAGTTGTGGACACCTGAATTCCAAGCGCAGATGATCAAATTGATCAAAGAAGGCGTTGATTTAGAATATCAATATGCAGTTGATACGATGCCACGTGGCATTTTGGGCATGAATGCCGAAATGTTCAAAGACTACTTGCAATACATTGCGAATCGCCGTTTTTCACAAATTGGTTTACCTAAGCAATATACGGGTGTAACCAACCCATTCCCCTGGATGAGTGAAATAATGGATTTGAAAAAAGAGAAAAACTTTTTTGAAACGCGTGTTACTGAATATCAAACTGGCGGCGCTTTGTCCTGGGATGAGGCAGAGTAACCCTCCTACGCTCTGCGAGCTACGGAGGGCAGGCCCCACCGACGCTCTGCGAGCTATGGTGGGCAGGCCCCACCGACGCTCTGCGAGAGCTATGGTGGGCAGGCCCCACCGTTGCCTTGATGGGGCTCAAAGGGGGGCTTGTCCTCCGTAGCTCGCAGAGCGAGCGAAGGGGGAACACTTTCTAAATCAGTTTCGCTAAGTTCATCTGTTAATCGCCCGGCAATGCTTTCACGTTCGGATCTTTGGAATAGGCGTTTAAGATCTCTCGTAATAATTGATCCACGGCACCTAAGCGTACTTCATCCGCAATAAAGCCTTCTTCCTGTTGCAGGCGGCTTAAGCGCTGCTCTAGGACTGGCTTAATGCTGCCACTCGGAAATAAGGTCGCCAGTACACGGCGTGCTTCACTGGGGCCTAAGTGCTTATAGAGTTGATTGCGAACGTTGGCGTCTTCGGTTGTGGTGCTAAAGGCCCATAGTTCGATTGGTCCTAAGGTGAGCGTTAACAATTGAGTATTGATACCCGACTTAGTCGCAAACTGTGCCAAGAAGGTAGCGCCACCTTCGCGTGGACCATGCACGCGGGTTCGCAAAGCGACTTTAGCCGTTTCAGATAAGCCAAAGATCTGCGCGGTTTTATCAATCGATTGTGCAGGGCCGGCATCCATAATATAAATCCCGGTGCCGAATTCAACCATGACATTATCAAAATCATCTAGCGATTGTGATAGTAAGCAGATCTGAACATTCCACTTACGCCCTTCGCGCATATCAATGATGACTTGGTCACGCACTGACTGAGCTTTCGAGGTACGGTGGAATTCATCGTATACGATCCGTTTCGGATCTTCTTTTAATTCAGCAATGCGTGCTGCATGATAATCATGATATTGTTTCGGGATATCTTGCAGCAATTCTTCGGTTAAATAATAATGCCGCGCCAACACGTAGCGCGCTAACATATACATGACGGCGGTTTGTCGATCCGCTGCATCACCACCGCTTTTAGCGACTTCATCTAAATCTAAAGAGACAATGCGCGCTTCGCCCAAATCAAACGTGGTAACGCGGGATAATATCGAGTATTCACGTACCGCTGCCGAAATCATTCGGCCAAAGGCGCCAATTAAGTTTTCGCCGGTGGAGACGGTAATTTTGCCGTATAAATCTTCGATTGCAGGCGTTCGGCAAATAGATGCCGCATCGGCCAACAGTGGCGTGGCGTAGCGTTGTGCCAAGGATGCTTCATGCGGAAAGCCTGCCAAGAATAAAGAATCTGTAACTTCCCACCAGGTGGTTTTAGGATCTTTCACAAAACCAATTTCTTCTAAAATGGCATCGACATTCGTTTCAACACCGGAAGCATACGTATTAGGGCTGGCTTCATCGGCTAAACTTTTATAAAGCTCGTTAACTACCATGCCGGCCAGATCGGGCAAGGCATCATAAGGTTTATCAGCACCTAAGGGAGTACCTAACAACGTTAAGAAGTTGACGAGGAAGGCGCGTTCTTGTGCGGACGGGTAGCGGGAGCCTAATTGAGTATCAAACGGATTGATAGAATACTCTGGTGTCATGCGCAGTCGATGATAAGCTGCTAAATGTCGCTTGGAGACTGGAAGCGCTTCTTGTAATAATGAAATCAAACCGGAGCTGGAGGGCCCAATATCAATGATAGCGATGTTGGGTAAACGCTGGATACCCGAAGACAAACATAACGCTAAATTAATCGCATTAGATAATACCGATTTACCAGAACCTGGCCGCGCATAAATCAAATCAATCCAAGTGGTTTGTTTGCTAGAGCCAGGCTGAAATGGCCAGGGTTTACCATCGGCGGTTCTAAACATGAGAGCACCCTCATCCCAGGGCGAAGCAGGGCGGGTGATCGGTAACATATATATAACGTCTGACAGGGGCGCAACAGATGGCGTGGCAACGCTGTTGGACGTTATCCCTAACATGCTGGAGGTAATACCCGCGAAGGCATCACCACAATATTCTGAGACTTCACAGGTGCCCCAACCTTGAATGGCTTTAGCTAATTCAGAAGCGCGCCGTCGCAACAGTGGCATGTTATCTTCAGGTGCCCAGGTGCTGGCAGCAACGCGTAGGCGCACCACGGTGTCATCGCTGTTGACGTTGATGTAATTCAATAAGTTGACGGAGTCACTGATCAAACGATTTTGTGCCGATGAAAAGCTTAGCACCGATGATAATAAACCTTTGAATTTCAGCGTCGATAAGCCTTCACTTTCAATGAAAAACGAAATACGCCACGGAAAGCGTGCCGAGATGGTACGGTTCAACAAATGTAAGAAGGATCGTATGTCCTTAGGAAATAAATCGATGAACACCGCAGAATAAATATTGTCGCCAATTCGTGCCGTGCGCATATCAATGTTCTTAGCATCGCGAGGAATAATTTGTCGTGGTAACGACGGCCATAAAATATCAGAAATGTCACCGTTAAATTTATTCACTTCGCGCGCGGGCAGTGGATCGCCCGGTAAACTAGCACGCCAATTTTGATCGGTAAATTCAGGATCGACAATCAAACGCATGGCCGCAACGGCATCATGCGATTCCAATAAGTCGGCTTGCAGTGTCATTGCATTCATATCACTGACCAGTGAGCGTACGAAGGCATCGTGTGCATTGCGTAAGTCCGGGTAGGCGGCAATTAAATTTTGGGAGACTTTAAACGGTGGCGTCTTATTGGCCTTGATTTGACGTAATTTTTCTTTGGTCGCAGTTTTTAATTCTTCCCGGCTCAAGCTGGTGGGGTAAGTATAAATGACGAAATAGACTTGCTCTTCGGCGCAGTAATGCGCTAAGTATTTAACACGTTCTTCGAATAAATCATCCAAATCTAATTGTAAGCGTTTTGCCGTGGCTTTGGCACCTTGAAAGTTTTTGCTAATCACCTGGCCGACGCGGTCTTTGTCATAATTAAAAAATACTTGGACGGCATGCCCACGCTGCGACATCGCGGTTTGCAAACTGTTTGTTAAGCCTTCTCGCAGACGACGAAATTCAGCTTTGCCGGTTAAGGCCGTAACGCCGTGGACTTTAATCAGTGAGACCAGTGAGCCATCATGGGTGACTAACACAGTGGGACTGTCGGCTGTTTCTAAGTCGCAATAGGATTCGGTGGATTGTTGCAAAGAGACGCTAAGCCAAGCAAGAAAAGAGTCTACGCTGTCGAGGAAACCTTCTACAATATTTGCCATACCGTTTGCATCCTTTCTGGTTAACCGCGGACCGATGCAGGCGCTAGAACTCTGCCGATAGTTCTTCCAAAGCAGTGCTCGCCCAATGCTCGATTTGCTTTTTGAATTTTACTCTAGATGGCAACAAACGTATATCTTTTAATATTGCTGACGAGGTTTCTGAGTTTTCGAGTTGTGAATCAATGAGTAGTTGGCCAAACACCACCGGGCTACTCGTGCCTTCACCAAATTTTTCTTCAATCACCTGAGCACGAAATTTAAAATTACGGTAAATGGATTGCGCCGTGGCTTTGTAACCGGTGTCATTGGTGATAGCGCAAAACAAAACATGGCAAAAGCTATTTAATTCACCTTGGCCAATTTCAGGTAAGTAAACTAAACTGCCGCCACCGTAATCACCAACGCCAACGGACTCTAGAAAAAAGCATTGCGCGCAAAACGGGCAAGCCGTAATGAAATTGCTTAATTTATTATGAGTGTAGTTTTGATCGAGATTGACGATTTCTTGAAATTCGTGTGCTTGAAAACCGCAATATTGGCAGGTGTGGTGATCACGCGTTAAGACTTTCTCTGCAAAAGCGCGAAAGCCAGGATCTGACTTTCGCGCTGCAAACATCCGCCATTTGCCCGGTTGGGCAGTTAAAACAATAGGTTGCATTGATGTTATGTACTAGCTTTTGATGTATAGATAACACCTGAAGGCCCACCGGTTACAGCACCTTCTCCAAAAATGGTTGCGCCGGTAATACCGAATATGGTTGGGAGAAAGATCAACGCAGCCGCAATAAAGAGCATTGCGATGGGGGTACCAATTGGGATTTGAGTCGGGTTGTCTTTATGTTGTTTGAACTTCAATACCGCACCCACCGAGAAACCCAGCCCGGCGATATAAGCTGCAGCAGTAATGAGCTTAGCTAGGGCGCCAAAACTCTTAGTCACCCGAGTTGCCACGGTACCAATGGTTCCGGCCGCTTGAGCATACGCATGTCCCATATAAAACATTCCGGCGACCACTAGCAGCGACAGTAATACTAATTTAGTATTCGGATGCCGTAGAATATCCATTAATTTTTGTTTCACTTTACTCTCCTATTGATTTACCAAGTTTATGTAAAAGTGACCCCAAGGGTCGCTGATAACAAGTTTGCCGTTGCTATTATATTCAATCCTAACACACCTGCAACTATATGTGTGAAGCCTTTACCAAAAGTTGCCTGGCTACCCGGTGATACCGCTTTTACAATCAACAACCAGCCACGAATAAATGAAATCATCCCCATGATTTGGACAATACGAAAAATTGCAATCATGGTGTCGGTATAATACTTGGAGCCTGCACCGACCCAACTGCCAAAGGATAGAATATTTCCAGAGCCAAACAGGGTTTGGTTAAAGATCTCCATGGCGGTCGGCAGATATAGAAAGATCGAGCCGACCAGCAGATACGTCATCGGCTGGCGCAAGTTGGTCTGACTTGCCATCATGGTGCGCAGTTCACCGTATATTTTCATATGATACAAAGCTTTGTAAAAGAGCCCCATCGCGATAACATACGCCGCTCCGGTGATGAGTCTCATGATCGGCTTAGCGGACTCCGACAAGTTTTGGATCATAACCCCAATATCTGCCATATTTAAAACTCCTTAAAAAGCGAATACTTAAGTGTTATATATGTCCATACCTAGCGCTTTTCAATGCTTAACGTTCACTCTTTCGGTAACGAATGATCCGCCCTGATCGCGTGATCACCAAGCCATGTTGGGGATCAATCGAATTAACGGTGCCATACCCAGGTACATAAGTGCCGATACTCACCGTGATCGCAGAGCCGTCGCTACGTTGCAACCAAGCCCGACCCGGCACGGCAGCTCTAAGGTAATATTGCTTCATTAGCGTGCGGCGCTTACGAACAACGCGGCGTCGACGCGGTTTAGGTTTGGGCTTTAAGGCCACAACTTGGCTGGATAATTGTGAAATCGCTGTGTTTACGGTATCGAGCTTAGTATCTAAGTCACTCAAGCGTGCATCGATGCTCGATAAATTCTCTTTGAGTGCCTGTAATTCTGTTTGATGTTCCTGCGAATGTTGCGACAAGCTCTGTAACTGGTTGCTGATTTGAGAAATCGCTTGCGTGGTTTGGCTCAAATCAACTTTAGGTTGTGTAAAGGTTTGCACAGGCTTGGTTGCTACCGGCTTGCTGATTACCGTTGTCGTCTTGGGGTGACCAAAAAATATCGTAATCACTTTGAAAATAGCAAACAGCAACAGCAGTATGCCAATACCAATTAGGGCATAACGCTTAATATTGGCTTGTGTGTTAGACGATTGAATAGGTATCTCGCCATAGACATTGGCGGATTCAGGTTCGTTAAAATGATATTCGTCATCACTTCCAAACGGTTTTTCATCTTCTGCCATAGCAACGGTTCCTTTAGCGTGGTTAATGGTTTGAATGGGTTTTAGGCACAGGGAAACCGGGTAATTGCGGTACGTCTGAGCTGAAGAAAATCCCTATGCCTGTGCCTGAATACACTTTCACAGTCGGCGGTTTATTAAAAATAGGTGCGATTTGTTGACCCCAACGTTGACCTAACTTACCGCCACCGATCATTGCAATTTCCCCCCCATTTAAATTCTTGCCTTGAAAAGTGGTTGATGTTGCATTGAGTTCCACACGTGTGGCTTCAGTTCTAATGGCATCACCTACGCCTTCTAGGAATGAAGAAGCAAACAAGCTGCCGTAGCGTAATAGATAGTGATTATTCGTATGACTGGATAAGGCGATACGAGCGGTGTTTTGATCCATGGCGACAGCATTAATGCGAATGGTGTGCGGATAGTTCGGCCAGGACATAACGTTAAATGATAAAATGACACGCTTCGCATTCGCTGGGCGTCTGATGCTACCAATTAATTTTGCGCCTTTGTACGGACCCGTAACAATGTGTGCGAGTACGGGGCCAGGCTCGTCACTGTTAACAGCGGTATCGAGCACTGCAAACATAATATCACCGGCCTTAATCATGGCTGGACGACCCCCCGCTTCACCTGCTGCGCCTTGTGCACCACCCGCTGCGCCTGTTTGGCTTGCCTTCTCTTGATCGGTTTTAGGTGGTGAGCCTACGGTATAACGTTGGGTAGAAGTCGTATGCCAGGCACCGATTAACGCGTTAGCTTGCCGCGACATTTGTGAATTGCGTTGGCTAATATCTTGCGCTGTTTGTTGATCGCTGACTTGCGCGGCTTGTTGTTGTAGAATTCGGTTAAGTTGCTGCGCTTCAGCAGTGCCTCTTGCTTGAGTTGTGGGGGTATCTGCTTGTATTACCCCTTGATCTTGTAATTCATTATCGGTAAATCCAGCGTTACGTAATTGGTCTGGGGTTAAGCCGGCGTCAGTTAAGGCGCGGGCAGAAAGCCCTGCATCTTTTAAGTCAGCGGGTGAAAAACCGGCAGCTTGTAATTGCTTAGCAGACAAGCCTGCCTGCTTTAACGCGCTAGCACTAAAGCCGGCATTTTTTAATTCACTAGGGGTAAAGCCAGCATCTTTTAATTGCTTGGCAGAGTAGCCGGCTTGTTTCAACGCATCAGCACTAAAGCCAGCGTTTTTAAGTGCTGCCGGACCGAAGTTGGCTTTTTTTAATTGTTCAGCTGTGAAACCCGCATTCTTTAATTGTTTGGCTGTGGCGCCCGCGCGTTTTAACTGCGCTGGACTAAAGCCGGCATCTTTTAATTGTTGCGTGGTAAACCCCGCGTCTTTTAATTCACGGGCTGTGTAACCGGCCGCTTTCAATTGTGCAGCGGTGCAACCCACGATGCGGCGTATTTGTCCGGCGCTAACACCTTTCGCGCGCTCTCTTTTTAATGCGTCAACGCCGCAACCGGCTTTACGCAAATCATCGGCCGTTAATCCGTTAGGTAAATCTTTTTGTGCTTGCGCAGCTTTGATCGCTGCTGCACTGATGCCGGCTTGTTTCAAATCGGCTGGTGTAAACCCAGCATTCAGTAATTGTTTGGGCGTAAAGCCCGCTTTACTCAGATCTGCCGCACTAAAGCCCGCATCTTTGAGTTCCTTAGCGGTATAACCGGCAGCTCTTAATTGCTTAGCCGTAAAGCCTGCTGCTTTTAACGCTGCTGCGGAGCAATTGGCGTAACGGCGAATTTGCGAAGCACTCACGCCGTTAGCACGCTCGCGTGATAATGCGGCCGCACTACAACCTGCATTGCGAATTTGCTCCGGTGTTAATTGGTCTGTGCCGCCGGTTGCAGCAGCAATTTGAGCGGGCGAGTAACCGGCACCTTTTAATTCATCGTCAGTAAAGCCCGCATCGTGTAGTTGTTTAGCGGTAAACCCTGCGGCTTTAAGATCACAACCGCTAAAGCCCGCTTGTCGTAATGCTTGTGCTCCAACCCCATCGCTACGCAGTTGGTCGGCGGTGATCTTCGCAGCTATTAATTGTTGCGCTGAGCAACCAGTGGTTAACAGATCTTTGGGTTGCGCGCCTTGTTTGAGTGCTGCTTGAATGCTAGCAGGTGAGCAATCCGCCTTTTTAATGTCTTGAAACCATAATTGTTTACGTATGCCCCCGGCTTGCAATTGCGCGAGTTTTTTAAAGCCAACACCACCGTCTCTCTGTATTTGTTGCCCGGTGCCCACTCTTTGTAAGCGGATCACGGTAGGCAGGGCGCTTTCCCCAGTTTTTAGAGCACGTTTTGCTTGTTGAATGTTTTGCTTAGCTTGTAATTTTGCGTATTGAGCTGTGGGATTTAAACTTCCCGGCACAGCACTAATGCCAGTACCTTGCGTGGGGATCACCGCCCCAGCTGTTGGCTCGGTGGTCGTGCGGCGCAAACCCAGGTAACCTGCCACAATCGCTAAAATCAGTAGAAAAGCGGTGACGATAACAATGACCCGCGTGCGGGTATCGGTAAACAGTGTTTTTACATTGTTGATTCGATCACCCATACACTACAACCCCTGTAATTTCAGTTGTCTGATCTTGCCGTGAGCAGAGACTAACAAGAGTGGTGTTTTTTGCATTTCATACACGTGCATACCGTCAGCGCTTGATAGGGTTGATAACCACCCGGGGGATAATATCGTCATGCGGGTGCGAACAAATAATTTATCGTTGCGTACCCAAGCTTGTGCCGCGCCGCCGCTGACCTCCAGTGCAGTTCCACCAGAGGGCGGCACGCCATCTAAGATGCTGAGCAGCAGTGCGTTTTCAGTTCCCGGTAAGCCGTCACTGACCGCTAAGGCTTTAGGATTGGGACCGTAACCTTGAATGCGTAAATCAACACGATAATCCACAGCGCGTTGTCCCGGAATTAACGTTAGCATGACAGGCGTTGATAAGCCTTGTAGGCGTACTGCCAAGTTACCATATTGATAGAGCTTACTGGCTTGTACCATTAGCGTATTGCTTTTTTTATCCCAGACAATATTAAACGCGCTAGGGTTTCCTAAATCATAAGCGGCAATTGGCCACGGTGCACCTGTGGAGTCAAGAAACACTAATGATGATACAAAACCTTGCGCTAAGCGGATCACCGGAGGCGTTGCGCCAGGCGCTAAACTGACAAATTTAGAGGTGGCGGTAGGTTTAGGTGGGCTTTGCGGTGTTGCAATCGCAGACAGCTGAGCCGAGTTATATTGTTGGCGCAGTTGCATGATTTGATGCGGCGTCATCGGAAATAAATTGCGTGACATTTTTTGATAGGCTGCAGCATCAATAAGTTGTTGCCGGGTTAACGGTGCGGGCTGTGCACGGCGCATTGGCGCAGAAGTGTTTCGTCGCAACGGAATTTGTGGCGCAGCGGCTTGATTTGTTGCTTGCGTTTGAGCTGTTGGTGCTGCTGTTGTGGTTTGCCGTCGTATGACTGAGGCTGGGCCGCTTTGCTGTGCGTTGGCTTGTGCCCGCAGCTGGGCTTGTTGCTGTTGTTGAATGCGTTGCAAATTCAATTGCACTTGTTGCGCTGTAGGGGCTTGCGCCAACATTTGCAGTTGTCGCAATGACTGATTGGTCTGCAGATTATTGTTTTGGCCATCGGCAGCAAATAGCATGGTGATGTCACAACCCACTAGTAATGCTATGGCAATCAAAATGCATTTTTTCATGTAATTATTATCGCATCGATTGTTAGTCTAAACCCCACCATTATCGCACATAAATTCGTTAAGCGACAATGATTTAGCGCACTTTATCCTGTTATGCCACCACCTTGTGGATTGGCAACAAATTGCGATATGCCAATGCCGCGCGGTGAGTTCAAGGTGGAAACTCGGCTCACCAACAGTGTGATGACGTTGCGAAATTGGCTGAATACGCTTGCGCTTTCAAAGGTGACCAACACCGTCATTTGAACCCGCCATGCGTAGCGTCCATTTAAGACTCCTTTTTCCAAAATGATCGGGGTCCGCACGGCAACGGCAGAGGCGATTAAGTGTTTTGCCTTAACCAAATCGATGGTATTTGAGTTGGCTAAAGCGCGTACGAACTTGCGCCAGCCGGAGGCCGTAAAGAACTGTGAACCGGCTTCCAATTGCGATTTATAATTAACCCAATCGAAACTGTACGCTGCAATTGCCGCTTGATTTGCCCATTGTTTGACGGATGCGTCAGACTGATTAGGTTTATTAAGCGGTGTCAGTTTTGTTATCCGCCCATTGACGCTAGTGGCAAAATATTGTGGTTTTGGCGGGTGACTGACGATGTAATACAACATACCGCCCAGCCCTAGGTTGATAACGATAGAGAGTAATAATATCAATAATACCCGACGATAGTTGTCGCGATAGAATTCATTGCGAAGATGTACGATTTTGATCGCTTCGTTAGCCATTGGTTCCTCCCTGTGCAGATTGTGGCTGCGGCTGAGTGATTGCGGGCGCGGTGGCGCCGGTAAGCGTATGAGCTTGCATTTCTGCGGGTAAATCAGGCTCGAGCAAATACTTGCTGGAGTTATTCGGTTCTAATAATGGTTTTAAGGGCGTGATAAAACCGGCTCCTGCGGCACTCGAGGCGTAAAATCGAATACTCGGTTTAGTCAACTCTTCATAAAAGAGAAATAAGCAGAGACTGGCGGTAATCAACAATGAAACCATTAACAGCATGACTGTGCCACGAAAATTATTTCGATAATAATGTTTGCCGCGAACGATATTGCTTAAAGTCTGTTTAGCCATAAGTCGGTATCCATTGGAAGTGGATCACAATCCGGCGGTTGATAGCTCGCCCCGTGGGCGTTTGATTGCTGGCAATTGGCGATTGCTGGCCATAACCGTATGTGAAGAGCAGCCGTGTATCAAGGTGGTTTCTATCCCATAAGTACTGCGCCACGACAGCCGCTCGAGCTTTAGTTAATTTCTCACTGCGCAGGCTTGGGCCGACGTTATCGCTATAAGCATCAACTTCCATACTGATCATGGGGTAATGGCTTAAGAATACTGCGAGGGTATTCAGTAATGGTTTTGCACTGCGCTTCATGCGCGGCGAGGTTGAATGAAAGACTTTATCGGCGGGGATCAATAGAGTCATTTGCTCACCGACAGGCAGAATTTTAACACCCATACAGGATAATTGGCGGGTGACAAAATCACGGGGTGTAACGTGATTTTGCATATCGCGCCCGATCAACATTCCGGCCACTCCCCCCACGGCGGCACCGACTGCGGCGGCTGGCCCACTGATCGCAGCACCGATTGCAGCGCCACTGCCGGCACCCAGGGCGGTTCCCAGGAAGGTTTTATGGATCTGACGCGGCGTGTCGGGTGTGGCAGCCACACAGGCCGATACGATCAGCGCGAGTATGATGATGCAAATGCTTTGGGGTGATTTCACACCGGCTATCCTTATGTGTTTTCGCCAATCATACCGGAACATCCAAACAGTTGAAACTCACAGCTTTCGTGTTTTAACTTTCGCTGGTATCAGCATCGGCGTTGGCTTTAGCACGTTCACGCGCCAGTACGATTTTTTCAATCATGTCGTTGATCTGACTTGTCAGCTCCGGTGCTGCAATACTATCTCGCACGGTGGGCGGATAAAACGTCGCCAACTGCATGTCTTTGATAATTTCAGATGAAATATTAGTGGCTTGCTTATCTTGCTTGCCGCTGATCCGCTCTAGCGTTAAGACATTGCTGCGGGTGGGCGCACGTTCGAGTAATGGCTCGGAAAATTGGTCCACATTATCAATTAATAAGGCGGAGCGAATGTCATCAGTGACTCTCAATTTCGTGAAGATGTTAAGTTCATCGGCCGGGATTTCGACGACGGGTTCCGCTTCTAATTCCGGTTGTTCTTGTTCGTGCATGGCCAGTAGAGCAGAGACACCCCGGTCGATGGGATCGGCTGTGGACTCATCCATCAAATAGCGCGCAACCTTTTCAATGTCTTCGCTGGTAACGGCAGAGCCTACAAAAATATCGCCGGATGCTAAAATTTCACGGAAATTATCCATGCGAGTTTCAAATTCATGTAACTGTGTTTCCGGTGGTGCTTCAACTTTTAAGAAATGATTAATACGCAATATCTTAACCGGCGGCGGATTAGCAAAGAAGGTTCTGGCGCGAACAATTCTGGATTCGAAGAAGATATGCATCTCACCCGGTTTTTGATCTTTTAAGTCTAATAAATCAATTCGCGCACGTTTTTCAAACGAAGAACTTTTAGTATCTAAATAACTATTGGTGATGCTAGTTTCTTTAGTTTGGAAGGCGTCGACTTTGGTGACATAAGCTTCGCCAGCTGTTTTCATGAAAAAGTCCCATGTTTCAGTTGGATCTTCTAACTTCATACAGATTTTAATATTGGTGTTAGCACCAATTGACGCGGCTTCTTCTTTCGACGCTTTTTGGAAAGCTGGCAGATCCTGCCCGGCAAAAATAGTCGAAAAGCCTAACGCCCGTGCCTGCGCAGGCACGACAGCAAAACCTTGCACGGCGTAATAACCATATTCATCTAAGATACATAAAAAAGGTGTGGGTGCGTTGGTGGGTTTGCGTTCGATAACATCGTGAAATTCACCTTCCACTTCTTCACCTAAGCCGGCCGCCATCATGGCACGCAAGGATGCGATGATGATTTTACCTAAGTTGGATAATTCGTCGGGAGATTTTTCCAGTGCCGGTAACAACACGATTAAAATTCGGCGATTGAGCACCACATCTTTAAAATCCACTTCCGCTAAATTGGTTCGGATGATATGACCGTAGGTATCAGCCAAGGAACTGAATACCCGTGTTAACTGCATGGTGATAAAACCGTGTTGCTCTAACACTTGCGAAACTTGTTTACCTTTTTTCTCTTTATTGTAGCCCGGCAAGTTATATAAATAGTTGTTGATCGGCTCCAACACCACCTCAGGAATGCCTTCTAAACTAACGGGCTCTTGGTTATCACGTAGGAATTGTTTATCCACTACCATCGCTTCTAATTTTGGCAGTAAGAAATAATTTCGTACCGTGTTTGCATCGAGCAGCACGTGGCCTTCATCTCGCATGTAGACTAAAATTTTCATTAAGGCTTCAACGAATGAAATCGCGCGGCCCTTCCACATATCCCCGTCTGGTGTCCCAGCAGCCTGGTCCATCAAACTCACGACTAATTGCGACAACATGCTTGATGAACCATTCGCAAATGGGTTAAAGGTGTTGGATAAACGTTTCTCTTGTGGACCCACAATGTCACGCGCACCGGTCATGAAGTTAATGAGTAAGAGATCATCTTCACGCCCCATGCTGCGGACCATGGAAAAGATTTTCGCGTACAAGGTGTTATCGCCTTTACCATCCACGTAAATAAAACCACTCCCTTGTAACAGTGCACTATAAGCTATCGAAATAAGCGCTTCGGTTTTACCACTACCGGTGGAGCCAAAAATTAATACGTGAGTCCGCATGTCATGATTGCTAAACCAGAGCTCTTCATTGGTTTTGATATCATTACCAAAGTGAGTGATGCCACGGGCGGCATTGGGTTTGTTTGAGCCGGGTGCGAGATCATTGTAGTCTTTCATGTTAGCGCGTTTTGGTAAACGAAAAGGTAGGGTTTGATGTCGCGTTATCGCATACACAAATGCAATGCCGCCTAACACCAACAACACATCTGCTATTGAAGGAAAAAACATTGCAGACAAGCCCATCGTGAGTAACATCACCGCTACGTTGCTGGGCGTACGAAAAAAATCTCCAATCCGTTGAGTAATAGTACGTGTATCCCGTAATAATAATCCGGGATCAACCTCGTGTCGGCGCTCGATACCTCTTAGCATTGTGCTGATCTCATATTACACTTCTTCGTCGGGTCGTAATTTAATTTCTTTTAAGGACTTTTCTAATGCCACGACAGCTTCATTAACCATAGGCACCATGATTTTACGTTCTAATTCTTTCTCGGCTAGCCAGTGTGCAAACGGTCCTGACACTTCAGCAAACGGAGTTTGCCGGCCTATGCTATTGAGCATATACCACAGCGGGCGATCGATGGGTTTTAACCATAAAAATTCTGCTGTAGGCAGTACGCCATCTTCGCGTGCGGCGTTGATCATCGCTGCCATAACGGTTAACACATAAGCGTGATGGCTAATGGTCTTTTGTAATTTGGGTGTATCGAAATGTTTTTTGAGTAAGGCTTCGGTGCCAACTAAATTTAATTGCCCTTCATTGGTTGAACGGTTGATTTGGTCGAGCAATTGGGTGGCTGCATCACGATCACGATTGTGTTTAGCCATAAAAATCGCTAATAATGCTTTGCAGTGACGTGGTAGGCTATCAGGCCCTTCCCAGTATGGGCCCAGTTGCAAATTAAAGAATTTTCTTGCTTCGCCGCGGCGCAGCGTTGCCACATGTTCGCGGCGGCGTTTTAACAGTTTGTGTTTACTCTCGGCTAGTTCCTTACGGACTAAGTTATGTTTTTTGGCAAAATCGAGCGGCGTGATTGACATGGCCCACGGGCCTTCGTTGATCGGTGTGTTGACTAAATCGAGTTTTAATACCGGATGGATCTGCGGCCAATTTCCGTGTTCAGCATCGCGCAAGCTCTGCATGGAGTAGGTTTTACGAAATCTCAGTGTTGCATCGCTAAAATAAAGCAAGATCCCCAACGCAGCCAAAACCGCTAACACGGGGTAACGTAGGTAATGCCCCACAGCTTCACTGATCGCAACCACTTGCTCAAATGTCACATCTGCAGTATCCGGACGTTTTAGAAACGGTGATAGGCGATCCACCGAGCTGGTAAAGAAGTGGATTAAATGAACTTCAAGTAGCCGCACATGGAATACAGCAGTGACGATATAAGTATGAAAAAAATACCATACCAGTAGGCCCACAAAAAACATCGCACCCATGATCCACGCCGGAGCGTAGGCGTTATCTGGACCTTGCTGCTGTTGTTGACCTCTTGCCATAGAGTGGAACTATAGCACTCGCCAATGAAGATGCGAAGATATATCTATACCCTTCAGCCTTCGCACCAAGCTAGATTTTTTCGAGCGTGTTATCTATGAATTTATACTCACTGCTGATATGCACAAAGCGAGTGATGTTATGCAAATCGAGGGCGCCTTCTTTCACCATGAGCATTTCATGGCCGAGGCGATCGCGCGGCGCATTGCCATTGCTAGGCGCTAAGAGGTCAGTTTTATTGATGTAAACGACAAGGTACGCTTCATTTTGTTTAGTGATTTTTGAGCGGATCAGGGTTTGAATTTCAATTTCAGTATTGTAAATAGGGCGGGTGATGACACTGGTGCCGAGTGATTTGATCACCATGGCCCATTTTTTTATGTCATCGCCATCGGCATTATACAGGGAGACGAAAATTTCAAATTGCCCGGTGCGTTTAGCTATGCGCTTCGCAATATGGCTGCGCTTGCTTGTCAGATCTTCATCGCGGTTTAATTGATGGCGCAGGCGATCTCGCATTTCACGCAATTTTTTGCCGGCGGCTTGGAATATGAGTTTGCCTTCCCATTTGCCATCTTTGATAGCTTTGTCTAAGGCTTTGAGAATTTTTAAATTCCGTTTTAAGTTTTGTTCAGCACGTCCCATGGCTTAAGGCTTTACCTTCCAGGCTAGTGGCCTAAGACTTGAGTTGAAGTGTCTTGAGTTGTAACTTCTTTTGCTTCGGAAGCAGCAGCGCCTTCAATAGCCCTGATGACAACACCTGTTAGATCTTCAAGCCTATCAATCTTGTCATTTAATTCGGGTAAATCACGTGCGTCTGGTTCTTTCTGGTCGCGCACGTTTTTGAGGATCCCAGTCAAATCAACAAGCTGCTTGGGAAGCGTGGTGACTACATCGCTATTGTTGCTATGTTCGAAAAATTTTGAAAAAGCCATCATCTTTCCTATAAATCTATGTTAATACGGTTAAGTATACACTATAAAACTTAAGGTTTCCTTAAGTAATACGACTGAATTAAATTCTAATCATACATCACTAATCATACATCAGCTCATCAAGTGGCGTACTTTCCCTAGACGGCCCAGCTTCGATAAGTTCATTTATGACATCGGTCATACACAGTAATCTTAATACATTTGGGGTCACATCATCAAATGTTACTTTCACCCCCAGAGTGGATTTATCTGACTCATCAAAAGTGACACCGATGCCATAACCCAGGCACAGTGAGCATAATTGATCAGCTCTGCGCGCTATGGCTGGCAATAAACCGGTGTCAGCAAAGACTTCTGTATACGTCATTTGGCGACTATTTAGGGTGAAGTTTGCATTCATGGTCTTGCAAATCGCACTGAGTTTCTTTTTTATATCCATTTATTCAATTACTTAGCGTAACCACCAGGGGTATGATATTTTGCGTGGCCCGGCAAAAAAAGCCCGTAGCCAGCGCAGGAATACGTTTAACGTAAAGCCATATCGCTCTAAGGCTGCGAAGAAAATTGTGGCAACCAGTGCCAACATAAAACTCCATAAGCGAATATGTAATAGGAATAAAAGCAAGGGAAATGCCGCCCGCGCATCAATTAAGAAAAAGCGTGTGGCTCTCGCAGAATCTCGCCAATGTGCACTCGCCGCAAATCCAGCCATGTTAGTCCTTTTGAGTGGGGCACATTTGCCCCCTTATCCTTAGCTACCCGTACCACAGCCTGGCAAGTTATTGCTGCCGAGGATTTCATTTAACTGCCGTCGTAATTCTTCAGCATCCACTTCAGACGGAGTCGGTTGCTTACCGGGTTCCGGTTGTCCACGTCCTTCATCTTGTTCTGTTTTGGTTAAATCGACCATAATCAGCTCCTCATCTCAACGCAGTAATGCATTTTATGTCTTATCGAGCGTAAAGTATAGCCTTGGAAGCTTAAGGAAATATTAAGGAGATCAAATCTTGTGTAAAATAAAGACTTGTTCCCTTACGTAAACGCTTTCTTGGAATGATTCAAAATCCGCTGGCGTTCACTTTGCGATAACGAAGGCCACGCGTTTAGTAACGCGGTGCCAGCATTGCGTTGGGCGACCACATGTTTATGGATGTCCCATGGCATTTCATCATTTAAATATAACCCCACGGTCAGCGAAGCAAATAAGGTGATGGCCAAAGCCAATCCTAAATTTTTCCAGTGAAACCATCTAACCGTTTCTTTCAAACGGATGATGGCGCTGTTTGATGTTTCAGCGACGATTTCACAGCTTTGTTCAGTTAAGCGTTGGAAATCACTGATCCGAAACGAACTGATTGCTTCGGAAATATTTTTAATGGTGTACGCAGACGCGCGATCCAAACGGTCGAAACTGGTTTTAGCGGTTTTTTTGAATTCGTCATTATACGACTGAATGGCTTGTTGATGCTGCTCACATATGTTTTCTAGCGTATGTATGTGTTGCTTGCCAGCTTTGAGGGATTCCTCAGCGGCAATACGCCAGCGCGCAACGCCTGCTTCGGTCATTACATCCCGCAAATTTTCAGCGGTTTCACGTAATTCATCCAATTGGTTTTGGATCAGCGCATTGTTAGCATGGATTCGCTGTTCAATGTCTTTTTGCCATTGCCCCATTTGATTTTCAAAGACTTCTGCGTAAGCGATAAAGTTACCCATACGCTTCACCACTTCGCGAGACGCACCGTCTCGATCAGCTAGTTTCAGGTTCATGGTTTTTATGTCGGCTTTAGACATGGCGTTAGTACTCCCTGTACATAGCGTGTATAAAATGAAAGGTACAACAGAATATGCCTCATTGTAAACTATTTCTATAGCAAAAAGCTGATATGCTTGTGAGACATTGGCTATTGTTAGGGTTTATACTTCAAGTTTATACCATTGCTTCGGGCTTTATCGCTTCATCAAATTGCTCACCACTCAAGTGTCCCAAAGCAATCGCAGCTTCGCGTAATGTTGTGTTGTCCTGATGGGCTTTTTTAGCAATTTCTGCCGCTTTATCGTAGCCAATGATAGGGTTGAGGGCCGTCACCAACATTAATGAATTTTCCAGGTAATGCTGAATTTGCGCTTCATTGGCTTTCAAGCCTTCCACACAAAAGCGCGTAAACGCATGGCACGCATCCGCCAAGATATCTGCCGAGTGTAATAAATTGAAAATCATCATCGGCTTGAAAACATTTAACTCGAAATTACCTTGCGAACCGGCTACTGCCACGGCGGTATCATTCCCTATGACTTGCGCACACACCATGGTCATCGCTTCACATTGCGTTGGGTTCACTTTTCCCGGCATGATGGATGAGCCTGGCTCATTTGCCGGTAACATTAATTCCCCTAAGCCGCAGCGTGGTCCCGAGCCTAACCAACGAATATCGTTGGCGATTTTCATTAAAGAGCAGGCCAAGGTTTTTAAAGCGCCGCTGGCCATAACGATTGCATCGTGTGCAGCGAGAGCGGCAAATTTATTGGGTGCGGATACAAACGGTAATCCAGTCAAGTCGGCAATGTGTTTTGCGGCTTTGTTGGCAAATCCTTTGGGTGCATTCAAACCGGTGCCAACTGCCGTGCCACCTAACGCAAGTTCGTAGAGATCAGGTAACACGGTCTTAATGCGTTTGAGGTTAGCCTCTAACTGCGCCACATAAGCGGAAAACTCTTGCCCCAATGTTAATGGCACCGCATCTTGCAAATGTGTGCGGCCAATTTTGACGATGGATTTAAAATCTTCACTTTTGCTAGCCAAGGCATCACGTAATGTCGTGACCGCAGGCGCGAGTTGCTCCACCAAGGTTTTCGCAGCAGCGATGTGCATAGCAGTCGGGAAGGTATCGTTCGAAGATTGAGAGCGATTAACATGATCATTAGGATGGATCGGATCTTTGCTGCCGGGGGTGCCGCCGGCCATTTCAATCGCGCGGTTCGCAATCACTTCATTCGCATTCATATTTGACTGAGTACCGCTGCCGGTTTGCCACACATGCAAGGGAAAATGATCATTGAGCTTGCCATCGATCACTTCATCAGCCGCCTTAATCACCCACTCGCCAATCTCTGCCGGCAAGGCATCACATTCCATATTAGCCAGCGCCGCCGCCTTTTTCAGCACGCCCATGGCATGAATAACTGCGCTGGGAATAATGTCGTGACCAATATCAAAATGGTGTAAGGATCGCTGAGTTTGCGCTCCCCAATATTTATCAGCCGGGACCTCAATCTTTCCCATACTGTCAGTTTCAATGCGTGTAGTCATAGTATCCTCTTGCGAAAGTCATTCGATGTCGCAAGATTAGCTCATCTTATGGTGGTGTCAAGTCTTGACATTGGACACCCATGCTCAGTTAGCTCACATTCGTGCCCAAGCTAAGATTTGAGACCAACGCCTCGCTAAAAACCTACAGATCCTATATAATGCGCAATTTTGAGTTAAGAGTATTATGACTGATATAACCACAGACCGACCTAGCGACATTGAACGCATGCCGGTGCGCCAGTTTACCGAGAAGGCGTATCTCGACTACTCCATGTACGTGATCTTGGACCGCGCCTTGCCGCGTTTGGAAGATGGCTTAAAGCCGGTGCAGCGGCGGATTGTGTATGCGATGTCTGAGCTGGGTTTATCGGCGGCGGCGAAGTTTAAGAAATCAGCGCGGACTATCGGGGATGTGCTCGGTAAATTTCACCCGCATGGTGAAGTTGCTTGTTACGAAGCCATGGTGTTGATGGCGCAGGATTTTTCGTATCGTTATCCCTTGGTGGATGGGCAAGGTAACTGGGGGTCGCCGGATGATCCTAAATCCTTTGCTGCCATGCGTTACACCGAATCGCGGCTGACAGCGTACGCACAGATGTTACTGAGTGAGTTGGGTGAAGGCACGGTGGATTGGACGCCCAACTTCGACGCCAGTTTACAAGAGCCGATAATGCTACCGGCACGCTTGCCGAATATTTTATTGAATGGTGCCAGCGGGATTGCCGTGGGGATGGCAACTGATATTCCGCCGCATAACGTGCGAGAAGTGGCAGCGGCTTGTGTGCATTTGTTAGAAAATCCAAAGGCGACTATCGCGGAATTAATGTTACATATTAAAGGCCCCGATTTTCCAACGGCTGCAGAAATCATTACGCCGACACAAGATATTTTAGCGTTTTACGAAACCGGTAATGGGGCCGTGCGCATGCGTGCTGTCTATACCGAAGAAAAACCCAACATTGTCGTTACGGCTTTGCCATATCAAGTATCAGGTGCAAAAATCATTGAGCAAATTGCGCAGCAAATGCAAGCCAAACGTCTGCCGATGGTGGCCGATCTGCGTGATGAGTCGGATCACGAAAATCCGACCCGCTTGGTGATTATTCCACGTTCAAATCGTGTTGATACCGAAGCGTTGATGTCGCACTTGTTTGCCACCACCGATCTGGAGCGCAATCATCGCATTAATTTGAATATGATTGGCTTAGATGGCCGGCCGAAAGTTAAAAATTTAAAAGCGATTTTGGTCGAGTGGCTACAGTTTCGTACAGACACGGTATGTAAACGTTTGCAATACAGTTTGGAAAAAATCTTAAAACGCTTACATATTTTAGAAGGTTTGTTGATTGCCTTTCTAAATATTGACGAAGTGATCCACATCGTCCGCACTGAAGATGAACCCAAACCGGCGTTAATTGCACGTTTTAAATTAACTGAAATCCAAGCCGAAGCCATTTTAGAAATTAAGTTACGCCACTTAGCGAAATTAGAAGAAATGAAAATTCGCGGCGAACAAGACGAACTCGAACAAGAGCGGCAAAAACTTGAAAAAATCTTGGGATCAAAACAGCGTTTGCGAACATTGATCCGCAATGAAATTATTGAAGATGCAAAACGCTATGGCGATCCGCGCAAATCACCTTTGGTTGAACGTAATCAAGCGCAAGCCTTGAAAGAAGAAGATCAATTATCCAATGAAGCCATCACCGTTGTGCTATCCAAAAAGGGCTGGGTACGTGCCGCCAAAGGCCATGAAATTGATGCCAGTAGTTTGGCTTATAAATCCGGTGACAGTTTGCAACAAGTGCTGCCTTGTAGCAGTAATCAGCAAATAGTCTTTTTAGATTCGACCGGGCGCGCGTATGCAATCCTCGCACACACTTTGCCATCGGCACGTGGTCAAGGTGAGCCCTTGACAAAAAGTTTAAAACCGCCAGCGGGCGCAACCTTTGAGGCAATGTTAACGGGGGTGAGCGATCAACTCTACGTCTTAGCCTCTAATGCAGGTTACGGTTTTATTATTAAAACCCGTGAAATGATGGTCCGCCAACGCAGTGGTAAAGCAATTTTAAAATGCCCGGCTAACAGCCACATGTTAATGCCGGCAGCCGTGACGGATATCGACAGCCAATTCATTGCTGCCGTCAGTAACATCGGCCGATTATTATGTTTTCCACTTGCCGAATTACCAGAGCTATCACGCGGTAAAGGCAATAAAATTATGGGTATCCCGAGCGCAAAACTCGCCAGCGGCGAAGAATTCGTGGTGGGGATCGCCGTGGTTCGAGAAAATCAAGGCTTGAAAATTTTCGCCGGTAAACGCCATCTGACCTTAAAACCCAGCGATTTGGCACATTATCATGGTGAGCGCGGTCGTCGCGGTAATAAGTTACCTCGCGGTTTTCAAAACGTAACGGCTATCGAAGCTGCTGAATGAAAAAGGACGAAACCATGGAACGGATTTCAGGTTACATCGAAAAAACATTGCTAGCACGAGAAGATATTTTATATAAAGGCCATATTCACTGGGTGATTTTCGCAATGCCTATGATGTGGACCTTGCTCACCTTAGTCTTAGCCTATCAACACTCAATCATTGAATTGTTGGCGCTGATCACATCAGTGGCTGCGGTATTTACTTGGGTGACGGCGTTAGTGACGTATCAAACTTCAGAATATGCCTTAACCAATAAGCGTGTGTTGATCAAAACAGGATTTATACGCCGCGATTCTCTGGAAACTTTTTTACATAAAATTGAAGGTATTCAAGTGACTCAAAGTGTATGGGGGCGTTTACTGAATTACGGTACCATTGTAATCATCGGCACCGGCGGTACCCGCGACCCATTTTCGACAATTGAATCACCGATCCAATTTCGTAAACAAGTCCAACAACAAATTGAAAAACTTTTAACTCGGAATGACCAAGGATAACAATATGAATTTGATCCAGCCATTTGCAGCGCTACGTCCGCTTGTGGACAAAGCCAACCAAGTGATTGCCCCGCCATACGATGTGTTAACACGTTGCCAAGCGTTACAATTAGCTGAAAATAATCCGCTAAGCATTTTACATGTCACCAAACCGGAAATTCATTTTCCAGAAGATTTTGATCCCAATGCTGGGGAAGTCTATCAACAAGCGGCAGAGTATTTTGCAAGGCTACAGCAGCAAGACTTATTCGTAACCGAGACTCAACCCAGTTACTATATTTATCGCATGCAAACGGCAACGCACAGCCAAACAGGTATTGTTGCCATGGCCTCAGTTGCCGCATACGAAACGCAGCGTGTGCGATGCCATGAATTCACGCGGCCGGCGAAAGTCACTAACCGTCAAAAATTGTTAGACAGTGTAGGCGCGCAAGTTAGCCCGGTGTTGCTCGCGTATCGTGATGATGAAAACGTAGACGCCGTGGTGGTACAATTAACCGAGTCCGAGCCTTTATATGACGTAACAGCGCCTGACGGTGTACAACACCAAATTTGGCCGATTAGCTCGGATGATTTAATAGCTCACTTAACCGCCGCGTTTGATCAAATGTCCCATGTGTATATCGCAGATGGCCATCACCGTACTCAAGCGGCTGTGCAACATGCCAAGCAAGCGGAAAATGGGGATGCCGATCCTAGATTTTTATGCGTATTATTCCCCGCATCCCAATTGCGGATCTTGGGTTACCATCGAGTTGTGCGTGAACTCAATGGCTTGCAGCCGCACACATTGCTAGATCGTTTAAGCCAACAGTTTAAGGTCACTAAACAATCTAGTGCCGTCATGCCACAAGTCTCGCAACAATTTGGTTTGTATTGTCAAAAAAAATGGTATCAACTCACGCCCAAAACCCCTTGGGCGCAATTGCCAGATCCGATTGAAAACCTTGATGTCACTTATTTACATAAAACCATTATCGAACCGATATTAGGTATTACCGATTTATCGACTGATAAACAAATTGATTTTGTTGGCGGCCAAGATGCGGCAGATACGATTGAACAGCTGGTTGATGACGGTATCATGCAAGCGGGTTTTACACTTTATCCCACGCAACCAGAACAATTGCTGGAGGTAGCGGATGCTAAACAAATCATGCCTACCAAATCGACTTGGTTTGAACCCAAGCTGATAGATGGCTTACTCAACGTCATCGTATAAGGCGACTCTGCATGCGACCCTTTTTAAAATGGGCCGGTAATAAATACCGTTTGCTCGATAAGATTAAACCCTTATTGCCACCCGGCAAACGCTTGGTTGAGCCATTTTTAGGATCCGGTGCAGTATTCGTTAATACGGAGTACCCCGCTTATTTATTAGGTGAGCTCAGTGTTGATCTGGTTAACCTGTATCATTATGTCAGTACAGAAGGGCCGAAGTTTTCGCGTTATGCAAAGAAACATTTTGTTCCTGAAAATAATGTTAAACAGGCGTACCTTGATTTGCGTACCGAGTTTAATCAAACTACGCGCCAGCGACAACGGGCAGCATTGTTTTTATATTTATTACGCCACGGTTTTAACGGTTTATGTCGATTCAATGGCTCAGGAAAATTTAACGTACCCTTCGGCGCGCTGGATAAACCCTATTTTCCAGAACAAGAGTTACAATATTTTCATGATAAAGCCCAACTCGCTACCTTCGTGCAGCAAGACTTTACAAAAACCCTAGCGGCGGCCAAAGCAGGTGATGTGATCTACTGCGATCCGCCTTATGTCCCGTTGAGTAAAACCGCCAGTTTCACGTGCTATAGCGGCAAAGTGTTTTCAGAAGATGATCAACTCACCTTAGCCGACATGGCAATTGATTTAGCCAAACGCGGCATCACCGTGATCATCTCCAATCACGACACCGAATTTACCCGTGAAGCTTACCGCACCGCCAAACTGATCCAATTCGAAGCCCCACGTTTTATCAGCTCAAAAACCCAGGCTAGGAGGCCAGCGAAAGAATTACTAGCGGTATTTAAGGGTAAATAGTTTAACTATTCGCACTCAAAATAAGCTGTTTCGCCTCAGCGCCAGCAATCTCTTCAACAAATTTTGGGACTAAATAGCCGGGTAACCTGGCTTGCAAAGTTTTCATGATCTGCAACTCAGTTGCTTGGGATACTGCAAAATGCGCGGCGCCTTGAACTTTATCCAAGCGGTGTAAATAATAAGGGATGACATGATAATGAAATAGCGTTTGGCATAGCTCAGTTAATACGTCAGCCCGATCATTAACACCTTTTAGTAATACGGCTTGATTAAACAGTGTAATGTCGGCGCGATGTAGGTTTGCGAGTGCTGTTGCGACAGCGGTATCAATCTCTTGCGCATGATTACAATGTACTACCATAATGGTTTGTAAACGTTGCTGTGTTAATACCTGTAGCAGTTGTGTTGTGATCCGCTCCGGTAAAACGATAGGCAAACGTGTGTGTATGCGCAAACGCTGCAAATGTTTAATCGCTTGTAATTTTTGTAGGAATGCCTGCAACAGTGAGTCGGTTAATAATAGTGGATCGCCGCCACTTAAGATGACTTCGCTAATCGTCGGATCTGCCTGAATATAATCGATGATTTTATCCCAGCCCGGTCGCCCTGGCGTATTCGCTTGATACGGAAAATGTCGCCGAAAACAATAACGGCAATGGATTGCGCAGGCGCCTGTGAGCGTCAGTAACACTCTACCGTGATATTTGTGTAGCACCCCCGGGGTGGGATTACTCTGCTGTTCATTTAAGGGATCCGTGTTGTAACCCTCTATCAATTGATTTTCGGCATTAACCGGTAACACCTGTCGCAATAAGGGATCGTCCAGCTTCCCCGGTTTCATGCGTGCCACAAAACTTTGTGGCACCCGCAAGGGAAATTGTTTTAAGATTTCGGCGGCGGGCAATTCAAAGGCTTTATCTAGCTTCAAGGCAGCCAATAAGGTCTGTGGGCAGGTGATGGCATCAGCCAAGGCTTGTTGCCAAGATTGCCTCTCTACTTTTATGGGTGATCGCGTTATCATTGCTAACCTCTACTACAAGAAGGCTGCACTACACCAAAAAGGAGCGCCAATGGCAAGTTACAGTACCAATGAATTTAAAAATGGCTTAAAAATTATGGTCGATGGAGCCCCTTGCTCGATTTTAGAATGTGATTTCGTCAAACCCGGTAAAGGCCAAGCGTTTACCCGTGTGAAAATTCGTAATTTGAAAACTGGGCGATTGGTTGAACGTACCTATAAATCTGGAGAAAGCGTTGAAGCAGCCGATGTGGTCGAACGCGACATGCAATACCTATATAATGATGGCGAGCATTGGCACTTTATGGATCCTGATAGTTTTGAACAAGTTGCAGCCGATCCTGCCGCGGTAACCGATAGCAAGCAATGGTTAAAAGAACAAGACACTTGCACCCTCACACTCTACAATGGCGCGCCGTTATTAATTAGCCCACCTAATTTTGTGGTATTAGAAGTGACAGAAACTGATCCGGGCCTCAAAGGCGACACTTCCGGCGGCGGCAGCAAGCCGGCCACGCTAGAGACTGGTGCGGTGGTGCGTGTGCCTTTGTTTGTGAAAATAGGTGAGCGGATCAAGGTTGATACGCGCTCCGGTGAATATGTGGAGCGCGCTAAGGATTAATTCATTAAGCGCGATTCACCTTACGGCCACCGCTTATCATCGGCGTCTCGGCATCTTTACTGCGTAGCAGTTCCAATATGAACATGGCAACTAAGCAAGCGCTACAAGCGATGAGTGCTGTGCTGTTGATTACCATCGGGATCAGTTCAGCGATGATACTGAGTAATACCGCGGTGTAACACATCCAGCGAGTACCTGGGGTAAATAAGGTTAAACCTAAAATTGCCACGATTGTTGGTAAAATAGCTTCGATTTCTCCTAACATTTCACACCTCCTTCTTCCGTGATGGGTGGTTTTATGACTTGACTGGCCAGTATACCTCTTCTAAGGCACAGATGACCAGCTATGGCGAATGTCTCACACGGATTTCAGATAGGTTCTCAGATGGCTGGAATAGCCTTTATATACAAACATTACGGAACTCACAGGATTTTGTGGTGTCTAAGCATATGAGACCTGCTTTTAACGACAGCAAAAGGATGCCGGTATGCCGATTGATCAAGCGAAATATGGCGTTGGCCAAATCATTCATCATAAGATGTTTGATTATCGCGGCGTGATCTTTGATGTCGACCCGATGTTTTCTCAAAGCGAACAGTGGTATGACTTAATGACACAAGCAAAACCGCGTAAAGATCAGCCGTGGTATCACGTTTTGGTTGATGATAGTGATTACGTGACCTATGTCGCCGAGCAAAACTTAGAACTTGATGAATTGGGAACTCCAATCAATCATCCCGAGGTAAAAAATTATTTTTCTGAGATCGAATCTGGAGTCTATCGTTCAAAACGTCCCAGTAATTAGACTTATACTCGAAAACCACTATACCCATCGCATCTTGAAGTACGAGGGGTATATAGGCTTCCATTCGCAGTGAGTTTGCGGTTAAATGACCCGCAGGTAAGAACTCATGGAGGGCAGTTGGATGAAACAATTAGTGTTACTACGTCATGCCGCAGCGGAGTCAATCGTCAAACAACCTAATGAGATTGAACGACAGTTGACTGCAGTGGGTGAAATGGAAATACAAGATGTTGCAGCTCAATTACAACAGATCCCCATTATCTTCGATGCAATTATCTGTAGTCCGGCGCAGCGCACGCGTCAAACTGTTGACGTTTTAGTGCAAACCCTGCAGCTGTCGAATGACTTAGTTTCGATTGATGAGCGTATATTCCAAAACGTTGAAGCGGGCGTGTTAGATCTTATTAGTGAAGTTGACCAGGCAATTGAAACGCTATTAATAGTAGGGCACAACCCCTGTATGAGCTTATTAGCACGGTACTTTTGTCCAGATGTTGTGGAATCGTTACCAACAGCAGGTGTTTGCATATTAGAATTACCCGATCAAGATTGGCAATTAATGCAAGTTGCCGATGCGCGATCTAAAATTTTATTGAAGCCAGAACACTAATCATTATGAAAATAATCTGTGTTTGAATGGTTTTCGCGTTTTTGTTCTCAAATTTAGAAAAAACATGCTAAATCAACTTTTTTAAAAAAATAGTTGCATTTTTCTATATTTATTCTATATTTACTGTGCTAGCCACTGTAAAACAAAGGAGATGCATAATGGCAACTAAGAAACGGACCGTTTCCAGGAAGGCAAAAACGAGCGTTTCAGCTCAAGCTAAGTTCAAGAAAGCACAAACCGAACTTCGTAATTTGAAGAAGAAGTTGAATGCTGCGCTGAAGCAAGTTAAAGCTGCAAAAAACGATGCTAAAAAAGTCAAAGTAAGTTTGACCAAAAAAGTTAAAGCAGCAGAACAAAAAGCGAAGCAAGCGAAAGCCGCTAAGAAAAAAACTGCTGCTAAGAAAAAAACGAAAGCAAAGCGTCGTCCAGCCGCTAAGAAGAAAGTAGCAGCAAAGCGTCGTCCAGCCGCTAAGAAGAAGGTAGCAGCAAAGCGTCGTCCAGCTAAGAAGAAAGTAGCAGCAAAACGTCGTCCAGCTAAGAAGAAAGTTGCAGCAAAACGCCGTCCAGCCGCTAAGAAAAAAGTAGCAGCAAAGCGTCGTCCAGCCGCTAAGAAGAAATTAGCAGCAAAACGTCGTCCAGCTAAGAAGAAAACAGCAGCAAAACGTCGTCCAGCCGCTAAGAAAAAAACAGCAGCAAAGCGTCGTGTGAAAAAAGCAGCATAAGTTGTAAAGTATTATAAAAAACCCGGGCTTGTCCCGGGTTTTTTTGTATCACCCAGAAATTCTCAGTAGCATCACCAACAAAGCAATAAATGCGATTAAGCCTATGGCCAGAAAACCCATCGTTCCCAGGCTTTTATTAAAATTAGCTTTAGAAAAAATAGCGGGGTTCTGGCGAAAGGTTTTGAGCAGATACCAAACGATGAAAACCACTGCCACGATGGATAGAATTTGTAGCATAGTGTTCATAATCATTATCCTCAAAAAGCCGTAAACCACTTTGTTTCGAGTATATCGAGTCTAATGCTAACCTTGGCAAACATAAAATGCAAAACCGATCGTAATCACTTGATGCTTTATCTCTCAACGCGTTACAATGCGTCCACTGTCCAAGGATAAGGATGCACTATATGGCGTTGTCTCATCGGTTAATACGACTTGTCATTTTTAGCTTATTGCTGCTCACCGGCGTTAACATGGTGATCGGGCAAACATCCCGCAAAGCAATGTTACTCACGATTAATGGTGCAATTGGGCCGGGGGTGGCAGATTATGTTACGCGTGGGATCAAAACGTCTGAACGGGAAGAAGCGAAGTTCGTGATTTTACAAATGGATACGCCCGGCGGTTTAGATAAATCTATGCGAGATATCAATAAGGCCATTTTAGCTTCACCTATACCGATTATCTCCTTTGTTGCGCCAAGCGGTGCGCGCGCAGCCAGCGCGGGAACTTTCATTTTATATGCTAGCCACATTGCGGCTATGTCGCCTGGAACAAACCTAGGCGCGGCTTCTCCTGTGAGTATCGGGGGCGGGGGTGGTTTAACACCACCGAAAAAAGGTGATAAGAAATCAAAGAACGCTAAAGATAAGAAAAAGCCCGCTGCCAAAGCAGATAAATCCACTACGATGAGCAAAAAAGTACTTAATGATGCTATTGCTTATATTCGCTCCTTAGCACAATTACGCGGACGTAATGCCGAATGGGCGCAAAAGGCCGTGCGAGAAGCGGCAACCTTAACGGCTTCAGAAGCCAAAAAACAAAATGTGATTGATATCGTTGCCACTAACATCCCCGATCTGCTGTCCCAATTGAATGGCCGTAGCATTACGATTCAAGGGGTTAAGCACGTGCTGGAAACTAAAAATCTTGCCGTACAAAAGCTGGAACCTGATTGGCGCGCCAAGTTTTTAGCAGTGATCACCGATCCCAGTGTCGCTTATATCCTGTTGCTGATGGGTGTGTACGGTTTGTTTTTTGAATTCGCTAACCCCGGTTTTATCATACCTGGAGTGGTGGGCGCCATCGCCTTGCTATTGGCAATGTATGCATTTCAATTATTGCCAATCAATTATGCAGGCTTAGGCTTGATTTTTCTCGGCATCATCTTCATGGTCGGCGAAGCCTTTATGCCTAGCTTCGGCGCGCTTGGCATGGGAGGGGTGATCGCATTTATTATCGGCTCAATATTATTATTTGACCGTGCACTTGCCGGTTACAAAATTGCTTGGCCCTTGATTTTCGGTATGGCCTTAGCCAACGCGGCGTTTTTTATATTAGTGCTAGGTATGGCTATTAAGGCTAGACGACAAAAAGTTGTAACCGGCCAAGAAGAATTGCTCGGTCTTGTCGGGCAAATGCTAGAGCCTATCAGTGCGGGCCAACCCGGATATGCTCGTGTTCGCGGTGAGCGCTGGCAAGTTAAATCAAACTCGGCACTGCAGCCAGATGAGTTTGTTAAAGTTATCAAGATAGAAGGATTAACCCTGGAAGTCGAACCACACTCTAAAGGAGAATAATATGGGACCGATGATGCTAAGTTTTATTGCATTAATAGCAATTTTGATTTTTTCAATGTTTAAAATCCTACGCGAATATGAACGTGGTGTCGTGTTTATGTTAGGGCGTTTTTATAAAGTTAAAGGTCCTGGCTTGATTATCATTATCCCCATCGTGCAACAATTCGTACGAGTTGATTTGCGAATTATCGTCATGGATGTGCCAAGTCAAGACGTGATTACGCGTGATAACGTGTCCGTGCGTGTTAACGCGGTCGTTTACTTTCGTGTAATCGACCCACAAAAGGCCATCATCCAAGTCGAAAATTATTTTGAAGCCACCAGCCAGTTGGCCCAAACAACCCTACGTTCGGTATTGGGGCAACATGAACTAGATGAGTTGTTATCAGAGCGTGAAAAATTAAATTCCGACATTCAAAAAATTCTTGATGAACAAACCGATCCCTGGGGTATTAAAGTCTCTAATGTTGAAATTAAACATGTCGACATTGATGAGAGCATGGTCCGCGCGATCGCCAAACAAGCCGAAGCCGAGCGTGACCGACGTGCGAAAGTGATCCACGCTGAAGGGGAGTTACAAGCCTCTGTAAAACTCGCCCAAGCCGCTTCCGAGTTGATGAAGGAACCGACGTCTTTACAATTGCGTTATTTACAAACCTTAAATAATATCGCTGGGGATAATAACTCAACCATCGTATTCCCTATGGACATGTTGCAAGGTTTTCAAAAATTTCTGGGCGGTGGAGAATCAAAATAAATATACTCGAAGCAAATGGTTTTCGGTATATACCCGTAACATATGAAGACAATCATCATCGCCAGCAATAACGATCAAAAAATCCAAGAGTTGCAAGCCTTGTGTGAAGCGTTACCTTATGAATTTCATAAACAGAGCCGGTATGGTGTGAACTCTGTTGCCGAAACTGGCTCAACCTTTGTTGAAAACGCGTTAATCAAAGCGCGCCATGCCTGTGAGCAGGCGGGTTTACCTGCGATGGCTGATGACTCGGG
>SDBT01001694.1_pt1 | contig 39199 bp, 40 predicted proteins | sample 2277101 | NCBI WGS metagenome assembly SDBT01 (sample SAMN10404973, study PRJNA504765) | marine sediment metagenome | isolation source: marine sediment core GS10_PC15, 103 cmbsf | place: Arctic Ocean: Southern Knipovich Ridge | collected 2010 | reverse complement strand
ATGTTCTAATTTGTCAAGACCTGTTCTAACTCGTTATCTGTTAAAATAAAAAGACCTATTCTATACTAAAAAATAATCTTATGACACATCTCTGGTCTCCCTGGCGTATGGATTACATCACAAAACGTTCAGATTCTAATGAATGTCCTTTTTGCCTGGCTGTAAACGAAACAGGAAAGGACCAATCCCTGATCGTGCATAGGGGAAATAAATCTTTTGTAATGCTCAACCGTTATCCCTATACCAGCGGGCATTTAATGGTGCTGCCCTTCATTCATCAGGAAAGCCTTGCTGATCTGGACCGGGAGACCCGGGGAGAGATGATGGAATTGATCCAGCAGGCTTGTGGGGTTTTGGGTGGGATCTATCAGCCCGAGGGATTTAATGTGGGTTTAAATCTGGGTTCAGCAGCTGGAGCTGGATTGCCTAAACATCTGCACTGGCATATTGTGCCTCGTTGGCAGGGTGATACCAATTATATGACCACTGTTGGTGGTGTCAGAGTTATCCCGGAAGCCCTGGAGGACACGCTGGAGAAAGTCAGAACCAATTGGCCGAAATAATCAGTTTTAATTCGCAGCAAGTAACCTTATTCGTTTCATATATATACAACTCAATAATCAAACTGGATCGAGGAGGTTGATGATCAATGAAGAATTATCCGCTTATACTCAGCGCCGTTCGGACACCGTCAGGAAGTTTTCAGGGGTCCTTAAGCGGATTTGCCGCTCCTCTATTGGGAGCGTTGGTAGTTAAGGAAGCTGTCAAACGGGCGGGCATCCCGCATCCTGAAGATATCCAGGAAGTAATCATGGGTAACGTGGTCTCAGCTGGTCTGGGACAAAATCCAGCCAGGCAGGCGGCCATTTTTTCAGATCTGCCGGTCACTGTCGGGGCTTTCACCCTCAATAAGGTTTGTGGATCGGGGTTAAAGGCGGTCATGCTGGCAGCCCAGAGCATTAAGTCAGGTGATGCGGATTTATTTGTCTCTGGCGGTATGGAATGCATGAGCCAGGCGCCATACCTGATCCGCGGCAGATCCGGACAATTGAAATTCGGCCACAAGGAACTGGTTGATGCGCTGCTGCATGACGGTCTCTGGGACCCATTCGAGAATTGGGGTATGGGAAACGCTGCTGAGTTCATTGCTGAGGAATATGATATTTCCCGGGAGGAAATGGATCAGTTTGCATACGAAAGCCATCAAAAAGCTCTCAGCGCTATTGACCAGGGAAGGTTTAAGAACGAAATCCTCCCCATAGAAATTCAGGGTAAAAAAGGGAAGGTGACAATTTTTGATACTGATGAAACCCCCCGGAGAGACACCTCCCTGGAAACCCTGGGAAATTTGAAGCCGGCCTTTGTTAAAGATGGAAAAGTGACTGCAGGCAACGCTCCTGGATTAAACGATGGGGCATCAGCCCTGGTGGTTGCCAGTGAAGCCAAGGCTGAGGAAATCGGTGGGGAACCCCTGGCAAGGATCATAGGTTATGCCCAATCGGCTGTAGAGCCCAAGTACCTCTTTTATGCGCCGGCAGTTGCCCTGCCGTTATTATTAAAGAATATCGGCTGGTCCCTGGAAGAGGTAGATTTGATTGAATTAAATGAAGCCTTTGCAGCCCAGGTTCTGGCGGATGGAAAAGCCCTGGCTAACATCGGATGGGACTGGGACAAAGTAAACGTTAATGGCGGCGCAATCGCTCTGGGCCATCCTATCGGGGCCAGCGGTGCCAGGGTATTAACCACCCTGATCTATGCCTTAAAAGACCGCGGATTAAAGCGGGGACTGGCCTCCCTGTGCCTTGGCGGCGCAGAAGCTGTGGCCCTGGCGGTTGAATTATTCTAATTGAGGAGAAAATAGATGGAAAAAATCTTTGTGGTTGGGGCGGGCACGATGGGAAACGGGATTGCCCAAACTGCGGCAGTATCCGGATTCCAGGTCACAATGATGGATGTTGATGCGACCCAGCTCGAAAAAGCCCGGGAAACCATTGGTAAATCGGTTGAGAAGTTATTTCAAAAAGAGCGGATCAGCGCTGAAGCTAAAGAGGGCGCCCTGGCAATCAAGACCACCAAAACCCTGGACGGAATCGAAGACGCTGAGCTGGTGATAGAGGCTGCTACAGAGAATTTCGAGTTAAAAAAGAAGATCTTTATCGATCTGGATCAAAACGCTCCCCCGGAGGCGATCCTGGCTTCCAATACATCCTCGATCAGCTTAACCCAATTGGCAGCTGTCACAGGCAGACCTGATAAGATCATTGGCATGCACTTCATGAACCCGGTTCCAATCATGAAATTAGTGGAAGTTATTCGCGGATTGGATACTTCGGATGAAACCACCCAGGTGGTGATGGAAGCATCCCGGAAAATGGGCAAGGTCCCTGTGGAAGCTGCAGATTCTCCCGGATTTATATCCAACCGGATCCTGTGCCCGATGTTGAATGAGGCAGTTTTTACCCTGCAAGAAGGCGTAGGCACAGCAGAAGCCATCGACGAGGTCATGAAGCTGGGGATGAATCACCCCTTGGGTCCGCTGGCTCTGGCTGACCTGATCGGCCTGGATGTGGTGCTATCGGTCATGGAAGTCCTCCAGGCAGATTTGGGAGACGACAAATACCGTCCGGCCTATCTGCTGCGCAAAATGGTGGCTGCCGGACACCTGGGAAGAAAATCCGGCCGCGGTTTTTATATCTACGATTGACCTGATTTACATTCGGGCAGATCTTATCTCCGGGAAGGAGGTTGTATGACTATCAATATCCATGAAATGAGAATCGAGGATTATCCTGAAATTTACAGCTTGTGGGAACAAAGCGACAATATTGGATTAAGCAAAGCGGATTCCCATCACGGCATCAAGAACTTTCTGGAAAGGAATCCCGGTATGAGCTTTACAGCCTGGACTGAAGGCAAGTTAATTGGCACAGTTCTGTGCGGGCATGACGGCAGGCGGGGATATATTCACCACTTGATGGTGCACCCCGATTACCGCAGGCAGGGGCTGGGTCAATCGCTGGTCAGCCGCACTATGTTTGCCCTGACCCGGATCGGCATCCAAAAAGTCCACTTATTTATATTTGAGGATAATCAGATCGGGATGAAGTTCTGGGATAGCCTGGGATGGACCAAACGGGTTGAACTGACCATGATGTCCCAGCAGATCCTGGAATAGACAGGATCCAGTGACTAAAAACCCCCGGAAAACTCCGGGGTTTTTTTATGTTCTGTGTTTACAGCAAGTTGGAGGTTAAGAATGTGAAAGCAATTGGATGAAAATACTGCCAACAGTGCTGACAAACCTGGAGACCTTGGAATCGGTACCTTCTAAAGATCTCACCAGGCGGTAATTTTCTGCCTGTCTGATAAGTTCGTTTTGCCGGGTCTTGAGTTCAACTAAATTTGCTGTGTACATCTTAATCTCCTGTTGTGGTTATTTGATAATGCCCGCTGATTAGTGAGCAGCTTTGGATAAAGTTAGCAGCTGCTGTCCGGAAATTACCATCATTCTGCCAATACCGTTGAACAACCAGGAGATCAGGGAATTGGTTTGTTCAACGGATTTGACCAGGCGGTAATTTTCTGCCTGTCTAGTAAGTTCATTTTGTCGGGTCTTGAGTTCAACTAAATTTGCTGTAAACATCTTAATCTCCTGTATTGGATAGTGAATATTACTTACAGTATATCAATAAAATTAAGTTTGTCAAGACCCAAAATAAGAAAAATCAATGAATATATTAATAATATCAATATTTCACAACAATTCTATTGTTTTAGGGGAAAAACTGATGATTTTGGCCATAAAATAAATCCCTGCCGGATGTTCCGACAAGGATTATTAATGATTAGCCCCTGATTTATGGCCTATATTTTCAGGGAGTCACAGGTTTTCTTGGTTTTTCAGATTGAAATTTCTGGTTATTTCAATAATTTTACGAGGATCTCCCTGACAACCTGGGGATCCGCCTTACCTTCGGTTTTGGCCATTACCTGGCCCATCAACCAGCCAATTACCCCGGTTTTTCCGGAACCATACTGTTCCACCTGAGAGGGATTTTCCTTGATAACCTCCTGGCAGATCGCTTCAATGGCGGCGCTGTCGGTCACCTGGGCCAGACCTTGCTCCTCAACGATCAGGCCGGGATCTTTTTCAAGTTCCTGGGTTTTCCGCAGCAGCTCTTTTCCGGTACTGGTATTGATTACTCCATCATCAATCATCTGCAAGATCCCTGCTATTCTTTCTGGGGTGAGATATAGCTCTTTCACAGACAGGTTTTTCTCGTTCATCAAGCCAATCAGGTCATTGATCAGCCAGTTAGTGGCGGTTTTGGATTCTCCCCCATAAGATTTCAATGTGGTTTCAAAATATTCCGACAGGGAGCGTGTGCTGGTGAGTACCCCAGCTTCCTTATCTGAGATCCCGTAATCCCTCATAAAGCGGTTTTTTCTTTCAAGGGGAAGCTCAGGCAGGCTTTCAACAATACCCTGGATCTGCCCTTCATCTAGTCTAACGGCCAGCAGGTCTGGCTCTTTAAAATAACGATAGTCCGCTTCTGTTTCTTTGGAGCGCATTTTAGAAAGAGTCTTATTTTCCTCGTCCCAGTCCAGGGTCCAGGATTCAATCACCCCCCCAGCTTCCACTTCCTTGATCTGGCGTTTGATCTCAGCCTTCATGGCTTCCCGGCCGTGTTCAATCGAGTTCATGTTCTTGATCTCGGTTTTGGGGTTGAGTACGGTGGATCCACTTTCACGGATGGAGACATTGGCGTCAAATCGCATTTTCCCTTTTTCCATGTCAGCATCCGAGACCCCAATCCATCGGACCAGTTTTCTCAGATAACGGATAAAATACGCCGCCTCATCCGCGGAACGCAGATCCGGGCCGGTGACCATCTCCACCAGAGGCACACCACAGCGGTTGAAATCCAGCAGACGTCGTCCGGGTTTATGAATAGTCTTTCCAGCATCTTCTTCGATATGCAGTTTTTCAATCTCAACCCGCCGGGTTGAACCATCCTCGAGGGGCAGATCCAGGTAACCGGCCTTACCAAGAGCCAGGTCATATTGGGTGATCTGGTAACCTTTGGGCAGGTCTGGATAAAAATAATTTTTACGGTCAAAATAGGAGACTGGCTGTATTTCAGCATTCATGGCGGCTGCCAGCAAGGCACCCTTTTCAATCACAACCTGATTTAGGACAGGTAAAACACCCGGCTGGCCTGAGCAGACCGGGCAGATATTGGTATTGGGAGGATCGCCCCAGGAATCAGCCTTGCAGGAGCAAAATATTTTGCTATTGGTATTCAGTTGGACATGGATTTCCAGGCCAATTACGGCTTCATAGTCGGTCATAAATGAATATATCCTGTAAGATAGAATTTCATATCCCTATTTTTTACCACAGTTTCGAGGTTCAGGAGAGGGAGGTTTCTGGTGCTGTACCTGATATTATACATGGAGTATAATCAAGCTTATGAAAAAAGCCACCTGGATCTTGATCCTGGCCAGTTTGATCCTGATTGCAGGGGCTATTACGGCTCTGCCCTTAGCTTCACCTGTGCTGGCTGCTCCAAATCCCCAATTGACCAATTTTCCAACACCCACTCCTGGATCGGACGGCAGGATCATCTATATCGTTCAGGAAGGTGACACTCTCTGGCGTATCGCGGCGGTCGCCGGTATTAATGTTGCTGATTTGAGAGATCTCAATAATCTGGATGCGGATGATATCGTTTATCCTAACCAGCAGCTGATCTTAGGATTGGGTGGACCGGCTGCGGCACAGGCCACTTCCGGGCCGGCCATCACAGAAGTTTCGGCAGAACCAACCAGCACACAGGTGCCAGGACTGGGCGTTTTATGTGTGCTTCTTTTTGAAGACCTGAACGGGGATTCCATGCGTCAGGAGGAAGAAATCAGCCTGGCTGGCGGCGCCATCAACATCAGCAATAGAGATGGATCGATCTCCATCACAGAAGATACTCCTGCGCACGATCCTGATTCAGTTACGGATGATTATTTCTGCACTGAGGGTTTGCTGGAGGGGGATTATAATGTCAGCGTTGCCATCCCTGAAGGTTATAATCCCACTACATCTTTGAATTCTCCCATTGAATTATTTGCCGGTGATACCACATATTTGACTTTTGGAGCCCAGGCCGGATCAGTGGTGATCAATGAGAACACTTCACTTCCAGAGAGTACTGGTTCTTCACCCATGCTGGGGATCATTGGTATGATTTTGCTTCTGGGGGGCATTGGATTGGGCGTCTATTCGTTCTGGTTCCGCCGCTGATCTAAATATTTATTGATGCTAAGAACACGGTATCCTTAGAGGATACCGTGTTCTTTTTTTGAGAGGATATATGGCAACCTGGATGGGACATTTGTGCCTGGCTGAAACTCTTCTGCCCCACTTTCTGGATCCGGGACAATTCGCCTATGGCAGTTTGGCTCCTGATTTTGGGAAACTAATCGAAGACGGCAAGTTTTATCCCCCCAAGGAAATTCCCCACCAGTTTTTCAGGACAGAGATGCAGTCCGCGACTAGATAAAAAGGATCCAGGAATTTTATTCGGAACCTCTGCTGGATCTGCTGGAAAGGGCTGAATTTCCTTATCTAAGTAAAACCACCATGAACCGTTATGTTGCTGATTCTATTGAGTTCCTGCTGGAATACTATCATTTGATCAGCGAGGGTGGATTTCTGGACGAATGCAATAGCTTTTTGAATTTTTTCCCTCCGGTGAGGTTTACCCCTTACCCCGCGCCGCTCTCAAAGGGACTAAGTCCTTTTAAAGGACTTAGTCCCTAGATGTCCAGTCCCTGGTCTCCAGATCTCCCAGTTTCCCAGTCATTCTTTCCTTCTTCGGTCCTCGGTCAAGCGCGAAGCGCATACCCGTCAGCACCGAAGGTGCTAACTGTATCCCTCCGGATGGCTCTGATGCCAGGCCCAGGCGCTGCTTATGATATCTTTCAGGTCCGGGATCTGGGGTTCCCAACCCAGTTCCGAGCGGATCTTATCGGAGGAAGCCACCAGGCGGGGGCTATCTCCCGGCCTGCGGGGGGTTTCTTCGGCGGGGATGGGGTGTCCGGTAACTTGTCTGGCAGTCTCGATCACTTCCCGGACCGAATAACCCACTCCATTGCCCAGGTTGTAAATCAATTTGTCCTGGTTTTCCAGGGCTTTAAGCGCCAGCAGGTGAGCTGAGACCAGGTCGGTGATGTGAATGTAATCCCGGATGCAGGTGCCGTCCGGTGTGGGGTAATCCGTGCCGTAGATCTTGATCTTCTCCCTCTGTCCCAGGGGGACCTGGAGCACGAGAGGGATCAAGTGGCTTTCCGGTTGATGAGCTTCGCCCTGGTCGGGCAAGGCGCCGGCAGCGTTAAAGTAGCGCAGAGCGGCATAATGAAGCCCGTGTATGTCCCGGTAGAATTCCAGCACCTCTTCGATCATCAGCTTGGTGTGGCCGTAGACGTTCACTGGACCCAGAGGGGATTCTTCGTTAAGGGGATCGTCGCTGGACTGGTAGACCGCGGCGGTAGATGAAAGCACAAAACGTTTGATCCCGGCTTTGGCAGCGGCATCGATCAGGGTGACCGAGTTGCCCAGGTTGTTATGGTAGAACTTGGGGGGATCGATCATGCTTTCCCCGGCTTCGATAAAGGCCGCAAAGTGCATCACTGCTTCAAATTGATCTGTCGCCAGGGCGGCAGCCAGATCCTTCGCGTTTGCCAGGTCACCCTGGATGAAATTCGCCCCTTCAGGGATGGCTTTCCGGTAGCCGGTCACCAGGGAATCGTAGACCGTGACTTGATGGCCGTCTTCAAGAAGTTTGCGAGCTGCCATGGAGCCGATGTAGCCGGCCCCGCCGGTCAGGAAGATTTTCATATTCGTTTTCCTTAGATAATTTTGCCATAAATAGTATACTCCAGCACCAGTGGGGAAAGGAGTAATTTCCTTCAAAATTACTTTTAGAAATATTAATGCCAAATATGGTGTCTGATATATAGTCTGGTGGAAACAAATTTAACAAAAGAATTATATATCGATCCTGTGACTATTTCCTATTAGTAATGAGTTTTCTTCGCCAACCCCTGCAGCTTCAGCATAATTTAGCCAGTTAGATATGACATCAATTACAAGATCCAGATACTCATTTGCCCGGGCTGATTTAATGCCACCAATATTTGCTAGTTTGATCAAATCGCTTCGATTAAAATTATCTCTCTTACCATTTATGCTCATTTGGTGTTGACTGGTCCATGCGCCATCAGGTCTCCAGGCGTAGGTCATATCAAAAGCAGGGGAGAGCCGCCAGTTTCCGGAGCGATCCATAAGAAAAGCAATATTTTTAACATGATCATCTTGATTTCGCGCGATTACATTGAAGAATGCGCGTAATACTTGTTGCTCTAAATCTTCTCTGGGTAATTCAAGTCGTTTAATTACTTGTATGGCTTGCTCATATGAATAACTGGCAGCTTGGTTGAAATCAAAGTGTGCCATGGCACCTAGTGATTGCTCATGTAATTTTCCGTGATTTCCTATTCTGTCAAATCGTTTTGTCATGAAGTGAGATCGCCCACCTTCTTCATGAAGTCTGCACTCTGCCATTTTTATACCAGCATTTACTGCCATCAAGTGGTATGCATATTCGATTTTTCCATATCCTAGCGGATCTGCAATTTCCTTGTCTCTATTATTTGTCACCCCGTCAAATTTTAACAACCAGTGCTCATATCCTGAATCAATATCAACCTGGCCTGATCGGAACTCATTTGTTTTTGGATTCCAGGCTAAGATTGCTTTGGCTCTAGCACCTCCGGCAGAAGTACCAACTCGAAGTATATCCTCTAAGGCATCACGATCATCCTCGCCAGTAAATATCCCATGAAGATTAGCCCGCTCAGCCAAAATCTTATTTGCTAATTTTACAAGCTGGTCAATCTCTATTTCTTTTGTGCTCGAAGATGGACCAAGATATGCTGGCTCAAATTCAAGGGCACCCATTCCACGTTTTCCAATATAGCACAGGCGCTCAACAGGATTAAAACTCGCTGCTGTTCTGCCCTGCGAGGCAAGCCACGCATCAATTAAGGTGTTGCCAAATTTATCTGGCAACGAATCAGATAGTAATCCAGGTAAACCCCTGAACGTATTTTTTGCTAAAGCAGGAAATTCAAAAGGGAACTCACTCAAGGGCATCATGAGTGGAGAAACCTGGATTCCGCTTCTGAGGAAATGTGGCATGTATTGAAACACACCAATTTCTCTTTCCTCTAACCAGGTGACAGCTCCGATATCAGATCCCCAGAGTATAACTTTTGCAGTACTCATTTATCACCGTCTGGCATTTCATCTCCCCAAGACCAAGCGGCAGAATCGGTGCTGGGCTTGCTTGAGCTTGCTCGTTTTCTCTCTGTTCCGCCCATTTCAAAGCGTTCAATAGGTCTTACTAAAGGATCTGGTAGTAATGCTTCAAGATTGGGTTGAATCCTGAGAGCCATAAGAACTCTAATAAACGTGTCAAAAGATACACCCTCCCCTTTCTCTAAACGCCCAATTGTTCTCAATACGACTCCTGCCTCAGCAGCAAGTTGGGCCTGGGTAATATTTCTAGACAACCGGATTTTTTCCAATCTATTACACAACACCTTCTCTATTTGGCTGCTTGTTGCAATTGAAAAATCTAGATTGTATGTCATTTTTTATTCAAACCTCCCGATGATAACAAGTAAAAAATTGCTTGTTATACCTTGATAACACCTATAATAGGTAATTAATTGCCCATTATAGTAGTGAATAATTTATAAATAATATACCCTGGATGCATAGTAATTGCAAGTAGATAATAAGCAATACTTTGCTTATTGAGACCAATAATGGCACTTAACAAGCAAGATATTACTCATTATAACAAAAAATGGGGTTTGGGGTGGGCAGGTCATTAGAATCCCACTACTCTTTTCTTCTGGTCTTTAGTCAGACACTTTGAGCAAATGCTATTCACTGTGCAATTCCGGTGCATATAGGATAGAAACAATAGACAGGATATACACTATATACACAAATTTCCCCCTTATTCCCCTCTAAATTCCCATCCTCTCGATGGATCGATCATTTAGCAGTGGCCTTTTAAGCCACTGGTAGGGACTGCAAGCCTTACCACTTCAATTCGTAAATTTCTCTTTAATTGTTTAGAATAATATTGTTATATTGATTAGGATAAGTCCATTTATCAAAAACAATACTTGGTAACCACTAACCCATCTTGTATGTCCGGGAGGGTGACTATGAATGACTCGTCATTTTGGAGCATTACTGTTCCACGAGTACTTAGCTCCTACGCTGTTTTGACTTTCGTGATACTGTGGGTCGGGTTTGCAATCGCACTTATTGTGAATCCTGAGTGGCTGGACTTACTCTGGAATTGGGTGCAAACATTGCCCTCCGTGTTGAAGATCCTTGCCTGGGTGTTTATTACCCCCATCATGGCAGCACTTTGGATCTGGGAATCTTCCTGGACAGCGATTGTACGCCTGTTGGCATTTACCGGAATCGTTGGCTGGACTACCCTTGCTGTGTCCAGCTTTTTGCGAGCTGTGCGTTAGATTTGGTTTTTCGGCAAGGCATCAGAACAGAGTTTGAGGTTTTTGATAAGAATGGTTATCATAGGCATTCTTTTTAGCGCCTGACTTCGAATTGTGTGGGAGAGGAATCCATCCTGTATCTGGGGGAAAACCGTGTCCATCCTCTCTATAGAGTTGACATCAAACTGTCCATTAAGAGCATATTTTCCATCATTTCCACCCTGTTTGCACCATGCTTGCACCAGAACTACACCAATAACATATCCCAAATCAACTGGATTGGCGGCTCGATAAAAGGCTCCCTATTAGCTATACAAATTTGTGGTCTTTTTGATATTTCATTTTGATTAATTTTCCAATGTAATTCCCCCGTACACCGTGCTAATAATTTTGGAAAAACACCTAATAAGAAAATATTACGGCTCGCAGGTATTTGGATATGCCGCGGGGTCTGGACAAGGTTTAATACATTTAGGAGCTGCTGAAGGACTGCTGGCAACCCAACATCCCACATCTGGGGAATTGGGGGAATCAGCAGAACCTTCTTGTTCTGGGATCCCAAAGATTAGCATTTCTGCGACATTGAGGTTATTCAGTTCAATATCAGTTTCTTTTACCCAGCAGGGTCGGTTATACCTGGGATTTGTGATCACAATATAATTACTGTCAACGCCTAAGCCAAGCACTTCCACAGTTGTGTTTGCTTCGAGCGAACTAATCACATCATATCCTGGTCCTGGTCCGTTCCAGCAGAGTGTGAGGTTAAGAATAATGGGTGGTAGTGGAGTTGGTGTGGGTGTGCAGGCTATAAACTCCACAGGAGAGGGTGTATTGGTAACACAACCTGAATTATCTGCACACCCTTCCCTTTGGATATAGTATGCAGGATATACCAATTCACCACATTCTATATAATAATCATCAATTGTAGCGGAATTATGGCAGATCCAGCCACTACATGATTCATGAAGCGCTTGATCAGCGGTAAGTGTCGGCGGCCCCTCTCCTTCTCCTGATGCAGCTTCTCCCATAGCATTATCAGATTTCTCTGGAGATTGACAATGATATTGCACCAAGATTGGTGATAAACCAGCCCAGTCAGTATCATTGTCGGGTGAGTCGGGGTTGTCCACATTCAACTTCATAAATTCTGCCATTAATTCCTCCGAACTAATAACAATATTATGGAAATTTGCCCAGCATATTTTATCGATGTTTGTTGGGTCATTTATTACGACATAATCTCCCCCCTCACTTGCTCCAACTATTGAGATCCGTACATCTTTTTTAAGCTCAGTGGCGATCCCAAACCTTGGATCTGGACCGCGGTAGCAAGAAGTATCCCGTTTGACAGATCCACTGAGATCCGTATCTGTGATCTTAATAGAACCAATGGTTGGCAAGGATGGGAAACAGGAGGTGAGTAGTAAAAGGAAAAGGATCAGTACAAAAAATGGTTTCCGCATGATTTTCTCCTGTGCAATTATCAAATTTACATCAAACCAAAATGTACCAACACCACACCTGTAAGGTTAACCTTTATTGTACACAAGTTTAAGGAGGGTCATACGTTACCAGTAATCGACTGATACCTTTATTTTTAATTCATCATACTATCTAGCTGAGGTATATTTATTTACCGCGCACCCGTAGCTCAATGGATAGAGCCCTTCGTCTCCGCTCAGGACAGGTTTCTGACTTCGAATCAAATGGGAAGTTATCCAGTGTGTCCACAGGTGTCCTTTTTGTTTATTTAATCTGTGTTTGATGTCACGTATTAAAAGTGTCATAGATAATCAAAATTGGTGTTACACTTTGAAAAATAAGCTTCAATATTAGGTATATTATGTCTAGATTCTCTCAATGAAAAGAAGAGCTAAATAAAGGAGAAATATTGAATACAAACAGAAAGACCTCAATAATTGTGGGAGTACTCATTCTAGTTGCATATAGTGTTATTGGAAGTGGCAATCCAGAAGCAAAAACCTTAGGAATGGTTTTCGAAGTAATTAGTGGTCTTGCAGTCATTACTATTGCAGTTTTAATGTTTCCAATTTTTAAATTCTACAACAAGAAATTATCTTTTTGGTACATTGTTTCCAGGAGTATTGAAGGTGGACTTTTAGTTGTTACTGGAATTTTATTTTTATCTCATAATACTTTATTACTAGAGTTACATAAAGGAATTCATACAGTGCACGCATATATTTTTGCCATAGCAGCGGTGATGTTTTATTATTTATTGTATCAATCGAAACTTATTCCTCGATGGATATCAATTTGGGGTGGTATTGCAGCCATATTGTTATTAATAGTAAGCCTGATAGAAGTAACAGGTGTTATTCCAGAATTGATGATATTGAAACTCCCAATTGTTTTGAACGAACTTGTTCTAGCAATATGGCTAATAGCCAAAGGATTTAACCCATCAGCAATAAAATCAGTTTCTGCTTGATTATATATAACCGATGTGTACCTGCTGGATCCCAATGGAGTTGACGTGCATATCCCGAGCATATAGCAGATACACAATAATATAGATATACTCTGTGTGCTTGTTTTCAGTACCCAGGAATCTTTACGAGTGTAATAAGACCGGAGACTGGGGACCGGTGACAGGGCATACAAAAAAAAGAGCGGTGGAAGCCGCTCTTTTTTTGATCAAACATTCCAGTCATTTGGCAGGAAACTAGCTGCTTTTAGGGTTGAACACATTTAAAAGGACCACCCACTGCTGGCTGTCCCCACTTACACAATGCCGCTTCGCAGGAAGCTTTATCTGTATAAGAACTAGGGTTAGCACACCGTGGTGTTTCACATTGACCAACGTTAAATGTCCGAGCAATACAATTTACTACCTCGGTACTAAAAACGAGGTATTGACAAATTGCATAATCCTGTCCTGGCACAATCCATCCACTCGTTAGCGTAACATTTCCATATCCAAGCGGACAGGTTAAATAGGAACCTGATGGTGTATCAGGGTCCGGGGCGGGATCTGCAAAGGTGGCTTCGCAGCATTGTGAATCAGAGTTGAACTCATATCCATCTGGACATTCTTCACTTAACACCACGACTTTGACACAGATATCATTCACCTGGTCATATACAAACCCGGCCGGGCAGGTTTCACCCTGAACTGGCGGCCCTCCATCGTATACACACGTGGGAGGATTTGTGTCTGACAAGGTATAGCCACTATCACAATATAATTTAGATAGTTCCAGTTCTATGGCAGGTGTGCATGTAGCACATATTTCAAATGTGATAGAAGCACCCTCTGGGCCAAAACATCCTAATGGGTCAGTTCCATCTATACACACACCACCCGTGTTGGAGGTCCAGGAGTTTACATATACATCATCACTCCCCAGGGCAGCTATGCTGAGATCAAGGCCGCCTTGTTGGAGGGATTGATTTGCACAGTACATAGTATGGGAAGTTCCAATATCAACGAAGCAGGATCCCTCAAAAAAGACAGGGAGCTGACTTTCACCTGGTGGGGGTCCCGGCTGCCAGGGAGCAGGAACGCCAGGAACAAAAACAGTTTGTACACAAGGGCTACCGAATGATTCTGGTTGTCCCTCTCCAATCACACAGCGAAAACCCAGGTCGGTGCGGTATTTATCCGGCTCCAGGTAGAAGAGCTGTGCTGAAGGGATCAGTTCCTCACCGCTTATGTAGCTGCTGCCGCGCACCGAGCGTTCTGTTCCATTTGGCGGACCGGCCGGGATCTCATCAGGCAGTTGGGATATGTAATCGTCCTCATACAAATCGAAAACCCACTCGAAAGTGTTGCCAGCCAGGTCAAAGGCTTGATAGAAGCTTCTTCCTTCCGGGTATTCATAGACCATAGAGATAGCTGGGTTTTCACAATCGCCATAATTGAGCAGATCGCAGTCTGGATCATCCTCACCCCATGGGTAGGTATTTGCCTGGGGTCCGCGAGCGGTTTTTTCCCATTCGGCTTCGGTGGGCAGCCTTCCTTTCATCCATTTGCAGTAGGTATCGGCTTGTTCCCAGGTCACTCCAATAACGGGTTGATCTTTGATTGCCGGGTCTTCAAGATCTGGATAAGGCAGTTCGCTGGCCGGGGGCGTGCAGGCTCCCGTTGCTACGCATTGGCGGTACTGCCCGTTAGTAACCTTGAACATGTAGATCCAGAAATCCTCCAGAAGCACGTTGTGGACCGGATTGTTCTCATATTCGTTGTCTCCCAGGGTGACTTCCCCCTGGGGTACAAAAACCAGGTAGCCATCATCGTACCATTTCATGGTGGTGCCCGCTATCAACAGATCCCCCAGGCCTGGATCAGCAGGTTCAGAGGCTTCCTCCGGGGGGTCCCCGGGTTCAGCTTCCTCCGGTGTTGCTGTGGGCTCATCTGGTGGCAGCGTTATGACAGCTTGTTGCCCGCATGAAGATAACAAAAAAAGAATGGTGATCAGGAGATAGATCGGGTGTACTTGGCCTTTGTTCATCTTGTTTGCTCCCTCCCTATTGGCCCCCCTCTGCAGAACAATACTCATTTCATTATACAAATTATATTCGTATATTCAAGTATTTTGAAGAATAGTTGCAGGCTGTGCCTGCGACCGGGGACGGGAGACGGGGGACAGAGGGAGCTTCGCTCCTGACGGGGGACGGAAAAACTGACTGGGAGACCTGGAGACCTGGAGACGGGGAGCGAAATACTGATCACTGAATACTGAAAACTATTTACTATTTACAACTTACTGCTTACTCTTTACACCTCACGCTTTAGGCACGCATATTCAGGCCGCAGCCCACCAATCCACCCCTTCCACCAGGTTCAGCTCCTTCAGGCTGGCCCGGATCAACGGACCGGCTTTTCTGGCCCGGACAGCGGTCAGCAAGATGGGATTCTCGAATTTCCCCCACCAGTCCAGCAGCTCTCCGACCCCAATGATCGGTTTGCTCCGCCGGGTGCTGCCGATCTTTTTAGGATCAACATCCACAAATGCAACCAGCGGCAGCCCTTCCCGCACCAGGTGTTTGCTTAACCGCCGGCCGGTCATTCCCGCCCCCCATACAAAAACCCCGTCCCGGTCTCGGGTAGGCCCTTTGGCAAGATAATGGGCTTTGGCGCGCAAGAAATTTTCTACAGAATATCTGGAATCCAGATGGGTCAAGCGGTCGGGATGCTCCCTCCATTCCAACAGGACTTGAGGAATTTTTTCAAACCTGGCTCCTGCCAGGTACAGCCGCAGCCAGAGATCATAATCCTCCGGCCAGCCGTGATCCTGATAGCCGCCCAGGTCCCGGACCCAGGATTTTCGGTACGCTGCGCTGGGATTGGCAATTGGACTTTCTACAAAGATTTGCCTGGAAATATCCTCATGGCTGATCAGGGAATTCAACCACTGATAATACAGGTTGAAACCTTCTCCGATTTGATCCTCCGGGAATCCTTTAACCAGGGAACTGACCACAGCTACTTCAGGATGGTCGAGCAGATAATCCCGCTGAAGCGAGACCCGGTCAGGATGACAGCGGTCGTCAGCATCCATGCGGACGATAATGGGAGCCCGGCAGAATTCAAGACCCAGATTGGCGGCCTCGACAATGCCCTCATGATCTTTTTTCAGGACCACAAACCTTGAATCCTGCCCCTGCCAGGCATCCAGGATCGCGGCCGTATCATCTGTAGATCCGTCATCCACACAGATCACTTCGAAGTTTGGGTAACTCTGAGCTGCCAGGCAAGATAGGGTCTCTTCCAGGGTGGACGAGGCATTATAACAAGGAAGCAAGATCGAGACATCCGGCATGGTCTACTCTGGATCAGCCTCAGGATCAGCCTCAGGATGGATGATCTCACCTGCCAGACGGTTGAGTTCTTTGATCTCATCCGGAGGTGTCTGACTGACCACCCAGTACTGTTCCAATAATTCTTCGGCGGAAAGTGAGCCGATCACCCGGTCTTTGGGAAGGCGGATCCGGGACTCAGTCTGGGGCTGTTTGATGAAATGGAATTCAAAGGCATTATTTACCAGTTCCCGAATTTTAGCCTCATCGATCAATGGATCCCAGGCCCGGGGATAAATCAGCACCAGCCTTAGTATCGCATCGTTTATTTTATCTTGAACTGGTAGGGCTTTTTTGATCTGATCGGTGATCTTGTCTTTTGAGCTAAGGGTCAGCTGGATATCCTCAAAATGGCGAATATTCTTCAGCTGCCGCCAATCCAACTTTGTTTTTCCTTTCACCACATCAGCGATCAGGAAATATTTATCATCTCCCGCTTCGCCAAAATCGACCCGCTCTATCGATCCCGGATAAACTACCGGGGGATGTTTTCCGGGATTAAGTTCCTGGCGTTTGTGAATATGGCCCAGGGCTGTGTAATCCAATCGGGGATCCGCGACCAGGCTGCCGGGCAGGATCAGATCCCTTCCCAGGCTGACAGACCGTTCGGCGCCATATGTTGCACCAGCAACAGTAGCATGGGCAGCCAGCACTACCGGTAGATCTGGATCAGCCTCCTCCAGCCAGCCGTTGACGTCTTCTGAGATCTTTTTTCCCATTTCCTGGTAGATCCTATCAATATCCCTGGTTTGAAGTTCCAATGTAGTTGCCATGCCAGATCGAGATATCCAGGGCAGGGCAATTAGCTGAAAATCAAGTTTTTTTCCATCCGGACACAAACTGGTCAGGTCATCCCTGGACATGAATGATGCTTGATCGATGATCCGGACATGAGGGACCTGCAGGGTGGTGAACTCGGTCAGGGAGTGCGCTCTTCCCACTGATGGTGAGATATCGTGATTGCCTACCAATAACAGGGTTGGGATGCCTGCCTGGCTGAGGCGCATGATCCGTTTTCCCCATTCCCGTTGAAATGTTGGCGCGGGGTTCTGGTCTTTGTAGGCATCACCGGTAAATAGAACACAATCAACACTCTCGTCAATTGCAGTGTTTATGATCTCATCCAGCGAGGCCAGGAAATCCAGGATGCGGATCGGCAAACCGGACGATGGATCCCTGCGGCCGTAGTTGCTGATGTCGATATGGGCGTCGGCGAAATGGAGGATTTTTGGCATATTATTTATCAAGGAGGGACGAAGTCCCTTAAAGGGACTCCGTCCCTATTGTAGAGGACTAAGTCCCCCTTAATATTCATTCCTCAAAGATCAGGTTGCTGATCTGGATCAATCCAGGTTGAAAATTAGGGTTCAGCCAGACCGAGTTATATAGGTCTTGTTTTGCCAGGGCTTTATTCCCCAGGGCGAAATAGGCCAGACCTCTCCAGTAGAGGGTCTCTTCCAGGGTTGGTTCGGCTATGGTTTCAAAAGTGAAATTGGCCAGGTTGATCACGTCCTGGTAGCGGCCGCTGAAATAATAAGCCATATAGGGAGTGGTTTGGTACCAGGTGATCCGATAGGGCCGGGTGGCATCGTCATCGACCAGCTCGCCGTAGATCTGGTAAGCCTTGTCAAAGGCATCACCAGCATCCAGGTAGTGTTCCATCTTCACCAGGCTGGTTCCTTTGTTGAACCAGGCAAAAAAGGCCTTGACGCCTGAGAGGGTAAGGATCTCACTTTCAGCGATTTCCAGGGCATGTTGATAAGCCCAGGAGGGATCTGCCCAGTCACCCAGGATCTCAAAGACCTCATCCTGCCTTTCAGGTGGATAGATCACCATCATCAAATAATTGAATGATCGCCAGCCATCCAGGTAGGTCTGATAATCCACCCGCTGGTTTTTACCGGGGATTAAATAGGCATCCTGAACGACAAATTCACCGGCTGCGTCGTCATATCCAGTGGTAAAGAGATAATGCCCCAGCCAGGCGACTTTGCCGGTGTAATCCTCTTCGTAGTAGCCTTTTTCGACCATTACCGGGAAACCACTGGCAATAAAACTCTTTATCAATTCCAGGTCACCCCCATAGCGGGCGACAATGTTGAAATCGGTGTGATTGGCCACAAAACCGATCATTTCGGAGGGCATAACGTTTTTATCGAGCCTGCCCTGCTGAATAAAATTCAGATCCGGATCATTGATGCCCGGTTTAACGACCCGGGCGATGTCATCCCGGTCACCGGGCCAGCCCCAAAAATTCAATGCCATGGACAGGTTGGCAGGTCCGCAATAATTCCAGCGCTCATGCTGGTCCACGTAAATCACCCCGTCCAGGATTACTTTCTCAGGCAAGGGAGTAGGGGTGATTAAAGGTTGATCCAGGGTCGGATCGGGAGTGTGTCCTTCCGGAGTTGGTTCCTGGGTATCTGGCAGGGTGGCAAGAGGGGGCGTTGATACAGGCGTATTACCGCTGGGGATAAATACCGCTTGATCGGGGGGATTGATAAAGTAGATCAGACGTGTTTTTAGATCATCTAATCGCCAGGAAAGGCGTTGATTGACGGCGGGAATCTGGTAAACCAGGGCAGCCAGGAGTAAAAGGATTGGGAACAGGAGCAAAAACCAGGCCCTGGAAAGGGGTTTTTTCATATTAGCACATTATAACATTGTGAGGGGAGGGAGGGATCAAAGGACGAAGTCCCTTTAAAGGATCCGGTCCCAGATGAGGGAATGAATTCCTCCCTTCTGGCTGATCCTTTGTTATGCTCAGGACATGCGCCGGGCGTCGACCTACGTCGACGCTTGAATTATATTCTTCACTCGATAACATTTGCTGCAATATTAGTTCTGACCTATTGTCGGTAATCAAAACGTCCCCGGAGGGGGACGTTCGGCTTTGCCAGCCTGAGGACTTCAGTCCATGGTACTAAAGAAACTCGGGGATTTTATTCTTTGCTGGTGGGATCTTCAGGATTGTGATCGAGCACCTGGCGGGGTTGGGGGCCATCCATGGCAGGGCCAACGATGCCTTCAGCTGCCATGGCTTCGATCAACCGGGCTGCACGGGTATAACCAATCCGCAGCTTGCGCTGGAGCATGGATATGGATGCCCGGTCCTCATCCCGGACCATTTGTACGGCTTCGTCCCAGAGCTGATCCCGTTCCTGTTCTTCTTTCATATCCTCAAACATTTCTTTTTGTTTGAGGGGGATGCTTGGCATTCTGGCATCCGGCGCCCCGGAAGTACTCGATCTGGGCAGGGGACCTTTGATCTGGGCAGCCAGGAAGCGCCAGTATCTGACCAGCTTATCAATTTCGGTATCAGACACAAACACACCCTGCAGGCGAATGGGTGAGGCTGCGTCGGGAGACTGGAAGAGCATATCTCCCCGGCCGAGCAGTGTTTCTGCGCCAGGTTGGTCGAGAATAACCCGGCTGTCCACCCCGGAGGCGGTGGCAAAGGCAATCCGGGCCGGGAAGTTGGCTTTGATGAGGCCGGTCACTACATTGGTTGAGGGGCGCTGGGTTGAAATGATCAGGTGGATGCCGGTGGCTCGCGCCAGCTGAGCCAGCCGGGTGATGGCTCTTTCAGTTTCAGTCGGTGCCAGCATCATCAGGTCTGCCAATTCGTCGATGATCACCACCAGGTAGGGCAGTTTCACCCCATCTTCCCGGAGGATTTTTTGGTTGTAGTCAATGATGTGGCGGGCGCCGGCCTCGGAAAATTTATAGTAGCGCTGGTCCATTTCCCGTGAGACCCACTGCAGAACTCCAACCACACGCTCCAGATCCACCACTACTGGTGCAAGCAGGTGAGGTATGCCGTCATAACCTGATAATTCCACTCGTTTGGGATCGACCATGATCATTCGCAGGTCATCCGGGGTGTTGTGAAGCAAGAAACAGGAGATCAAAGCGTTGACACAGACGGACTTTCCGGAACCGGTAGTGCCGGCGATCAGCAGGTGAGGCATATCGGCCAGGTCAGCTGAAAAGGCTGCTCCTGATACGTCACGACCTAACGCAAATCGCAGCGGGTTTACCAGTTTCTTGAATTCCGGGCTCTGGATCGCATCCCGCAGGGCAACCAGGGATATTTCCTCATTGGGAACTTCCATGCCGATGTAACCCTTGCCGGGCACAGGTGCTTCCATCCGGATCCGTTTGGCCGCCATAGAAAGGGCCAGGTCATCAGCCAGGCTGGTGATTTTGCTGACCCGAACACGGCGTTTTTGTCCGCGAACTTCAATAAAATCCGGCTCAACACCAAATTGAGTAATCGTTGGACCGCGGTTGATTTCTACTACTGTCCCTGGAGCTCCAAAGGATTCCAGAGTTTCCTCAATTACTGTGGCGCGGTGGAGATCAAATTCCTCGTCGGGTTCGATATCTATTCCGATATTGAGAATATCCGGGATATGGGGCAGGACCCAGTTCAGGTCGGGAATAGGTTCGTTAAAAAGGCCCGGAACCACTGAGGGTTTTCCCTCGGGTTTGGATTCAGCTTTAGGTTCAGGTTTGAGGTCAGGAATAGGCACCTTAACCGGCGCTTCAAAGCTGGGAAGTGGTTTTTCCTTGGGTGGGAATAATTTCTGGTATAGAGTTCTTAGCGATTGACCAAAACCGGGTACCCACCTAAAGAGATCCAATACCGGTAAATCCAGTGTCAATGAAAGACTGAGCAAGATCCAGGCGAATAAGGCAATGCCTGTGCCGGCGGTACCAAAGGCAGATTGCAAGGGAGCCAAGATATAAGCTCCAAGGTATCCGCCGCCGATCTCTCTGGCCGCAATTTGTCCTGTTGATGCGGCAAAATCAACCGGAAAAGTGAAAAATTGCAGTGTGGTTATTCCTGCCAGGTAGAGCAGGCTGATTCCAACTGACTGTTCTTTGGATAATTTTGGGGCGCTTTCCATATTTCGAAGCAGGATCAGCAGACCAGCAGCTAACAGCAATATGGGAAGGGGATAGGCTCCCCAACCGAAACCTTTTCGAAGGAGAGATTGAACGTCTGCCAGCAGATCAGTGCTCTGACCGGAAAATAATCCCAGAGCTGTGATCACACCCAGGCCAGTTAGAAGCAATCCGCCTAAAGTCAGATTACGTTCCGGTGAGAGGTTTGAAACAGCCCGCGAGGATGTTTTGGCTTTGCTTTTAGCCCTGGATTTTGAGGTTGTTTTTTTGGTGGATTTAGCCATTGGTTTTTGTCCCCAGAGGTCTTTCCGAATTATAGCATGATTGTATTCCGGGGGTTTCTAATCTAAAGGAGAGCTATATATGTGTCTGATATACAGCAGTTTATTGAAGGGATAGTTATAAGGGTTTAAAAGGTTGAAGGTTGAAAGGTTTAAAGTTAGGTTCGATTACTAAAAGGTCAAACCTTAAACCTGCAACCTTAAACCTATTCATTCATCAGTTACAATCGTATGGCCATGCGGTAAAATAAGTAAGTGGTTATAGTTAAAGGAATTGGTAGTGTTTGAGATTGTATTTTTAGGAACCAGTGCTTCTGCCCCTTCCGTACACAGGGGCTTAACCTCACAGGTGGTTCTGCGAGGGGAACATCGCTTTTTAATTGATGCCGGTGAAGGGACCCAGCGCCAATTATTGAGCTCTGGTCTGGGTTTTAAGCGCCTGAACCGCATCCTGATCACCCACGGGCACCTCGATCATATCCTGGGGCTGGGAGGTTTAATTTCAACCTTTGTTCGTTGGGAAGCTATGGATAAGATCCTTATCGCAGGAGGAAAGTCTGCCCTGGACCGCATCAAGGACCTGATCTTTGGCGTGGTGTTGAAGGGCAATTATCCCCCGGTTGAGATCACTTTTCAGCCTTTGGAATCCGGCCTGATTTTTGAGGAAGATGATTTTACGGTCAGTACTTTTCCGGTCTATCACCGCACTCCGGATTGTTACGGGTTTGTTTTTAATGAATTTCCCCGGCGGCCCTTTTTATCCGAAAAAGCAGAGGTGTTGAAGATCCCTCCCGGACCCTGGCGGGGAGAGTTGGTCAGGGGTCAGTCTGTGACTCTACCTGACGGGCGGGTGATTGAGCCGGAGATGGTGTTGGGTGAGGAACAGCCGGGAACCAAAATGGTCCATGTAGGTGATACCGGCCGGACTGATAACCTGTTGGAAGTTGTTCAGGATGCCGATGCCCTGGTGATTGAAGCTACTTACCTGGAAGAGGAAAAGGAACTCGCAGAGCAATTTGGCCATCTGACTGCAAAACAGGCCGGGGAGCTGGCCAGTGAAGCTGGGGTAGGGACGTTGATCCTGACCCATATCTCCCGCCGCTACCGGGCAGAACAGATCCTGGAAGAAGCCCGGGGTGTTTTTCCGGGTGTTTATGTTGCAAGGGATTTTGATCGCTTCCAGATCAAAAGGGGAGAGGTTGAGAAGGTGTGATAATCGGATTTTTCAAATGGACGCACGCGGGCGACTCTACGAGTTGCCCGTTTTTTAGTTATTGAATTAATAGATCAATTGTTGATAAGGATCGATTCAACCAGTTTGCGGAAAATATCCAGGTTAGCCTGGTCAACCCTGCGGTAATCCTCTTTCCAATTTGACTCATCAGTGATCTCAACCAGGTTGGGAAAACCGCTGATACGGAGCCAGTTCAGATCTTCATCAAAAACCATGACCTCCCTGGCGTAGGCGCGTTCTGTTTGGGCAGTTTCTGAAAGAGTCGAGATATATTCAAGGCCATTTTATTTTCCCAGAGAGACTTCTTTAACCCGGATAGTCAATGACCTGGCAGTGATAATGGATCCTCCATCCTCCAGATCGAGCAGACCCAGGTAGGTTGTGATCCATCCACTGGCGATGAAATCGTCCCATGTCCTGTTCTCGATATTCTCAAAATATTGAATAACGATGAAATAAGAATCCGGAACAGTATTTATCTGTTCTGTTCGACCAGTGCCATAAGGATAGACAACATCTGATCCGATTTCCAACCGCAGTGAACCATCAATTTCATACGCTTCCGGTCCATACCATGAGTTTGGGTAGAGAAAGCGGAACCCAAAGCCCTCATTGGTATATTCCGTCCAGTCCCCAAAGGGATTTTCTGTATTGGTAGGAGCTGGTGTGGGGGAAGGAAGCTCTGGAATGGTGTCTGTTTGTGTGGGCGCTGTGGATTGGAGATCTTTTTCATCAAGCAGAGGAGAACACCCGCTTATAGTTAGGGAAAGGACCATACCAAGAATAAGTAATATTAATAAGGGAAACCTGAATAATTGTTGTTCCTGCATATCGCACTTCCTTATGAATAAATAACAACTGACTGCCCGTATCATACCAGAACCATTAATAATCCATTAAGATTCTCTTGGACTGTTTTCTATGGATAAAATCATTCTGAAGAGTTGTTCATAATAAGAAAAAACGACCCAGAAGGTCGTCTTTTCACAAAAATAACGGAGAAGTTGAAAAGGTGTGACTCTGTGATTTGGGGACTTGGAGAAGAAATATTCTATTAAGTACATAAGTTAAAGGAAAAACACGTGGATAGAGAATCCACGTGTTTTTTTATAATCAGGAGCGCGAAGAAATGGAGATGAAGATAAGGTGATATTCGATTAATGTAAATTAATATTTACTGAGGGCTTGGTCCCTGATATTTTCTTTGGTTCAATCTTCTTTTTTAATGAACCAGAAATAGGCATACCCCAGAGCCATGATCCAGTAAATGAAAACACCCATCCAGCCCAAAGCGCTTATTATCCCGGCTAGAACTGCCAGCATTAGTACAATTCCGCCGATGAGAAGGGTCAGGCAGAATCCTATTACGATCGCTTTGCGGGCTTCGGATGGAGAGGAATCCCGGGCAAAAAATGCCACGATACCATATGTTAACAGTGCGGCTCCTAAGGATTGGGCTGTGACAGCTGTGGCAGCGCTAACATCTGACATGCCATACATACCCAAAAAGATCTTTGGCATAAATAGAGCACTCAGACCATTAACTGCTGATAAGACAACTTGAACCCAGAATAGATTTTTTAATTTCCTGTTTCTCCCTCCAAATATAATGATTGATGATTGACATTAATGATTTAAAACACCTCCTCTTGAACCAAGAAATCGTTTAAGCGTAGGGGCGACTTTTAGGGACGAAGTCCTTCCTAAAGGACTTCGTCCCTAATTTGAGAAGCACTTCTTACTTCTTGAATGCAAAGGCTCCATACCAGATCAGGAAACCAACGTGCAACAGGATTGTGGACCAACCCATGCTGTTGAATAATCCGCCCAGCTGAGACATGATCAGGAAAACGGAACTGACCAGCCAGTAGATGAATAAACTGCGAATGGTGGCTTTCTGCAGGTCGGCGCTCTCGCTGGCGCGTGCGTAGTACACCAGAACCACGAAGGCTAACAAAGCGGAGCCAAACAATCTGGCCAGAGCGATGCCAAATGCGTCAGGGGTGACACCAAATGTACCAAACAAAGTTGCGGGGACTGCCATAAAACCGAGGGCAAAAATAAATTCAATAATCATGGTTACAGTGAACAGGGCATTCATGAGTCTCCTCCTTAAAATGAATGAGTAAATAGCGACCTTAATGACAAGGTCTGATAAATAAATTTATCTTGAAACTTCGGGAATACCGCTAAGGTTTTTGAGGTGGGTTACGTCGAAGAGCGAAGAACTATTTCCCCCATAATAATGAAACTGATGGCCCTCAGTAAATCCAGTATAGCATAAATCCTGCTGCCAGAAGAGCATTAGAGGGCGAGAATATGAGATAAGTTGGGAAAAGTAATTTAGCTTGCCCTTTTACCCACTGGAGGGGGATTATCCCAATCGATGGGGCCTTCTTTAAATCTGTACTTCAGACGGGGCAAAACAATTTCACCCCAGGCAGTGATGAAATAATCAAATGCCTGGTCCCATTCTCCGCCTTCCCCCCAGCCGTCATGCTCCAGGCTGACCTGGGTTTCCTCAGGGCTGATCGGGTAAAACCGGAGAGTGACATGCGTCATTTCGCCCCGGACTTCGGGCAGGTAGGGCGGGGCGTTCCAGGTGAAAGACAGCATCTTTTCAGGCTGGATTGCCAGCAGGATCATGCCTTCGCCGCCCTGTCCCCCGGGAGGAGCATTCTTGTTGAATAACATTTCGTAGGCACCGCCAGGCTTAAGTTCAATGTTGCAGTCCCTGGCGAAGAATGTGCGGGCGCCTTCGTTGGTGGTCCAGGCACCCCAGACATCAGTTAGGGGAGCGGGAATGTTTATTTCGAAAGTGATAGCTTTGCTCATGGTTTTTTCCTTTGAGTTATCTGAGTATAGCATAGACATCAAGGAGGAAATGGTAAGGAGAAAATAATAAGAAGTAAGTAGTATTTCGCAAGATCTAAACAGCAGGGGGGGATTTGACCTCCGACCTTGTTGCCATTTTTTGGATCATTGAATCCAAAGTTTTATCTTGTGATTGGCTCTGAAAATCTACTTGTACCGTGTCGGGAATGGATGGATTTGAGGCTACCAGGAGAATCGCAAAGAAATGCAAAACTTGTCGTGTGCTTGCGCTGACAGTGCATGAAGACAGGGAATTTATGCTGGAGATGATTGTATCTAATCCATCCACAAATTTACAGCTCGAATACACCCCGGATAACTCTGACCCGGATCAGCTTTACAATTTCACCTATCTCCTTATTGCGGCCAGTAATTCATTTACTGCCAGAAGACTATTCCTTGAAATATAATCACCATTGATTAGGTAGTCTCAAATTAGGAGAATTATTTGTTCAACGGTTCACTGCAATAGGGACAGGTATTCCAATCAGCTTCGGTTGGTTTGGAGCACTTGGGGCAAACTTGCGGCTCTCCAGATGGGTGGAGGTGCTTGCGGGAGGTTAAGATATTCCCCAACCAGACACCTGCGGCGATGATCAAGACCAGAGCTATGACCGGGATTATCCACCAGAAACCTATCATGCCCCCGCCCATCATTCCATAACCGGTATGCATTGAACTTACACCTCTGTAGGAAAGTCCTCGCGGAAGAATAAGAACAATGACTATGATCAATAAGACGATCAATACCCAGAAATAATTGTTTTTTCTCATATTGTCCTCCAGTAAAATTTAGTTCCCAAGACTTGAATTAACAAATTGAATTAATTCATCGACTTCAACGTACATGGTCCGGTTGGGATTGTCAGGCGCTCCATAATCCTTGATCCAGACGATTATCCCATTCTTATCAACCAGGATGAAGGTGTGGCTGGGCTCTCCGTTTTCAATGGCCCACTGCAGGACATCATATTCCGCGGATACGGCCAGATCAGGATCAGAAAGAACCGGGACATCAGTAATTCCCAGGGTTTGGGCTTCTGGCGCCATTTCGGCGATTGAATCCCGGGCGATGCTGACTACCTGGATGTTTAAAGCTTGAAAATCAGGGCTGTTTTGCAAATCAACGATTTGCTCCATGCAAGGAGGTCAACCAACCGCCATGTGGAAAAAAAGCAAGACAGGCGTTCCCTTATAATCTGACAGGGCAGTTTGACCGCCCAGAGCATTATCTAAAGTAAACTCAGGGGCAGCAGATCCAATCAAGGCTGATGCGGGGGAAGACTGGGATGTGGACCCGCATCCAGTAAGGATGAGAGCAACCATCACGTACAAAGTGCCGTACAGGTATTTTTTCATTTAGCACCTCTAAAATTGAAAGCAGTAAATAGTGCCGGTTATCTTACCACAATCGATCGGGTTATTCACTTTTAGTTGATTGTGCCATCTACCCGGTACAAGACAGAGTCAACTTACTTGATAACTCTCTTTTGACATTGTAATGGAGATAAAATTTTTACCTTGCTTCCTTTGAGACTGTTCCAGAGCATGCCTATTAATCCCATTCCGGGCTGATATTCTTCACCACTTAAAAACAACTTATCGATCTTTAATGAAAGAAGATCTTGAGGATCAAGGGCTAAAGGATCCTTATTCAAGATCACCATATCAGCAATTTTCCCTTCTTCGAGGCTTCCGCGTTCTTTTTCATCAAACCCGGTCCAGGCGATCTCATAAGTATACATTCGCAGGGCATCCATAATCGATAAGGACTGTTCAGGATCGTAGGGATGGTTGCAGGCTCCGTAGATGCCCTCGATCGGATCGGGATGGGTCACAGGCGCATCTGATCCTCCGCTAAGATGGATCCCTGCATTCAGGATTGATTTTAGAGGGGAACTTCCCTTGACACGGGGGCCGAGAATTTCAGTCAGATACTCCACCGGTTCCAGGGGACTGATCAAGAATCCAGGTTGAACGGTAATGCCAATACCCAGTTCCGCAATCGTTTGTAAATCATCAGGGCGGATCAGGCAGGCGTGGATGATGGTATGGCGGTGATCTTCCCGAGGGAAATCAAGCAGGGCGGATTTTAGGGCGAGCACGGCCCGGGAAACAGCCGCATCCCCGATGGCATGCATTTCAATTTGCAATCCAGCTCGATTGGCTTGTTTAGCGAATTGGATAACTTCCTCTTCCGTTTGGTAGAAAATACCAGTATTAGCGGGATCATTGGAATAAGGCTCATGCAGGGCAGCATCAAGAGCGCCGAAGCAGCCGTCCAGAGCTGTTGCGAAACATCCTCCGATACGGGGCAGATTCCGCTTTTGGACCTTCTCCACATCCATGGTTTGGAAGAATAATCTGGTTTGGAATTTATTTTTCTTGGTTCTGGCCTTGGCGATCAAGCTCACGAGCGTGATATCCAGATCATTGGGAAACCCGATGCCTTCTGTAGTGTGGATCAAGCCATTCCCATACTCTGCCAGCAGATCATACCCCTTAATAATGCTGTTAACGAGATCAAGAGGTGCGACCAATGACATAGCATAATCAACCCCTTCGAAATAAGCCTCATTAAACAGATGACCCAAATCTCCGTAATAACCTGGCAGATTTTTCACTTCTTCAGGAAATTTATCCATCATGCTGGTATTAAATACTGCTGAATGGCCGTCATAACAGACAATAGTAAAGGGAATATCAGGGCAGGCTTGATCAAATTCTTCTCTTGTAATTAGTCGTTTTTCATAAACAATGTGTTTGCTGAAACCAAAGGCAAGGCCAACTTTTATCCCTTTATTATTTTCAACAAAAGAACGGATCATATCCTGAATTTCCGGGATATTTTTTGCCTGCCTGACGTCAAAATAGGAAGCAGCCATTAATGCCCAACTGGAAAAGTGCAGATGTCCGTCTCCAAAAGCTGGAATTAAAACCCTCTCACCCAATTCCACCGTTAGATGGCCATTATCAAATTCTGCGGGTAAGGAATCTCCCACATAGATGATCTTTCCCTGGTCTTCCACCAGGTATTGATAGGTATTATTATGGGCATCCACAGAAATGATCTTGCCGTGAAAAATATTCATTTGATTTCTCCTATCTATCTGATAATTCCCTTTTTTAGATATAAAAGTGAAAGAATAGATCTTAAGTGCCCCAAACAATGATAAATGAAAAACACTGCTCTTGGTTCAGCAGCAGTGTTCTATGGATAGCCACGATAATGTTTAGTAAATGGGAGAAATATTTATATCAGTATGATTGAATATAACATGAAAAAACTGGAAGTTCAATCATATAAGATTGTAAGAGACAATTTAAATCGAAAAACGGTTGAACAATTGTAAGAGTTTTTTTTGGCATTGGTGGATATCAGTGAGAAGTGAGTGATCCGCTTATTACGCCAAAGGGGCAGGTGATCAGACAGCAGGTGTTTTTGGGTCCAAGTTTCTTGTTCTCCGCCAAACGATCAGAAACAAAATACCAGGAATGATCGCTACCGAAAGGGGCAATAGACCCCTCAGCGGGAAGAATTCTCCCCGAATCACCCAATACAAAACAAGGTTTGCCAGGAAAAAGCCCAGGTTGATGGCCCCGCCTACTCCCTCCCAGCGCCAGGCAATGCCCAGGCCAAGGACGCTGAGAACCATGAGCGCTGGAAGCAGATTTTCGATGGGTGGATACTCTACTTCATATGGGTCTGGTGACACAAGATGGGCGACAGCCATTATCAGAGTGAAAACGATGATGAGAATGCTCAAAATCCGGGCAATCAGACGGGTTCGTTTTGTTAAAATATCAGCTTTATCAGTCGCGCGTTCCATTTTGTCCTCCCTGTAAATATCAAGCCCTGCAGATCCCGGTTATTCACCAGCTGTATCAGCGAATCCCTGTATCGATAGAAATATCCAGGATCGTCACTGTTTGAGGGGTGATCTCGATCTTCCTGGGTAAATCTGGGGCCATGTCGATCCCGATCTGATTAATATCCACCACATAAATTCCAACGGGCAGCTCGGCCCGGTAGCTGCCGTTCGGTCCAATACTCACCCGCGCAAATTCAGTCTTGCCATTTTCCTTAAAGACAACTATCTCCCGGGCTGCATAGACTTCAGGGGCTGGAGTGGGTTCCACCTCATCCTCCTGAAGAACTGGCTGGAGGGGACCGATTGTGACCTGGCCTTCAAGGGTTCCATATTCCTGGGGGATTGGGGCGCATGCGAATAGACTGGAGACCCCCAAAGTCAGAATTGTCAGGAGAAGGAAATATCGACTCATGGTTTTTCATCCCTGAGGTGATATAAGTCGTTGAACTTGTTTTTCCTCTTTAATATATTATACCTTCTGGAGGGTCTCCGGTAGAGCTTTTTTGGTATGGAACAAAAAGCCGAGCCCCGGATGTTGGCGCGATCTGGCAGGTTGTACAGTAATTATACCTAAACCAGATCTTTCAAATGACGCCGGAAGAAGTGATGGATCAATGGTAATGTCAGAGCGCTTAAAACCAGGGTTGCTATAATATTGAGGGAGAAACCGCTGATCGCAATCCCCAGGGCAGTTCCTGCCGCTGGTGGATGTTCTGTGTCGATCACAACCATTATGAACATTGAGACCCCCACAGCGAGTGAGTAGACAGCGACAGCTGCCAATGTTTGCTGGTGAGGGATCAGAGCAGATAGAGTACCTACGATAATGCCGGTGATCTGGCCGCCAATCACATTTAAATTCAGGGTATTGTACAGGGATCACCAGGAGCGGCACCAGCAGGACAGGGGGATACACATATAATGGCTCCACCTGCCTGTCGAATAGTACATCCTTCAACTGGTTTGTCATCATCAGGTGGATCTGCTGGCTCCTCTGGGGTAGGCGGTGGATCCAGGACTGGTAGATCGTCACAATCTCCGGCAAGCTCTCCAAATTGTTTCTCAAGAGGCACATAACAAGGCATCTCGTTATTAGCCCCCATAACCTGGGCAAAGTTGCCATCCGGACTAAATCCTATTACCTGACCTTCTTGACCGGGTGTAAAACTATCAATCTCAGGATATATAGAACTGCCTGGTCCTAAGCGGCAGAACAGATTTGTAAGAGCAGTGAAATTGCAGACTCCCTGAGTTGGTGCTTGTTGAACATACGTGACATCATTTTCATATGCTCCAACATCACACCCAGAACCTTGAGGGCGATGGACGCCGCGTTGGTCATTTATAGGGCAATCTCCAGTCGCAGCGTTTATCGCCACACTGGCTTGGCCCAAAGCATTCGTTTGGGTGGATCCGCCATTATTTGCCAGCGGACCGAGTTTAAGGCTATTTGGCGATACTGTGGTGATATTGCAGGAGCCGTCTGTATCCATATTCACACCCTGGCCAAATACAGAAGTAGAACCGCTGCAAGCGGCATTTTGCTGGGGTCCGAACAAGGTGTTTCGAATGTGAATGGTCTCAGTGACAGAGTTCAGGGCAGTCCCGTTTCCCGAAAAAGTTACGTATTCTAAAGTGACCACACCGGGACCGACAGCGTCCTTATCGTTCTCTATTCCAACACCAGCATTATCACTGATGGTTGAGTTATAAACCCTGAGAATTCCGTTATTCCATATAGCATCACCATAAGTTATTAATCCGTTTTCGCTGATCGTGCTGTGGGAGATTTCCATCACCCCATTTTGGGCGTTGAGTATTCCATTCGTGAGAGCGTCAGCATTGTTATGACTGATAGTGGTTTTTGTGATTCGAGCTGATCCCAAACTAAAGATTCCTCCAACATAACCCGCAAAATTATCAGTGATCAGTGCAGAATCGATCGAAAGTTGTCCTAAATTCAGAATTGCCCCACCCCGATCTTCATAATTTGAAGAACCGGCCCCATCAGCGTAGCCATTCTGAATGGTCAGGTTATTTAATGTCAAATTCGCCTTTGTACCAACATGAAAGATCCGGAAATTGGGGGCATCTTCAGCCCGAATTATCGTGGCTCCATGACCATTGATAGTGATTTGGGTTAAGATAGTAGGAAGCCCGTTGTTTCCATTGGTTTGGTCTTCAATCCAGGTTAGTTCGTACGTGCACCCCTGGGCCAGCTCGAGCGTATGAATCCCCCCGGCCGAGTTGGATTTATTGATGGCATCAACTAATTCAAATGCATCGCAAGGTACTTGCTTGGGTGCATAAGTACATGCTGTCAAAAATAAAATAAGAAACAAGAAGACCAGAGCTATTTTACTCTTCATTTTGTGCTCCTTGGTTTTTTTATGATGTGAATATATTCACTATAACATAAGTATGGATTTGTTTTATTCTCAAAACGGGGTAATAATTCAAAAAGCCATCCTAATCTTAGAACGAGATTTGTGATGGTTTTGTTACAGTGGGTGGTAATAGATATCTGCGGGAAGGAGGTTATTAGAAAACCCTTCCCGTAATTCCAACACTGGTGTGTTTGAGATCTTGAACTGGCTGCAGTGTTCTTTTTCAAACGAGATACTTTTTCATCGATGAGGATTGATTCCATAAGAATTAGTTTCTCTGAGCTAACGTCAAGCTACCTCATTCAATTCGGTTCCAGGCATTTGTAATTAAATGAAAATCCCATCCCAACCTCACTTGAGGACTTCTGAGAGCCGTTTTACCTCGCTTTTATGCTCAAATCTGAGCATGGCCAGGAATTGCTCTACTTCCTCACTATGAGGTTCGAGATGGGTCCAATTAGGTGGGCGCGAATGGACTCGAACCATCGACCTCACGGATGTGAACCGTGCGCTCTAACCAGCTGAGCTACGCGCCCCTGCAGGCAAAATTATAGCATCGGGGAAATGCTTTGGCAAGAAATCGTTTGGTTAATGTCAATAGAATAAGTGGGTATTGAAACAATCCGGGCGACCCAGTGGATCGCCCCTACCAGACCCCCGAGGTCTTATGGTGTCTTGTCTAGGAGGGCGATCATTTCCTTAAGAAGTTCTTGATTTTGATCAGATTGGCTTTGATCCATGTCTGCCAGGCACAATACGGCATAATCCTGGAAGAAGCTCCGGCTGGTGGATCTCACCGCCGAGTTAACAGCAGAAAGCTGCTGCATGATCTCCCGGCAGTCGCGCTCTTCTTCGAGCATGGTCTGCACACCACGGATCTGACCCTCAACCCGGCGCAGGCGCTTGATCAATTTATCCTTTGTTTCCGCATTTTCAATTTTCATTTTGGCTTCTAGTCCAGCTCACGGCTGGATTAACAGCTTGCTCAGGTGAAGGGGCTGGAGGCAATGCTGCTGGTCGAAGTGCTCCTGCTGGATGCGCCAATTACTGCCCCGGCCGAGATCTTTTTGCGGGTCTCTTTTTCCCCACAGGCAGGGCAATTCGGCATTTGATCTGCTTCCGAGAAGCGCACAATTTTATCAAAACTTTCCCTGCATTTGCTGCAGGTATACTCGTACAAGGGCATATTTCTATTCCTCTATCTATATACTCCCCCCCAGTATACCACAATATAATATGAATAGAACACGGTTTCTTCGATGCACTGAACCCAAAAACAGGACACATAATAAAGAACACCTCTCATACATTTTCAATATGAGAGGTGTTTTTTTATCTCAACTCAGGGACTAAAGTTCTCAGAGGGGCTTCTCCTACCGTCTCTAAAGAGGGGCGGTAAATCCCTGATTTGATTGATCTTCAATAGCAGAAGCGTCAATGCAGATTGACGCTTGGACATCCGGTTGTTTGTGCTGGATGTCCCTCTGAGGATTTCAATCCTTGACTGGGATGGACCAAAGTCTGCCAGGAAGGGAATATCCATTCTTTATCTCATGGATAAATTCATTGATCAATAAACTGGCGCCCATGAATTAATAGCGGCAGTTTGTTATATTAGCCATAAGAAGGTCTTTATTTGTCCGGTTTACAGGGCGCATACCATGAAAGAAACCGTGCCCTTCGTATTAACTAAACAGATGCGGGATCCTCTGGGTGAAAGGGAATTCCGCCTGCTATTGATTATTTCAGCAGGTGCGCTCCAAAAAAACTCAGCAGAGCGGCCTGGTACTCTTCTGGATAATAGTCCTCAAAGTTGACATGTCCAGCTTCTTCAAACCAGAGCAATTTTTTGGGTTCGGCTGCCGCCGCATAAAGCTCCCGGCCAACTTCCGGACCGATTTTGTCATCCGCACCACCGTGGATGATCAGCAGCGGCACCGGGCTGATATCGGCGATCACGGATTGGGTATCCAGCACCTTGGTGTCAAAATCACCGGCTTGCTCCGCCCAGAAGACGATAAAGCGGGCCAGGAGTGGAACCAGGGCGGGAGGTAAATCGGTGTCAAAAATGATGAAGGTTTCCACTACTTCCTGCGTGAGCGCAAAGCCGCTTCCAGTAGCTACAGCTTTAACCCCGGGATCACCAGCGGCATATAGGATGCTGGTCCCTCCGCCCATAGATTCCCCAAACAGGCCAATTGCGCCCGGGTCAATATCATCGCGGCCGAGCAGATACTCATGCCAGGCTTTGATATCCGCCCGCTCATAATAACCGAAGGTGATGATCTCCCCCTCACAATCGTCATGAGCCCGGAAACTGCCCAAAAGCACTGCATAACCAGCTTCATTCAGGAATGCGGCTTCATAAAGCCCATCTTGCCTGCCTCCTGGGGTACCGTGCTGGATCATAATCGTAGCACCGTTTTCCCCGGGAAGGAACCAGCCTGTCAGTTTCAAGCCGTCTTCTGTCACAACGCTGACTTCTTCATAGTCTAAACCGTAATTTGCCGGCGTCTCTTCAGGAGGCCAAAGCTCTGCCTCAATCCGCTTTTCCATTGGGTGCTGGATGAAATCCAGGGCAATCGACCGGGTCAGCAGGTTTATGGCGATAAAAATAATTAGAATTAATCCCAGGATGACTATCAAGGTGATTTTTAAGCCTTTGCTCATGGTTCTCCTCCTTACATAGGGAAATAGTTGCTGATCGATAAAGGAAACAACAGACATCTGGTTTTATTCAACCTGAAAACAGCCCGGAGAGTGTTTAAGGGAGTCAGTGGATTTGATGTTTGTGGTAGTGAGGATATTGAAGTGAGTGTCAGGGCAGCCAGGCTGGATAACATGATCCTGCCCGGATGTTAACTATTTCACAATTAGTCTAATAGCCATTATACAAATAAATTCCCCCAATTGGTAATGAAATTTGTCCTCTTTGAATTTTAATGATGGGACCCGGCTACCTTAAATAGAAGGATGCGGGGTCCTCTGGATGACAGTGAATCCCGCATCCTAAATATTACCGCGTATACGTTCCCATCAATTCGGCCTGGCCGAGGATGTGACTGTCCATGGCAGCCAGCAGTTCTTCTTTGTTAGTTCCGGCAGCCAGGTCGAGGTTGAGGTCCAGGGCATAAAGTTTAAAGAAGTAGTGGTGGGTGTCTCCAGGAGGGCAGGGTCCTCCGTATCCGGTGGTGCCCCAGCTGTTGGTTCCATCCACTGCCACACCGGTCATGCCCAACTGCAAACCAGGCATATCCGCGGGGATGTTGTAAAGTACCCAATGGATCCAGGTGCCGACTGGCGCATCGGGATCGTCCATAATCAAAGCCAGGCTGGCGGTACCCTCGGGAATGCCGAACCAATCCAGATCGGGGGATAAGTCATCCCCGTCACAGCTGTACTCAACTGGAATGGCCTCCCCTTCGTTAAAGGCAGGGCTGGTTAAACTCATTTGCAAGGTGGTTTCTCCTGCTGCTTCCGGATCTGTTTCTTTTTCAGTATCTTCAGCAGGGGGAAGGGGGGTATCGGTTGGTATGACTACTTCAGCTGCTTCTTCAACGACAGCTGCCGGTTCTTCGGGTGCATCCGGGGCCGGAGCGCAGCCGGCCAGAACCATGAATAAGGCGCCCAGGATCATTAATAAGGTGGTCTGTTTTGACATCTCAACCTCCTTGGCTTGAGTTCATTATAGTTGAAAAATACTCTGGCAAGTCCGATAATTACCCTGCGCCCTTCAATCTTCCAGTAAAACCCGGGCCGGAGCGCCATCGCTGCCGGCAATCTTCAGCGGCAGGCAGTAAAGCTTATAATCCCCTTCTGAAACCCGGGAAAGATCCAATCCTTCTATGACCAAAACTCCCGCCTCCAGCAGGATCTTATGCGTGGGAACCGGTTCATTATAGGCAGCTACCGAAAGGTAATCCACTCCGACGACATTAACGCCTAGTTCTACCAGACTGGCTGCCGCATCGGGGCCCAGGGCTATAAAATTCTCCTGGAAGGTGTGCTGTTTTTCCTTCCAGTAGTCTGAATTGGAGGTTTTGAATAATATTCGCCTGGTTCCCTCAGGAATCTTAAGGGCTTCCAGATCACCCGCGGTAATGACCTCAAGGGAGGGCAGATCCAGGACCAGAACAGACCCCACCAAGTAATCCAGGGGGATATCTTCTACGGTTTTTCCGTTGCCCAGGAAATGGTCCGGGGCATCAACATGGGTGCCCATATGAACCGGCGCAGAGAGATGGGTCACATTCGCCAGGTCACCTTTTTCAATCTGGCTGATCATCTTGAGCTCGATGGGGGGATCACCGGGCCAGGTAGGAAAATCTTCCGAGATGGTCAGGCTGATATCGTAGAGAGTCATGGCACCTTCCTTTTTAATTCCAGCGGCCTGAGATATTCAATTCTTTTTGAAAAATGGCTGGGCAGCAGGTTAAAGACATGAGGTACAGTTGTCAGGGAGCAGGTCCGGTTAGTGGCTAAATAGTCCAACCAGAACACATTTGTGGGAATTTTCAGGGAGAGATAATCTGCGAAAATTGTGCCAACACGTATCAATGGTGTGCTGACTGGCAGCGGATAACGCTGGATTCCCATCACTTCCTGCATTAAGATGATGATGTCCCGGAAGCTGAGCTGTTCGGGGCCGCCAACTTCAAATAATTCCCGTTTGGTTTTTTCGTTATCCAGGGACCAGGTCAGGATATTAGCCAGATCCTCGATCCATAAGGGCTGTAAGAGAGTGTCACCCTGATCTGGCAGTGGAAATACCAGGGGAATTGAGCGCAGCAGACGGGCTAGTGGAATTGTAAATCTGTCGTTGGGGCCGTAGACAATCCCGGTACGTAAAATAGTGTAATCAAGGCTGCTTTTTTGAATGTGATCCTCGGCAATGGCTTTGGCGGTCATTAATGGGTAGGCAGAAGCCCGGTCCGCTCCCAGGTGGCTGAGGTAAAAGAAGCGCTCCACACCAGCTTCTTCGGCTGCTTCGACCAGGTTTTTCGTGCCCTGGATATCGGTTTCCAGCAGATTTCCCCTGGCTCCCAGAGCTTCCTGGCTGGCCAGATGATAAACGATGTCTATGCCCACCATGGCCGCCCTTAAACCCCTGGGATCATTTAACCCTGATACAGCAGCTTCAACAGCAATGCCCCGTGGTAAATCCGGGGATTTTCTGACGGGGTGAATTAACACCTTAAGCTGATAATCGGTTTCCGTAAAATGGCGGGTGAGGGCTTTACCGATAAAGCCGGTTGCTCCGGTGAGCAGGATTTTCTTCATCTTCCGCATTATAGCATCAGAACTTTTTTCCTCCCATTTGCCCTCAAAATGACGGGTTATTGGCATAAACCTTGCATCATAGGATGTACTCATCAACCGATCAATCAGGGGTTACTTTTATGGAAAAAGTTGGATTTCACTATCGAATGGACAGTGATCATTATTCGGAAAAGGACCTGGCGACCTGGCTGCCGCGCTTGAAAGATCTGGGCGCCAGCTGGATGGTGCTGAATGCGCCGACCAACCGGGCTATCCCGGAAGGATTCATCAATGCCCTCAAGGCTGAAAAGATCGAACCTGTGCTGCATTTCAGGATCACTCCCCTTGAGCTTCCATCAGTTGAGGAAATGATCCTGCTTTTTGATAATTACCAGCGCTGGGGAGTGAAGTATTTGATCCTGTTTGACCGTCCCAATCAACAGGAAAGCTGGGGATCGGAAGCCTGGGCGCAATCTGGTTTGACCGAACGTTTCCTGGACATTTTTTTACCCCTGGCAGAAGCGGCAGTGGCTGTCGGATTGGTGCCGGTATTCCCGCCCCTTGAACCGGGAGGAGATTTCTGGGATACTACTTTCCTGCGGGGTGCTCTAGACGGGATTAAGCGTCGGGCGTCCAAACCACTCCAGGGTCGCATAATTCTATCCGCATATACCGGATTAAGCGGTCGGGATCTGTCCTGGGGAGGGGGCGGACCCCAGAGCTGGCCGGAAACCCAACCCTATCTGACACCTGAAACATCCCAAGACCAGATAGGATTCCGAATATCTGAATGGTACCTGACTCTCTCGGAGACTATCCTGGAGAAAAAATTACCCATATTGTTACTGGGCATTCGCGGACCAGCCCCGGAAGGTCAGGATCTGGCTGAAACCCTGGTCAAGAGTGCTCGCCTGATTGCCTGCCAGGAAGTGGATGGGTTGGATCCCTTACCTGAAGAAGTGATAGGAGGAGCCATTTTCAGCCTAACTGGAAATGAGGACTGCTGTGCAGCCGAACACCGCTGGTACAGCCCGGAAGGAGTTGCTAATCCGATTGTGGGGGCTTTTTTGAATGCTGAAACCAAACCCGAGGCCAAAAGAGCGGCTGGGAAATTTCAGATTTCCCATTACTTGCTGCTGCCAAGTTTTGAGTGGGGAGTAGCTGACTGGCATTTGAATGTGACCAAATCATTTATCAAAAAAAATCGTCCCACGGTAGGTTTTTCCCTGCAGGAGGCTTTCCAGGCTGAACAGGTCACCGTGGTAGGCGGTGAAGAAAACTTTTCTGAGAAGGATCTCTCCCAACTGCGGAACCAGGGCTGCCTGGTCAGGCGAATTGAGGGAGATGGTACAAAAATTGCATCATTATTGGCAGCTATTTAACGTTGGAGATAGACAAATACCCATATATCCGGGATTTGAGCAGAGGAGAAATTACCATGTTTAATGATCATATCTTAAATCAGCGCCTGAAAGAATGGGAGGAACCACCTTATATGCCTGTCATTAAAGTAATGGGCCTGGGAGGGGGAGGAAGCAACGCAGTTGACCGGATGATCCATTTTGGTTTATCCGGAGTGGATTTTATTATTGCCAACACCGATGCCCAGGCGATGGCTTTCAGCCAGGCGTCTGTTAAACTGCAGCTTGGTCCCCAATTAACTCGCGGCCTGGGAGCCGGGGGTGACCCGCGGGTCGGCGAAGCCGCTGCCCTTGAAAGTAAAGGTGATATTGCCATGGCCCTGGAAGGAGCCGATATGGTCTTCCTGACCGCCGGCATGGGTGGGGGAACCGGCACAGGTTCGATCCCGATAGCCGCCCAAGTTGCCCAGGAAATGGGCATTATTACCATTGCTGTGGTCACCAAACCTTTTGGTTTTGAAGTAGGTGGACGCCAGAAAAATGCAGCTGAAGGGCTGGCGAAATTGCAGCCCCATGTTAATACCCTGATCACCATCCCCAA
>SDBT01001693.1_pt1 | contig 39206 bp, 35 predicted proteins | sample 2277101 | NCBI WGS metagenome assembly SDBT01 (sample SAMN10404973, study PRJNA504765) | marine sediment metagenome | isolation source: marine sediment core GS10_PC15, 103 cmbsf | place: Arctic Ocean: Southern Knipovich Ridge | collected 2010 | reverse complement strand
ATAATTCGATAGCTTTTTCATCTTCTGGTCTCCTGATGTTGGTTTGTTTGTTTTTCTCTATTTTACATCAGGAGACCTTATCTTAACAGTGTTTTTTCCTTAAGGAAGTGCCATTCGGTCTATGGGTCTATGGGGTTACTTGGGTGATATACTAGTAGTCAGACACAGTGAATATTATGGATATATTTGTAGAACATGCCGCTGGCTTGTTTACCAACGGGCTGGCAGCCTCGTTCTACTAATTGCCTATTCATAAAAATCTAGTGTGTCTGACTACTAGTGTATTAAAAAATTCATGAGCCAGTAAACTAACTAATAGACTAATGGACTAACAAAATTGGAGATGAGGAAATTGGATAACAAAACTCGCGTAGTCGTTAGTAAACTTGACCCGAAGTTCAAGGATGAGATTGCTAATACACCCGGCGGCGAACGCCTTAAGCGTTGCTTTCAGTGTGGCTCATGCAGCGCAGGCTGTCCTGTGCACGAGATCAGCGATAAATACAACCCCAGAAGGATAATTCGGATGATATTGCTGGGAATGCGGGAAAAAGTGTTATCCAGCAACTTCGTGTGGTTGTGCGCCTGCTGCTATACCTGCCGGGAGCGTTGCCCGCAGGATGTGAGAATGTCAGATATTATGATCGCTGTTCGAAATATAGCTGTAGAAGAAGGCCATATCCATCCTGCGTTCCTCAGACAGGTGGAACTGATCAGGACTCAGGGCAAGCTGTTTGAGATAGATGAATTTGATAACAGAAGGCGCGAACGTGTTGGCTTGCCGCATCTTCCTTTGAAAAACGAAGCTTCGGGGAAGGTACTGGACGCATGCGGAATCGCCAAGCTGCTGACTTCTGAAGGAGGCTCATAGATGAAATATGCACTTTTCTTGGGCTGCACTCTTGCAAGGGCCAGGCATTATGAGATGGCAGTGTCAAAGGTGGCCGAGCGTCTTGGGATCGAGTTAGTTTATCTTGATGACTTTGCGTGTTGTGGCTACCCTGTTAAGTCAATTGATTTTCTGTCGGCTACATCTTTGACAGCCAGGAACCTGGCTGCTGCTGAGGCCGCTGGTCTTGGCGTCGCGACGTTGTGTAGTGCCTGCACTGCCACGCTCACCGAATGCAGCAAAGAGCTTGAGCATAATCATGACCTGAGAGATCGGGTGAATGAAAAATTAGCTGAGGTTGGCGTTGAATATAAAGGCGGCGTTACTGTCAAACATTTCACTCGAATACTATATGAGGACGTAGGGCTGGACAGGTTGAGAGACGAAGTTAAGCGGGATCTCTCCGATTTCAGGGTCGCGTGCCACTATGGATGCCACTACCTGAAACCGTCAGAGATCTATGAAGGCTTTGATGACCACGAATTTCCTAGATCATTGGATGATCTGGTAAATGCAACCGGAGCAAAAGCAGTTGATTATCAAAACAAGATGCGGTGCTGCGGCGGCTCTGTTCTGGCTGTTGACGAGGAGCTTTGTCTTGGTATAGCACAAGGAAAATTGGATGATATGAAGGCCGCTGGAGCCAACTGCATAACTCTGGTATGTCCATTCTGCAGCATCATGTATGACGATAATCAGAGGAAAATTGAGTCCACGTTTGACGTTAGCTATAACCTGCCAGTGCTTTTCTATCCACAACTCCTGGGTCTCGCCATGGGTCTCGATCCTAGAGAAATCGGGTTGAATATGAACAGGGTCAAGCCAACTGAACTCATTGCACAGGTTTGAGTGTGAGAAAGCCTTGGTCAGTATGCGGGTGGGTGAGCCAACCGTTAATTGCTCTATGTTCAGCGGGAGCTTCGCCCTCCCGGATCGACTTCAGATCAGCGGAGGAAGTGCGCGGCGGCATACTTTAATCTCCTGCATCTACTGCATCAAAGAGACCCGTCATACCACCCAAATGCCAGGGAAAACAGGCAGAAAACCCTTGACATTGCATACTGCTTTCATATATCATCTTTGAGAGAAATTTTGTCAATAAGTCAAAGACTGTCTGAAGACTGTCTGTTTGGTAGACACAGCCTGAATCTGAATCAGGCTTTTGGAACATCCATGTGATGCAATAAAATTAAGGAGGCTATAATGTCAAAGCCGAAAATACTGGTGGTAGACGACGATATTGACTATGTGGGAGCGACGGCAGCTATCCTGGAAGCGAATGGCTACGAGGTGGTCACAGCATACGATGGAAAAGAGGGATTGGAGAAGGCCAAGTCTGAAATTCCACAGATGATACTTGTTGATCTGATGATGAGCACCATAAATGAAGGCTATGATCTGGTCCGCGACATCAGAAGCGATGAGAGATTCGCAGATACTCCTATGATCATGATCTCCTCCGCTCATCAGCATGAGATGTTCAAGAACGCCAACTTTGTTCCTGATGAGGTCTGGTTTCCAATTGATACCTTCCTGGATAAGCCCATTGACAAGGACACTCTTCTTGGGTATGTGAGCAAGATGCTTAAGAAGTAATGGTGCTGTGGGCTATTCGTCTGCACATGGATAGTCACGAAGTCCGGGGAAGTCAGCGCGTATGCTTAAACATTTCTTTTGGCAGCTATCGCACGCTAGCCGTTGTGATTGTGACTCAAATTTGGTGAGATAACTGCCCAATTGTGAGCCAAACTCACACGAAAATCATTTAACTAAATGGAAGGCGTCATTTTGACGCCTTTTTTCTTTTTGTTGACGAAACTTCAGGAACATTTTATAATGGAGCTATTAGCACTTATGAAGTTGGAAGAAATGAACGGGTAACGCTTGTCATCCTGAGCGAAGCGAAGGATCTCTATGAGGATGGCGTTTTCTTGAGAGATCCTTCGCTTCGCTCAGGATGACATGGATCGGGATACCTTTCAGCGTGAGTTTATATTACCCGAATAATTATTCAATGTTCATTAGAACTACTTTGTCATTTAGCCTAAGTAGCCCAGATTCTATCCTGGTTTGCTGATAAAAAGCCAACTTAGAAAGTTGGGCTACGACTGGATCGCGATGTAATGTGGCAAAGTCAAGTTAGAAGCCAACAATGCGTAAAAAGTAACGACAGTCGTATTTTCATCCATCGAACTCTTTATCCATAGCACCCTCAAGGAGGCCTTCCGTCATGTTCCAGCAGCCAGTGGATCTTGCTTTTACTTTTTTCATCGCTCAAGACAGTTCGACCACGCAACTTCGTTACCACATGCCGCCCAGGTCGATTGTGGATCTGGCCGATGCTCCACTGACTCCCAGCGTGAGTGTCGGGCCAAAACAGGACTGGATGCTAATATTAGAGCATCCGGGTCTGCCGCCTATCTCAGAACTTGCTCAACCTGAATTAGGGCTTGCTGGTATGCGCATTAACCCGCGTACCAACGGCCAGAGTCGGAGTTCCTATTTCACCAGGCTGACTCTGAAGAGAATCTCTGATGGAAGTGAAAAGTCAATCATTGCTATACCCTCGGAGGCGCGCATCGGGAATGTTACCTGGTCGCCAGATGGCAAGCGCATTGCCTTTACCCATACCCACGATTCAGGAATTGAACTCTGGATGGCGGAAGTCAATACCGGTCAGGCCGTTCAGCTTACAGAAGCCAGACTAAACGGCGCATACGGGAAGCCGTTCCACTGGCTTTCGGACAATCAGACGATCATCTGCAAGAGCATTCCAACCGATCGCGGATCGGCGCCGGAAGCTCCGGAAGTTCCCAGCGGACCTGTTGTTCAGGAAAGTACCGGCAGGAAAGCTCCCGCTCGCACCTACCAGGATTTGCTGAAAGAACCGCACGATGAAGCTCTCTTTGAATACTATTTGACTTCGCAGATATTGCGAGTAACGCTTGATGGCGAAAGCACGCATATAGGTTCTCAAGGGATCATCCGAAGGGCGGCGTCCTCGCCAAACGGGGAATATATTCTTGTGGAGACCACTCATCGGCCATTTTCTTATCTGGTGCCTGCCTATCGGTTCCCTGATAGGGTGGAAATCTGGGATATGGATGGCAATGTGATCCACGAAGTTGCTGATCTCCCGCTTGCTGAGGAAGTTCCCATTAATTTCGACGGCGTTCCCACAGGCCCTCGTTCATTTGGCTGGCGCGCTGATGCTCCTGCAACGCTGTATTGGACGGAGGCCCAGGACGAGGGCGATCCGAAAATTGAGGCTGAGGTGCGGGATAAAATTTTTATGCTTTCAGCGCCATTCAAGGGCGATCCAGTTCCCCTGATGCCCCTCGGCTTTCGCTTTGATGGTATCCAGTGGGGAAACGCGGATCTTGCGCTTATATCGGAAAGATGGTGGAGAACGCGTAGAGCGCGCACATGGATCGCCAAGCCCGGTTCACCTGAAGAGGCTCCCTGGATTCTCTTTGATCGATATAGTGAGGATCGATATAGCGATCCGGGACGCCCTTTGCAGCGTCCAACCTCCACAGGCACAAGCGTTCTGCTCACCGCCGGGGATGGCAGGACGCTTTTCCTGAGAGGAGAAGGCGCTTCTCCGGAGGGGAACCGCCCCTTTCTTGATGAACTCGATCTGACCACGCGGGAAACCAGACGACTATGGCGATCAGAAGCGCCCTATTACGAGAGTGTTTCGCAATTGATGGAAGGGAAGGAACTGCGTCTGTTGACACGGCGCGAGTCGAAATCAGAGCCACCGAACTACTTCCTGCGCGAGCTGGGTAAAGATGAGATTCAGCAACTTACCCACTTTCCTCATCCTGCGCCGCAACTGGTGAATGTCCAGAAAGAGTTGATTCGCTATAAGCGGGCTGATGGTATAGAGCTTACCGCAATGCTTTACCTCCCGCCGGACTATTCGCCTGATGATGCACCGCTGCCCATGCTCATGTGGGCCTACCCGCGGGAGTTCAAAAGTGCCGACGCCGCCAGTCAGGTCACAGACTCGCCCTATCGCTTTGTAAGAATTAGCACGGGCTCGCCGTTATTCTGGCTCACTCAGGGCTACGCCATCCTGGACGGCCCAACCATGCCTATAGTTGGTGAGGGTGATAAAGAACCCAATGATACCTATATTGGTCAGTTGGTTTCCAGTGCCAGAGCCGCGGTGGATGAAGTTGTGCGTCGTGGAGTTGCGGATCGGGATCGCATCGCCATCGGCGGACATTCATACGGCGCATTCATGACAGCCAACCTGCTGGCGCACTCTGATCTATTCCGTGCGGGTATTGCTCGGAGCGGCGCTTACAACCGTACCTTGACGCCTTTTGGATTCCAGGCCGAGGAGCGGACTTTCTGGGAGGCATCCCAGGTGTATTTTGAAATGTCGCCGTTTATGCACGCCGAGAAGGTGGATAAACCCATCTTGCTCATACATGGGTCAGTGGACAATAATGCAGGTACATTCCCGATACAGAGTGGGCGATTTTATCACGCCCTCAAAGGTCACGGAGCCACTGCAAGACTGGTGATGCTGCCCCACGAAAGTCACGGCTACCGAGGTCGCGAGTCGGTAATGCACATGCTCTGGGAGATGAACGAATGGCTTGATAGATACGTCAAAAATGCTGAATCTGCGAAGGAGTAACCAATTGTGAACAGTGAGCAAAACATTCAGCCAAATACCAGCATTGAGGGAAAATTGCTAATGCTGGACGATAAGACGCCGCATGTGTGCGCTCCTGTTCAGGCGATCTGTGAAGGACAGGCAATACAGACGACGCTTAGTGATACGGAAGGCAGATACCAGCTTATCAACCTGAAGCGGGGACGGTATCAGGTGCGATGCCATATTCTGGGCGGGCACGTCTATTACGGCGAAGGTGGGAGCACTGTTACAGATGAAGCCAGAGCAGTGTTCCTGCAAGTTAAAGACGGGATAACGCGCGATAATATGGACTTCCGCTTCGCTCCCTTTAAGAAAGGAACCTGGAGGAGTTATACCACTCTGGATGGACTGGTTCACAATACTGTTTACGACATCTATGGTGATTCCAATGGTGTTATATGGTTCGGCACAGAGGGCGGCGTCTCTCGATACGATGGCAAAGGCTTTGTCAACTTTACGGTCAGGGATGGACTGGCGGGTAACTGTGTGGATGCCATTTGCCGTGCCGATGATGGAGCCATCTGGTTAGGGATCTGCTGGCCAGCGACCTCTTTGGTCATCGCAGAGGTGCATTCACTGGCGCTAATGAGGACAGAACAGGCCTGTTTGAGGCCGCATCAGGCGGAACAGTGCTGTTGGATGAGATAAGCGAAATGTCAGAAGACGCGCAGGTTCATCTGCTCAGGGTGCTGCAGGAGCGCAAAGTTCAGCGACTTGGCGAACACATATCCCGCGATGTGGATGTCCGGATAATTGCAATGACAAATCGGAATCTGGTCAGGGAAGTAACAGAAGGGCGATTTCGGGAGGACTTATACTACCGATTGAACGAGTTTCCTATTTATGTCCCACCTCTGCGGGAACGGGTGGAAGATATTCAGCTTCTGGCGGAGCATTTTCTGCAGGAAATAGACAGGGAAGTGGACAGCTTTGCTCCTGATGTTTTCGAGATGCTCCGGAGCTATCCCTGGCCTGGCAATATCCGTGAGCTGCGGAACGAAATTCATCGGGCGTGCGCACTTGTGGAGGAAGGAGCGCGCATACAATCCTATCATTTCTCATCTCAGGTTACCCGCGGAGAGTCGCTGATACAGGAGATCATATCGGAGAAGGTCAGCTATAGTGAGTCTGTGGATCGATTTCGGCGACGGATCGTGGAGAATGCCCTCAAAGCCTGCAATGGCAACCGGCATGAGGCGGCAAAGATGCTGGGGATGGCGCGCCCAAATCTGGTCGCGCTGATCAAGCGTTTGGGCATGAAATAGATTAAGACTCATGGAGTATGAAAATCATACAGATATGGCTGTATGATTTTCATACTCTACTTCGACCCGCAATATATAAGGGTATTTACCCTCCTGCATGAAAAATTGGGTATGAACATCATACTCCCAAAGCCTAACCTGAAAAATACGTCAAAACTCAAAATAACCCCGTCCTGACTTGCTTTGTAGAGTTTTGCCCTGCTTTGGCATCAAGCTTGCTTTATATGCCATCCGAGAACTCGTCCGAAAACATGTTTTTGGTCAGTAGAATTTACAGTCAGATGTTCAGAGATGGAGGAAAAGCAATGGTAGACAGAGATGTGGATGAAAAATATCGGATCCCTGACGAACTCTGGAAGCAGATTAAGCCATTGCTCCCACCGGAACTTCCCAAACCTAAAGGCGGTCGTCCACGGATGGATGACCGGAAGGTGATGGAAGCTATACTGTATGTCTTCCGCACCGGGGGTAAGTGGAAGACACTGCCGCACAGCTTTGGCGCATCGAGCACAGTGCATGACCGCTTTCAGGAGTGGCGAAGAGCTGGTTTGTTTGAGCGCATGTGGAAAGCCGGATTTCTGGAATACGCTGAATTGAGGGCGTTATTCTGGCATGGCAGATAATGGAACTCGAAAGATTCCAGTCAAAAGCAGGAGATTTCAATCTCCTGCAAACTATAAAGCTCAGGAGGGAAAAACAATGTTGAAAAGATTTGCGATTGTTAGCCTGATCATGTTCTCCATATCAGTTATATCAGCTTCCGCGGAGATTTGGGAAGACCATTTTGATGGAAATACAATCAACGAAAGATGGACAACAGCAGTATCCAGGTCTGGTGGAGTGCTGCCAACGGATTGGCAAGTTGAGGGCGGTGTTCTCAAAGGTCATTGGTCAACCCATGGACAGCAGCATCTTCTTATTGAGTATCCGCCGCAGGAATATACTGTCCAGTTGAGGTGCAGATTTGATAATCTAATAAAGTCAAATAGCGGCAATGGGGTGGGAATTGTATTCCATTCGTTAGGACCAAATGGACCTGTCCACAACTGGGGCAGCGTGGACTTCTATGGCTTTGCCATTGGTCCCACTGTCAGCCCCGGTTACGCTGCATTCTTCCGCTTCGGGGCCGGCTGGTATGATGCGCCGGCATCATTAGTACCGGGAGAGCCTATCAGCGTTGGCGAATGGTATACACTGAAACTGGTGGTGCAAGGCAACAGCTTCCGGGGCTACGTCAATGATGAGCTTGTTATAGATACACAGGATGATACGTTTAGAGGAGATTACGTGGGTTTGTATATGAGCCTGAACGTTGATGCAAGCTTTGACGACTTCATGATAACAGATCAGGCGGGTGTCGTGTCTGCCGTCAGTGCAGAAGGTAAGCTATCTGCCACATGGGGACACATGAAAACTGAGAGGTAATGGCCAACCAAGTATGATGTTTATGGCTGTATAGCTGACGTAGGGGTGGGCAAATTGCTTTTGACTGGGTTTTTGTCAAAAGCAATTTGCCCACCCCTACAAGTCATTCTCTCGCATACCTCATATCTGATCCTCCCGATGGTTGCTGTGGAAAGAAAATTATAAAATTTGGCTTTCCGTTTGGCTTCCTGCCTTACCACCCAAATCCCCAGTTCACATACTTGCCTGAATTCTCTCTTGATTGAATAACAAGGAAGAGGTATACTGCACATACACGTAATTCATTTGTGAAGAGGTGATTGTCCATGGATCATAATCTCACACAGGGGAACGATGTCAGCATCCAGGGTACACTCCTGATGCTGGATGATACAACTCCACATGTAGCTGTTCCTATTCAGGTGATTTGTGATGGAGAGGTAATTGCCACTGTTCTGAGTGACGAACGGGGGAAATACAAGTTCGTCAACCTGGAGCCGGGGCGTTATCAACTGCGATGTCAGATTCTTGGAGGGTATGTCTATTACGGCGTCGCATGGTCATCGCTGGATACTCGCGACGGGCTGGCTGGAAATGAAGTCTGGGATATAAATCAGGATCCGGACGGCAGTCTGTGGTTCGGAACCAACGGAGCATTGACGCACTATCGCCGTAGCCTAACTCCTCCCAGAGTTAGCATCGTTTCAGTCACTATAGACCAAACATATCTTGATCTATCTGCTATTCCTGCTCCTATCGTCGATCAACGCGTTACTATCGAATACAGCTCCCATGATTCCAAAACCGTTCCTGAGAAACGGCAGTACCACTGTCGCATCAGGGAGATAGACATAGAATGGCGCAAACCAACAAGAGCAACATCATTTGATTGTACCTTTGATAAGCCGGGGAACTATACCTTTGAAGTTCAGGCAATTGATCGGGATCTGAACTACTCGGAGCCTGCTGTGCTGAATTTGACTGTCCAGCCTGATCCCAGGCTAATCTCATTGCAGACTGAGGTTAAGCAACTGCGGCAGGAAGTGAGATGGAAGTATAGCTTCGATAATATCATAGGTAATTCCGAGGGCATCAGACGCGTGCACGCATTGATGGAAAGAGCCATAGACTCCGGCCTGACTGTGCTCATCACCGGGGATACTGGCACTGGCAAGGAACTGGTGGCCAAAGCCATCCACCATAGCAGTCAGCGTAAGGATCATCCGCTGCGGGCTTTGAACTGCGGAGCTGTGCCCAAAGACCTGGTAGCCAGCACTCTATTCGGACATCGCAGAGGGGCATTTACCGGCGCTGATGCGGATAGGATGGGTCTTTTTGAGGAAGCATCAGGCGGCACAGTTCTTCTGGATGAGATCTGCGAGATGCCGCAGGATGCCCAGATCCATCTGCTTCGAGTGCTGGAAGAGCGCGAAGTTCAGCGTCTTGGTGAGAATGTGCCTCGCAGCGTGGACGTGTGGATCATTGCCATGTCAAATCGGGATCTGGAAGCGGAAGTGGAAGCAGGCCGTTTTCGGGAGGACCTGTTCTACCGGCTGAGCGAGTTTCCCATAGACATTCCACCGCTGCGTGAGCGTCCCGAAGACATTCCGCTTTTGGCAGAGCATTTCTTGCAGGCTTATTCAGAGGACATAGAGAGAGAGCTGGCTGGTCTTGCACCGGGCGTGTTTGAGATGCTTCAGAGCTATCCCTGGCCTGGCAACGTGCGGGAACTGCGGAATATGGTTCGCCGGGCTGCCGTGCTCGCGGAGCAAGGAGAGCAAATCCAGACTTATCATTTCCCTCCTGAGATCACTCAGGGTGAATCCCTGATACAGGAGCTATTGTCGAAGCAACTTGGTCTTTCGGCAGCCGTGGAGCGCCTCCAGCGCCGTCTGGTGGAAAATGCGCTACAGGAATGCGAAGGTAACCGAACACATGCCGCGCAGATGCTGAAGATAGACCGATCCAACCTCACAAGACTCATAAAACGTTTGGGCATCGAGTAAGCAGCTATCCGAGAATCGCCGGTTGAGTGGGCGAAGCCTGTATCGAAACCAAGTTTTCGGATACCGCTGGATGACAATATTCCTCCCACCAATTGGTGTGTCAAATTGACAAGCTTTGTGCCGTGTCAATCGGACACACCACATCCAATCAGTTGCACTCTCACAAATCTATCCCGCGTCAGTAAATCAAGTGTGTCCAAAAGTCACAGTTGGAGACTCTCAGCAATATCAGGTGCGAAATATCAATAATCCCTGCCCTGACTGACTTCAGAGCGTTTCCTTCATGTTTGGCACCAAACTTGCCTTATATAGTGCTCAGAAGAACTGAGAACATGTTTTCAGCGAGTACCAAAGATTTTTGAATCTCAACCGGATTAAGTTTCCATGCTTTACTGAATTGAAAGGGGAAGATCATGAAACGCGCAATAGTTATATTGGCACTTCTGGTAATGACGACGTCAGCTTATGCAGGAACACACGTATTCAACTTCGACGACGCTCATCAGCTTAGCGGAAATTGGTTTATTCGGGACGAAAAGATATGGCCCCAAGACCCAGAAAATACTGACTGGTCTGTTGAAAACGGTGAACTGGTGGCAGTTTCAAGCGATGTTTGTAGCGGGATATCTGGTAATTGGATTCTGGATGACACTTATATGGATTGGGTTAACTATGAGATGTCATGCAAGATCAAACTCGTACAGACTCTTGTACCATCCTGTAATATCTATAGTAATGTTCTCTTTGCAATTCATGTCAATCTGACAGCAGCTACCATGTTATCTCTTGAGACCAGAGGCAGTGGAGGACCCTGGGATAAAGTCGTTCTTGGTACTGCTAACTATAGCTGGCTGGGTCAACCTTCCCTTAAAACACCCCTTGAGGAGGGAAAGTGGTATACACTGAGAATGGTCGCAGAAGGAGTTAAATATCAAATCTTCCTGGACGATGAGCTTATTATAGAAACGGAAAGCACTAGACCAAGCTTTGCACGAGGTTTGGTAGGCTTCGGGATAAAGAATGCCGAGATGCATTTTGACGATTTCATTCTCACAGGTGATGATATTCCTGAGAACCTGGAGCCGGCTTCGCAGGAGTTAATCAAAACGATGGGGCTTAAACCGATGATTCCTGAGAGCGAACTGCAACAGCCTGAGAAGATAACAGCCGTTTCCCCCAGAGCCAAGCTTGCCACAACCTGGGGACAGGTAAAAGAGCATTAATGTTAATCCTCTATCGCGATTGCCTATCATATGGCACGAAGCTGTCATTCAAAGGATGCGGTGTTCTCCGTCTGATGGACGACAAGATCGCCGAGGAGTGGGGATATTCTGACAGTGTAGTTCTTTTGCAGCAGGCAGGTATTGCCTTTAAGTCAGAATGGCTTGAGCAATAGCCACTTTCGCCACATACCCCGGCGAATGCGGAGACACTGCTTCCTCAAAGCGGAGGATCATCAATGATGGATAAAGGTGTAAATGAGGCATATCGAATCTCCGATTCAGTCTGGGAACAGGTTGAGCCATTGTTGCCGCCGGAGCTTCCCGGATCCAATGGTGACCCTCCGCGTATGGACAATAGAAAGGCCATGGAAGCGATACTGTATGTATTGCACGTCGGCTGTAAATGGAAGGAGATCCCTAGCAGTTTGGGAGCACCAAGCACGATCCACGGGCGTTTTAGGGAGTGGAGGAAGGCAGGCCTTTTTCAGCGCATGTGGCGAACTGGAATTCTGAAGTATGATGAGTTTAGAACGTTGTTCTGGTACGACAAGCCCTGGATGCGATGAAATACATAATTCAATATGCTGCCCATTCCTTTGAAGTTTTAGTCAGCGTGTGGGAGGGTGGGCCTCCTGGCGAACCGTTTGCTGTCAATGGCTCAGCGGGAGCTTCGCCCTCCCGGATAAAATGCAGAGACATTTCCAAAAACTTGCTTACCAATCCAAATCTCGACTAAAGTCAGGCCTCCAGCGTTTGTTGTGAGACTCCAATTTCTTAAATTACTTATCAAACAGTCCACTATGATCACGCCGGCTATAAAAGGAATCCGCTAATAGTATCACCCCGCCAGATTAAAAGAGATACCCGAAAACACTAAAATGCTCTTAACATAATGAATGCTAGTGTGCTATAATAAAGGGACTCAAGCATATATGCGCATGGAATATATTGACGCTATAAAGAAAAATCATAACATATATCAGATAAACGGAGACTTTTATATGATTGTTTCATGGAATACTACGAATGCCTGTAACCTAAACTGCCCGCACTGCTATCGTGATGCGGGGAAAGCGGCTCCGAATGAGTTGACCACGTCTGAAGCTAAAACTATGCTGGAACAGATCAGCGCTGTGGGAGATCTTTACAAACCTGCTCCCAAGATTATGATTTTTAGTGGCGGCGAACCACTGCTTCGGGAAGATATATTTGAATTGGTGGAACATGCCGCCGCGCAGGGAATGCGGCCTGTCTTCGGTACCAACGGAACGTTGCTCACTCGCGAAGTAGCCCAAAAACTGCTGGATTCCGGAGCGGCAGCTATGGGTATCAGCCTGGATAGTATAGACGCGGATCAGCATGACCAGTTTCGCGGTATGCCCGGCGGATTTGACAAAACAATACAGGGCATGAAAAACTGCCGGGAAATGGGGCTGAGGTTTCAGATACATACCACCGTAATGGATTGGAACTACGATGATATAGAGAAAATCACTGATTTTGCGGTGGAGTCGGGCGCTTCAGCACATCATATCTTCTTTATTGTCCCCACCGGCAGAGCGTCTTCCCTGGCATCGGGCATCATGAACGCGAAGAAATATGAACAGATACTTGAGCGGATTGTGGTCAGGCAAAAGGATATACCAATCGAGCTAAAGCCTACCTGCGCTCCCCAGTTTATGCGCATAGCCAAGCAAAAAGGTGTGAAAATGCGATTTTCACGAGGGTGCATAGCAGGCATATCTTACTGCCTTATCGGCCCTACAGGAGACGTGCAGCCGTGCGCATATATGGATATGAGCCTGGGAAACATACGGGAAAAGCCGTTCACCGAGATATGGAAGGATAGCCCGGTCTTTGAGGAACTCAGATCGATGGAATATAAAGGGAAATGCGGCATCTGCGATTTTAAGGACGTGTGCGGAGGCTGCCGCGCCAGGACGGCGCATTATCACAAGGGTGACTATATGGCTTCCGAACCCTGGTGTGCATACAAACCGGGGTAGGGCTATGGGTCTATGAGTCTATGAGTCTATGGCAGAGACTAGGTTGATAATGCAGCATGGGAATTATGAGTTAGTTATGGATAATATTGATAGGAAATTGCTGGATGCTATGCAGGATGGGTTTCCGCTGGCTGGCGAACCATACCGGGAAATAGCCGCGTCTCTGGGTACGTCGGCGGAGGACGTTATACTCCGCCTGAAAAGGCTGAGGGAAGCCGGGATAATCAGGCGGATGGGGGCGATATTTGATTCCAGGAAACTGGGGTATTGCAGTACGCTGTGCGCTATGAAGGTACCAGATCAGCGTATAGACGAAGTGGCCCGGATAATCAACGAATATACGGGAGTGACTCATAATTACGTCAGGGATTACGAATATAACGTGTGGTTTACCATTACAGCTAGATCGAGGCCAGAACTTAACAGAATAATGTCTGAAATTCAGGAAAAGAGCGGGCTTCATAGTCTTATTGATCTCCCGGCCACGCGAATGTTTAAGATAAGAGTCCGTTTTTCCATGGTGGCGGAAGACTCAGGACACAAAACTCAAGATACAGGACTCAAGACACAAGACTCAGGACAGGAAAAAGTGACTTCTTATTTCGATACTGGAGTTTCGGAGATTGAGAAGCATATAGTCAGGGAGCTTCAGGGTGATATACCCTTGCTTCAGAGACCATTTAAATCAATAGCCGACAAGATCGGAATAGAGGAAGAAGAATTGCTGACGAAGCTTCGGGAACTGAAAGATCGAGGTGTCATACGGCGACTAAGCGCGATACTTCGTCATCGGAATCTGGGGATCAGCGCCAACGCAATGGGAGCGTGGCGCGTGCCAGAGGACAGGGCGGAGGAGATCGGTACGAAGATGGCGACATTTTCACAGGTTAGTCATTGCTATCAGCGACCTACGCGTCCCGGTTGGCCGTATAGTCTCTTCACTATGATCCACGGAAGAACTGCAAAAGACTGTGAGCAGATAGCGGAGTCCATATCTCAGGATACAGGGATCAAGGACTATCGCCTTCTATACAGCACTCGCGAATTGAAGAAGGTTAGCATGAGGTATTTCACAGAAAAGGATAAAAGCAATGAAGGAACATTCTAAGTCTCAGGCGCTTTACAATAAATCCATTAAGCACATACCCGGCGGCGTAAACAGCCCGGTGCGAGCCTTTAAGTCTGTAGGTGGTGATCCGCTTTTCATTCAACGCGGACATGGTTCCAAAATCTATGACGTGGACGGAAACGAATATATTGATTATGTATGTTCATGGGGGCCGTTAATTCTTGGGCACAGTCACCCTGATGTAGTGGCGGCATTGAGGGAACAGGCAGGTAACGGAACAAGCTACGGAGCGCCTACTGAACTGGAACTGAAAATGGCGAAAATGGTCACCGATGCTTTCCCCACTATCGAATTGGTCAGGATGGTGAGTTCGGGCACAGAGGCTACCATGAGCGCCGTCAGACTGGCACGAGGATATACAGGGCGGGATAAGATCGTGAAATTTGAGGGATGCTATCACGGACACGGCGACTCATTTCTTATCAAAGCTGGTTCCGGAGCATTAACTCTGGGTGTTCCAACAAGTCCGGGCGTGCCTGCGCCGATCGCGGGCTTGACCATCGCTGCTAAATACGGCGATCTGGATGCACTAAGCAAAATATTCGAGGAAGAAGGCGAAAATATTGCCGCTATTATCATAGAGCCAGTGGCTGGAAATATGGGGCTTGTGCCACCACAGCCGGGCTATCTGGAAGGACTGCGGGATATAACAAAGCGAAATGGAACGCTGCTCATATTCGATGAGGTGATAACAGGCTTCCGCGTGGCTTATGGAGGAGTTCAGACTCTAAAGGGTATTGAGCCGGATCTTACCTGTCTGGGAAAGATCATCGGCGGCGGGATGCCGGTAGGCGCTTATGGCGGCAAACGTGAAATAATGGAGCAGATGGCCCCCACTGGCACTGTATATCAGGCAGGCACTCTGTCTGGCAACCCTATGGCTATGGTCGCAGGGATCGCAACACTGAAAGTGCTTCGGTCTGAAGGTGTATACGATAAGCTGGAGGGAATGGCAGCGCGCCTGGCTGATGGTCTCAAAGAAGCAGCGAAACAGGCTGGTGTTAAAGCTTCATTCAACCGCGTCGGCTCAATGCTCTGCACCTTCTTTACGGACAAAGCGGTGGTGGATTACGATACAGCCACATCCGCTGACACTGATAAATACGCGCTGTATTTTCATGCGATGCAGGAGCAGGGAATATACCTGGCTCCTTCGCAATTCGAGACATCCTTTGTCTCACTGGCACACACAGATGAGGACATTGAAAAAACGATAGAGGCCAGCCGTTCAGCATTCCAGGCAGCGCTATAAGAGCAGGCAGCGCTATAAGAGAGGGATGACCAATGCTTAAGTTTCTCGGTTCCGTAAAATTTACCATAGTTCTGCTGATCCTGATAGTTGCTGGTTCCATCGTGGGAACACTCATCCCACAGAACTGGTCAGAGCATCAATACAGGGAAAGGTATGGCGATGGTCGCTACGAGTTTCTGGTACGTCTGGAGTTGACCGACGTCTATCATTCCATCTGGTACATAGTATTGCTGTCAGTGTTCGGTGTCAATTTGTGCGTGTGCTCCGTTCAGGCATTCGGCCCATTGATAAAGTCTCTGCGGCGGTCGAGTTCCACAGCCGGACGTGTTAATCTGAAGGACCTGCCGTTCTACAGGAATATCAAGTTGAGCGACGAAGCCAAAAGTGCTGGCTCAGATAAAGCTGCCCAGAAAATAAAGGACGATCTAACTCGCAGGCTATATAGGCTTAAGTATACTGATACGGAGAGCGGCATCTACTATTTTGAACGGGGTAAGATTGGCAGATTTGGGCCGTTGATTACACACGCGAGTATAGTGATCATAGTGGCGTCCGCTATACTGGTGGCAGTGTTTGGCTTCAAAGAATACAGAAACATTCCTGTAGGGAAAACTATAGATGTTCCTCATTCGGATTTTCAGATAAGGGCCGATGACTTCAAGATGGAGCTATACCCGGACAACCGCACTCCCAAAGAGTATACGAGCGTATTGACCATAATTGAAAATGGTGTTCCTCAGGTTACGAAGGCCATAGAGGTAAATCATCCGCTAAACTACAAAGGGGTGAAATTCTTTCAGTCAAGCTATGGTCTTATGCCCGGCGGTAAGGTGGATACCATCGAAGTCGAATTGTCAAGGAAAATGTCTGACAAACCTGATGAGGTCATAGGCAAATTTAAGGTCAAAATGGAGGAGATATTCGAGATACCGGACTCTCAACTGAAGATAAAGCCAGTATCACTGATGCCCGATTTTGTCATTGATACTTCCACCGGTCAGGTTCACACTAAATCCAGGAGTTATGATAATCCCGCGGTGCTTCTGGAATTGTATGAAGGTGATGAACTGAAGGACAAAGGATGGAGTTTCCTGAAATTCCCGGAATTTCCGCACCAGAGGCAATCTGACTACACGCTGAAGTTCGTTTCTATGGATACAGGGCCGGAGATGTACTACACAGGGATTCAGATAGGCTATGATCCCGGCGTCTCCTTTATCTGGCTGGGTTGTCTGATTATGATGATCGGCATGTCCCTCTCCTTCTACCTGTCCTTTAAGAGGGTATGGGTAAGGCTGTCAACTGACAGTGTGGAAATAGGTGGGAGATCGTATAAGGGCAAAGCTGGTTTTGAAAAGGAATTTGCACGTTTGAAAGCGATGCTTGGCTAGTGCATTGACAAATAAATCCGCAGTGGCGATTGACCAACCTGTATCATGTGGTACTATGCAACGGTCTCCTATATTCACGCTGGTTTTCGTGGGAAATTTTCTTGACAAGAAGGCTCAAATCCATTATACTTAACATAGGTTTTCGTACCATGGGGTATTTGTGCCCAGAGATTGTCTTTCGGACAGTCGTAGAGTCAGTAGAGAGATCATCATAAGATAGACATATGCAAGTTTCAGGATGTAATAAGGCCTGAGAGTTGTTTAACAAATATTGATGGAGAATCAGGAAAGGAGATACATATATGAAGCGGTCAGATAAGCTGCTTGCCAACCCTGTGGTTGTGTTCAGGGAAGAATTCGACAAATGGGGTGTGCTCTTTAATCCTGATAATGCTGATGCCGTGGGCATCAACCCCGTAGGCATTGTAGCATGGAAGCTGCTGGATGGGCAGCATAACCTGCAGGATATCGTGGCGGCGGTAAAGGATAGCTTCTTAGATGTACCCGATGCCGTTGGCGATCACGTAACTGCGTTTATCAATGACCTGACTGAACGTGGTTTTGTTGTGTATGAATTGGAGGATGCAAGTTAATGAGCGGAGAAGTGACTACTGAGGCAGAACAGTCATCGCCCAACATCATGCGTACGCCGCGTAAGATGGATCTGGAGATCACCTCCCGGTGTAATCTACGTTGCCGTTATTGCTATTATTTCGATAACCCGGAAGTGGATTATCACGACCTGTCCACGGATGAGTGGCTGAAATTCTTTGATGAATTGGGGCAATGCGCGGTAATGGATGTAACAATACAGGGCGGGGAGCCGTTTATTCGGAAGGATTTGCCCGAACTGCTCAAGGGAATTATCCGCAACGGTATGCGCTATTCAATACTATCCAACGGCGGACTTATTGACGATGATATTGCTGCCTTTATTGCCGAAACCGGGCGTTGTAATAGCGTTCAGGTATCGGTAGACGGTTCGTGTCCGGAGACACACGATGCCTGCCGTGGTAAAGGCTCTTTTGAAGGCGCGATACGTGGTATTCGCGTCCTGCAGCGTCATGGGGTGTCTGTAGCAGTCCGCGTCACCATTCATCGGCAAAACGTGCAGGATCTGGAAAATACCGCCCGTTTGCTGCTGGAGGATCTGGGACTGAGCAGTTTTAGTACAAATGCTGCGAGTTTCTTCGGGTCTTGTCGTCAGAATTCCGAGGAAGTGATGTTGACCACCAAAGACCGGATGTTGGCTATGGAGACGCTCCTGCGTCTCTCGGAGAAATACGGTGGACGTACATCGGCTGCGGCAGGGCCTCAGGCTGAGGCGGAGCATTGGCGTCGTATGGAAGATGCACGGGAGCAGGGAGCGCCAGCGCTCCCCAATAGTGGAAGGCTAACTGCCTGTGGTTGTATATTCAACAAGATGGCGGTGCGTGCCGATGGAGCGATAGTTCCCTGCTGCATGTTGGCTCACATGGAACTGGGCTGGATCAACAAGGACTCGGTGGCGGAGGTATGGCAAAATCATCCTGATTTGATCAGCATGCGTAATCGCCATAACATTTCTTTAACTGAATTCGAATTTTGCGCAGAATGCCCCTACATACCATATTGTACGGGCAACTGTCCCGGGTTGGCCTATGCCATAACAGGTAAGGTGAATCACCCCAGCCCGGATGCCTGCCTGAGACGCTTTCTGGAGGACGGAGGGACAATCATTTGAGGTGGATCTCATGTCGCCGTGTAGTCAGGCATGGGAGCATAATTTACGCTCCAGAACTATTAAAGAATTGATAGGCTCTGTTTCTTTGTTTTCATAAAAGTAACGGTGTGAATGTAGTTAATATTCAAGGAGGTATTTATCAAATGGCAAGGGAAAAAGATATGAAACCAACCTATGAAGCCCCAGTTATTGTGCCATTGGGTGGAGTTGCTGCAGCTGCAGGAGCGGCGTGCTCCCACGTTGGAAGTGTTGCAGCAACTGGTAGCTGCGTGCAGTTTGGCGGCGCTGCACTGGAAAATTGTCTTAATAATGGAATGGCCGCTGATCATCAATGCAATGACGGCGGCGTCGCGGCCGATTGCACGCTCGGCGGCAACACCACGGGCTAATCGTAATGCTTCAGGATGTCACAGAATTGGGATAGACTGGATATCTGCTGTTAGCTACTGATAGCAATTCATGGACTGCAATACTAGTCCCTTCAAAGGATAAGATTTGGATTATTCTGCTCTTCGATACCCTTTTCCTCGCCAGGTGGGGAATCTGGAATTATCGAATGGCAGTACATGGGGTATTGCTGCCGGTGATGACCTGGCCTATGCTATAGTTATGCGTTTAGCAGAGGTAATGCAAATAGGGCATTGCGATAATTTTATCCGCCAAATCATTGTTTCTGCTGCGGAGAAAAATACGCAATGGCCTGTTCTGTCGGATATAGGTGACGGGACAATTCTTTGCCCGATCTGGCCTGCTCATAGCCCCGATATGCTTTCCAATCAATTCATACAGATTGTTTCAGCGATTATCCTGGATGTTGAGCAACAGGGCGGGGTGTTATTGCATGGCGCACTGGTGGAGCGAGATGGGTACGGTATAGTTCTGGCTGGCCAAAGTGGCGTAGGTAAGACTACTGCCAGCCAGCGGTTCCCGCCACCCTGGCGTTCTTTGTGTGATGATACTACACTGATAGTGCTTGATAAGCAAAAAGTATATCGGGCACATCCTTGGCCAACCTGGAGCAAGTTCATGTTCGGCGATACTGGCGACAGTTGGGATGTCCAACATTCAGTGCCGCTGAAAAGTGTTTTCTTTTTAGCACAGGCGCAGGAAGATCAAGTTGAGCTATTGGATGTCGCTGAGTTTATCTGTTTGCTTGTTCATTCTGTAGAGCATGTTTCATTTTCAATGTTGCGCCGATTGGGAGAGGACGAAAGACGGGCTATACGTTTGCGGCGCTTTGATAATATCTGTGCTTTAGCGCCGGCTGTGCCCTGTTACCGTCTTAACTTGAGCCGAACCGGCGAGTTTTGGCACGAAATTGAGCGAGTGATTGACATCGACAAGAGCAAATAGCGAATGAATGAATACATGCCACCAGAGGTTCAGACCCTCAAGGATAAAGTCGGACTGATACCTGCTGGAGACATTGAGTTTTTATATAAGCTGTCAGGTGCAAAACCTGGCAGCGTTTTTTTTTGTGGGCACATTGGCTCCAGCATGAACCCGACTTTGTGTGAGATAGACCTGTTGGAGGTAGTTCCTTACGGCGGTAGATCAATACGCGCTGGAGATGTAGTGATCTTCGCCCGTCCTGAAGGCAGCCATTGCATTGTACACCGTGTCGTCTCCATAGCGCCGGAAGGTATACGAACCCGCGGAGATAATAGCCGTGACGTTGATATTTGGCTTCTGCAGCCGGCGGATGTAGCTGGGCGGGTAATTGCGGCACAGCGCGGCCAGAAACGGCGAAAGATCGCTGGAGGCAATGCCGGGCAACTGTTTGCTCGTTTAATCTATATCCGGCGATACCTTAATCGAGGCATCTCTCGACTGCTGAGTCCTATCTATCACTATCTCGCCCATTGCGGGGTACTGCGTCATTTACTGCCATCCCGCTTCAAACCTCGTGTTGTCGTATCTCAAGCAGATGATGGCGTCCATTTGCAGCTACTGCTGGGCAGGCGAATAGTGGGTAAATACAACTCCCGCTTGCGTCAATGGCTCATCTATCGTCCATTTCGCCTGTTTGTGGATGAATCGTCACTGCCCGGGGCGCTGGAGATTGAGGCAGATCAAAGGACACCGAACGAAATAAGGTAATTTGCTCACGCAATTGGGAACCAGCGAAGTATCTCACGGACGACGATTTCATTTCCGTATCTGTTAGGGTGATTTCTCCACGCCAGGAGATCCGTCAGATCGGCTGGCTGTTGCTGATACTGCTCAAAAGCAGCTAGACTATCCACAAGACCTACTTCATATTCCGCTGCCAGATCGCGTACCTGCCGGGCATGTTCCTGCAATGGACGACGTTCTTCGTCCGGGACATCGGGCCGCTGCGTGATGTCGGGTGTTGGTGTCATCAGCAGCATCTTTACTTCCCGGGATAAACTCTCCTCGATCATGCTTATCCAGGCAGTTTTCGCTTCCTCCAGACCGATGCCGCGGTCGTTTAGGCCGTAATCAATTGTGATAAGTCTGGGACGATGGCACAGCACTTCCTCCGCGAATCGCTTCGCGCCACTTCTTGAATTCTCTCCGCCGATGGCAGTGACAATGACGTTCACCAGAGAGAACGGGAATCTGTGCTTTAAACCGTCCAATAGAAGATAAGGATATGCGTTGAGAGTGTCAATCATAGGGTTAGCGAAGTATCCAGCAGGCACGCTATGACCGTGACAGACGATATTCAGAAATCGCTTTTCGTCCGTGTCTCCGCGTAAGATAGAAATGATGTTCGCCAGATAGTCTTTCGTGTTAGCAACAGGCACTTTTTGTCCCTCCAAATGTCTTTTTGTCCGCGCTGGATCTATCGCTCAAGTTTTGGGAGCAGGTATTCAAAATATCTGTCGAGCATAACGTCCGGTATGTTAGCTGGCAGATGGTTCCCAACGGCGAGGATAGCCCCTTTGCAGTCGGAAAGCCGCTGGAAGGTTTTGTCAATATCCTGACGAACTTTATCCCACTTCCCGAATGTAAGATCCCTGCAATCGACAAAGCTGCCAACCAGGCATTTCGTTTTGCCAAAGTTATCCACCATGAAATCGAAGTCGTTGCACGGCTCGAATATAAATCCATCCGCGCCAGCTTCAGCCAGATCGCCAGCGAATTCCGTAAGATCGCCGTCGGAACAGAAAAGCACCTTCTTGCCTGCTTCGTGAATCGGCTTCCATAGCTCGGCGTATCTGGGGATGATCACTTCGCGATATATGTCCGGGTGCATGAACGCGCCAGCCGTCCAGACGAAGTCATCGTGCTGGATTACTGCCTCAACGCTGGTCTTCGCCCATGCCTTCATGTGGAAGAGAGTGCGTCTGAAGAAACTGTCGAACACTTTCTCCATCTTGACTGGATTTGAGGCGGCTATCAGAAGCATTTCCCAGCCGAAAGCAGCAATGGCTCCTGACATTATGGTTCTGTAGTATCCACCGGTAGTCAACTGATTGGGGTATACTTTCCGCGCGTTCTGAATTCTGTTTTCGTAAGCCTGCACTTGCTCGTTAAAGTCAGGTAGCCCATATTCCTCCACAGCATCGAATTCCCACACTTCCTGCTCCGAATGGAAAGGACATTCAGCCGGCTGTCTCTTGTCGCTGCCATCAGCAGCGTAGACGGCATGTCCCATATCGGTTGTGCGCCCCTCTTTCGCCCAGTTTGTCAGCCCGTCATCTGTACCCCAGTTGAGATCGAATGCGAAAAGGTCATTGGCTGTTCTCTCCAGATTCGGGTCATCCTCTTGCAGGCCTGTTCGTTTTGCCAGATAATCCTTGTGATACCCAAGACTGTATTCAGTGTGCCCCCACCGGGATGATGGTTTCAGCCAGATGTTGTCAAGCGCAATCTGGATACTCATTTATGGAATACTCCTTTCTATCCTTTTTCAAATTGAATATACACCTTCTTTGCGTGTTTTGGAAGGAAACAATCGCCGTCCGGCGCTACTGTAAGACGCTCTCCATTCAACATCACGGTCGGTTTCAGCGAAGCTGGCAGGCGAAGAATAAACCCATTAGGAGGCGCTGCCGTGCCGGATAGTTCCAGCAGCGCGCCGTTCTCCTGAGGAGTCCAGATAAAATCGCAGGTGCCAAAATGAGTCTCCAGACCCCTGACCTCCATCCCAGTTGGGTGCTGGAACCAGTCAGGAGGAATGCCGCCTAAGAGAATAATCCGCTCGCTGTTATCCTCGAACAGCAGGCAATCACGCATCAGCAGCCACAATTCGGATATCGCCCAGCCATGCGGCATAGCGACGCTGAGGTTCGCGCCGGGCTTTTCAATACTTCGCGTCCATGTAGTACGTACGCGATGCCAGCCTCCCGAACTGCTGCCGCCACCTTCGTCAAAGGCATACCACCCGCGCATTTGCTCTTCGTCCAGATGCAGCGATACTGTTCCATGACCCGCTTCCCGATTTCCAGCCAGTAATCCCTGATGCGCCGTAGCAAGCGGGAAATATCGCCAGCTTCTGGAAGCCCTCGCGCCGATGCCTCTAAACTGCTCATAGGCTTCGCCGGTACCCAGTGGATAAAGTCGGCATGGCCAGAGCACGGAATAATTACTGTATCCTTTTCCCAGATCGTGATTGAATTTTTCGTCGTAATGCTGAAATAGCGAATCCGCCAGGCTTCCCCACTTGACTGCATCATCTGTGTTTCCGTATGCTCCCGCGAGAGCTGCTGCGCTTCGCAAACCAACAATATCAAACGCCTCGGTGTATTCGGGATGATGCCCGTCACACCTGCCCGGCTTGAGTTCTCGACGCCTGCTCTCTGACAGCATCTCACCGAAATCCAGACTGTCCATGTCCACCCAATACGGCCCGGGAGTTGTTCGATAATAGGCGATCATCGTCGCGATCTTCTGAATGGATGGGTATACACGGCGCAGCCAGTCTGCATCGCGCGTGAAAAGCCACTGCTGGCCTAGACTCCAGAGGATCTGTCCCGGGTTATCGGCTTCGGGAAAAGCGCGCCCGTTGAATGGGTGGGAAAGGAAGTAATCAAGAGCCTTTTCTGCAAACCCAAACAGGCCGGATTTTTGCATCATATTAGCCACATACATGCCGTCCCGATTGAAAACATTGTAGTTGACGACGGCAACGTCAGCCGCTCCTTCATTCATGCAGAGGCCAGCATGACCAAGCATGGCTCTCATGGCCTGCTCCCATCGCCTGTCGGGCGTCTTTACGGTTACTCGGCCTAACAGATTTTCCCAGAAGGCGGCAGCTTCGGAAAAGAGCTTATCGGTCTTGATTCCGCTGTAATATGCTAACCCCGGGTCGGGCTGTAGGACACCTTTCTCCGCTGAATTCAACTCGGCCATATCAGCTAATGCGCCCTGACCCAGATCAACCCATTTGTGCCGGGCAGCGCGTCGACCGGGCAATACAGGACACACAAATCCGAGAGTCTTTGTTGCTCTGGGAAGTATGGTTAGATCAAACCGCATTGCGCCGGAGCAATCACCTGTTTCAGAATTTGCAGTCATTTGGGAGGGAACTTCGCCAGCAAAAGCCAGATCACCGATGGTGTCTGATGACAGAATACCCATTCTGGTAGGCTTAATTTCGGCAATGATGGCTGGGCGTCCGTCCACCAGTAGGGCACTACCATCGCCGCTTACTTCCATTTGATTTATAGACCAGCCTGCCGGGCCTAACGGTCTAAGCGCCGCATACAGCAGGACTGCCCGATCTTTCTCGCTGGAATTCGTCAGGTGGACGCGTGCGCCCACGATATATACATCGCCTCCGGGCGACTCGCGCCATACTTCGCAGACCTGGGTTTCTACTTCAATCTCGCCGGCTTTCCAGCAACTCCAAGGGATAAGGTATCCCGCGTCGTGCAACCCGTGATCGCACTGTATACGATCCATTGTGGGCGCGGTGAGTTTACCTGTGTCCGGCTCATAAATCCAGAAGTAGATTCCGTAGCTGCCGACACCGGGGGAGAAATTGCCCTCCGCCTCTACGAAGGTCTTGAGCGTATCCAGTGTGTCAGGAATACCAATGGGAATATGAATTTCGCCTCGCGGGTTCAGTTCCTTGGGGCATGGACTGAAGGAGGGCATCTATAGCTGCTCCTCTACGATGGTATGCACCTTTGTGTCTTTGTGATCAATGGTCTCCGACTTTGTGGCCCAGCTTTCATGAACATTGAAAATTTAATCGGGTAATAGAGGTTCTACTAAAGAAGGCACCCCAGCCGCTGTCATTCTGAGCGAAGCGAAGAATCTCTCATACGAAGTAACGCTCGCGGGAGAGATTCTTCGCTTCGCTCAGAATGACAAAAATGTTACCCGATTAATTATTCCAACTTCATTAAGTTGGCTCTTTAATCTGCCGGGATCACCAGCCAGGATAGAATCTTGGGCTACAGGATCGTCGCGATGTTGATATTTTCCGCAGCGTCGAATATGTCCCACACCAGATGACATTTCGTTCTGAGAAGGGACACAATGAGGCAATTGACTTCGTGTTTATGTTGGGAGAACACATAGTAGTTGGCCTGCCCTTTTGCGATTACCAGATCAGCCTTTGATAGCTCTCTCTTAAATTCTTCTGACATTTCCTCAAAGCTGATCCCCAGAGTGTCAGGACCTGACAATATTACCGAAGTCGCGGCCTCGTGCAGCTTCACCTGTTGAGCATCGTCCATCGTTGCATCGCTGGTGATAGGGCCGCCCCGGACTGCGGAAATAATTTCGGTATTGTGGTTCACCCGGATGTCTTCGATGAGCAATTTGTCCAGAGCTATCTCGCCCACGTTGTCATGCACGAACAGTATTCTATCAGCCGCTTTGACTTTTTCGTATATCTGCGGTAGCTGGTCAATGCCCAATCTGTTCGTCAGGTTGTGAAGTGACCGCTCCATTTCGTCTATGTCAAAATCATAGCCGGTTCCTACCGTTCTGAAATCCAGCGCGTTCCCGGCTATAGACCATCTGACCAGCAGGGAGAATCTATCGAATCCGTCCAGATTATCCACGCGCTCCTTCAGCTTCTTTCCCAATTCGATGCCGAGTTCGTTGCACCTATGCCGTATTCGGGCGAAGGGAATTTCGATGCCGCAGACGCGCTTGAGTATCCTGTGAACTTGGGTGATGTATATGGATGGCTCTTTTTCCAGGTCCATATTCTCCACGAGGAACTCCAGAGATTCTTTCATGACCTGGCGCTTTATGCTCTCGTCATTGGTAAGCAACTCAAGTGCGCCGCGCAGATCATCCAGTATACATGGGATGCAGTCTACCTTAGCTATCAATGAAATCTCCTTGATCAATTCGGTATAGAAATGATACTGTTGGCAAATTGGAGATTGCCATTCGGTCGGGGTTAGAAAACCCCGACTATAGGTCAATGGGAACCTTTCTACTACCGATAGACGGGACTTTCCAGATACTGTTAGCGAATTCCTTTGTAGAACATGCAGCTTGCTATTTCTGAAATATCTGTGCAGTAAGAACAAGCTGGTAGCTTGTGGTACTCTTTCCCACTTGACTTGCGGCGTAGAACGAATTCGCCAACAGTATCATTCCAGTCCCGTCCGTAATGCAAAGGCAAATATAGTATTACTGATCGGTTGCCTCGTCAGTTGCCTCGGAACTCGCTTCATCAGTAGTCTCGGAGCTTGCCTCCTGGGCGGCTTCAGTCAGGTTTGTGATGAGTTCCTCCAGAATATCCGCCTGTTTGCGCTCCAATAATTCTCTGTATCTCTCAAGGTCGTCCAGATCTCTTTCTAATTGCTCCATTGACTGGGTTGCTTCTTCAGTATTGCCATCTGCTGTCTGGGTTTTATATTTGGAAAAGCTGTCCCTGGCGGAGTTAATTATCACTACCAGTGATCTGGGTTTCCAAACGGAAGCATCCGCTGTATCCGCCTCCGATGGTGGCTCAACTCTTGTGCCTATCTGGAAAACCGCTTCTATGGCCGTGTCGAAGTCCTTTGCGTATGCCACTTCGTCGCCGGCGGCTACGATCACCTGAGTGAGTATAGGCATCTTAATGGTCTCCGTCCGAAGATAGAGTGGCTCCACGTAAAACAGGGCATTGCCCACAGGAATTGTCAGCAAATTGCCCCTGATCACCTCCGAACCACCTTCGTTCCAGAGGGTCAGGTTGCGTGATATTTCGGCGTCGGTATCTATTCGGGACTCGATCTGAGCGGGTCCCGGAACAGTTACGCCTTTTGGAAAAACGTAGACCATCATCTCCCCAAACTTCGGCTCATCATTTCTGATAGTCATCCACGCTACCATGTTGGGTCTGGGATCCTGATCTGGCGTATATTGGCGGGTGGGATAGGGTGTGAAAGGCATTATGCTGATGAACTCTTCCTTCTCATCGCCGGGCAGACGTATCATTGCATACAGCGGAACCATAGGCTCTTCCCTGCGCTGATGATAGACTTCGTATGGCAAATCCCATTGATCTTCTCTGCCGTAGAATATCTGCGGATCGCGCATGTGGTATGAGCAATACATCTCCGCCTGGATCGCGGTCAGATCATCCGGGTATCTATTATGCTTGCTCAATCCATCCGGCATTTCTTTTCTACTCTTGAAAAGCCCGGGAAAGATTTTTCTATACACCTTGTTTACAGTTTCATCCTCGTTCCAGATATAGTATCCCACCTGGCCATTATACGCATCGATCACGGCCTTGAGTGGGTTCCTTATGTAATTGAAATTATCGTGATATGGCGTAGAGTAGGGAAAATGCTTACTGTTGACGTATGCATCGATCACCCACCAAAGCCTGCCAGAATCCCCGATCACTATATATGGATCTTCGTCGTACATCAGAAAAGGCGCGATAAGTTTTGATCTCTCTTCCACCTGTCGATTAAACATAATCCTGCTGTCGTTATTCAGATGCTCGGACGTAATGATCCTGAAGTCCCAGAACCGGAGCGCCAACATGCACCGCCTGAAGATGGACTCCAGCGGGATCCCGCCAGTGCCTTCATAGGTATATGGACTTTCTTCCTTGTCAGGTTCTTCCGCCTGTTCACCAGTTACCTCTGCTTTTTCATCAGCTTCTTCCATCACCGGGTGATCAAATTCCGGCTGGTCTGTCTTGACAAAGACATATTCTTTGGTCACCTCGCCATAATATATCTGGGGTCGTGTGATAGTCAGTTCAGGGATAATAGGATTTTCCGCCTCTTCAGTGGGGGAATCCCTATAGAACATTACTGGCGGGATACCCCTTATCCAGAGGTATGGCAATCCCTCATTTGTGAAGTCGTTTACAGGTCCCAGACACAAACCGTATCCGTGCGTGTATTTCATTCTTACGCTAACCCACGTGCGCTGCGGGAGCCTGTCGCTGTCCAGTTCCCTGGCTGTGATCATAACCTGGCGATAGTCAGTCTCACCGGTGATAGGGTTGGTTATATGATATCGATCCGCATCTACATCATGGAAGACATAGTAAGGAAGAAATGCCTGTATCTGGGTGAGGGTATCACGCACAGCTCGCCTGTCCCAGAGTTGTATATTCTTGAGAGTGTCGGGTTGACTTCTGATCTTTTCCAGTGTTGCTATTTCCGGGATCATCTCGCTTATCTTCGCCTTGTGCAGGCCGAATCCCATGCGGGTATACTCAATGTTGCGCTTGATATATTCCTGCTCCCAGATCGCTTCGTTTGGCTCTACCCATATATGCTGATAGACCACGGGCAGAATCCAGATGAGGATCACGTAGCTTAATATCCATAATACAATAGGAATGGTGATCAAAAATCGTTTTTTCCATCTGGTGTTAATGACCACTGCCAGAGCGATCACAGCAACTATGACTATGTAAATGTGATAGGCGGGAATTTGAATATGAACGTCGGCGTATCCCGCTCCGTAGATGTATCCTCGCTGAGAGTAAACCAACCGGCGGATATTTACCACGCTCCGCCAGATAGATGCTGCAAGGACCAATATCCAAAGACCCGACAGATGGAAAACACCTCTCTTTGCCGCGTTTGCTCTGCTCTGCGCATCCCGATGTTGGTAGAAGTTATACAGTATTCCCATGCACAGGAAAGTCACCCAAAATAGAGCTTTTGTCCATATACTGACTATATGATTAACGGGAAGAGAAAAGAGAAAGTAACTTATGTCAAGCCCAAACTGAGGATCGCTGACAGACACAAGGCCACCATCCGACGCGCTTGTGGTGATAAACGGTTCCTGTTCCTGGTGTTTCTGGAAATCTTCCCAGAATGGCACCATGACACCGCCCATGACGATAGATGCGATGACTATCACGATGATCATGGTATAATATACTGAACCGGTCTTCCCTGAAGCCCATCGCCGAAATCCCCCCGGTATCGGGCATAGAAATTGTGCAAGAACGAAATTCACTGTCAGGAATATCGCTGCGATCAGGCCATATTTGAGGAACAGCAGCCAGGGGGAGTATATCATTTTCCAGAATACTGACGTATACCCCATCTGGTTGAACCAGAGTCGCTCTATATACATATAACCCATGCTAGGCCAGAAGATCAGGGAACTAATGATGGTACCGAGTATAATCGTAATCAAGCCCTTAACCCTGGCTTCCCTGTTTCTTCGTTTTATGCCGCGCACGATCAGCAAAATACCTATGGTCAGAGCGCCCAACCAGATAAGTACAGCGACGATCACTACTAATGATGTCAGAAAGAGGTCAATTCTCATCCTGGGTACCTGCTAAATGGTCTGATCGCTAAATAACATATATCTTCTCGTAGGGGCACAATGCTTGTGCCCTGGGCACGCGCAGCGTGCCCCTACGGTTATTTTGGCGATACGAATTTAGCGATTGAACCACTAAACTCGAGTTCATGGGAACAGGGACTATCACGCGTGCAATAGCTTGCGCCCTGGGCACGCGCAGCGTGCCCCTACGGTTATTTTGGCGATACGAATTTAGCGATTGAACCACTAAACTCGAGTTCATGGGAACAGGGGTTATCACACGTGTAATAGTATATAGCATAGCATGTGGAAAGGCAAGTATCAAAGTCGTTGACGATGCTGTCCCAAAGTAGTCGGTCGGTTGATTTTGCCTTCTTCAGATCACCCCCATCCCAGCCTTCCCCGTCAAGGTGGAAGGAGCAGGAACGCTTGCCATAGCTGACTTTAAGCCCCTTCCCCCTTGACGGGGGAAGGCTGGGATGGGGTGAAGAAGTAAACGTTAATCTTCATTGATTCCATGTCAATCTCTATTGATATTGTGTTGCCTCATCTTCCTGTGCAAATTCGTCCTCTCGATTCCTAACTGCTGGGCGGCGTTGGTAATTTTCCAGTTATTAGACTGCAAAGCCTGAAGGATGAATTCGCGTTCAAATTCGTTTCTTGCTTCTTTTAGCGTCAGGAAAGACATGGATGAAGGCATAGATATAGAGCGCTCTGTGAGATCACTCGGCAGTTCGGAAACGTCTATAACATCTGAAGAGACCATTATTACTAATCGCTCTATTAGATTTTTCAACTCTCTGACATTCCCAGGCCATCCATAGGCTCGAAGGACATCCATTGCCTCCTGAGAAATCCTCTTCTCACGCTTGCCGTTCTCCTGACAGAATCGAGTCAGAAAATACGTCGCCAAAACCGGAATGTCTTCCACGCGCCCGCGGAGCGGGGGAACATGGATAGGGATCACGTTTAACCTGTAGAAGAGATCTGACCTAAAACGCTCTTCCTGAACCTCCACACTGAGGTCTTTGTTAGTAGCGGCGATAACCCGTACATCTACTGTGATAGTATCTCTGCCGCCTACCCTGATGAATTGCTGTTCCTCGAGGACTCTCAGAACCTTGGATTGTGTGCGGAGACTCATGTCACCGATCTCATCCAGTAAAATAGTTCCCCCATCTGCCTGCTCGAACTTCCCGCGAGTGCTGGCAATAGCTCCGGTGAAAGCTCCTTTTTCATGCCCGAAAAGCTCAGACTCGATGAGTTCCTCCGGTATGGCGGCGCAGTTTACCTGCACAAAGGGCTGACTGCTTCGTTCGCTATTGTTGTGTATGGCACGAGCGACCAACTCTTTTCCTGTACCATTTTCACCCATAATGAGAACTCGACCGTTGGTAGGCGCGACCTGCTTGATCTTGGCAGCCAAATCACGCATGGCAAGGCTCTCCCCGATCATCTGATAGCGTTCGTCTATCTCTTTTTTCAGCAGGATATAACCTTCCTGGAGCTTTTTTTTATCCAGAGCTTGATTCATCCTTATCAGTATGCGATCTGTGGAGAGGGGTTTTTCGACGAAATCCAGCGCGCCCAGTTCCATCGCCGTCACTGCCATATCAACGGTTCCATGTCCGGAGATCATTATTACTGCGGTATCCGATCCTGATCCCTTGATCCGCCTCAGCGTCTCGATGCCATCGATCCCTGATGGCATGAGGATGTCCAGCAGCACAAAATCAGGTTTATTTTTTTCTATCTGCTTCAGGCCCTCCTCGCCGCTGCTGGCAGTAATCACCCGGAAGCCTTCATCTTCCAATACTCCCTTCAGAGAGGATCGGACGCCGGGTTCGTCGTCCACTACAAGGATGGTCATATCACCCATTATCATTTGCTCCTTCCAGTATGGGAATTCTGAGAGCAAAAGTAGTTCCCTTCCCTTCTTCGCTCTTCACTTTTACGTCGCCGCCATGATCGGTGACTATCTTCTGCACGATAGCAAGCCCCAAACCTGTGCCGCCTCTTTTTGTAGAAAAATGCGGTGTGAAAAGCTGCTTTCTGGCCTCTGCGGAAATGCCCGTTCCTGTATCTGCGAATTCGATTTCTATATATCTGTTTTCAGAAGTAGCGACCGCCTGTGTGCTAACAGATAATCTCCCGCTATCATTCATCGCCTCCACAGCATTCTTGATTATGTTGAAAAATGCCCGCTCCATCTGCTCAGGGTCAACTGAAATTTGGGGCAGATCCTCCGCATATTCAATCATTACTTCCAGATTCTCCGGAAATTCGCCGTAGAGTTTGACAGCTTTCTCCACAATTCTGTTTACGTCCGAGGGTACAGGATCGATTTTCGGCATACGAGCCAACCGGGAAAACTCGTCCAGAAGCCTGCGCAATCTTCCCACTTCGTCAATAATCGTCTGAGTGCATTCGTCCAATACCTCACTATATCCCTCGCGTTTAGAGTGATACCGTTTTCGCAAGCGTTCTGCCGAGAGCTGTATTGGGGTTAGAGGATTTTTGATCTCGTGAGCTAACTTCTGTGCGACTTCTCTCCATGCTGCGGCTTTTTCTGCCCGTCTTAATTCCTCCGCGTTTTCACGGAGTTTCGTAGTCATCTGGTTGAACGAATCAGCCAGCATTCCCACCTCGTCGCGCGCATCAATATTCACCCGGTAATCCAGATTGCCGCCGGCTACTTCCTGCGTACCAGCCGCAAGCTCCTGTATAGGGTTAGTGATCTCTCTGGCTATCAGTGAACTGATCCACAGTGCAATGAGGAATATGAACGCTGCCACCAATGTCAGTATTGCTATGAGTGCGCCGCTGCCGATGTCCGCGGTCACAGAAGGGATCACCTTCCCCACCGTCACAACTCCCAGGGGGCTATCATCTTCTGGCGACTGAAACATCACAGCGCTTAAGGCCAGTTCCTTCTTCTTCACCTTTATTTCTTCGGGAATAACAGGCTCCCATTGCCGAAACTGCTCAATAGGCGGCAGACCAGCCTCTTCCAGTGAATCTAATGTTACTTCTGGTATTGATTCATCATTGATGCTCAGTATCCGCCTCCCGGCTGCGTCATAGATCATCAGGATATAGGCTTCCGACAGGCCGAAATCCATTTCCGACAGATCTGCCTCGCCCTCCAGTGCATGAATTAAGCCGGAATCAGATGCAATCTCCAATGCCTTCTCAACCATAGGGAGGACGCTAAGTTCCCTTAATTCAGTGGATACGCGCTCCCAGCGATCGATGCTCTGAGATATTACAATGTGGGAGACCAGGACAAGAGATACAGTCGGTATGAGGGATATAACGGCAAATACCAGAAGCAGCTTACTTTTGAATTGTAGACCGTGAAGCCTCATTGTAATGTATCCTTTCTCCTCTTTCTATAAACGATCTCCACCAACATTGGTTTATATCCCTATTAGTCAGCGCTCGATGATGGTATATGCCGTCGTTTCTCCGATTTTCACAGTGAAGTTTTTCACATCGCCGTAGCTCTCCACGACTCTATCAGTTGCATAGCCATTCTCATCACAGGCAATAACTTTGATCGGCTTTCTGCCATCGAGTTTGAAAGTTACTGAAACGTCGAATTTCTCCACGCCCCAGGGCGCTGAACCGACGCTATGGATTGTGCCGCCCAGGCCACCCGGCTCGGATGATTCCCAACCATACATCTGATCGATGGTCATGCACTGGACAAAAATCTTCCTTGATTCGGCAAGCGGCCTATCATCCATCGCCACCACCATGACCGTGCCATAGTCGTTTTTCATGTCAATGGTGACGTTATCCAGTTGGATCGCGCCTTTTCTGCCCAGAAATCCAGCCGCCCCTTGCGCTTTTTCCGTATTCATGGTGGCAACGCCGGTTCCATAATCCCACATCAATTCGCCGGTGATGCTATTGATATTTTTGGCATCGCGGTCTATGTATTCGCTAACGCTCATCATGATGGACTCCTCTGGCTTGCCCTCAAAACTGCGCGCCACGCGGCCAACGTAGAAGGTCATGGGATCGATGCCTTCGATAGTGCCTGTCTTCTCTTTGCCTGCGGGAATTTGAGCGGCGCGGAACTGATCGAAGGCGGCGGCCGTGTGAACGTTGGTGCCCTTCATATCATAGAGATCTTCGAGTTCGAGGTTGTCCATCACCACAGTTGGCGCTTCCTGCACGTATTGATTGCGATACACCAGCGCCGCGGCGAAATAGCTGCCCAATGCAACCGGGTTATTCAACGGGAATTTTCTCACGCTCTGGTCCCAACTGGCGCTGCCGATGGCGAAGTTGATGATGCCATCCAACCCTTGCAGCGAGCCATAAGCTGCGGTGAGGAAAGCGCATTCTGCGCGGTACATATTGGGCATAGGCCAGCCGATCTCGGAGATAATGTGCGGATAGCCGTCAGTTTCAACGTAAGGCAGCGGATTGGGTTTCTTGAGGTGGATCGCTGACTGGCTGCGAAAAGTATGCCCCGGACGAACTGACCAGGATGCGCTTTCGCCTTCGTGACTTTCGCCGCTATAATAGCCGTGATGGTCAATGACATCACCGGCGGTATAGCAGTAACGCTCCAGAGCATCCAGCATACGGGCGTCGGCTACATGCCAATTACTGCACGATACCAAACCCTCATAGCCGCATTTGTCGCGGAAGAAATCGGCGGCCTGTTTATAGAAATCGCGCATGTTTTCGGTGAGGAACTGAACCTGATCGCCGACGCGCTTCGTTCTTCGCGGGTTGGACTCAATTCCGCCAGTGGTCATTTCCCATGCACTATAGAGATCCACGCGCCCGTCGCCGGGATCATCGCCGGGTTCACGCACGCCATCCCAGGCTTCAACAGCTTTTTCAATAGAGCCATATTTCCCTTTCAACCAGTCGCCGTAGAGCCTGGTAAAGTTCTTCCAGCGATGTTCCGCCATGTTTTTCTTGCCAAATGTCCAGAAGAAATGGCTGTCCTCGTTGACGACCTCCACGATAGCCACAGCGGGATCTTTCCCCAATGGCATACCTGTATAGGGGTTTTCGGTGTTAAGCAGCTTATCTGCCCAGTTGAAGTAAATATCCTGCATTTCCTTGTCGAAGTAAAGCAGCATGAAGGGACGCTGATCGCCATCGAGGTAGAACCACAGCGGAAAGTAGAAACTTAACTCAACGTAAATGCCCTCCTGCTTTACCGCCGAGACCAGATGTTGGAGGCTATCCAGAAGACGCATATTTACTGCTGGATTGCGGTTGCCGTAGATGCTGCCATGTAGACGCAGCATGTTGACGCCGTGTTTCGCCAGATTTTTCGCCAGGTAAATATGCGACTGGTGACTCAACCTGGAAATGCCTGGACCAGCATTGGCCGCCCAGAATTTAACCTTTTTGCCGCTGCCCAGCACGAAGTCATTGCCATCGGCTTTGACGTAGCCATCCTGCCCTGCGACGTCTTCATTGAGATAGCTCAGATCGATGAGCGCGTCTTTGCTGAATTCATCCACGTCAGGTTCCCATGAAAAATACCCCGGATTGGCCTTGCCGGACTTTTCGCCGGGCTTCAAAGCGCCGCGAGGCGTGAAGGGCTTTTTGCTGAAAACGAAGCAGTCGAGGCCGCCGTGGTTGTTGTTATCGCTGTGGAATTTGAAGCGGATGGTTCGCGCTCCTTTTTCCAGTTTGATTTTGCCAGCGTTATTCCAGGAGATGAAGCGCATATCCGGCTTGCCATCGGAGGCGATGTTCAGATTTTCAATGGCATTTCTCAGGTTCACCTCAACCCATGAGCCGTCGCCCAGCTTATATGACAGCCTGGGTCTCGATACAGAATTAGCGCGAATCCAGAAGAAATACTCGCCGTCTTCAGGCACATCAAAATTGAATTCCGCTTCCGGCGGAGTTCCTTCGGCATAGTGAGATAACCACTCACCGCCGGACAGACTGTCTTTAGTCACGCTGTCATACCAGCCGTGACTCTGCATGTTGTGTTTGCTCGCGTTTTCACCTTCGATCCAGATGTAATTGGTAGCTTGAGCAGTGGACAATGCTGCTACCAGTATGAAAAAGAGGAGCGCCATTTTGTTTACAATTTTCATGTGAGTACCTCATAAAGTATTGTCAAAGAGTTGTAGCAATGGATCATGGATCATGGATCAAAAATCCCCGTTCTCTGATATTATAAACGTTTTAGAGCAGTTCGCGCCAGTGTTTTCTGATGGAGTATGGCAGCCATCGGTGTTGACGATAGCATTGAGCGGCGTAATTGATTTCACGTCACCGACCGCTTTGAGACAGCATTTTGCATGAGAAAAACATTGACATGGCAATACAATTTTGCTATCATCATAGCGAAGTCAGAATTCTTTGTAATTTGCTTGAAAATTCTAGAACGGAGGTAATAAAACCGCGTGGCTAATTTAGATTCGTCCAAAAAACGTATTAGATCGAATGAAAGAAAACGGCAGAGAAACGTCGCCGTGCGAACGAGTGTCAAAACTGCCATAAAGAAGGTAGAGCAGGCCATTGCCGAAGGTGAGTTGGAAACTGCTCAGGCCGATTTCTCCAGCGCTGTCTCCACTCTGGACTCAGCCGTCGCGAAGGGAATCATTAAGAAGAACACCGCTTCCAGAAAAAAATCTCAACTGGCGAGGAAGATAAATGCTATTCAGACTGCTGCCTAGATAGTTCTATAGCATTACCAGAAGAGAGCTTGTGGACACTATAGAATACCCGGGATGATCACATAACCTATGTAATGTGGGGCGTTACCAGTTCAGGTATAGGAAACGTTCCCTTTTTCACTGAAAAACCCAGCAGGAGATGGCAATGATGAGAAAGGCAGTTTATTCTTGTACCCTTACCATCCTTGGTTTTGTGTTACTACTTCCGGCCTGTGATTTAACAGACGAATACGATATAACAATCTGGAATGACACAAGTTCCGATTTATCAATCTTTCTTGATGGTTCACGTCTGACCGAAATCGCGGCCGGTGGGAGGATCACTATCAGGGATGTCGAAGCAGGAGATCATAGTCTTGAGGCTAAGAAAGCTGGAGTTATTATTGAGACAATAAGTTTTGACCTGGATGACGATATAGAGTGGGATGTTCATACCTATGCTATAAGAGTCATCAATGACACAGACTATGATATTTCATTGTATCTCGACGGAATATATCAGTATGACCTGGATAACTGGGACAGCATGACCATTACAAATGTATTACCAGGAAGTCATACTCTCCAGGCCAAGGATGGTGACTTTATTGTTGGTGAACGAAATGTTTACCTGGATAGCGATATAGAGTGGACGATCCAGGCTTATGAAATAGAAATCATCAATAATACAAATAATGACTTTGAATTCTACATTGATGGGATATATCAGTTTGACGTGCTGGCCTGGGATACTGAAATTGTTTACGGTATACCGGAGGGAGTTCATCTCTTCGAACTCAGGATCGGTAATGTGGTTTATGATTGGGTGACTACTGAGGTCGATGAAAACATGGTATGGAACGTCTACTAGAACTCTGAAGCCCACTCAGTAAATCAGGAATTTAGCAAACCTATCATATACTTATCTTGCATGTTCACCAGCTTTACCTGTATAGCCTGCCCTGCAAGCTCATCTGTGGCATCAGCTACCAGAACTCTGACGTAGTTGCTGGTGAATCCAGCCAGCAGTCTATCTTTGCCCTCTCTGCTGTCCTCTAGCAGCACCTCCACTACCTGTTCCAGCATCCGTGAGCGGAACTCCCGCGCTAGGTGATCGCCCAGCGCGCGAACCTCCTGACTCCGGCGCGTGGCGACGGTATCCTGCACCTGATCCGGGAATTTCGCTGCCGGTGTGCCCGATCGGGGTGAATATCGAAAGACATGAAGCCGGCTGAACTTCACGCGGGAGATGAGGTCGCAGGTGTCACTGAAATCCTGCTCAGTCTCGCCGGGAAACCCCACTATTACGTCAGTTGACAGACCCACATCCGGAATAGCTGATCGGATGCGGCTTACCAGATTCCCGAACTCCGCAGATGTGTAACCCCGCCTCATCAGCTTCAGTATTTTGTCGCTGCCGCTCTGGAGCGATACGTGGAAATGGTGGGCGCATTTCGGCAAGCGCGCCATTTCGCAGATGAGGTTGTCCGATACATCCATTGGCTCGATGGAACTCAATCTGATCCGATCGATCCCGTCCACGTCGTGAACCGCCCTTATGACTTCCGCTAGTGACGTACCATCAGTTAGCTCTTTACCGTATGCGCCCAGATGGATGCCGGTCAATACCACCTCTCGATGACCGTTCTCCGCCAGCGCCCGAACTTCCCGGATGATGCTATCCACTGGACGGCTGCGTATTGCTCCTCCGCGGACGTGCGGCACGATGCAGTAAGTGCAAAATGAGTCGCATCCGTCCTGTATCTTCACCAGCGCGCGTGTCTGACCATCAAATGTGGTTATAGGTGGGTGTAAAAAACAGTCCTCAAAATCCCCCCTATCCCTCCTTTTCAAAAGGGGAGAACTTGAGATCTGTCCCTCAAATTCTCTCAAATATTCGCCAATGGAAGACTTCTCGCTGTTTGTCAGCACCAGATCCACACCGGGCATATCCCTGACTTTATCCGGAGACCGCTCCGCATAGCATCCGGTCACCACCACCACAGCATCCGGATTACTTGCCGTCGCGCGCCGAATCATCTGGCGCGCCTTCCGGTCGCTGACTCCGGTCACTGTGCAGGTGTTGATGACGTAGACGTCAGCGGCGTCGCCCGACGCGGCCATCCTGTAGCCCTGTCTTTTCAGAGCCTCGCGCATCACCTGCGTCTCGTATTGGTTCACCTTGCAGCCCAGAGTCACAAAAGCGACGCTGCGTTCTGGGCGCTGGGCGCTGGATACTGGATACTGGATACTGGATACTGGATGTCGGTCTGTGCTCATGTTTTTGAAGTTCCGGATGCTTTTGGCGAATTCAAATGCCAGGTTTATATACAGGCGGGTTTTATCGGTCAGTTATAGCTATTATAATCTCCATTTTATCACTTTGCATTGCAGGTATAATAAGTGATTAACACCGATCTGTCAACAGCAATTTCTAAGCTTAGATTTCCTCGTTCTTTGACCACAGTAGCCCAGAATCCTCCCTTGGTCTATTGTCTCGAATGAGAGAAAAGCAAGGCACTGGACATACTCATCCGTGAGGATGTCACACCAGATATGCTTAATTGCATCAAGCTGGGGAGAAGCCCAGGCAAGGTATTATTCAGTAGTTGGGAAAAGTGAGCTGAAATCCTCATCTTATATCTTTGTAATTATTCACCTTCTCATCATGCGAGCGTTTCCCATTCATAAGTAGGACACGCTCAGAATGACATCGGCGCGTACCGTTTGTGAATGAAAAACAGCATAAACAGCCACTACACAGGTTTTCTCAAGTACTGATTATACCTATTTCGGTTAGAAATGAGACTGTAGTGACAGACCTATGTGTCTGTCCATGTGTGCCAAAACCCCGATACCGGGCGCACACACAGGTGCGCCACTACAACGCTAATGGGTATCGTTTCTAACTGA
>SDBT01001692.1_pt1 | contig 39220 bp, 22 predicted proteins | sample 2277101 | NCBI WGS metagenome assembly SDBT01 (sample SAMN10404973, study PRJNA504765) | marine sediment metagenome | isolation source: marine sediment core GS10_PC15, 103 cmbsf | place: Arctic Ocean: Southern Knipovich Ridge | collected 2010 | reverse complement strand
TTGAATGCTATCGCCTATAAAAGTTCCGGTACGGACCCCGTCGTCATCTACAGTGGTGTGGGTAATAGGAACAAATGAAGTTCCGGAATCAAGAAATTCCCAGACGATCATCTCGGAGTGTTCTCCGGCGGCGTCGTCGTCATCTCGGCCTACCGAAACGTTGCCGCCGCCCGCGCTTCTCAGCTGGTACCTATACTCTACGGTTCCAGAGCTTTCTTCAAAGTGGACCATGAAAGAGTTGTTAAGAGTAAGATTAGAACTACCAGATCCACCCTTATCCCCGTCGCGGCCGCCCGAATCCACCCTATAGTCCGTCGTCGACGTCTCATTACGAATCGCGGTTGCAACCCCACTATCAACATCCTGGGTATACGTAGGAGCGGTAGTTAAAATAATCAACGGTGCGTTAGCGGAAGTGGTCGTGATGGAAGTATTTAGTCCTGTAAAATCGAGGTAAGCTGTGGAATTAGTAGTAAAACCAGTAGTGTCTACAGAACTTAATACCTGCGTAAACAGGGAAGTTTTGATAGCAAATATTCTACCGCGACGATGATCAGAAATCGCAGCCCCTTTAGAACCTACCAGGATCTCCACTGGAATGTTTCCAGACGTCGGTACGTTAACTACATTGGCGCCACCTGCGCTGTCGATGCGAATACTCCCGAAAGGCCTACCGTGATAAGTATACTGGGAGGTACCAACGGTAACACTGCTCACGTGCAATCTAATAGCTGCACCGAGACTGGTGTTACCGACAGCATCACCTTCACCCGACCACATGAATAGCCAATCCCCGGAAGACATCGAGTTAAAAGTACTGGACAAAAGAGATACACTCGGAGGATTTGTAGTAGCAGCGTTAGTTACTGTAAAAGCATCTGAATTAGTAGTCTCAGCGTAATAATAATCGGTATTTTCAGTAAACCTATCTAATGGTACACATACTATACTCATGGCTCCTATATAGCTTATAGGCGACGAGGAGACATTGGCGCGGTGCTCGAACTTAACAGTGTCTGTTCCGTTGCCCGTAACTCTATAAATACCATGACAGTATGCCGAGTTGTGACTGTTGTCTCCGAAAGTTCCCAGCGGGCTCTTAGCCATCCCGATCTCTGAAAATTTAGTAACTCCGAAAGAAATCTTTGCTCGATTCTCTACGGATTCCTGATCACTACCTTGGTTACAGGTATAAACAACTAAATAGTCTACACCATTCTCCAATGCAGTAGTTTCGCAGTTGGCATCTACAAAAGAAGTGCCGCTGGTAGTCTGTTCGATGTCTTGAGATGCAAAAATAATAGAGGACGTGCTCGGTGGAACTGTGTCGTCGGTACCGAACTGCGCGGTACCGGTGACTGTTAGGTCACTCTTAAAATCTACAACATCCTCCACTACGAGAGTTCCCGTAATCGCCACATTCCCAAAACTATCCTTAGGCACAAACTCTGGCGAACCAGTAGTTCCTACAAACGTCTCAAGGGCGATGATGGACTCTTTGACCGAATTATGGTGATCTGCTACGATTGTGAAGTCCACATTGTCACCCGTCAGGTGAGAGAATGCCGATGTCCCATCTGCTCCACGTGTAACTCCGGTGAACTCCGTCCCAGTAAACGCGCTGTAAGCAATAGCTTCCGATCTCGTAATATCAGAACCGGTAAGGATAGTAAAATAGCCCGAGGAGGGAAAACCTGAAGTAGTAGTAACCCCAATAGTGGTAGCAGAGTCTGTTATACCAGACGTAAGAAACGTTCGGAGATTATTCGTAGCTAAAAATAACGTCGAATCATCATCCAATGAGGTCGGAAAATTTATCATATAGCTCCTATACTACTGCTGTCGTTCTAATAAGGGTCTGCGTACCTGAAAGAAGAGCCTGGTCTCGGGTATTTTCTGTGTCAAACCTATTAAAAATTTCTATGGCGGACTGGTGAGAACCTATTTCAGAGTTATCGGACATGGAATAAACCGTGGCAATGCCCGTAGAAAGTACATACAACTTACCAACGTCATAGGACGATTCTGGGCCGAAGTCTATCGAAACAGCCGCCTCCTGCGTAAACAAGGACTTTACGGGGGACGTGGACTCGGACCCCTGGCGTTCACTTATTACCCTATCACCGTCCCCGGTGGCAATGGCGAGGGTATTTGTAACCCCCCCGACTACGGAGAGATCGTTAATCGTGTTAGAGGGGAGGGAGGGGGTAGAGGTCGGGGAGTACACAAAGTCTACTGTAATTATACCACCGCCGAGAGAAGAATTCAAGTCGTAAACTGCTTCCAACCCACTAGTTGTGGTAGACCAGTAACCTTCCCCACTCCGGGTAATATGACAGGAGTTGGATCCTGAACTAACTACCCGCGTACTAGAAGCGTATACACTTGTCTGATCTAAAATATAGTCTACACCGGACGCTGTACTAATTAAAAGACGGAAAGGGAGCCCCTGAGTTACACAAATATCCCTAACCTCATCATCCGAGAGGGCGGGGATGGTAGCAGTAGAAAAAGTTTGCTGGAGCTGCGAGGAAAAATCAGAGCCGGGGGCTTTAATATCATGATACCGCATCGTATAAACCCCCGCCCCAGAAGTAGCCACATACATTAAACCCGAGGCCGTTGTATATTCTGCAGCGACTGCTACCGACGCAACACCAGGTATTGTTCCGGAAGAAATAACCACCCCGTCGTAAAGATCTAAAACATCTATTCCAGATCCTGTTGCCAAAAGAGCGTACCGATCTTCCGCAATAAACGTATCAAATATACCAGAGTTAGTAACCGTGGCTACGGTTATTACGTGATACTTATCATCCGGAACTGTAAACCCCTGGTAACCTGTAAGAGCCATCTACTACTCCTCCAACTGCCAGAATACCTTCAGGCTACCTGACTGATCTCCGATAGATGTTCCCTCTGGAATATTAGTGCGCATGTAAATATCACGAGTGCCCGCCGGGGCTATCTCGCCCACGCGCAAACCCTGAGTGATCTGCGATGTTAAAAGCTCCGGCGTAACAAAACCATCGGGGCTAGAATTAAGAGTGTAACGTACACGGGCATAGCGGCCTGTCGGAAACAACACCGAATTATCCTGAATGGCATCGTACTGCAATGTTCCCGAAGTAGTTCCCCACACCACGTCTGTAAAATTGGGATGGCCAGGTTGATCTGTAATCGGAATAGACTCCGGGCCTATCTCCTGCAGGGCGGTGTGATTACGCAATCGGAAATAATAAACACTGGTCTGGGATTCCCCGTGCATAACTAAGTCTTTAGAACATTCAGAACGAAGTGTGTTTACAACCCATAACGAATCCCTAGTTGAAGAATAGGAAAGATCTGCTATATTACTCAAATCCTGTTGGAAACCATTACCAGCCCACGCAGCCAAAGTACCTGCTGATCTTTGTGAAAAACCACCATCCAAATATAGCTCAGGCGTTGTAAAAAACGGGGAAGTAGACTGGGTAACGGGTCCCTGAGAAACTGTAACTGTTTCATTGGGAGACTCTCCCAGGATACTAATCACCCAAGTATCCAGTTTAGTAGGCGATGCTCTCTGAAGATAGTACGTTAACCCGTCGCTAGAGCTATACGCAATGGCTTGGGGACCCGCCTCGTTGTCGCCTATATCTATCTCATTCCCGGGTACAGATAACAAATTTACCTCAGAAACAAAGTTTACTCCCAGTGGCGCAGTACTTTCAGAGTCCGCTAGTCGGAAAAAGATCATCCTATCTCTTCTCCCACGCGTACTTCCTGTACGCGTAGTTACAGCATAAAAATAGGTACCATCGTACGTCATATTCTGCATAAATAACAGTAAATCTATACGATCCCCGGCGCTTATACCCGCGTCCTCCATATCAGTAAATATAATATCCTGCCTAAAAAAGACTGACTTATAGTTACCCTGCAAATCCATAACTACACCCATATAATCGCCGGCGCCTACGTGAAATTGTGAAGTACGACTAATGATATAGATCTCTTCTCGTTCGTAATCGGGAATAAAACCCACAGGCTCAAATGTCCACGGGCCAGCGACGACAGCGGCGGTTTCATTATTGTAAGTATAGTTAATGGTCCCCTTCATGTGTTCCGTACGCAAGTATACCCCCTGATCGGGGGTGTAAACATCCCAGATAGGGCGGGCGTCGGCGCTGCTGGTCCCACTCACCATGAGATTTAAAATCCACATCTCATCATTAGTTTCGTGATGAAAAGCTAAACGTCCTATATTCTCAATTTTACGATTTTGGTCAATGCTACTGGCATTATTATTGGCCTGCTCGCGGGTCTCGGCCGCGGGGTTTTGAAAACCAATATTCCAGTCTGAAATAAACTCAGGAGACCGGGCGTTATAACGAAGACCCGGTATTCCACGACCACCCATGGGATGCATCCCCAGCCAAAAAGCGCCTAGAGACTCGTAAATAGGTTCCTCGGAATACCGATATCCTTTACGAATAGTCGGAGAAACTACCCCCGGTAAAGTACGGGCGCCGTCGTCCCAGTTACGGGCCCGGGCCGTGCTCGTAGAAACATCCGGTGGTCGGGCGGACGCCTGGGCCTCCACGGTCTGGGCAGGAGCAGCGGCGGTGAACACATCTATAGAACTACCCGACTCTTGTCTAGACGAAAAATCCAAGGAAAGAAGAGCAGGATCCCCACCACCATCTATAATGTTAGTAGAGAATGTACCGTTACTTATATACGGCCCTGCAGAAATAGCCTTCCAGGATAACGCATACTTTCGATCGTTGATCGCTTCCCAATTACTTCTAGCATTCCACTCGTCTGTAATATCCTGCGAAGTTGCTGACGTAGACAGGACGGAAGTAACCGCGGTGTGAACTAGAGCGCCTCCGTCTACCCCGGAACGGGTGGGGTCTTCGGCCTGCTGATCTCCATACCCGATGGCCACGTTATCTCCACCAACAAAACTCCAAGTAAATGCTAACATGTCATCCGGCTCCGCTGGCCACCAGACCGTCTGCGTAAGAACCGAAGGATCGGATGTGATCGTCGTGGTATCATCGGGAATTAGAACGAATCTCTTAACCTCAAAATTATTACCAGGTACACTAGGCTCCGAGTAGGGGGGAAGATTAGCAAAGTCTACTATACGCAACAGGGCAATTCCACAGACTATCGACGAAACAGTCCCTCTTGGGATCGCCTCGACACTAACAGATGATATAATACACGGCTCAGTTATCTTATTATCCGTGTTAATTATCGTGTTGTAAACAGTATCCGGAGTCCCCCCTGTAATATTCGACATCTGACCACTGGTAGTAGGAGCTAGCGGGAGGATCACGCGGTCCTGAAGACCCTCGTTATAAACCTCTACGTTGTGTAAAGTCACAGTCTTACCAACCCCCGTAGCAGTAACCCATGGACGAACTTGCAAAGATCTTACTACTCCAGACCATGTAGGCAAAGCCCCCACATCGAATATAAACTCCTGAGGTTGTCCAGTAAAATTTGAGCCGGATGCGGTAGACAACACTGATTTATCGAGGGTATAAGAGTCGGTGTCGTGAGTTCTCCAAAATAAACGAACCCCCTCCACGAGGTCGGCGGCTGGAATAGTAGTAGTAGACAGCATCACGCGTACCTTGTCATACAGGTCAGGGCGGAACGCAAAAAAGTTACCTCGGACCGGGGAATCCGGGCTATCTACAGTTTGGAAACCTACGTCGGTTGGCGAAAAATCATTATCGGCCTGGATAGTAGGGGAAGTAGCAGTACTGTTTACAACGGTGAACCGCCCTTGAGAAACGGCATGCTGGGTAAACCCCGTAGAAGACCAGCCCCCAGATAGTCCATCATTCCAAAGCCTAGACGTAGAGTATGCCATCCCGCTGGCCAATGTAGTCTCCGACGCACCGAAGGAACCGGCGGTGAAAGAAGTCAGGTTCGGCATTCCCGCGTCTAATGTGGTCCTACCAAACCACGGACCGTTGGGTGAAAGAGCTATTTCAATGTTATCAGCCCCTGTGCCCTCGGATTCGATAACAACAAAACCTGTCGCGGCCTTATCGTAATCATTTCTCAAAGTGAGTGTAGTAATTTCATCTGATGGGCGGCCAATAGGCGCGTCTGTGATATCTGTAGAGGTTTGGGTACCATCTTCACCAAAATTGACCAATGTATCGTCCGCCACCGCCTGCCACTCGTACACGTCTCTAATTGCAGCGCCAGCATGTCTATATCTTACGTATCTCGGTGCGCCTGATACCACTGACTCCGGAATATCCCCAACGTAAAGAGGGGCAGATCCCGTCATAGTAACTTCCTGAAAATCACTACCGTCTTCACTAATGGACATCTCAAAGTTAAGGGGTTGGGTTTCTGCTGTATGAAGCTCTAACCTATTAAGCTTCCAGCGTGCCCCCATGTCTGCATCGATAGAAAAGAAGTTACCTATCTCGGTGGACAAAGCCGTGGATGAAACATCCCCATCTACTAACAAGTCTAGCTGCGGGATAGTAACAACCTGGGTACCAGATACGGTACCCTCATTGTCCAACGTATTAAACATAAAACCTTCTCTTAACATATTGCGTTCAGTCATTAGTCACAAGTCCTCAGGGGTGTCTTCCACCTCACTAGTAAAGATGCATCCCTACTTTCTTCCCCAGTGAGATCTCGAGGAAGAATGGTTCTTACATACGTTGTAACGCTACTGCTATCAGGAACCGCTCTTACGACCAGGGGTAATTGGTCAGAACCCACAGCTTCAAAATTAATGTTATCAAGAGAAATTTCTATCATCTCGGACGGATTTAAAAGTTGGGTGCGGTCCAAGTCTGCTGATAAACGATCGCTAAAATCGGTCTTAGCATAATTATACATCTTAAGATTCTCTATAAGAGCCCAGGAACTTGCCGTATTCTTAATGGGAATACCAGGCACAGGCGTGAAAGTCAAAGCGGTGTCATTTAAAGGGGCAGCGGCAAACTTCTGACCCATCTCTCCTCCGAAAACCACGGAAGACCCAGACTGCCGGAGAGCATCCCATTGTTTATCAGTTCCGTACACCAGCCGGTTATCTATTCGTACTTCAAACGAAGTATTAAACGGGGCTATAAGAGCACGGTGATCCCACGATACCGCTACATGGAATGTGTCGTATGGCTCAAAACGATAAGTACTAATGGGAATAACAAACTGCCACAGGCGGGCGGCATCATACACTAAACCAATGAAACCCTGGTTGGGTCTGTAAAAAAAAGCCAGATATTTACCATCGGGCCGCATAATTCTAAAGATGGCGGGCACTATGGATCTAGAAGACTGTACCCTACCTCCCGTATCCCAATCGGGCTGGAACCAAAACTCCACAGTACCCGTAGATAAATCCAGCCCCTCCTGATGTATAACAAAGGTTTCGTTGCTATTAAGATAGAGAGAACTACTGAACTTACAAACATCTTCGAATTTATTTCTAACAAAACGCATATCATCTAAAATAAGTTCAAGAGACCTGCTACCCCCCACCCCCTTAATCTCTATATCAAAATACCTAATACCCGGGGACTGGGCAACTCTAGAAGAAAAAGTACCATCCGCAAAGGTGGTGACGCGCACATCAGGTGTTATAAAATCAACAGCGCTGTTGCCTGCAGCGGGGTTAAACTGAAAACCAGATAGAAATGCTATTGGGGATTTGTCAGCAGCCTGTGAAAACTGCAACTTAAGTTCATTCCAACCTGTCTGAAGAGGCATGTCCTTAAAATCCCAACGATAAAAAGTATCACTATCATTTCCTAACCTTAAAGCCCCTACAGAAGTATCCATAAGAGAAATATCGTTAATGTGCAGCCATACTGAGAAAAAATCTCTTTCGGAAAATTCCGCATCATTGTCCGCGTCGAGGCCGGCCGCAAATATCTTAGCAACTACCTGCGTATCTGCGGAGTACGTAAGCTTTACCGCGGAAGAATTGAGAGAACCAGGACGACGTTCGGACGTAGAAGTTACGGTGACCAACGGTGTACTCTGCTCAGTAACTTCCAAAAGACGTAATTCACTAATCTGAATAGAAGCCGCGCTGTTTTCCTGTTGCTGAACACGGGAGATATCCATGATCCAAGTATCGGACGCAATAGGACCGCCTGATAAAGTCCCACTGTACGTTATTCCAAAAAAATCTTCTTCTTCTAGTAACGTCCGTTCTATCCCATCGACTACGGCTGTAATTGTAAAATTCTGGGGCGCGCCCTGACCTACCCCTCCGGATAACTCATCCAAAGCTTGATCTTTTTCCCACTCCACGCGATCTATGGTTTTAACTTCCGGCAATGTAATGGTAAGACGGTCATCAAAACCGGTGGACTCCCAAAAACTACGGAGATCCCCGTCTATAAGATTAGCAGCCTCCCTACCGGGGGTATTGGTAAGAGAGGTAACACTGTCAGCGGATAAAGCATGGTTCACAACGAGTTCGCCTTCCAAAACAGACTCCTCGAAAACCTCTTCGTAAATGGTTACGGATTGTACTCTGGTTTCAGGACCGCTAATGTCGGGCTGAGCCGCATTGATCTGATTTAACTCGTTGGTCTCGGTCATAACGCTGTCATCGGGGTACTCGCTAGCAATGATACGTACCCGGATACCCTTAGTGGTGACGGGTGTCGTAAAAATATGTAAAAATCCGACCCCTTCCTGAAAAGTGTTTAACCCGGTAAAAGAAGCATCATCGATATTGGACCAGCTAGTATCTAAATTAGGATCTTTGGCGGAGCCATCAGAATTTTCTTCCAAAGACTGAAATCTAAGATCTGTAGGGTGGAACTGCTCATTATACCCAGTAACTCTAATAGCTTTTACTTCCTTGATCTGCTCATCGCCCCGGAAAGGATCCAAAAAAACTCTCCAAATAGAATGCGGAAATGAATTACTAACCTCCTCCAGACCCGTAACCACGTCTCGAACCTGAACGCCCCAGACGTCACCTACAAACTCGTCAAACACCCCGTCAAAAGCAAAGGCGGGAGACCCCCGGTTATTAGCGGTAGTTTCCGTGCTGTCCCCTGTAAAACCAGCAGACGAACCATAATCTAACCCATCTTGGTAACTAAACGTGGCTCCGGCCGACGCTGCAAACGTAGAAATGTCACGCAACACCGACTTCTTGCTATTAAACCACCGTGCATTTTCCGTAAAAGGCTCACCGAGTAGGGGTCGGTAGGTTACACCAAAAATAACCTGACCTTGGGTAGAAAAATTATACCGTTTTGGAAGAGAAGAGTCTATACCTGCTGCTTGAAGGGGGGCCTGGGCCTTAAAGGCTACCCACCTGACTGGGGTCTCCGGGACCCCACCATTCCATGCGCCAAAACTTACTGTCTCGGGGCGGGAAGTATTCCCCGATAGGTTACTAGCATACGAAAAATTAACTTCAGAGTCAGGTTCCCAATAATTAATATCGTCCTGGGCGCCGAGGCCCGGGGCACCGGGTGCTACCAAATCATGTCTCTTGCGCACCAGATCTGGATCGTTAGATATGATGTAAGACTTACCCAAATCCAAAGAAAAAACCGGGTAGTCTGAAGCATATAAAAAAGAATCATTCCTACCATCTGTAAGAACTGTACCTAAATTATCCCATCCGGAATTGTAGCCAATCGTGGGAATAAGAGTTGTTTGAAGACTAGGATATATACGTGCCTGATTAAGAACAGATTGCGTAACTTGATCAACTGTGAATGGGTCGAGCACCTGATTAATACTACTCCTATTAAGAACCCACTCAGTCCTTTCGTACTCCGATTCTGAAGGCGACTCGAATCTAATCCACCTTGCGTTACTAGAACCACCCGTCCACTCCACCAAGTTGGGATCATCCGTACGGGTAGCACTGTACTTAACACCCGTAACATTCCACTGCGAATGGGTTCGGGTATCGGCGATAAGTTCAAATAAATCTGAATCAAGTTCTATGTCGTGCAGGCGTCCCAAATCAACAGCTGCATAGGTGTTACCGGTTTCAAAGGCGGCTACGACGTTGTCTAGCGGTAAACTACTGTTACCGACATCCTCCAGGGGTGTGAAGTAAGTGGCAGTTAATCCAAAGTCAGAGGTCCAGTCAAAACTACCGAAGACGTTGTCGGGAGGACAACCCGTAGCGGCTGCGAATGCCACGTTATCTGCGTACTCCTGCCTCTCAAAACGATCGCAGTTCAATGTAAAAACAATCTTAATACCCTGAGTAACTATAGGCTCCTCATCAAACAGGAATGTTAGCAGTCGCGTGCGGGGCGTAGAATCACCGGAAGAGTTACTAAGCTCCGCGGGGGGAGACACTGGAGTCAAATCCCGATGGACTTTAACTACTTTAAAATGACTAGTATTCTGAATATCAGGAGCAACTCCTAGCAACTCGGCTTTAGTCTTTAAAACCTCGAGTTGGAGATAACGCGGAAAAGTTTTCGCAAAAAAAGAAGTACCAGACGGGTTATGCCACAACCCTATTCTCAAACCTACGATCGAGCGTTCGACTTCCCACTGCGCTCCTAAAAATCCAGGGTCGGTGACTCGCATTCGTGAAAAAGACTGGGCAGACTGGTCACGTAACTGATTAAACACCTCACTAAAACCCTGCGTCTGCATCAAACTACCGCCATTGGGTGTCCCCGACGTATTATCAGCATCAAACGGTTCCCACCAGTGGTGGGAACCGGCAGTATCTGTAAAATCAGCACTATCTACCTCTTTAAAACTAGCACTAGTCCAACCTTGCAAAGAATTAGAATTTCCCTCGCCGCCTCGCCAATGTTTATACCACTTTGACGAGGAAGCTGCCGTAATTTGAAAAGATAAGGACGTGGAATCCAATAGGAATTTCTTATGACACGGGGGGGTTTCCGGCGAGAAACACAGGGGACCATCCCCCAAACGAACATCAAATTCCAGTTTAACATGCCTAGTACCCACCGGCAGTGTAACAGTAACATCACTATACGTATTAGTTTTCTCCGTACTAAGCACGATGGGATCGGCAGCTAACCCAACAGAACGAAGAAGATTATTACCATACCCCCCTATTATGGTGTTGGGGGCGGCGTCAATACCGGAAGTGGTGGGGGATCCGTACATCCGCGCGATCGCCTCGCCGCCGTCCACATTGTAGTAGATGTAAGAGAATGCCGCACCTATAACTGCCCCCCCCGCATCTATTTCCGAAGAGAACCTGCTAACATCCACGGTTTGGGAAAATTCGAAATCTATAACCCCGTTAAAATCAGCGTGGCCGGGCTGCTTGGTACTCTCACTGACCCCAAAACAATAGTTCCCAGACTGAAAATCTACGGCACTGTCCTCATCCGGATTTGGCTCCCCGGTAGAAGAAGCATTTAAATCCAGTACGCGTGGCACCTGGTAACCTATTCCGAAACTATCTACCGCCGACCCCGAAGAAGTAATGTTAAGGTCCCATGTATTTTCTAAAGTACCGTTCTCAAAATCGGAGTTTAGAAGGATGTTGTCCTCCAAAAATATATTGGAAGTACCGCTAACCAGACTCCGTAACCCGTACACCACCGCGTTGTTAGCTATGTTTTCATTTTCAGTTAGTATCTTGTCAGATTTAAAATCCACCCTTCCGGGAGGACCCACCTGAGGACGCGTAACGTCAGCCTCACTAGAAAGTTTGCTGAAGTACAACAACTGGCGCGACGTGTTAATGTCTGAAGGAATGTCTAGTATAAGATCCGCAGTTTCTCCAGTTAAATTTGTGATCTTCAAAGGGGTAGCTTCGCCGGGGATGTCCCCAACCCGCGCCTCGTTTACCGACATGTCACTGCGCAACCGCCCCTCGTCTCCGAAGGAAACTTGATCTTCCTCAAACTTAAACTTAAGGTCATTAATATCCAGTTTAAGTGTAGGCCGAAAAATCAAACGCATGAATTGGGGAGACCCCCCAAGTTTAAAGTTGGCCGAGGAGGTAGACGCAGACCGCAGACGCCCCGACGTAAAAGCCACCCCGTCGGGTGAAAATAAAGGTTGGATGTTATCACCTAACGACTCGGAATTAGAAGACACCGCAAATACTTGAAACTCAGTTATCTTAGTACTCCAATGAAAATCAGAATACCACCTAAACCCCTCGGTCCTAATACCGGTAAAATTCCACTCGAAACGATTCCACTGGAACTCTAAGAAGGTAAGCTGCTCTTCTAGATTAGCCCCGCCTATTTCAGCCACGCTATCTTGAAAATCCACCCCCTGCTGCGGATTACGAGTACCATCCCCCGCAACTACATCCATAAAAGAGGGGTTAGAAAGGAGCAGCGTTGAAATGGTATCTTTCGGTTTAGTAGAAATATAAAAACCAACATTTTCCACATCTTTATTATCGATGCGAACTCTCGATATAGAAGTTTCTGGTACCAACTGGAAACCCGGTTTAGAACCATTACCCCCCTTCGAATTTGTACCAAGAGATGTTTCTATTTGCCAGGCTCGCATATTCTGCTTGTCTTTAAAATATATAACCACCTTTCCAACTAACTTATCAAGTCTAGGGGTAGACTGACTAAATAACAAATCTATACCTAGCGGATCCCGTTGAAAACCGTAAGATTCTGGACTTAAATTCTGAAACTCAAGACTACCCAGCTGCTCTGCGTCGCCATTCATATAGAAATAAGTCGAACCGGCGACATCAGCACCACCTACGCCTGCCGGGCCACCCGAACCAAAAGAACTAATCCCATTTTCAGCCAAAATAACACCGTCATTGAGAGCTTGTACATTAAAACCCTGATTGTCACGATTAAAACAAGAACGGATTTCCGAAATTGGACTTAGTTGGTGACATATCGTATGCTCCCCAGAAGCATCTATATTAAAACCGGCAGACGATGCTGCTGCTAAATTATACTCTAAATCTCGAAGTTCCTCGGCGCCCGATACCTCCAGCAGATCTATGTTTAATCTTTTCTGAAAATCAATATCAACAACCGCCCTGTTCTTGGTTTGACTACCCCTAGCATAAATAGGCAACCCCAGTTCGCCGGCGCCGGCTGGGGGCGCAGGAAAAAATGTACCTTGCGCGTCTCCAGAAACTTCGTAATACATAGCGTTGGGTTTTGATACGCCTATTGGATCTATATTAAACGCAGCGTTAAAAAGTCCTAGTAAATCACCACGACGGACCCTCACATTCTGCGCAGAAACATCCACAGAAAAAGCCCCGGGTTCCTTGCTAAGCACTAACCCACCATCGGGATCCTCAATAATTGTAGTCTGACCAATAACCCCCTCATCTACTAGGGTTAAAGACCCGTCCAACTTAGGGCGAAATATTTTCCATTTAGTACCCCCGCCGGTATCCGCGACCCCATTAAATGCTATAATGCTTAGTTTTCCATCATCCGTAAAAGGATGGTTTAGATCAATAAACGTTACACTGACCCCACTTAAAGAATCGGATGTAGACACTGTCGTGGTAGTAAGATCGGTATTACGTCCTTCCAGTACGATAGTTCTGGACAATCTGCGCTGTGTAAGTCCATAATCTGCACGGCCACCTTGTATAACAGGGACCTGGGGATCAAGAGAAAAAGATGGTAGAGAATTGTCATTATCAAAAAGAGAGAATATTTCCAAAGTAGTAAGACGGTAAGCAGACACGGGAACATAATTCTCATCCCCATCCACACCTGCGACGCTAGTACTAATGTCATTACCAACCGTATCGGTAAAACCCAGGACAGGTGCGGCGGACTGGTCACCGTATATAACTACCGCGGAAGAATCTGTCGCCAGGGTGCCCGACTGGATAAAAAATCGTTGAGTATCGTTTTGAAACAAACATTGGGCCCGGGGGTATCCTCCCACGGACACCTTTCCCAACTGCATGGATACATCACGCGCAATGATAGCGGGAATAGCCACCTGCGAGGTAAGTGTAATTCGGACATCCCCGTAGCCGTCAAGATTGACAATCAACTTATCATTAACACCTTGCTCGATAGCTATAGATGCAGCCACCGAATTACCACCAAATACCTTACCCGCCCGTCCTGCCTTTTCGTTTTCGAAAGAAAAATCAAATTCTAGAGTTCCTATTTCAAAAAAACTCATAAAGAATTCGTCATTCCTAGCACCGTCTATACATGGGAAAAATCTAATGTTATTGATCAACCCCACCCAATTGATAGCCTGCCCCATGTCGATCTCGTAAAAATGCCAAGTACCGTCTGTAAATATCTCGTATTCTAGGCTCTTAGATGCATCGTAAACAGGGTCCGCGGTTGTAACCCATTGAATTTTACCCAAAGATGTAGGTGCACTGTTGTTGGGGTGCTTGTCGTACTTCATTCTAAAAAATATCTTATCATTTACCAACGCATCTACCGGAGGAATGTCACTAACGGGTCCTATACTACCCGTGGCAGCTGTGCTCTTGGTACCAAACAAGAAACCACCCCAAGCCCCCACTATATCCAAATCAAAGATACTTTCCCAGCCCTGCAGATTAAAGTTATCTGACCAAAAAACAGAGTAGGATCTACTGGCTGGTTGCAAATCTGCTACGGAAGCTTGAACTCTGGCCTCGGTTAGGATACTGTACGCCATTACTCCTTCTTAGTGTACAACTCAGCTATTCTATCACGCGTTGTACTGTTTGTGATAATTTCCTTTGATGCCATACTATCTATACGATTGTCATAAATTTCTCGGTCATCAAAATACTTCCTATGCTTATCTGACAACCCCACAAAGTACTCACGTACCCTACTTTCCACGTCCCGGTACGTATATTTAAAACTAGCCTGACAACTGGGACACTGGTAAATTAAATAATCCCAAATCAATGTGGGGGGATTAATACCGGGAGAGCGCCTACCCTCAGTAATGTATGCATTAATAGTACCTTGGTAATCAATGTCCAACCCATTGGCAGGCCCACAATTTTCACAAAATAAATAAGATATGTACGGCATTACGTACTCCCCCTATCAATAATTACAAACCCACCATCCTCACTTTTAGCGAATCCGGCGTTCTCCAAAATAGATGTGTCTATGGGATTACCCTGTGAATCAATAAATAACCTCGAATCTAATAATACAGTTCCAGAATCTCCAGACTCGTTAGACTGCCCAAAACGAGGATCCGGTGCCCCCAACGTAGAACGCATAATCCTAGTAAACCCACTAGGTAGCTCGTCCCAGAATCTAGCGGTTTCTACCACGGCTAAGCCGTCGTGCAGGTGTAAATATTTAAAACTTATTAACTGTTGCTCGGGACAATCCTCACAACACCCCGCGTACAGCTCGTCAGACATGCCCCAAGTCCACGTATGTCCTGGAGGATTAAAAGATGTTCTAAAAGGTACCGTATCCCACCTTAAATCCCCAGCACTGCCCAATAAAACATCCAAATTACTAGACTGCACACTCAAACGGCACTGCCAGGCGGGGTCGGGTTCATTTAAAAATCGCAACCAGTCTTGTTCGTCAAGAGGGATGAAAGACCTGTATTGAAATACATAAGGAGACGAACCCATCAAGTTACGCGCCGTGTCGTACTCCTTAAATTGTAAACGTTCCAACTCTTCTATTACCGAAGACTCTATGGGACGAGACGATGCGTCATCTAACTTAGTACCCCACGCGTAGGCGCGGTGCCTGTTAGCCCCCTTCTGGGCTCGAGTATCTACAGTGTGCCAATATACCGTAGCGCTGTCCACACTCCCTAACGCCTGCTCTGGGTTAATATTACCCGGGATCGTTCCAGAACTTCTATAATATTTTCTTTCGGGTATTTCTATAATCTCAGTGTTAGCACCGCCACTGACCATCGCCCCTACTTTAAAGCTAATGCCTGCTATACCCATACTTTGCGCATCTCCCCGGCGCTCAAACACCAGGTGAAATCGTTTCCCAAATTGATTCCAAAAAGGCTGACTTCCATACCCCGGGGATATAGAAGAGCTAAATCGATAACGACCTTCCCTAATAAAATCAGAATCCTGGGAATCAGATCCCGGAACACTACTTTCTACCGCAGACTGGGTACTCGTACCCAACGTTTGGCCCGCCTCAGAGGAAGGGTACGTCCCCTGTCCTATCTGAGAAGGTTCGACACGCACCAGCTGGTACTTAGGAGCTTCCCACCCAACACCTGTTATAAAGTCCACATTGACCTTATCAATTCTAACGTATGTGGGGAAGTCTACCGTAAGAATTATACGTTCCGTTTCACCGCGTGACTTGCTATCCAAAGCCGGACGGCCGCCCTTCAACCTAGCATCACCCGGATTTAAATCACGAACCCTAATTGAGCCGCCTAAACTAATCTGATCTTCAGCGTGGGTAATCGAGGGAAATACAGCAGGTTCGTCATTAAGAATATCGATGGTTGGATTATTAGCATTAAACCTGTTCTGAAATATAGAACCGGCAGAATGATTAACAAACCCATCGGCTCTATTCTCAGCAGCACCCCACACGGTACCATCTATACCCTGACCCGTTGTATAACCATGTGGAACTCTACTCCAAGTATACGTAAAAGAGACACGGTTATCAAATGACGCATCCAGAATAGGAACAGATGGTATAAAATCAGCATTGATTCTAAAAAAGATACCCCGTATATGGTATATACAAAGATTCCGAGGGCGTCCTGGCTTAGTAGTGCTCAAATCTATCGCAAAAGGAGTGTTAAGTGTAGTATTTTCGTAAAGAGAAAAGAAACCGTCAGGGGCGAGCTCGTCTAAATGGAGTACTCTGGAAGGCAGGTTCTCATTACTAAGCGCCTCACTATTAACGTCCTCTATACAAGAACAGGTGGCGCCCATTCTAAGATTATCCGTGGGTGTATTACCCTCACACGGGAAAGGACTAGAATTCAAACCCTTGGTAGTGTCATACACCGTATTAGGTTGAAAAATCAAACCAAATTTGCGAGTCTTAAAATCTATATCTATCTGGCGTGGTGGACCATCCGACCCCAATTTAAGCTCTGCAGGCCTATCCAAACTACCATCCGCAGTAAAAGTAGGAGGGGTCCACGCAAGAGTAACATTGCCTTCTTCCGGCCTCAGGCGTATCTCCATTCTCCTGTTGTCAATAAAATAGGCCGGTAATGCAAGCTCCACGCCTGCGATCAAGGGAGAAGACTGACGCCCTCTTTTAATAAAACTCTCCTGCTCGCGCCAGGCCCACATGGTAGTGATAGGATCAACTATCTCACCCTCAAGACCCTCAACCGACCTGTCTTGCGGCTCGCTTCCCAAACTAGCGTCAGGAAGAAAACTAGGATAATAAGGCACGTACGGATACTCTATTGCCCCGCCTACTCTATTATGAATCAAAGCTTTTTGAGTATAACGTAACGGGGAACTTGACACCGACTCTCCGATAGCGCCAACAGGGGTGCTCACACACAGGAGGCGGTATGACTGTGGTTCCATATCTTCCCCAAACAGAGTAGCGGAGGATCCTAAATCCTCCCGCTCCGGAAACATCGGCATCCACCGGAAACCTAAACTTTTACCACCGGGCCCTCCCAAGTAATCCCCCCGCTTAGAAGTAACTTCTGAGAATATTTTAGCGCGACCTAGGTTAGAAAAGGGGGGGACCTCCCACCCGGGTATACTATCGTACCAAGAAGTGTCGATCTCACCTCTCACACGCCCATACCCTGTAAATTTATTCTCGCCGCCCTTAGTAATTTGATTACCGTAGGTATACGCAGATCTACAGGGATTCAACGAGGGATGAATATCTAGTATCTTAGGAGTAACTCTATCCACCGCATGGTATGCTTCCGAAGCTTGCGAAGCAAGCCCCTCAAAACAACCGGGGCCAGCGTCCGAAGCTTCTGAGGCAGAGAACGAAGCCCCAGAAACCCCCGGAGGAGTACCCTCGTTATTTATCAACTCGGTAGAGTCGGTATGGAGGGGTCCGCCTGTAACAAATTTGTAACGAGGGCGTTCGCAAGCAGTATAAGGGTACCACAGGGGACCGAGTCTAATAATAAAAGGGAGGCCTGGGCGTCTAGTAGAAGCAACCTCCCCACTGATTGACTGCCCCGCACTTACGTAAATAGCCTTCTGCATAGTGCCGCCATTGGAATCGTCATTAAACGTACCGCCCGAATCACAACCACCCTCTGCAACGTTGGCAATGACTTCAAATTCCCGTAGCGGCTGACCCAAACTAATAAACTCATGATCACCGCAGCTAGGTATTCGTCGACAATCCCTAGAGCCTAAAAGATTTTTGATCCGACTACCTAAAATAAGGCGAGGGTCATTGGGATCAGTAGTAGCCCCTACCGAAGCACTAGTCTGGCCCGAACTATTGCCTACCGCAAGAAAGAGATCGGGTATTAAAGCAGCTACCTCACAGTCGGTAGTCCAGGAATAAAAAATTTCAACATTAAGACATGCAATATTATAGTAGTTCAACAAAAATCTGGTATACTTTCGACCTATCGGGCGGCCTGTAGAATCAGAAAATACGTAACAATAATCTTGCTGATCATCCACTATGGGTGCCTGGGAAGAAACGCTCCCGTAAGTTCGAGAGCCGCCGGCTACTAAACTTCCTCCCGCGTCAAAAGAAATAGTGTGACGGTATCTCCTAAGATTATCCTTATGGAAATTAGAAGTCAAAACCTCAGCATCCAGCTCCGGATCGGATTCTGTCTCACCTTCTTCATTAAAAGACCGGGTGCTCTGGGGACGTAAAAATGTTACTGTAACTGAAATAGTATCCCGACCAAACTCGGGACGGCCGAACGCGTTAGCCACGTCGTCGTCGGGGCCTACCAGAACATAGTTTGCAGGGAGTCCTACGCCGTCTGGATCACGGTAAAACTGTACTAAAGGCACATTCCCCACCACCCCTGCTACGTTGATTTCGAGCTTCTCCATAGCCCACTGCGCTACTACACTTCCCAACCCCCCGTTATTTACTAAAACACCCTGCAAAGGCGGGTTCTCACCCTGCTGATTTGGTAACGGAAGAACACGGTGCAACTCCGTATCGTTGAGAACCAGCATAATCAAACCGCAGTCATTAACAGTGTACCACGTATCTACCGTTATTTTCTTACGATACTGAAATACCTGGTATCCCACCGCGCTAATAAACGTACTGGGTCCGGCCTCTTCTACCAAAAGACTACCAACCTGATCCAAAAGAGGATTAGAAGATTTTAAATCATTATCCGCAGCCTGGGGGCCAAATTTTAAACTTCTATTCTTGAACCGGAGACCGTAGTAACCATACTCAAATTTAGGAGACTCACGTCCAGCAACAAGAGGACGGGTATTAGCCCGTATGGTAGCCCTACCAATGGTGTCAGTGGTCAAAACCCCAGTACCTTGAGAAGAAAGAGAGTCCACCATGGTAAAATCTAACCCGTCAAACTCTGTTTGGGTTACGATAGAGTGCATAAAACGGTAATCTATTTGGATTTTTTCAGAAAGTATAATAGTCTCACCAGCTACCAATATAACATATATGTCGTTTATAGCGTTGTGAACTAGTTCTACCTCGTTGATAGATATCCAAAAACCCGTCTGAGCAGTAGAAATTTCATCAAAACCCAGAGGTGTAACCCCCCGCTGGTTGACATTGGCAGACTTCTCAGTCCGCATTGGGTCAAAAACCTGGTCTTCCAGAGTTGTGGCCGTCGTGTTGTTAAAATTAGGTAATCCTGGAAGAGTAGAGGGTAAATCAGCGAAATCCACAGTACCGAACTGGGCATGGTATCTCTGCCTATTTCGTAACGCTGTTTCGTTTACAATGCGTAGGGTGGCGCCAGGCGTGGCCGTTCCCATCAGCGTGATTGTGTTCTTATCCGGGCTCCAGGTTCGGTATATAAAAGGCGCGCTACCTGCTACCGCGGGGTGCGTAACTTTCAATCGGGCGCCGGTAGGCACTGTAAAACTATCAATAAGCGACGGGTAGTCCGTAAAACTTTCACGATCTCGATTGGGTGAGCCGGGTGTCGTGCGTGAAGTATTTTTAGTAATCTCGAAAGATCCCTCACCATCGAAACTAGAGACGGCTACACGTTCAATCTCCATAGTCTCCCACTGATCTTCCCCGGTGTCACGGGCGTACAGCACTTTAGGTCTGTACAGAAGCATGTCTTCCACCGCAGGCTGACCACCGACTGCTACGTAACGTTTAAAGGCCCACAGAAAAGGGAGCGCAAACCTACTTCTAAATTCCTGCGCGGGGTCGGAAAACCTACTCCAGTCGTCGGAGCGGTAACGAACCTCCTGAATAGCTTCGGCCAAAACAGCCTGACCCGGAGATAGACGCTCTTCGGCAGCAAATGACCACTCCTTTCCTGTGTAGAATGGACAATCAGTACGTACCCCGTTACACGGGAGCGTACCGTCTTCGGGAGAATTCCAAGTGGCCGCAATGTTCTCGTTAGTAGTAAAAAACTCACATTTAGTAAACGCCCCAGTTCCTGAGTACTTAAGCTCACGAATAGAAGCACTCAGTCTATTTTGAGATTGTTCCAGCACCGTGCGGGCTCCTGTATCTCCGGCGTGTATCGAAGCAATAATCACGAAAGTAAGGAGCTCGTCTAGTGTGGTAACCAGGTCGGTGGCGGCGGCGATCGTTCCGTCTTTGGTAGACGCGGTGACCACCGTGTTGATTTTAGTAATAGCCTCCTGACCCGTCGCAGGTGCTGCTGATGCTGCTCCACAGGCGGCAGCCTGGGAATCGGACAGATCGTCGGCTTTCGCCCGGGCCGTAGCGATTTGCTGCAGGTTGCCGGTGTTATTTGCGTTATTTAAAAAACTGGATGACTGCGAAAATCGAGTCCGCGCCGAATTACACCCCTGTGCGGTGGCATTAACCGCGTCGATCACCACCTGCGAAGTAGCTGCGGCGGCTGATTTTGCTCGGTGAGTAGCAGAGCTAAGATCGTTTGCGGCTGCATTAAAGTTAAAGATTACATCCTCGCCAGGTTTGATAAGCCCCGTACGAGGCTCTAAATAAAAAGAAGGTGAGTCCTCAAACCCGGCTACTACAGTAGAGCCTACGGGAAAGAACGCACCTTCATTATTATCGAAAACGCTGTGAGTAATAATCAACCCTTTTAACGGAACTAGTTGACCATCGCTGATGCGGGTAGCCTCTACGGTATCCGGCCCATTTCTAACCACCGCGAGGAAAAAACGGCCCGCGGTGCCATCGCCCATATTCCAATGACAGCACTTAGATATCTCAGCCTGGACATTCCTGATCAGAATGTGTAGGGGCATCTGGTCGTGATCCACCTCCTGCACGGCCCGTGGTGGGAACCTAACTAAGTTAGGAGACTTGATATCCGAGTCAGACAACCCCTTGTTGAAAAAACGAAGAATATCTGACGGCGGGGAATGTGAAATACCCAGACGTGTGCCGCCGTACTTATACTTGGAGCACGTAATACACTTACCCTCCCCGTTACAGCTGCCGCTGTTAAAACATGTAATATCCTCTCTTGGGAAGTAATGGTTAGCTATGCACTGCTCCTTACCGGAGGGGTTAGACTCCAAAGGAGATATGTCACGGCCAGTGTCCGTTGTAACATCCCCCCGCCAGTAAGTACAAAGAGAGACCAGAGTACCGTCATAGCTAGTACCAGATAAGAACTTCCCCACGCCTATGCCCCTCCCTTACTTAATTTCCTGAATCTCATGCTTCATCTTACCCGTCTGCTCCTCAACACGGATAAGCACCTTACATTTGGCCTCCTTATCGTAATACCCGATTGCTCTCGAATCTATACCTCCGTAAGAAACTCCTCCAGCACTAATATCAACAAACCCACGTGTCTGTGGTACGATGTAATTATCTTTACCCTCAATGCTCCAGATACGGTCTTCCCACTTAAGCACCATGCGTTTTATTTCCTTCTTATTAGGAACAGAAATCCACGGCATGTCCTCTTCGCAAATAGCGGAACCGTCATTAAACTGGACTACCCAGCCCCGGAGCATTGTAATTTCACGCTCACCTATCCAAATCATATAGGAACCTCTCTAACCGAGTACTTCTTCGACCAGATCATAAAACTCCCCCGTAGTTAACCCCAGTTTCTTCCTAAGGGCTTTTATTTTATCACTGGTGTGACCATACTCACCCTTACTCTTACCCTTACCGTGCGTATTAGGTATCTGGAAAGGACTAATGTTGCGGCCATTAAAAACGCCCGCTACGCGATCGTGGTCACCGCCACGGTACACCTGCAGACCTAGGCCGACCAAAAATTTAATCAATTCTTTTCTATTTAAAGTGCGGTAGCCTGCTGACATCTCGGGTACTTCCTCCTACCAATGACACACAACGCCAGTTCCATCTCCCGCTCAATAACGTCCGAAGGTAAAGACATAACAACGTCAAAATGTTCCTCAAGAGAAAGTTCTAAGTCCTCCAATGCTCCCGCTTCGGTACCACCGTTACCCCAGACGTCAAACACAGTGTCCCATACAATGAAAGGAGCGTCATCCTCGGGATCCGGGTAGGGATCAAGAATTTCCCTAACTCTCATATATTCCTTGAAAACATTTTTTACGTAACAGTGCTTCATAGCGTCCTCCATTCTACAACCCTCTCTGTCCTACTATCACTTTACCAGATGTGCCTATAATACCCAGTCGTATAAGATCATCTCGGTAAAGAACTGTTAAATTATCTATCTGTGCTTCTAACGCCTTAATTTTGTACCTTTCCTTCTTAGCACCATATCCCTTTATCTCTACGTAAATGGGTATTCCCGAGTTAAATCCCTTGGTCAAATAAAAATCTGGGATATAAACTCTTTTCTGACCCTTGAACCTATAACTGAGTCTATGAGGCTCATAATCCCAAGGAATACTGTTGTTATCTAAAAAGACAGCAAACCCGTATTCCCAAGAAGATCTAAAAACCTCACCTCCATACTCTACCCTTTTACCATATTGATTATTTTTAATGGCTTCCAAGTCACGTTCACCTGTCAGAAAAAGATTGGACATCTTCTCCCTTGTTTTTTTAGAATGACCAACTCCATAGATCGGATTCAACTCTTTAATACGGGACTCGGATTTGGTACGTAAAGGAATACCGAACTCTCTCATCTTTTTAGTTACTGTGTTTTTATGCACCCCCAGTGTTTTACCAATCTCCACGGGGTGCATTTTCTTATCCCAATACATCTCTTTGAGTACATGTTTGTCAATGTAAATTTCCTTACGCGCATTACACGGACGTATTTTAACACCTGCAGACGCCAGTCGGGTCTGTACAAGGCTTACGGAACATCGGAGCTCCTCTGCGATCTCCCGCCCAATTAGACCCCCATCGTACAACGCTACGACGTCTTCGGTTTTAATATCTTTTCTCTGAACCATTTTACCCTCCCAGAGAATGGTATTCTCCAAAAGAATAATAAGACATTTGATAGAGTTTGTCAAGTATCGAATGTTCTATGGTATAAAATAGAAAAAGATTAGTTATATCAATAACTTACATCAGCTGAAATCAAAAAACATTCTGTAGTTTATCGTGCTGTTGGCACCTGTTTCATTTGCACCTAATTTAATGGCCAGGTACACAAAGTCACTCACAACCGCCCCTTGGTAATTGTCGAGCACTTCTGCATTGTCTGCCGAGGTGACAACCGCCAGGTCGCCCTTTGTAGCAAACAAGTAAGAAGGACTAGAATCTGAATCAATGTCTGTGGCGGCAATTCTACCTATACCGTCCGAATCGACGGGGAATTCCACCTGACTATTAGACTGGGCACCTGCTCCGGGAGCGCTACTTCCCGCACCAACCGTTCCAAAGTGGAACTCAGTATCGCTGTCGCCCTGATCATGGTGTTGAAAAGTACCATCAGCTTGTAAACTAAACTTAACAGTAGACATCGATACCGCACCACTAACTAACTCAAACCACACCACTTTGACAGGACTGTTCGTAGAAACAGTAACATTACCAAAGTTTAACTGGGTAGTATCTGAGGTGATAGGCTGGGGACCACGTCCAATTATACTAAACCTCTCCCCGAGTTTCAAAGTACCAGAATTACTAAACGACGCTGTAACCCCCACAGTACCCACCTGAGTACCTGTAACCTGCGTAGTAACCGCAGGAAGAGATATGCTCTTCGAAGAATCTCCGCGAGTAGAAGACCAGATATACTTAGCAGCGGCTACGGCCTTAGGATACCCAGTACCCGACGCTGTGAAAGCATTGATCACAAAGGTATCACCATTGCCGAAGGAATCATCTGAGAACTTGACACGTACCCCCAGGTCACCCACCTCATAAAGATGGTTTACATACAACAGCTCGATCGGGTTGGAATTATCATCGCCTCCGGGAGCGTCGGTTACTGTAAAGCTTGGAACCGCGTTTGCACCTGCTCCCATCACCGCACCGTTGGTAGTATCGATAGTTACTGTATAGACGTCGTCTGATGCGCCCGTATAAATTCCATCGGAAACAGACGTACCCCCATACGTATTACCAGGGTTAGGCGTTGGGTCGTCTACGACCTCGCCGTCGGATACCATCAACGTATAGAAATCATCAAACTGACCACTAAAAGAACCCGAAACACTCACAGCGCCTGTGTAACTGGATGCTGGAAAAGTGGTAGCAAAATCAACACCCGCTGCTTCCGTAGGGGGATTAAAGCCAAGTGTTGCGCGGGCGTCCCGTCCACCCGGCGAAGAAACATTAACATCATTCGATCCGCCGTTGGCGCCGAGCTGGCCCGTATAGATGATAAAGGAATTGACAGAGTTGGTACCACCGCCCCCGTTTCGCCAGTCCACCTGTGCATATTTATAACTATCCGCCGAATTGGCGGAATGTATTTTATACTCCATGTCCCGGGCAACAAATCTGGGATCCAGATCTGTGCCAGAGGCCAAAGTAATGACCTCGGCCGTACCGTTAATGTTAACGGCCAGCTGGTCATTGGAGTTCAACGTGATGGTAAACTTGTCGGCGCCGGCGCCAAGGCTGGACCCGCGACTGTATCCGCGGGTGCCCTTAGTCTCAGCTTCTGTAGAAGCGCCAGTGACTAGAGTTGTACCTGTTGACGAGAACTCAACAAATCTACTTGTCGCAACCATGTTCTACCTCCTATGGTTTGGATTCAATATTAAATGTGTGGGTGAAGCGGAATGGATTTCCTTCAAAGTCATCGGCCTCAATCTCCACTGTAATTTCCTTGCCGTACTCAAAGAATGGGTTGTTGCTAGTAATGGTCGCAGTGAGGTCTGCGAGCTTAATATTAGATTCGAGTAGCGCCCCTAAGTCCGAGGTGGACTCTCCCTCAGTAAGATAACGGAAATACTCCGCACCCGTACTGAAAGTCTGGGCATAGTTTTTAGCTTCCAAAAGAACTTGAATATTTGTGACGAATGGGAAAGTTATTTCCGGTCCGCCAGTAGCTTCCTCAGTCTTATTAAACCACACCACTTCATAGCCGGGTCGAAGGAGATAATCTCTGTCCACTATCACTGGAAAATTACCTGGGAAATTATTCTCGGCATGAACAGAAACGTTTAAATCGCCGCGGAAATCTATAAGTGGCTCAAGTGGCACAGTAAATAGCATCCTATCAGGGCCAGCACCGCTGAAAGTGGTAACAAGTCCGGATGGAACTACATCATTGATAGTTAGGTACGTAGTACCACTGGCCACCCCGTGTGTTAGATCAACCACCTCCACACTTAATTCTGTGCCGGAAGTTAAAAGGGTTGTCTCACCCGTCACCATGAAGAAGTTAGTAATATCTAATGTATCATCCGGAGTGATAGTAAATTCAAAAGAAGTAGATGCAAAGTTAGGAGTATCTGCGAAATCAAAGGCCTCTAAGATACCCGTAACCGTAGAAGAAAATCCAAAGGGACTGGCGGGTTCGTAGGTAACATCATACCCACGACTAGAATTGCTAACAAAAGTTACCAATCCCCCGGTGGCCCCTTCGTCAACCCCATCCACCTTAAGAGCCCCATTCAAAAATAACTTTATGGTGGAGGGATCTACCCCGGCAGCTATGTCGGCAGTTTCCCAAATAATGCTAGTAAAAGGCGACACCTGTGTCGCGTCGGCTAGCGGGGCGAGAGGAGTAAGCGTCGGGGGGTCGGCGTCTTCGGATCCAGAAATGACCGCACCCAACGAACCAGAACCCATAATTGTAAACTGATACTCAGTTATGGCCTGGTTACTAACCGGATCAGCCAAGTCCGCGAGCTCCCCACTGACAGTAACTACCACACCTTGATTGAAGGGCGTATCTCGGAAAAACTCATACGCTATATCTCTACTAGTAATAACCTGTTTCGTGCTAGAAGGCCATGTGGCAGTAGAGAGGGGAACACTTGCGGTAATTACCTGCTCAGAGTCAATCCAAACATCCAAATTACCTGTATCCAAAGCCGAAGAGATGTCCTTGACGTGGAAAGCTACAGTTGTACTCTCGGGAACAAAGGTACTGGCTGGAGCGGGGAGTTCCTGATCAAAGAACGGATCCAACCCATCAAATACATTGATGTCACCGCCCTCACTTATAGTCAGGTGATTCTCTATACCCGACGCAAGGGGGTCCCGGTTATTCACATGTGCCAAACTTGTAGTCTTCTTGAGTTGATCAGGCGGAGTGTTAACGGTCAGAAAAAAGTTGTCGAATACTAACTCGTTGGTGTTCCCGTTAGATCCGTATAAAACAAATACCCGCACTCGGTCAAAACGAAATGACGCCTTCTTCATGTCTACAGACAAATCTCCGCGTAACGAAGACCACACCCCCGGGGCCGGATCCAGAGATACTGATAGTGCCGGACTAAGAATCGCACTGTCTACAGGATTAAAATTAAAAACACTGTAACTACTGTCGGTAGAAGAATCCACCATATTAGACACGCTGTATGTAAACTGGTACACCTGTATGTCACTACGAAAAAACTGCAATACAAAAGAAAGATCGCGATCACCATCTGTGCTGGTTATCCCATCAAAACCAAAAGCTTCGAGATCTAACCCGTCTAACGTACCATTAATGTGAACATCCTGGTAGAAACCGGGACCTTTGGACGCATCGGTGTCAGCTTCTGCGTATAACAGCCTGGTTCCTGCGGTTGGAAATATATCGTCAGGTAGCAAAGTGTTATGAGAGGTGGCGTTTGTAGAAGTAAGGTCTTGAATCCAAGGCTCGTTATCGACAAATCCGTACGAAGTATCTGAAGTACGGACCCACCCAGACAATCCCCGGGAAAAATCATGATTGCTTATTAAATTGGTGGGGGCTTCGGACCCGGGCGAAAGGAAATCCCCCTTGTCTGTTATAATAGTAGTAGTGGAGGGTGTATTTCTAGAATGCTCGGACGAAAAAACCACGGTATTCGAGAATAGTAAGAACGGCTCTACTTCCGATATGTCCCGCACTGTGTTAGGATCGGCTTCGTGAAATGACTCAAAAAAGAACTGACTCCGATCATAAAACTTTTCGATAGCATCAACAGTTCCCCGGACACCGAAAACAACCGCTGAAGTGCTGCTCGAGGGGTCTCTAGAAATTATCTGCTCCAGCACAGTGACTGGAAAAAGATCTGGTTGTAATATACCAATCTCCAACACAAACCAATCCCACAGTGTATCGAATGTAGCCGGGAATATGGTATCTACCATGTCGGTAACAATCCAGATACGAAAAGAGTCAAACGTAAATACAGAATTAACATCGTCCGTTAAATCACGGGTAATCCTTGCGAACTCATCTGCGCCAGGGTGTGTCAAACTAATAGTACGATCTATAGAAGGAAATCCTGGGGGAAGAGAGGGCGGTAACTCGCTACTAGTAAAATTATACGCGAGCGTGTATAGGGTAGCGCCCTGGAACTCAAACTGCAACGCGGCCATACCGTAACGCCCCACGGAAGACGGGGGCGCGTGGGTAGTAAATGCAGAATCTGGTGCTACAGAAAACAAAAAGTTTCGTAGCGCGGAAGTGTGTGTAGCAGAAACTGACACGTCCTGGAACAAAGAGAAGGCCCCGGTCTCACCGTCCTTAACAAGATGAGCCATTTTAAGGCCGTTCGGTACCTCTATCTCCTCAGGTGCATTATCAAATCCCACCCCTACCGGGGCACGGTCTACTATATTAACCGTGTGGGGAGTACCGACAGTTTTACCTACCGTCCACCTAGCACCCCCACCCTCAAAACTAGGGTTCTGAATAACATTATTATAGACTAATCCGGAAGACAATGAGTCCGGCAACTTACGTACGATAACATGCGTCTCTATTGAAGAACCCTGGTATCCAAAAACCCCGGCTGTGACTAGGGCGCCCGAGAAAGAAAATAAATCCGCGCTTGTAAAAGGAGACGCATGCTGAACTAAGTGTGTAAGCGTGGTCTCAGAACCATCCTGACCTTGTACAGTGGTAGCCTCTACACCCGATGCGGCAACAATTTGTGTAAATGTCTGTATAGTGACCACACATTTCTACCTTATAGATAACCCATATTCACCACTAAATTTTCTACAGCGGGCGATTCTATTGTATTTTTCCTACGTTCCATAATAAATCCGTACTCCTCTTCCGAGAGTAGAACCAAGCGCCTATTGTTAACTTGTGTGAGGCTATCGGCCCATCTTAAATTACCAGGCTCGTACCCTCCGTATACGTTGATGCGATCCAGACTGCAGCCCTCCGGTCTGGGACCCAGGTTAGTGTCCATCCACCTGAAGAAATTTTCCGGAACGTGCCAATCCTCGTATAATTTTATACCCAACTTCCCGTAACTGCAGTAATCGGGATTGTTTTCATTATAGCAACGGGCTACTATACTACTCCACGTGTGGTATAGGTAATGGGAAGAAAACCCAGATCTAAGAACAAGCGAAGGTCTGCTGCAATGTCCGCAAGATTTAGATTCACCACTACGCAGACTTTTTCCATTAATTACTTTTTCTTTTCCACAATCGCAGTAACATAGCCAGTAGGCTGATCTTGTTCCGCTCTGGTTTTTCGCTCTACCCAGTACTTCAAGTTTACCGTATACGTTTCCGATTTCGTTTATGGTTTGTTCGAAACGTAAACACCCGCAAGACCTAGTTGTGCCAGTGCGTAAGTTGTCTGCGAGGACAGAGGATGTGGTACCACAATCACACTTACATACCCACTTTATTTGGCCCCTACCACCTCTATTGCAATCTTCTCGGATTACAAGCAACTTTCCATACCTATTACCCACTCTGTTTATTTTCAAAGACACGTTGTTTTTATCCTTCCCCACTAATTAAATTTCCGTAACAGTTGCTGTGATCGTAGAAACCCCTACAGTTGATCCAACTGTGAACTGTGTAGTGGCACGGCCTCCGGATACCGTAGTGTCTGTTGACGGAGAAACCGCACCATCCCCGGCAGTAACTGAGAAAGTAACCACCTTACCGTCGAGAGCCTCGCCCCAGGCGTTAATCACATCTGCATTCACAAGGGTCTGCTGGGCTGTGCCCGCAGGCAGAGTAACATCTTCCGCATTTACTGCCATAAATGAAGATATCCTATCATCAATATTGAATGCCTGAAGGTTTGTGGATGCGTCTACGTAGTAAAGAGTATCAAAATCATTTTGGTCGAAGAAAACCTTAAAATTGTTAGTAGTATTGTCGTAACTACTAATGTTTAACAACACCTCTTTAGTAGACGTAGTATCCTGAAGAGTATCTTTGTCAAGGGTCTTGACGTGTAGTATGTCCAAAACATCGTCGAACTCTAGATACGTGAGGAATGGAAGACCCCCAATACCCGAACGATGGGTCCAACTCAAACTGCTGGTACCGCCAGAAGCTATCTGTCCCGTGGTGGAGGTGGTCGCCGAAGACCCATCCTCCGAACCTAATGAAATATTATTAGGATATTTATACAACGAGTCTTCGATCTTAACATAAATAAAACCGCCGAGGCCACCTGAAGAAGTACACGCTATTTGAACCCGTCCATCTAAAAAGTCGTTATAGGATTTACTAGGATCCCCAATAACATCAAATGCGGAGATAAGAGGAGTACTTATGACGTCACCTTCGTTGTCCGTAGACTCTATAGTAAACACAGCCACGTCAGGAAAACTACCGGTGCCCGATACTGTAAAATCATCGGCGGAAAAGATAACCGAACCGTTTGTATTACCAAAAAGTTCTATCGAAACATCATCCGTCGTAAAACCCGCACTGTTAGTAAGAGCAGACTGCGAAGTATAGATATCTCCCAAACGTGTAAAACCTACAGTTCCCGACACCTGTGGGAATCGATGACCACTGGTGGTTACTAAATCAAACGTGAACTGCTCCCCAGGGGTGGGTTCCGCCGTACTAGAAATAATCATAGAAAATGGTGTACTTGAATCCACTCCCTCATCATAGACAACACCCGTGGTAGCATCGGATAAAGCCCCGGTCGCGGTACCACTGACTGTCCAAGTGGAACCCCCGTAATCTACAGTAAACTGGTCAGTACCTATTACAGTATTATGCCACAAAGGCCTGAATTCCCGGAGCTGGCTGTTGGCCGTAAAATTTGTCAAATTAGAAATGTAGGTGTTAAATACAACACCTGTAGCGGTGGGGGTAGTATCGTACCCGAATCCCTCACTCATGACCGTATTATTGTTGCTGTCGAGCGCTCGCACAGCGAACCACATATTACGGCTACTAATAGATTCCGGGTCCAACCACAACGTAACTATGTGGTCAGCTTCTAGTACGTAGGTAGTCTCTAGTTGTCCCAACCCGGTAACTACACTATACGAAAGTTGTTCGGCTGTTCGAAGGAACTGGGCATTCGTACTGTTCTCTACCCAGCGCGACGGATTAAAGTTAGTCGTGGAAACTGCGCTTCCAGCCTCCGCCTCACTAAAATCATCACCCAAATCTATAGTGACGGTACCCACGGTATCCGCATTAAATCTAATGGTGTAGTAAACAGCATTCAAAAGATCGTATGTGACATCCAATATATTAGATTGTTCGTAGGGGAATGAGCTTGCAAAAGTCCCATCCGTATTGAAATAAGAAATGGTGGGGGTAAGAGGGGACAGAATTTCTACTTCGGTTACGGTACTTAGGTCCGTTCCTGTAGATCTCTTAACTCGCCAGTACCGTAAACCGCCAATAGAAGGCGCAGTGAAAGAAATAGTGTAACGGAACTGAGCTTGAGAATTAAGAACAACCGGTACTTCCGCGATACTAAGATTTGTAGCTTTAAAATTGGCTAGATTAAACTGAGTATCTGTACCGTCAAGGCTGGTAGCAATCTCCCAATTACCTTCTGTAGTGTCTAGCGGGTCCACCGAATAAACCTTAATCTCAGTAGTAGCCACTAGCTGATTTAAATCGAAAGCTACCCGGATAAGATCCACACTAGAACTAGGATTGGCCACATACGAACCATCAATGAGGTGGGGGGCATCGGCGAGCGAGTCGGGGGATCCCACCGCAGCTTGTGCCGCAGCCTCAGGCTGGGGGCGCTGAAGGACATTTCTTACAAACTGGGTTCCGTTATGTATACCCCTATCAACATCGGAGATGACACTTACCACACCATCGCTGTAGTAGTTCTCCATGTTCTTAGTGGTATCCGTGGAATTTAATCTACCTTTTTGAACAACCACTTTGCTATCCTCCTCACTCCGATCTTAAAATACGGGGCTGGACCGTTACTTTTCTCAACTTGTTGTCTACACGCACATCCAGAGTTGAAATATCTACCCCATCGACATCACCATATACTTCAAATCGAAGTCCGGTGAGCACGTCTACGAAGGTAGCGCAGGGGGGCGGGGCGATATTTATGAATTTCGGCTCGGTGCTTGATTCTACGTCAAAACTACAAACAAAAAAACTACTGTTCGGGTTATCAGACAAGTCGGCGGCATTAATGGCCACCGTAATATTAGACTGGTACCGAAACGGGCGAGCGGGGTGGGAGTAGGTACCTCTGTACCCAGTACCCGACGTTACGGTAGTTATGGCATCGAATGTAATGCCGTCGCACACATTAATCCCCTCTATCGACAAAACTATGGAATCAAGATCCACACCCGCCCCACGATCTAAAATATCAAACACTACAGGTGCGAGGGTGTCTATATTACCCTGATCACATGTGGGGCTGGCAAGTGAGATTATAGGGGCTTTGGTGTCCGGTACCGTAAACCAGACACAGTTATAAACTATTCTATTAGGCGGGTCGGCAGTATCCTGAATATCCAAACGTATAAATATAGATGTCCCAAACTCAAAATCCGACGGCGGGTTATAATTCAACTGGAGGCCGCCTTCGAGAACATCCAACGTAAATTCGGAACGATCCTGTACCTCTAAACCGTCTATTGAAAATATAATAGAATTGGTATCAAAAGTAAAGTCGGCATCCCTAACTCTCCATAAAATATCAGTGTTTACAGGATTTTTTACACTGGCGCAGGGGGGGAAAATGAGTTCGGCGAAATCAAACTGATTAACCTCCACCTCGTTGTTAATCTTCGCAACTTGCTCCATGGGCTCGGCGCCCGTAGTATCACGACTTAAAATAAATTGTTGAACGGGAACACAGTCGGGGCCACCGTTGACATCCGCGGTGCCAAACACCCGCTGTTCTATGGGCGTATCCACGTTAGTTGCGTTGCGGCGAATATTCTTCTGCTCTACGATCTGTCCTATATCTACTCCGCCGAGTGGGAACGCGGCATTCGCGTGCTGAAGAACGGGTGTAGAAATAGAATCACCCCCATCCTCAACGGTGGATATCGTAAGTTGTTGTTGAATACTCTGGGAAGGAGGCGTCGTAGTAAGCGTAAGCGCGTGCTGCTCGACAGGTTTGGAACGTGAAGTCAGCTCGGAACTACCACCTTCTGTAGTAACGGTGCCGATCTGCTCTGTAACAACTGTAACTGTCCGAGCAGGCATCACAACACCTCCGCTGTAATATCTATTAGGATAGGACCGGGGGTCGCGCTCGGAGTATACTCCGTAGACACAGTACCCGAAGAACTAGTAACTGCGGAAGTAGGATCAAATGTCCCAGGATTGCCGGCGTCGGATAAAAAATTTAACACCGCGCTGAATTGAACGGTTTCATTAAAAACTGGAAAGTTGTACTGATCACGCACCTCAGCTACTATCTGAATACGATCTCCCGAAGGCAACGGGACAACAAAGCGAGTATCCATGGATAAATTTGTAGAATTAATTACCGCCGAGATAGGCTGAACTTGGAAATTATAGTTAGGGGACCAGTCGGACGTCGAACCAGTAACCGAATCCGTCTCTTTTTGCTGGAGCTTGAGATGCTGGTTATTACTAAGATCCGATATCATGTCGTAAACCTCAATAATAGATGTCAAATCATCCTCGCGTAGATTAGACTCATTCGATGAAGCAACATCGAAAGTACTACTTCCCGTATCTACCTCCATTATCTGATCGGATCGAACCCAATATAAAGAAGTGTTATCGAAGTCTGCGGCGCCGGCATTATTGTAACGCATCCCGGTACCCGCTAAAATAACACGTTTATCAGGCCAGGAGTATTTAATTATCCCCCCTTTCCGATCTTCTTTTCCGGAAAACGAGTGATCGTTAAACAAAAAAACAGACTTAGTAAAAGTGACCGGGTCCGTATCGGTATACTGATTCTGCAAGCCGCTGGCTGACCCCAAAAGCAACTGACCGTTGCCGGTGTTAACCTCGAGTACCAGTGCGTCTTCCTGAAAATCTGTAAATCCTCCAGCGGTACTCGGGCCTATCGTAATAATATCACCAGGACTCAGATTGGTAACATCCGTCAGCCGAATAACACTGCTACCTTGCACAAAAGACCCATCCAAAATCCTATGGTAATGTTCCACACAGAAAGCTTTGGAAGCATATTTTAAGTTGGGCGCGTTAATAAGAGTAATCTCATCCTGCCAAGTAAAATCCGTAAGAGCGGGAACCGGAAATACCCCAGGATCGAGTCCCTGAGCAGTCTGTATTGGGGTAAGGCGCCAGCGCTTTATTACAATTCCCAAATCCGAAGGCAAATCTTCAAGTGTCCAGAAGTGCGAACCATCCCAGTGAAGTTCTGTAACCCCACCTCGTAAACTGGAACGTTGAACGGGGTATGTTTTAACAACGTCCCCATCCGCTTCCAACTTCACAAGAGCGTTCAGTGTATTACTTACGGAGTAAAAAAAACCACTGTCTGGCCCCAGTGAAAAGTTAGCAGAAGGAATATCAATGTTCAAAGGCATTCTGCGGCCCCTTAAATAGTAACTTCTGCGGATATTGTAACCAACCCGGCGGCGTCACCGGTGTTGTATACATTCGTCGCCTGGCCCGAGGAATCCAACGGGATCTGACCCGTATTATCTAAACTAGCCCCCGCGCCGCCATCCGTAGTTGAAAACTGAATAGTAGCTGGAGGAGATGTAACAAAAGCTAATCCGTACTGGTCCGTAACCGTAGCCTCCAAATCAGAAGTAGAAACTCCTGAGTCGGCAGGAAGTACTGCCGGATCTGCCGTAATAGCAATGGCAATGGGAAAGGGTCTGAACGTAGCTAATTGGTAATTGTATGTGGTTTCGACGGTCTCGATGCCATTTATATTAAACTTTAACTGGAGTCTAAATATAGTGTCTCCCGACACACCTAAATCAAAAATCTCAAAAACCTCAGTGGTAGCAACATTAAGATTATTCTGCACAGCTGACAATTCCGTGGTAAGATTAGCATCATTGACATTTACGAACAAAAGATTGTTAGTGTTAATATAAATAAGATATGGTTTATTGAAAGTTGTAAGAGTTCCCGTAAAAGAATCTACCGTGTGGAAGGTCGCAGCATTAACATCCTTAAAAGCACCACCCTGCTGACGGAGCAGAAGATTACCATTCAAAGAATCGGATTTGTATAACGCACCTGCTCCTAAAGTAGTTTGATAATTCTGGCTAAGGAACCAAATATTCTTACTAAAGACAACAACGTCTCCTCCTAAAAATCCAACAGTCAAAGGGGCAGTTAGGGTCACCCGTTTCGTAATGGGATTGGTGCTGTTTACCGTAACCGCTTGAAATTGACCCCTAAAATCCGTAGGTGACTGCTTATTACTGGGCCCAACGAATAGCCTAGTTCCTGGAGTTAATAAATCAAAGATGTCATCGTCGTAGGGTACCTGTATAACAGAAGTATTTTCTGCAGCCCCGCTGGATAAAAAACTAGTATACCTCTCTACAGTAAAAGCTTCGGATTCAAAAATATCGTTTCCGTCGCTGGCGTAATTAAAAGTCTGCTGTAAAACCATCACAAAGTTTTCGATCACCCACCTTCTTATTCTAAACCCGTCAGCAGGAGTACCAGAAATATTCTCCATGGTCCAAAAACTCTGACCATCGTGCTCCAAATCCGAAATAGGCTGAGATATAGGAGTGTCCAGAGGGTATGCAAACGCCAGCGTACCATCATCTGCCTTTTGGATCATAGTATCAGTCTGGTGATCAAAACTATAAAAATAACCAGCTACTCTAGTCATGTTGGGATTAATTAATCTTATGTTTTTAACCATTTGATTTTCCTCTAGGACAAGATTCTTCGGGGTCTGTAAATCAAAGTCAGGTCGAAAGGGGTGCCTCTAAACTCAACATCCTCTGTTACGTCAAAATCATTTATCTTCATCTTCACCGTGGCGAAATCAATACCCGCCGCAGGCAGGGACTCGGACAACCTAGCTATCACGTTAGTAGTAATACGGACATCCTGTGTCTGAGTTACAGGTGGCTCAAATTCTATAAGCTTAGGTGGGTAAATATCGTCCTGCAGTGTCCCCCAATCTATCTGGGAAGCTATTCTTCCCATAGCATCTTCCATCTCCTGATGGACAGTACCCGTAGTCACAACGTTAATAATCTCCGAATCTATCTTATCACCATTAGTATCCAAAGAAGTAGTTTTAGCAATTAAAAACCAGTGCTGATCCCCTTCCGAATCTAAGAGATTAGGAAAAGCTACCCCGGAGGCTAAAGGGTCCTGATCTTGTCGAGCAGGATTTGGATAAGATTTTACTGCGTCCGAAGTTAAGGCGAACGTTATCGGAACTATCTTACCATCCGGATTTCTGCTGTTACGTAAATAAAATACTACCATGACACCCTACGACGAGAAATCTATTTGATTTACAGTGCTGTCAATAGAATAACGATACAACGCATCGACGGTACTGATAGCAGAAACCGGGTCGGCGGTATCAATCGCGTGATACTTACGTACCTGCGCGCCGGCGCTATAAGTAGTAGCAAGACCTGTGGTAACACCGGATGTCGAAACAAATCTAATTTGAGCCGCGGACAATCCGTCTGACACCCCGGCTCCTGAAATCAAAACTACCTGCGAATTAGCAGTGTCACGCACTTCCAAAGCTTCGCCGGCATTAAAACCGGCCGTACTAACAACCTCTAGAAGATCGCCCGAAGTATAGCCTGAAGCTAAAGAAGTCTCGGCCAGCTGACGGGCAGCTAAATTCTCACTAGAAACAGTCAGGTGCATACCCAGCGTCTCACGGATATCCGTACCGGAGGCGGGTGCCGCAGCGGCCACAGAACTACGACCGGTACCCGTAAAACTATCGGTCACCGTCCCAGATTCAATACTAAAAACACCATTCAAAAATCTAACCTGCGCATTAAGATAGGATAGATTTCCTATTTTAGCACCGCCGCCTCCGATCTGAGCACTTCCCCGAATCAGAGACTCGATGTCCTGCGCTACGTCGTTCGCGAGCTGATTACTTCCCTCTGTAAGTTCGATCTCCAAAGCAGCGCCTATGGATTCATCGATAGCTACCTTCATTCTAGCCGAGGCGGGGATGTCTATTAGCGCCGTAGTGGGCGGAATTCCACGAATATACCCACGCTTCATCTCGTTCTTAAATATGTCCTGAATAGCTGCACCACCCGAAGCTGTCGCCGTGGTAGTTGCAGAAGAAATCCATATCTCATCACCTTCTGGAGTTCCCGCATTGGGAATAATCTGTGCAATATCCAAAGAAATAGTCTTTGGAGTACCCCCCGGAAAATTGACGATATCACGCACAGTTACATTAACTGCCATTATTTTCCTCCTCGGCCGCTAAAGATCTTTAGCGGTCCTCGTTTATTTTTTCTTAAATTTCGAAGTACCGCGTTCCCGATACTATCACCCTTCCTTGCGTCACATTCTCAACCGTCCCACTGAGGGTAGTAAAGTCCTCCTCCGTCTTCGGGCAAGTACCTGTGGGGAGATACACCTTTATTCTTCCAAATTGCACCACCTCTGTTATGGCCGAGCCGGCAACAAAAGAGCATTCATTGTCTGCGCACGCCCACCCCATCATACCCCCCACGGAGTACGAGTGCATCTTACCCTCTGTTTCCGAATGGTACGTTTTTTCTATGTCCGGTACCCGGGCATCCTGACTATAATTAGTTATCTGAGTCGAATACGGGCAGTACTTCCAGGTCTTTGCTGACCTACTCTTGCTACCCGACACCACAGGATCTAAGGTATTATTGAAAATTTCAACCATTAAAATTTCTCCTGGTCGTTCTCTAACATGACCTTAGCCCAGTACACCAGGTGAAAAGCATGCTGCGCCTCCTCGTGCTGGGTGCAGTCTATTAGAATCCAGTTATGGTTTTCTAAAGTTTCTAGAGCGTTGACGTACTTTCCCCTAATAAAAGCCTCGTTGAGAAAAATACGATCTCCGTTGTACGACACACCTTTCCAATTAAGGATGCCGTGATAATAATCCGACATGGGAGTAAAAATTGCGTGCTGGTCTGTCATATCCAAAGTTAGCTGGTCCTCGTCTCTAAGACGAGCCGCATCCTTAATAACCGGCCCAGAAAAGTATGCGCCTTTTAGCGTGGCTACATCATCCGTAGGATACTCTACACTGCTCCAACGAAGTTCCAACCTATATTTATGCAAAACCATAACCCCGCTCTCTTAAAAGAACACTAGTGTGTGAGGTACGTTAGCCTGGGCCGTACCCCTCTTACCATCTTCCTGGCCAACCCCTCCACCTATCTGAGTTATTTTGCCAAACGTTTGGGTATCATCCTGGCCCGGAGACCCCGCAGACACCTGCAAATTCCTACCCTGGGCATCGAAAGAAGAAGCACCATCAGATCCCGTCAGCACTATACCGTCATTGCTCACAATGTCTGACCCCTCGAGCCTATTTCCTTCAGAAAATCCTTGAATAAACGAAGTATTCCCAGTAAAACCCTCCAAAAGAGGTTTACCCTGTAAACTCCAAGACTCTTGTCCAAACGTTTGACGATCCTTAGAGTAGGAAAAACTGTTTATGAATAAAGCATCTGCTCCAATACGGGTTATGGGCACAGCGCTACCTTCGCAGGGAGCTGGAACAATCGTGACCTCCATTCTAGCGGTCGAGTCAGTACACGAGACGGACTGCTGCAGCGTTACGGGTGTGGACGCCCCACCGTAGTTTGTAATACTGACGCTCTCCTGCGTCTGTATTTGAGTATCAAATGCATTAAAGTTTCCAAGCTGAAATAATCTAGTTACCTGCGGCGCCACGCTGAAGCTAACGGAAACGAATCCGCCGGAGATGACGTTGGTTGTAACGGTCGTTCCTGCTCCGATAATCACTACCATTACTGTCCCCCCTCTTCCTCCCCAGACGTCTTAGGGTTTCCACAGACATTGCATGGATCCCCAAGCGTAAGGGCGTCGCACTTTTCGCAATTAGATACTCCCAACTGCCGCTGCTTTTCTTTCTGCGCCGACGTTAAATAGGCATGTCGGGCATAATACGCAGCCTCATCTCCTTTTCCAGCACGGTTGTTGGGTCTACCACAGCATGGTGACATATTGTCCTCCTAGGTGTTTAAACTCGTAACTTCACGAGGGCAGCTGACGCCACATCCGGACATGATTAAAGAAAACTGGTGTTCAAATACAGGGGGTATGGAGGCGGGAATAATCTGAGAGTCCAAACTGGTCACATACCCCGCAAAATCCACACCCCCGAAGGTCAACTGGGTATAATCCCTCGGAGGATTAATACCGGGCACCTGAGACGTCGATACCACTGTGAACGAAACAGTAGCCAGTCCCGTAGGCTGGTAGGAAATTGAAATACTGCTGCAGTCAATGAATTCAAAAACCTCTGCAACCATTAC
>SDBT01001691.1_pt1 | contig 39220 bp, 23 predicted proteins | sample 2277101 | NCBI WGS metagenome assembly SDBT01 (sample SAMN10404973, study PRJNA504765) | marine sediment metagenome | isolation source: marine sediment core GS10_PC15, 103 cmbsf | place: Arctic Ocean: Southern Knipovich Ridge | collected 2010 | reverse complement strand
GGTTAATTCTATTGATTCAATAAAAAAATTTATTTCATAAGGTGATTTTGATGCCGCTTCAGTATCCGAGACTGAATTCAATCCGGGATTTAGTATCCTGGCAATTTTAGAAAAATGATTGACGGCAGATTTCCATGTGAATTCTGCAAAAGCTGGGTAAACAATTGCCAGCGCTTCGCCGTGGGCCACATGGGGGTACATCCCTCCGATTGCCATTCCCATTCCGTGTGGAAGTGTAACTCCGGCATTGGCAATGCACAAACCTGCCAAAGTATCAGCCCAGGCCATTTTCTCGCGTGCTTCAATATCATTCAAATCAGATAAAGCTTTTGGTAAAAACTCTGCAACAAGAGTTATGGCTTCCCAGGCCAATAGATCAACATAAGCGCCAGCCCCAGGATTAATCGTGCTTTCAAATGCATGGCACAATACATCAAAACCGGTACATGCTGTTACAAACTTAGGTACTGACAACATTAATTCCGGATCGACTATACATACCTGAGGAAATAGAATATTGTTATATAATGCCGATTTATCGCGTTTCTGTGTATTGGTAATAACAGTGACCTGCGTGACCTGCGAACCCGTTCCTGATGTTGTTGAAATAACTATCACAGGCAATAATTTTGCAGGATCGGGTTGTGGGGATTTATAAAACAGGTAATCCCAACTTGTTCCATCATGTGTTGCTTCCACAGATATTGCTTTGGAGGCATCCATACTTGAGCCACCTCCTAAACCGATTATCATTTCAGCTTTACATTCAAGAGCCATTTTAGCTCCTGCTGTAATTGTTTCAACTGTTGGGTTAGATATTACACCATCATAATGGGTCACTTCTATATCTTCATCAGTTAAAATTCTCTTTACCTTACTGTATTGAATTTCCAAAGCAGGCAGAGTCGCCGGTGTAGTAACAAGCAGGGCTTTTGTTCCATATTTCTTAGCTACATCAGCCAGGTCTGAGATTCGGCCTTTCCCAAATTTAATTTCAGTGGTTTGATAAAAATTGAATGTCTTCATGTTCTTGCTATATTTATTCTGTTGAGTTTAGGTTTATCATTACTTTCATTGTTTTATCCCCTTGTTTCTCTATGTATTTGTACGCTTGCAGGTATTCTTCAAAAGGAAAATATTTAGAAATAAGAGGAGCTGTTTTAATTTTACCATGAGCAATCATTTCTACCGCTTCTTCATAGTCTTCATGCTTATACATCATCGACCCAAAAACATTTAGTTCATGTTCACCCAGGTAATACATGTTGATCGTAGGATTTTTTGAATACACACCAAGAACAATTACCTCTCCCCCTTTTTCCACATTGGCCATTAAAGAGTCCAGCGTTGCCTGAACCCCGGCAGCCTCAAACCCTATCTTGAACCCCTCATCACCAAAGACAGACTTTATTCCTTCGTCAAACGGTGTTACTTGTACATTAAGCGTCGCTTCAATCCCACATTCTTTTGCTTTTCCCAGGCGGTATTCACTAATATCAGTAATAAGGACTTTGCTGGCACCACGTGCTTTGGCAAACTGAGCAACCATATTCCCAATGGTTCCGGCTCCGGCTACAACTACATTTTTCCCTTTCAAGCTTGTCGCCCGGCTTGTTGAATGCGCACCCACAGCTGCAGGTTCAATCATAGCGCCTTGCTCAAAAGTCATCGTATTGGGGAATACAACCACTCTCTCTTCGGGCACTACAAATAAATCCTGCGCCACCCCGGGAGCTTGAAAACCCTGGACTTTTAAATGTTTACAAGCATTATACTGCCCTCTTTTACATGGCCCGCATGTTCCGCAAACCAGCTGGGGCCTTGCTGTTACTTTGCTGCCTGCTTTGACTTTCGTTACGCCTGATCCAACTGCTTCGACAATGGCGGAATACTCATGCCCCTGGACAACTGGATAGGGTGTTGCCGGATGCTCTCCATGGAATACGTGGATATCTGACCCGCAAATGCCAATTTTTTGTATGCGGAGTAAAACTTCATTATCTGCTAACGAGCCTGGTTCCGGCACCTGCCTGTACTCAATCACTCCCGGTGAAATCATGATTGCCTGTCTCATTTTGAATCTTTTCAATTTAAAAAATTAAATAAAGGATAATAAGAGTGGTCACTAATATGGCTGTCCATAAACGTGCATCTTTCACCCCTTTATATTTATCTTTTGTTAATACATCCAGCGGACTGCCCCATGTATATTTTTCAATTATCTCTGCATCCGGTTTGGGAGTCAGGTAACTGACAACAAAATAAATAACAGTACAGATAACAAATAACCACCAGGCCTGCATCATAAATGGCATTTGCCATCCCCGGGTCAGGTACATGTATCCGCTAATGGGCTCAAAGTCGAAACAAAAAGCGGTGGTACCTAAGGTTAAACCTGCTATTAAAGTAACAATCGCAGCCTGTCTTGTCCCTCTTTTAGAAAACACACCAAACAGGAATACCACTGCTACCGGAGGGGCAATCGCCCCTGCTATTTTATTTATTGCCTCGAAAATACTTGAGAATTGATCGCCTTGTGTCGACCAGGCCATAGCCAATAACATAACCACAACGGCAGCGATACGGCCAATTTTAATTTGTTGCTTATCAGATGTGAAAGGCTTTAATCTTTTCACAATATCGACAGCCACCAATGTTGCTGAACTATTCAGGGCTGCTGCAATAGTACTCATCAATGCTGCAAGTAAAGTGGCAGCCATAATTCCCTTTAAACCGGTAGGCAGCAGTTGATTAATCATCACTGGTAAAGCCTGATTGGCATTATCACCAATAATATCCCTGAACAGGACATAAGCAATTACACCGGGAAATACCAAAATAAAAACAGGAAGAATTTTCAAGAAACCGGCAAAGATCGGCCCTAATTGGGCATCATTTTTTGTTTTAGCACCAAGAACACGTTGAACAATGGTTTGGTCAGAACACCAGTACCATAAGCCAAGAACAGGATAACCCAACAAACAGGCGTACCATGTCAGGCCAGATTCAAAACCACCCTCTCCAATTGCTTTTAGACTTTCTTTGGAATGCAACATATTTAACTGGCCTGGTTTTAAGTGATCCTTCAGGTCGGCAAGCGTGTACACTCCTTGATCAGGCAAGGCAAGAATGGCAATTACTGTTAACAAGATAGCACCCGCAATAAGAATTACCGTCTGTATTGTTTCGGTAACAACCACTGCTTTTAAGCCACCTAAAACGGTATAAATCGTTGTGACAACAGAGATGACCAGTATGGATGTGATCACACTAATCCCAAAAAATGCTTCAAAGACTACTGCTCCTGCATACAGGCTCATACCAATATGTACAAACAAGGCTCCGATGATTGCAATAAATGCCAGCACGGTCCTGGATCCTGAACCATATCTTTTTTCCAGAAATTCAGGCAAGGTTGAAATTTTGCTTTTAAAATAAAAAGGAGCAAAAACCAGTCCCAATAAAATAAGGGTTATTGCAGCAAGCCACTCAAAATTACCCCACACAAGCCCTTCATTATATCCTGAGGCTGCTAGTCCCACCAGATGAATGGTTGAGATATTAGAGGCAAACAAAGCTGCGCCAACCACAGGCCATCTTAATCCGCGTCCTGCAAGAAAGTAGCCATCACTGGTCATTTTTTTTAATCTCACAGACATGATTCCTGCAATCAGAATGCCTGCGAGGTATATTATGATAATTATTAAATCGATTAAACTAATAGTTCCATTCATAATTAATTCTTTATTGTTGTCTTTTCCCTTCCAGTTCAACCCCTATCTTTTTCATTAAATTTTCATTCAATTTGTAGAAAAAGATAAAAACTGCTGAAAGCAAAGCACCAATAGCAGGGAAGAAGCTTAGTATTAAACGTATTCCGTTTAATGACTCAGCCGTTTGTTCAACATTTGCCTGAAAACCATATGCTGCCAAAATCCATCCGGTGATTGCTCCTCCAAGTGTCCATCCCATTTTTTGCGACATGGAAGATGAAGAGAAAATTAACCCGGTTGCCCGTCGTCCGGTTTTCCACTCTGAGAAATCGGCAATATCGGCATACATGGCCCAAATCAAAGGAAGTACAATTCCTGCCGAAATACCTATAATAATATTCAACCCAAAAATCAGTTCTATCTGTCCGGGTTTTAACCAGTAAAGAAATACGCTGGTTACAGCCGCAGTTAACATTGCCAGAATAAAAGTCAGTTTTTTTCCTATTATTCCGGAAACAGGCTTGGCTAAAACAACTCCAACTATGTTTGTTGCCAACCATAAGGTCATGTATGCAGCAGCAAGCTTATCCCACGAAACTTCGCCAAATATAGGTACTGACTGGGTTTGTACGTAATATTTAAAATAGTACATCATAGAGCCATCTCTAAGGGAATTAAATATTAGTGATGCAACTCCTGCTCCAAGCATTATAAACCATGGTATATTCTTACCAAGGTCTTTTAAGTCCTGTTTTATAGATGATTTAACTTCTTTTTGTGGAACAACCCTCTCCTTTGTCCATTTGTATGTTAAAACAAAAAAGATGGCAGCTAAAACGGCATAAATAGTTACTGTATATTGATATCCCTGTGCCTCATTGGCTCCGCTATTTTTAAATATATCTATAAAATATGCCGCGGTGGAGGTAACAAAAATACCTCCTGAAAAGGCACCTATAAAACGAAACGATGCCAGAGTTGTCCGCTCACTGGTGTCTGAGGACATCACTCCCATTAAAGATGAATACGGGACATTGATTGCGGTATAAACCATCATCATTAATGTGTAGGTAATGTAAGCATAAATAAGTTTTCCGGAATTACCCAAATCGGGGGTTAAAAAAGTTAAAACACCAACAACTGCAAACGGAACGGAAATCCACAACAAGTAAGGTCTGAACTTCCCATGTCGTGTATTGGTGCGGTCGCAAATAATTCCCATCAAAGGATCGTTAATGCTATCCCAGATACGGGTTAATAAAAACATGGTCCCTACTGCGGCAGGAGAAATACCGTACACATCAGTATAAAAAATCATCAGGAACATTGAAAAGAGTTTCCAAAACATGGAGGATGCAAAGTCCCCAAAACCATATCCAATTTTTTCCTTAAGCTTTAGCTTCTGATCATCCATCTGTTATTTATATTTTATTGATTTTTAAATTATTTCTAACATATTTTCACCCTCATATCACAACATCAGGCTATCAATCCTGTTTATCATTTCAATACATGCGCGGGTGTTGTGGTAAGGACATTTCCAGAAGCCTATTTTTTCATCTTCAGGATTTGTTTTCCCTGCTTTATCAACTCTCCAATACCACTCACCCTGTTTATGGTCAATTAATTTATCATTTATAAATTTCCACAAATCAAATATCGGATCTATATATTTTTTATCTCTTGAAATTTGAAAAGCATTCATAAAACCAACCATTCCTTCAGCTTGTTGCCACCAATGTTTATCGGTATCAAAATGACCGGTTTTTCTTTCTTTCTCATTAAAAATGGAACCGTCGTTATCCATTCCTTCTTTTATCAACACATCGGCTATATTAACAGCTGTATGCTCTGAGGCACTGATCAAATTTTTATCACCAACCACTTCGGCAGCTTCTACAAGAAGCCAGGATGCCTCAATGTCATGCCCAAACGAGATTGTATGGCTTTTAAGTTCCCAATATTCAGTAAAAAACAAGTTCAAATGGCCATCCTCATTTATAAATCTCTCTAGAAATAGCCGAATTAATTCTTTTTGAGTACTAATTAATTTTTTGTTGGACCATACCATGATTAAATTGGTATAAGCTTCCAGAACATGGAGGTGCGTATTCATCGTCTTTTTTTCGTTGGCATCTTTTTCACTTAAACGCACATCGTCCATCGTTGACCAGTCTTTGGCAAAAGCTTCAATGTAGCCACCAGTCCTTTTATCCCGACTATGTTTTTCGATCAGCTCAAATAATTCGATTGCCCATTTTAATGCCTCTTCATTTTTATTGATTTTATAGTATTCTGAAAGTGCGTAAATGGTAAATGCCTGTGCATAAACCTGCTTTCTCTTATTAACCGGTTTTCCCTGAAAATCGATTTCCCAAAACACCCCTCCGTTGGTGAGATCACGAAAGTTTTTCCGAATATAGTGGTAAGACCGATCTGCCATTTCCATATAAATATTCTCCCTGCATTGTCGGTAAGCAATTGCAAATGTCCAGAGAATGCGAGCATTTAATATAATTCCCTTTCCTGCATGAGGTACTTTCGTGTTATCGGAATTAATATGGCCGATAAAACCGCCATTATCTTTATCCACCGCATTATCAATCCAGTATTTTAAGATATTTTCATTCAGGACTTCAGATAATTCCCCTTTTAACTTCAACCACTTCGTATCTAAACTAACCATTAACCGTTTTGTTTTTAGAAATTAATTCGTTGATGGTTTCAACCGATTTTGCTGACCTTAACCCATCTTCCGGACTGTTTTTCACGTAATCGACCAATTGTTCAATGGAGGCAGTTGCCACATGCATACGTGTATCCGATGATGCATAATAAATAAAAACGGTTCCGTCGTCATCTGCAATCCAGCCGTTTGAAAACACCACGTTGGAAACATCACCTGCTCTTTCCTCATTGTAGGGAGCAATTAAATGCCCGGCTGGTTTATGAGTCACAATCCACGGTTTCTCCAGATCGGTCATAAACAGGTACAAGGTGTACCTGAGACCGGTAGCAGTATTCCTTACCCCATGCGCCAGTTGCAGCCAACCATCCTTTGTTTTTATGGGTGCAGGCCCCAAACCGTTTTTCACTTCGAAGATGGTATGATAGGTTTTTGCATCAACGATTACTTCTTCTTTAACTTCGGCTTTTTCGATGGAATCTGATAAGCCAAATCCAATACCACCGCCTTTGCCCGTATCGATAAATCCGTCCTGAGGCCGGGTATAAAATGCATATTTTCCATCTATAAAATGAGAAAAAAGGACAACGTTACGTTGTTGCCCGGTAGTTGAAATTAAATCCGGCAAACGCCCCCATTCAACCAGATCTTTCGTGCGGGCAATTCCGGCTGCAGCAACTGCCGATGAGGTGTCTCCCTCAGGAGCATCGGGATCTTTACGTTCGGTACAAAAAACACCATAAATCCAACCATCGTCATGTTTCGTCAAACGCATATCATAGACATTTGTGTCCGGTTCATCTGTTTCAGGAAGGGTGATTGGGCGATCCCAAAAGCGAAAATTATCAATACCATTCGGACTTTCTGCCACTGCAAAAAAAGACTTTCGGTCGTTTCCTTCAACGCGGACAACCAAAAGGTATTTTCCGTCTAACTTAATAGCCCCTGCATTAAATGTGGCATTGAACCCTATACGTTCCATAAAATAGGGATTGGTTTCAGTATTTAAGTCAAAACGCCAATCCAATGGAATATGATCACGGGTCAATATGGGATATTTAAATCTACTGTAAATTCCATTTATACTATAAAGTTCCTCATTTTCCCGTGTTAACAGCTCTTCGCTAATTTCGGTCAATAAATGGAGCCTTTCCTCAATTTTTTTTTCTCTCATCTTATTCCTTAAATTACTATTTTGATCACTTAAAGTCCGGGTTTATAACATAATAAACTTCACTATCTTTCTCAAACTTACGTCCGCCATTGTCCCAAATTGCTTTTTCTGCCACAATTATAATTCGTTCTATAATATCGTCCATTTTTGTAATCAGTGGAAGGTCATCTCTTGTAAAATTTACATACTGATTATTAAATGGTTTTTTCCATTTTTTCTCCCTTCCCATTTCAAGTAATAAATAATCGGGAATGCAGGATAATCCGTTTGCAGCAGCAATTAAACCTGCTGCGGTTGCTGCATTGCAATCGTTGTCAAAGCCTGCACGCACGGCCAGATTTACCGTTTTCAAAAAATCACCTTCGCCATACAAAATGGCCATAATGGTTAATAAACAGTTGTGCAACCCGGCTATCCCTTTTGCCGGAACTCCCAGACTTTTGTCTTTTAAATAACGCAGGCGATATTTATCTACAATTAAATGCCAGGTAACCTGCCAGTCTGGATGTTCATTATGCCACTTTATCACATCAGTCAAACCTTCGTAAAAAGGACCTTGGGAAGGAATAAATTTCAAAACCAATCCAACCAGTTTTTCAGGATTATCTTCAAAAAAGGCGGCGCTGTACATTACTGAATAGGCAACGGCAAGCTGAACGGTCCAACCGTCGTTGGTGATGCGGGCAGACCAATCTGTTTTTTCTGCCGCTTGCTTGGTCATTCCCGGATAAAAAGCTCCCCAAATTTCATTTTCTATCTGAGCATCGATGTAAAACCAATTATGGTTATTTTCTTTTTTACCTGTTTCCGGAGGTAGAAGACCGTCATCCATTAAATCACGAGCCACAGCATTTCCGCCCCAAATAAAACGATTAATGTGCTTTTTCCACATCTCTGTTATCTCCGGGTAGGTGATATCCAAACCATATTTCTCAACAGCATGTAAATAAACAAATTCAATATCCGTATCATCATCGGAGGGAGCTCCCCGCAGAGCCAAGGCAAATATATCTGTATATCCTCTACGGTCTTTACTGTTTATTCTTAAATCTTTAAGGTCTCCCTGAAGAAGTTCCTGGTCTGCCCGGCAGCTATAATACTGAGTAATATCAACAGGCATTGGGCCGGTTTCCTCATCATAAAGATTTTCAAAAGGGAACCCCATGTAGTTTCCTACTATCTGCCCCATCCAATAACCGGCAATTTTCGCTTTCAGCTCTTTTCGGGAGATTGTTCGTTCTTGTGCCACTCCAAAAGAAGAAAATACAATGAGTAGCCCCCCTGCTAAAATTGATTTCAAGTACTTTTTCATTATTTAATATTTAAAAATCTTGCCTCCAGCCAGTACTTCCTGATTCTTTTCATCAAAAAATATTTTTTCTCCGGTGTGAAGAGCCGCAGTTGTCATTATATTAGCAACTGAATGATTATATCCAGCATCAACTGGCGCGTTGGTTGTTTTGCGACTGCGCACGCATTCCATCCAATTGAGCATATGCAAAACAACCATGCTATCGGTACCGGTGTTTGCCGAGGTCACCACTTTAACATCTTTATCAGCAATAGCAAATTCCTCCAATTGATTTGGGGGCATGTTCATCGCACTTGAATATTTTTCGATCATTCCTCCATTGGCGGTCACTTTGTTGGTAGAAAGGTTGAGTTCACCGCCATTTGAATAATAGATTTCTTTGATTCCCCCGGCTGAATTTGTAAACCGGGAGGAGTAGACCACCTGAAAACCTGACTCCTGATCATTGACGGGGCCATAATCAAACACTGCAGTCATGGTGTCATCATTTTTACGGCCGTCTTTCCAAAGATAAATACCACCATTTGCTGCTACAGTCCGGGGATGCGATAATCCTGAAAACCAGTGAACGGTATCTATCTGATGCGACATCCATTGCCCGGGAATACCCGAGGAGTAGGGCCAAAACAGGCGATATTCCAAATATTTTCTGGGATCCCATTTTTCGTATGGTCGGTTTAATAAAAAGCGTTTCCAGTCCACATCCGATTCCTTTATTTCTTTAACCAAATCAGGAAGTCTCCATCTACCAGGTTGATTTACATTCCAACACATTTCAACCATTACAATATTGCCAAACTTTCCAGAACGGATGTAATCGTTGGCTGCGTGATAATTTTTTCCACTTCTGCGTTGAGATCCTATTTGCACAACAATACCTGCCTTTTTCACTGCATCCATGGCTAATCGGTTATCTTCCATTGTTTCAGCAAAAGGTTTTTCCACGTATGCATCTTTACCTGCTTCGGCAGCTTCAATGGCATGCTGAGCATGTGCAAAATCTGGTGTGGAAATAATCACCGCGTCGATATCTTTATCATCATACAACTCATCATTGTTCCGGTACTTGCGGACTTTATGGCCTGTTTGTTCATGTATAAATTTTGCACCCATCTCCCTTCTTTTATTCCACAAATCGGAGACCCCTATGATATCGAAGTTCATTCGTTGGGCATGTTTCATAAGAGAAGGGATCAACGTGATCCGGGCACGGTTTGAAAATCCTACCACGCCAACATTCACTCGGTCATTGGCTCCCATTATCCGGGCATAACTTTTAGCACTAAAACCCAATACCATAGCTGTAGTTCCAATAGCTGTTTTTTTCAAAAATTCTCTTCTACTGTTATTCAATTTTTTCATGGTTTACAAATTAATATTATCAATAGTCACTTTATTTTGAATGAAATAATATTTCTGAGGGTATCGCTTTCTTCTTTCCCCCATTGATACGGTAAAATACCTTGAAGCGACAATAACCCTCACGTTCAAAAAAACGAACGCGGATAGGATGAAATCCCTTTTTTAAGGCAATCTGTCCCCATTTTTCTTTTTCTCCATGAATTCCGTCATTATCAACCACTAATTTATCTCCTATCCAAAGCCTGCTGCCATCGTCTGATTTGGTATAGAAAGTATATACTTCAACTTCAGGAACATTTATAAATCCATTAAAATCCAGACAAAATCCATGGTCAGAACATTTTGGCTCAAGATTAATACCACTTGTTACTCCTGTGCTGACTGGTTTTAATCCATTTGTCTCAGGCAATTCATCCCACTCTCCTTTAAAGCACTTATAAGAAATCCCTTTAAATTTATCATCGGCAGGTTCTGGTTCCCGAAGGTCAGGCACTTCTTTAAACTCAATCTCCACCCGATTGCTTTTACTTCCCTCACGATCAATAGCTACTGCTTTAAAAATCAAATTCTGAGAAATGGGAAACGGTTGTTCATATTTAAAAGAATTTTCATCAGGCACGCTACCATCCAGTGTATAGTATATTGCAACATTATCGGGTTGGAACAAAACAATGGTTGTTTTCTTATTGAATTGACCACCATCGTGATTTATTTCGATCGGAGCTATCGGGAATAAATAGCCAACACATGTTATTTTAACTGCCATATAGGGTTTCCCGGGCAATTTTACAGAGAATTTATTCTGAAAATTCTGCTCAAGGATTTCCGATGTCATGTTCCATGTATCAATAATTTCTACCTGATAACTTCGCCAATTGGGAAGGTTAAAGGTCCATTCCGAAGGTTTTTCCTCATCAAAATAATAGAGGTAATGTTCCCCGTATTTACCGGCGGCGTAGTCATTAATCGGTTCATAACCGCTCTTTGGAGTATCTTCCAGGTATTTTTTAAAGAATTGTATCCTTGCAGCACTTTTCCCATGTAGTACACCTCCTTTTGACCACCAGAGAACCTCATCGCCCCGGTCATAGGTTTCTCCATGCCCTGCATAAGTGCCTGTAATCAAGCTTTTCCAAAACATGGCGGTCATTTGTTCCGGAGTAAGCCTGCCCCAAGAAGGCTTGATATCCCCTTCATAGCGGCATTCATCATATACAAGCGGTTTTTTATATTGCTCACGCCATTTCTTTGCAGATTTAAAATCTGTGGACTGAATACTGGCATGTGTAATCCAGGGTTTATCATGGTTGTAAAATCCCCTGCAATTATGAATACCAAGCATATGTTTATAAGGATCGTTTTTATATACCACTTCACATAATCGATCCCAATCGTGCATCGTTTTCGACTCCATTAAGTCATATTCATTTGCCATTGACCACCATACGTTTCGATAAGCGCCCAGGCGTGCGACAATATATTTTAGGTAACGAATATTGGTACCCATATCCATTTTGGAGTACCCCCAGCGATCGTATGGGTGAAAAAGGATCAAGTCAGCCTCAATACCCAACTTCTGAAGTTGCCTAATACGTTTTTCAAGGTTTAGAAAATATTCGGGATTGAAACGGGTAAAATCATTTTTACCATCTTTTGTTCTGGGGAAAACATAAAACTCAGGTTCATTATGATTATAAATATAATCTTTAGGGAAAATACACATCCTGATTTTATTGAAAGGAGCACTTTTTAATGTTTCAAGGGTTTGTTCCTGTAATGCTACTGGTTGATGGGTCCACGCGTAACAGGTGGTTCCTATTTCATAATACGGGATACCATCCTCATAAGCAAAATGAAAAGTATTTTTCACCCGTACCGGGCCATGATTGATACCTGAAGCTTTTACGCATTCGAACTTGCCTGTTACTGCATTTAACGATGATTGGTTACTATGGGTTACATACCTCCATTTTCCGGTTCGATCTGGCATGAACCTGATTTTATATGCTCCATTCCCGTCATAAAATCCGTTTACCGTTATTTCAAATCCTTCAATAATAAAGGTAGCGCTCAAATCAACTTCAATATAAGGATTTCCAATTTGAGTACCTTTAAGGGTGATTTCAAAAATATCCCATTGTTCTGTTTTTTCAGCTGATGCCGAAAAGGCAATAACAATATTAAATACTATTAGTAGAAGAATGAATTTCGATGATGCATTTTTAAATTTTGCTCTCATAATTTTTATAATATTTATTCAATTTTTATCTCGCTCATGATATATTTTTTCTGAATTTCATTATCGTAAGGTAACTGATATAAGGGATTGCCTTTTTCATCGCCGATTGATATAGCGATATGGTAATTTCCTGGTGCAGTATTTTTCGGAGGTTTTAAAGAAATTGATATAGCTTGTTTCTGGGCTTTATCAGCACTTTCAGCGGGCATCAGATTTTTGACATTGGTTTTTGCATCAACCATTGAGCAGATCATTTTTCCTGATTTATCTAACAAAGAAACTGCGATATATCCTCCTTTATAACAGGGAGCAACACCAGCATTTCTGATTTTAATATTAGCCGCAATGATTTTCCCTTTTTTAATTTTTGCAGGATAACTAAATGATGTAACCTGAAAACGATACCCCAGCCTGAGGTTAATGGTATTGATCAATTCCTTGTTGCCCGGAAGATCTTTTCCGTTGCCATTCAAAAATTCATCAGGCCACCAATGTATCCTGAGATGTGATGCATGATATTTTTCCACAGCTTCAAGAAGTACTTTGCCACTCTTCCATATACCTTCTCTCATGGAAGATCCGTAATGTTGATGCTCAATCAGCGTTGGCTGATTTCTCCATACTTTTTCCATTGAAGGTACACTCAACGGCCTTGTTGAGTCAACCAAAACTGACCAGTCGCTCAATCCGCAGTTATTATTCAGCATCCAGTTGGCCCTGACGGGGCGTTCAATGGAATCGGAGCGACGTACAAGAATCAAATCATCATTAATTAAGAGTTGTGTTTTATTGAAATATTTTCTCCATAAATTCAGATGCAACAATGCAGCCGAGTCTGTAATTTCAGGCGCTCTTATATTTATGCCTGCCCAGTAGTGTCCTTCGCCCCATGTGCCCAGTGAACCAACTTCGACAAATGATACTTCCGATTTGCCGTTATATCTTTTTGCTGCTTCAGCAATAAAGCGTTCCAATCTGTTAAGCATGATGGGATCATCCCATAAAGGAACCCAGTAATCACGTACGGGATATGTCCAGCCTTTTGCGCCCAGATCTTTTAACCATAACGGTGCTGATTGTGCAATAGTAGTAAAGTTGATCCAGCAGAAAGCAGTCTGTTTGCCTTGCTGAGTCCAGTATTTTGCAATGGAATCCGTATAGCTCCAATCGAAGACACCATCCTGTTTTTCGATGCGGGCCCACCCGATTCGGAAAGAAACGGTATTACAACCTGGGAACCAATCCATTACATCGCCTTTCTTCAATCGTCTGCCGTAATTAGTACCATCATCGGTATAATAGGCCAGGTTCCAACCCATGTTAGGGTTGTTGAGTGCTTTCCCATTATCAATAGGTTCTACTTCAGTTGTCTGGCTATATGCTGATAAATAAAGGAAAAGAAGAAATAAAATAGTTGAATGTTTCATATTTGAATAATACTATGTCTGATTTAATGTCTATGGAATTTATTATTTACCCGACACTTCTATTATTAAGGGCTTATCAAATTTCTCGTTTATCCATAAAATAAGGTTTGAGCCATTTGCCGTATTTGATAAACCGTAACGAAACATTTTTTTATCTGATACTTGTTTGCCGTTTATGCTTATTTTCAGCTCTGTTTTATCCCAATTAGAAATAACAAAGGCTGGGTTAACTGCCGGATATTCCGGCGAGCAACTCAATTGGATACTGAAAGTATTGCATTCTCCCGGCTTTGTACATTCCAGTTGGTAGGCCCTTTCGGCCGGTTCATACCCTTTAGCGGAAATACCCTCACCATACGCCGACATATTTGGGGCATGGCTCCATGATTGTGTGAGTGGAACTAACCCGGAAGCCTTTTCTTTGGTAAGGCCAACTAACATAAGCCGGGTTTCTGAATACTCCGTTTTTTTGTACGCTTTCCATTCCCAGGCATGGGTAAGCGAAGAGTGAGAAGCCCTGTCGCTATCCATAGCATATCGTCCATCTGAAGGTTTGGTTGCTGTGGGCCAGTGGTTCCACCATGGAAACATCGAAATATCCCGGCGGAATTCGCCACTATAGAAATCCCATTCCGGTTCATCATCAGGATTAATAATTGTAAACGGCTTGAAAGACGATCGGGTGTTTATTAACTGGATATTTGCACCTGACAATTCCGATAGCCACCTGTCTTTTTTATTAATTACATAGGTTGTTCCTTCTTTTTTTGCATCCGGGTCAACCAGTTCCCATGAATATACATGTTCATTACCATCCATATTGGCCATTATCACTGCTTCCGGATATAAAACGTCTTCAGGACGCTGCCCCTGTCCCATCACCACAATTCCTTCATGCCATTCATGCCGGGAAGATGTTTTGCTACTGTGAAGAGTTTGTGACCTGACAGCAACTCCATCCGGATAGATGGTATAGAATTCGTCAGTCCAGTCTCCCCAGCCGGTTAAAGAGTCAATATTAGCCTTGTTATACCAATTGTCAATCAGGGCATATCTCCAATGTACCACACAACGAGCCGGTGTATTTTCGATAATTTTTACCTGTGAATATTCACATCTTTTGTCCGACATGGGTTCCTGGCATCCTCTGTCGCTCCAGGTTTCGATGAACTCATTGTTAAACCAAATCCCGTTTTCTGTTACCCAATGGGGGATATAACTGGTGCCCCGCCAGAATACAAAATGACCATCAAACTGATCGAAAGAGATCACTACGTCAGGCAACCCTGATACCCGCCAAAAATTATCCCACGACTCATAAAACTTCAGGTTGGCATAAACAGCTCCAAAGTTGTGCAAATCAGGTAAAGCTGGCAAAGGACGTTTTTTCAGGTCAGGCTCTTTTATGTTTGTGATTTCTTTTCTGACAGATACAAAATCATCTTCTGTTAAAGCCTTGTCCCATATTTTTAGTTCGTCAATCAAACCATCAAAAAAATGTTGAACGGGTTCAGTACCTAACTGGCGAATAGTACCTTCAGGCCTTATTTTTTGACTTGTGATTCCTGAAAGCAGAACTTCATTGTTTCCCGGTACAAAGGCAGACTGCACTTCTTTATGCGCCACTTTTTCACCATTGAGATAAAGGGCAATACTTATTCCATCATAAACCCCGGCAATATGCACCCATTTTAAAAAAGGAATTGTTTCGCTGCCTTCAACATTAACCCACTCATTTTGTGTTGCAATTTTGAACCCGGGCTTGCCGAGGGAATTAATTCCCAGAGAAAATCCCTTGCCTGACCGCATATTCTGTTCTGCAAGGGGACAAAAGTTGGTGGGGTAAGCCCCCATCGCAAGCCATCCCTCAACTGTGAACGGACCGGATAAAACTGGTGCATCCCTGCAGGAAAGATAGGCTGAATAACCATCTAAAAGTAAAGATTTTCCATGAACACCATCTTTCAAGACCACATAGGTGCCACGTATTGTATCCGAACGATTTGTAACCTGATCTTCTACGGTTCGGATATGCAGTTTATTATTAACATTTATTTCATCAAAAGACAGCCACATTACAGGCGTATCTGCTTTTTGAGAAAAACCTGCGAAAACCACAAAAAATAGTGACATTGTCAATATATACTTAACGGAAATTTGAAAATTTTTCATCTTTTTATATTATTAATTACCAGTTATTCGTTCATGATCGGACAATCTTTAAGCTGCCACTTTTTATACTTTTGTAACTTTGCCCTTATGGTATCGCCATAAGTTTCAATAATGCCGTTGAACAAAGAAATGGAAGGTATTGTGTACTCCGGCTTAGCGTTATTAATGGTAGGTGAATTAAGAGACCATCCAATTTCGTGGATACCTGAACTTCCGTTTTCAGCAGGGTAAGAAAGATAATAGAACTGGCGTGTATATTTCAACATATAGTTTTCCAGGCCTAAGGGTCCTCCGGAGGTGTGAAACATATCAAACAAACCATAAATTGCATCATACCCGTCTTCACCCATCAACATTTTTGCCGGGTATTTTTCTCTGATTTCTTTTGTATATTGGACCAGGCCTTCATAAGGAGAATAATCAGGAGAATTGTCCCAGCGTAAAGTGCCGTCAAGAAAAACTCCGTCAACATCATAAGTATCGAAAAGTTCAGCAGTTTTTTCGATCATATATTGCCTGTATTTGGGATGCCCAAAATTCATAATCAGACCCATTGTTTCAATAGACAAATCAATGTTCCAGTCAAGCCAGTTTTGAACATGAGGATAACCATCTGTCCCTTTCAGGGCTGCATCCATCATATCGTGTTCCTTTAAGAATTTGAAATTCGCCAAATTTGGCCCACCTAACATTAATACCACTTTAACTCCGAGTTTATGTGCTTTGTCAACAAAAAGTTTCAAGCCATCGGCACCGCCCATTCTCTCATCGGGTTGGTGTTCAGGATAGGTACAATAATATCTGCCATCCCATGCAGGTAAAAAGGCCAACACATTTTTGCCATCCATTGTTTTACAAATCCATTCAAGCTGATCACCCATTTGTTGGTAGGTATTAAACATGTGACCGGTCCAATGTACCCCATGAAAAAAAGTGACCAGTTTTAGTTCATCAATCCATTTTGTATCCGATTTATTCTTATATGGGATTATGTTGAAATTTTGCTCCAAATCCTTACATCTTTCTTTTACAACATTGAGACGTGTTTGACCAGAACCGATAATCCAATCTGGTGATTCTATAGAGTTCGAAAGTTTTCGGGTATCTTCATCATGACTTAAAAGAATAACCGGTTCATTGCTTAAATGATCATATGAACAAGCGAATCCTTTTCTGCGTAATTCTTTGTCTTTTGAAAGCACAAACCACTCTTCCTTGGGAGTTGTTATAAATACGAGCGGCATAGTAGCTGCCCGGGAAGGGTAACTCACCTTGATATTTTTTTTATCTTTAAATTCGTTAACTCCTTTGGCCTGAGGATATTCGGACACAAAAGACTCAACTTCAATCCCTTTTATAAGAACTATAATGGTTTTACATTTTTCAGTTGGATGGTTTGCTTTAGCCGAAACAGATAAACGGGATGAACTGAGTTGGGTAATTTTTAATTCGATGTTCCCTGGTGAATTTAGTTGTCCGCCTGCCGATGAAAGAAGATTACAACTCAGTATTATTTCACCAGAAGACAAGTTATTTACAACCAGGCTTTCTTTATCAGGACAATAAATATTACTTTCAGTTGATAAACGAACTGCAAACCGAAGGTTATTAAACTCCACATACGGATCTTTAAAATCATATCCGATTGGCCCGAATTGGGCAAAGATATTTCCTGTAAAAGCAATTAGTAAAAATAGAATTAGTAATCGTTTATTTCGTTTCATTATCTCAAAATTTTAATTTCTGATACTTATTTATTTGTTCATCAGGTTTTTGTAAGGTACAATGCCTTTCGGATTTTGAAAATAGTAAGGGAAATCATCCCAGGCCGATTTCCCGGTCAAAGCCCGTGGATCGGCAGTTTTGATGAGGTATTTATCAAGAGCTTTTGCCAAACGTTTTTTATCCTTTGCATAATCCTTGTTTGTAATGAGGTTTCTAAGACAGAATGGATCATTAATTATGTCGTAAAGTTCTTCATAAGGGCGTTTTGCCATGGCAAGCTCAAATAGTTCTTTAACGCTTTGTTCATCATGATGGTCAAGCAGATATGTATGGCTTGGTGACATATCTATGTCGCCATAAACCCATCCATGTGCCGATTTAATATCAGGTGCTCCGGCAGGCCAGCGGTCAGGTTCAAGGTTTCGGATATAAAGGAATTGTTGATCACGAACTGATCTTTGCGGATACGGCAGATTATCTTTACGACAAAGGGTGTGTCTTTCCTTACCTGCAAATACATATTTACGACTTTTGTCAATCTGCCCTGAAGATGAAGAATTGAATATTTCCATAAGACTTTTGCCTGTCATATCTTTAGGCACTTCAACTCCTGCACACTGAAGAAGCGTTGGTGCGAGATCGGTGAGGCTTATCAGATCGTCTGTGATTCTTCCTCCGGTTTTAATCCCTTTCGTCCAGCGAATTGCCAAAGGCATATGAATTCCATATTCATAAAGATTATTTTTTGCTCCCGGGAAAGCCATGCCGTTATCGCTGGTAACAACAATTATGGTGTTTTCGAGCAACCCCTTCTCTTCAAGCATTTGTATCATTTTCTCCAGATGCTGATCTACCCACTTAATTTCATATAGATAATCAGCAATATCGCTCCTTACTTCCGGCACATCTGGCAGGAAACCGGGTACTGTTATTTTGCTCGTGTCAATACCTAAATTGGTACCAGAATTTACTTCAAAAGCCCTGTGGGGTTCGGAACTTCCAAACCAAAAGAAAAATGGTTTATCATCGGGACACTCGTCCAGAAATTCAATAAAGTTTTCAGCATAATTATTCGTCACAATTCCTTTAGCCGGTGGTTGAAGTTGGTGTTTGTTAAAACTTTTCCCGAGTGGATTTCTTGTCCATCCATGAACTTTAAAATCATTGGGAGACCATCCTTTCAAGGTATGACCAATAAAATAACCACTTTCATCAAGCAACAATGGGAAGCTTACCTTTTCAAACTTTTTTGGCACTGCACTAAACAATTGAGCCGCCTCACCCAACCTCCACATTTCCTGGCCAGTGACAATGGAGCCACGAGAAGGGGAACAGGATGGAGCGGCACAGAATGCATTGTTGAAATAAATTCCTTCAGCCGCAACACGGTCGAATGCAGGAGTATGAATGGCCTTTTCTCCTGCGAAGGAGGTGTGTACCCAACTCTGATCATCGGTAATACAAAATAAAATATTTGGCTGTTTTGTTTTCTTATTTTGAGCATAAACAGAGGTAAAAGACATCAAGACAATCAATATATTTAAACTAGTTTTTATATACATAACATATCCCTTCCAATAGTTTAACAATTACATCATTATTCAAAGTACTCCCCTACTTGCTGTTTTTCTACGTTATACCCTTCTGCAGTAATTTTCATCTCAGCCCGTGCTTTTTTATCGGAGTGATCAATTACTACTTCATGAGATTCACCGGGTAACAGTGTAAAATATCCATCGCTAAAATATGCAGGCAATATCCGTTCATTCGTTGCCACATCACGCAGGTTTAATTTAACAGACAAGGCCACTGTTTTTGTAGAATTTATTACTTCAACCACCCTCTTCAATTTGCCATTCACATCTTTTGTGTAGGTTTTCCCTTTAAGAACAACATTTTGAATCGTATTAAAATGCAGAAAATTCCTTTCATTTTTTGGATTAGCAAGCCAATATCTGTTTTCAGAAACGAGTACCCCATCTTTGTCCCTTAATTCAAGCGCGACCATATAATGATCAGGTAAATCTTCCGGCCATTCTACTTTATAACAGTCAGTAAGTTGATTTTCTTTTACATTAAGGGTTAATTTTTTTTCAAATAACAATTTTGCTTTCAGATCAAAGATCCGAATTGAAATTCGTGCTTTTGGAAGAGATTTCAGGCATGTATTAATAGCGACTACTTTGTGATCATGCAAATTCATCTGAATATGAATGGGCTCTAATGCTTTCTTCGTCCCGAAATAAGATCCAAGGGTCTCATAATCCCACGAATAGATTTGCCATTTGATACTCGGCCAGGCAGGATGTGTCATCCATAGCATCACACCACTGACATTGTTCCATAATTTACTGTTCCATGCTTCAAACATGGCCCGATGGCTTTCGTAATTTACCATTTGTGCCTTTTTACAGAAATCTTCCAGAGTTTCAGATTTTCCATAAAGGGTATCGAGAGATGACGTAATTTGTTCTGAACCATATTGATCGTGGTAAAACCAAACATCGCTGATGGGCCAAACATCTTCTTTTGCCATCATTTGACGCATCGATTCAGCCCTTGGCACAGAAGGTATGCCGACTTCTGTATTAAATCCATCTACATCATTAATGTAATTGGCGGGATTGTGATAATATCTCCATGGTCCACTTGGACTAAGGTTCAGGTAGCTTGAGCTTGGAATATAATGTCTTGTTTCGTCCTCATCATGAACTATTTGTGCAATACCATCACTAACTAAAGGCAGAGGAAATCCTTCGTTATGTGCACACCAAATTGCAATAGAAGGATGGTTCCTATAGTGTCGCACTACATCCCGAACATTAGCCAATAACAATCGGCTATCAAATACATCTGTAGCCCGAAAATCTTTGGTCAACCAGAAATCGTTAAAGACCAATATACCATACTCATCGGCAAGCTCATAGAAAACTTCTTCAGTACTCTCACCGGTCCAGTTACGGATCATCGTAATGTTTGCATCTTTGGTCAGTCGGAAATAAGGTTCTAAACGCTCACGCGAGACACGTTTCATGGCATCGTCCATGCCCCAGTTTCCGCCTTTGCAATAAATACGTTTACCATTTACCTTAAACACCATAAACGGTGACATAATAGTATCGGTTAATTCGTCAAAAATATTTGGGTTAATGCCATCCTGAAGTTTTGGTACCCACACCCTGTCATATAATTCAACTTTTGAAGGTGGATCTGGATAAGCCTCCCTACGGTTTAGATTATCAAATATAGGCTTACCTTCTTTATGTGCCTTTATTGGGTTGTACTCCACTCTCCATCCTTGTTTGGATGGAGCATCTACGGTAAGTTCATACGATAATTCACGAATCCCAAACCGAACAGACTTATGATCAAATTCCTCTGCATTAGATAAAACAGATAGTTCAAGGGTATATAAATTCTGCCCGCCATATCCGTTTGGCCACCATAATCTGGGATTTTTCAGAGAAAGTTGTGAAAATTGACGGGGAGAGAATGTAACAAGTTTGCTTTCTCCGGGACTCAATTCTACTGGTTGTTCAAAGTGGATATCTTCGATTTTCCCTGTTAAGGAAATTTTTTGTTTGGCATGCGAATGGTTAATAACCTGAGCCCGAACAATTACATTAACTTGAGTTGTATCCGGTAAAGGCAGATCTGTAATCACCTGCGGATCAATAATGGTAACCGGACCAGTGTAACGAAGAAAAACATCTTGCCATATACCAATATTCCTGTCACGAATACCAGGCATCCAGTCCCATCCTATAGTGGATAGAAAGGTAGGGCCGTCTAAACATATTTCACCACCATTATAACCACCTCCGGCAGATGGAGAAGCTTCATGAGGAAAACCCGGGTTTGGAGGAGGAATAATGCGAACAGCCAGAATATTCTCTCCTTCCGGTTTCAAAACTTCAGAAACATCAAATTTTCCCCGTTGAAAAGCTCCATTTATAGTACCCAATAATTTGCGATTCAACCAAACTTCGGCCCTGTAGTTAATACCTTCAAACAGCAACCAGGCCTTCTCTTTTCCATGTCGTTCAGGCTGACGAAAAGTGATGCGGTACCACCAGTCCATCCGACAAAGCGTGTCGGGTATTGCCAGATTGTTAATGCCAAAATAGGGATCGGGATATACTCCCTGATCAACCAATGAAGTCAAAACAGTGCCGGGTACAGTGGCATTGTACCACTTGCTTCTATCCAGATCAGGATTAAAAACAGATTCTCCGGAGGCAATTACTTTAAATACTTCGCTCAACTCCCATCCGGATGTAAGCCTATAGGTATCGTGAGAAGATTGCTCCAATACAGTAGGGATTATCTTTTTTTCTTTACGAATAGCAGACTTAATCGGGACTCTCGATTTTGGAAGCGTTTCCTCAAGTTGAGGTTGTGACATTCCCAAATTAAGACGTTTGAGACGCTGACCTTTTGATTGGATATTAAAAGTTAGAAATAAAAGTAAACACACACTTTTCAATATCACATTAAAGTTTTTTTTGTTCAAACACATTGTACACCGATATATTTAATGACCTATAAATACCATGTTAATGATCACTGATTTACTTTAACCAAAGTATCAGAGAATAGGATACATTCTGAAATTGGCATATCTAAATTATCAACTGGGTTTAGCCATTCTAATTCAAGAATATGCTTGCCTTTGGATAGTTCCAAATTAAAGTAAACCTCTAATGCTCTTGAATGAAAATTGAAAGGTAATTTCCTGACCACGGTATTTTTACCATCAATGCTTACTGCTATCTCTGCAACATAGTTGTTATCTTTCTTTATTTTTTTAAACTCTTCCCTTGAGGGGCCTCCAAGAACAGCTATTCCTGTGCCGGAAAATTCAATTCTACCTGCCTCAGTTATTGATTTATTGATAATCATTTTGCCTGTTGGGTAGATGTTTGGATATGCAACTTCTAAAGGGAGTGTTTTAGGCTCATGGTATTTTATTGTTATGTCGTCTCCATCAACTTTTCCGCCATATTTAACTATGTTGTCAACAGAAGATTTATAACAAATATCATAACAATCGTTAAGAGATACACTTGTGTAGTTAAGGGTAATATCTTCAATTTCTTTATATGTCTTTAGCCATTTTTTAGGAATCTTATCATATCCCATCATGGCGCCCAAAATTCCTCCTACAGAAGAAGGGTTACAATCGGAATCCTGACCACAACGCATTGATATATCCATAGATTTAGTAAAGTCCCCTTCGCCATACAACAAGCCAATTAAGACATAAGCCATGTTTACAGTGGCGTCAATATTAAATGGCTGGTACACACCAGCTGTGCAGTGTAAATCATAACCCCAATCACTTTTTTCAATTTCGTGCCAGGTTTTTGTCCAATCGTTTGGATATTTTTTATGCCATTTTATCACGTCTGACATGGCTTGATAATATTTGCTTTCCTCAGGAATTAACTTCAGTGCTTCATTTACAACGAAATTAATATCATCAGAGATAAATGCCAGCGAGTACATACCTGCCACATAAACACCGGAGTACCAACCATCTCCATAATTCATAATGTGTCCTACTTTATCAGAGATATTTACTGCAGCATCTAACACTCCCGCTGATGTTAGCCCGGCAAAATCAGCCTCTATCTGAAAGTCGATATCATCAGAATGCATACTATACTTCCAATAACCTGAAGCTGGTGGCATTATTCCATTATTAATATTGTGACGTGCAGCCTGATTGGCATGCCAAAGCCTGAATCCAGCATTTGCGAATGCTATGGCAAAGGAGTCGGCAGGTGCATCAAAACCCAAGCGCCCAATCACTTCTATAAATTTGGCATCCATATAAATATCATCGTTGTTAAAGCGTTTTTTTAATTGCTCTCCTGTCAAATCCATTTGAACAGAATTTGGTATCATTTCCTGTTTAAATTTAAACTCGGTTGGTAAGCCATAACAAACTCCTATTACTTGTCCTGCCCAGCCACCTCTAATCTTGTTTAATAATTCTGTTTTCGAAATTTTTACCTCTTTTAGAACTGTAGTTTTATTATTTGCACATTGTGTAAAAACAAATAATATAATTGCCGAAAATAAACGTAATATCATTGTATTCATTTGATTTAAGTTTTATTGATTAATACTATTATTAAATATCTAAGGTATAACAGTGACTATCACACGTTGGTATGAACAAAGAACCGGACTACCATTATCCTTTATATTAAGAATTATATGTATTGTCTCAGGGCTACTAACTTTTGGTGCAATAAAATCTGCTTTCGAAGTTTCATTACCGTTTATTTTCACCAACCCGTCGAAACTTCCGGCATCTGTATATTGCCACCACGAAAAATTCATTTCATTACCATCAGGGTCGCTCGATTTAATGGCATCTAATTTCACTTTCTTACCACTTTTAACGGTTATCTCATTTTTCCCTTTCAGCACTACTACCGGAGAGTGATTTGCATCTTCATATTTTGAGCTGACACAGTAATCCATTCGTGCCTGAAAGTCTCGGTTTGCATCTTTAATCCATCTTCTCAACGATTTACGGTCGTCGCCATTATCTAAAGCATCTTTATAAACATTGGCAAATCCTTCCAATTTCGTAAATCTACCGCCCCAACCTCCATAAGCAGGGTTTTCATAGTTTCTTAGCCCAATTGCTATTGAGTATAAAAACGCAGGAGAGTCGCCCTCACTTACATATTTTTGAGGATAAAGAGCACCAAGTGGACCGTGGTTGTTTTTCACCTCATTATTAATGAAATCATATGTATTTTTTTGACTATTGTAATTCCATGTACCGGAAAAAGATCCGCAGAACAACATTTTTACTTTTGGATGATATAGTTCAATATAATTCCCTGCTCCGTCCTGATACCAGATATTATACATAACAACTTTCGAAACCGCTCTTTCATACTCAGCCGGGTATTCCGACTTTAATTTATAAAACGCACGTGCCGCAGTATTTCCACCGCCCCATGCCTGAATATGCACGGGTCTATTATCTTCTTGTAACAGTATTTCAACAATCCTGTCAGAACCCGGAGTATCTGGCCAATTATCAGGCTTATGCAATACCTCTTTTCCTGTCCACACAGGTTTTCTAGGATATCCTTTTAAATGAGCTTCATCTTCATCACCAATAAAACATACACTCCTTATTTTATCTACTGAAGGGTATTCAGGATTATGAACGATTAAATTAGGGTATATCTGTTCGTATGCATCAAGCTGATTTTCCAACCACGGCTCCTCACTATGACCACTTCGTTGAAATACTGAATTAGTTTCGATAATTGCCAATAGTTCTATATCGCATGTGTAAAGAAGAAACCGAACCATGGAACTATGGTCATCAATCTCTCCATCGGTCATAGCTATTACCCTGGGTTTCTCTTTTTTTTGTTTTGCTTCACTAATGTTTAATGCTCCAATTATCAGGATTAATGTTAAAATTACTTTTGTCATATCTATTATTTTTTATCTATTTGAATATGGCGCGTTTTAATGCGCTACATTTAATGTCACCAAACGGTTTATATTTCTATCTTTTATTTAATCTCAGCATTATATATCCTTACAGCAACATAATTACTCGAAGGCCAATTGATTGTGAAAGTACCTGAATAGGTGCCATCCATTTCATTAACGGTCATATTCCAGGTGTCAAGCACATCAACTCGGTATTCAATCCCTTCAGACATGTTGTATGTCTTCTCTCTTGTTATAGTGTTGCCGTAATAATAGAGGTAATAATCCTCACCCACATGCGCAAAAGTACTGTCTTCAGGTTCAAGCCCTCCTGGCAATGGCTTGTCCTCATTATTTAAAAGCTCTTCACTGAGCCAGGAAACTCGTGCAAAACTATGTCTTTGCGGCGTTCCACCTTTCCAGAAAAAACCATATGGCTTGTACGATTCACCATGCGTAGCATATCCGCCTTCAATAATCGCGATCCAAATACGATGGGTTGCTTCCTCAGGGGTAAGGCTACCCCAAGAACCCCAATTACCCTCATATTGATATTCATCATCAATAACCGGTTTCTGATACTGTTCTCGCCATGAAGATATGTCAGTAACATCTGGGCTCTGAATGCTGACGTGAGTAACCCATGAGTTGCCCCAGCCCGAATAGTGGTCGTCAGGCAAGTTGTGGATAGAATGCATATGGCCATAGGGATCGTTGTCCGCAACCACAGCGGCAAGGTGTTCCCAGTATGATGTATCTTTACTGATAAGACCATATTCGTTTGCCATTGACCACCACACATTACTGTAAGCCGAAAGTCTCGAAACTGCATATTTGAGGTAGTTCTCACGTTGGGTTGAAGTCATTAGTTCCGGACCCAAACCCCAGGTTTGACGGTCACCACTCTCATAGGGATGGAAAAAGATAAAATCAGCCTGGACACCTCTGTCTCTCAAATCTCTTACCGCATTTTCCATAAACCGCCAGAACTTTGGATTTGGCCTGTCAAAGTCCCATTTATTCACACTACCTTCCCATGGATTATATGACGGAAATTTGTTGCCGCTGTGCGGAAATGGCATAAAACGTACTTTATTTATGTTTGCGTTTTCAAGCGTTTCCAGGGTTTCATTATACCGTTCCAATTGCCAACAGTACAATGTTGTACCGACAGGGAAAAACCTCTTTCCATCAGCATATGCGAAATGGTATTGATCAACTACACGAACCGGTCCATGATTACCAGCAGATGATGCTTCAACCGTAAATCTTCCACTTACCCCATCCAAAACAGCACTATTACTGGAAGTTACATAAGACCATAAACCCTCGACATGTGGCATAAATCTAATTCGATAGGTGCCGTCACCATCATAAAAGCCGTTTGCCGTAATCAAGGAATCTCCATGCGTGAACGACGCAGATAATGATACATCCAAAAATGGATTTCCATTTTGCGGTCCCTTTAATTCTAGCTCGAAGATATTCCACAGTCCTACCTGATTATTTTGCAACGTTATTGCTGGATATTGTTGAGCAATAACGTTGGTGCTTAATAAACAAGGCATACAGTAAACCAAGATTGCTAAAACTACTTTTAATGAACTTTTCATATTCCTACTGTTTGGCAACTATTTAATTGGAATTAAATAAGCCGCAAAGCCACCCCCGGCAGCCATTTTTATTTTTAGGGACTCACCTTTTTCCACTATTGTTGCCAATTTTACAAGTTTTGTGGCATCAACCCCGGAATCAGGGGCATCGGCAAACGAAACCATTTTATATTTCCCGGTTTTAAGAAAATCCAAAGAGATTTCCAGTTCACGTGCATAACTGTTTGTCATTGATCCGATAAACCATTCATCGGCCGATTTTCTTGCCATGGTAATGTATTCGCCAATCTGACCATTGAGCACTTTGGTATCGTCCCATACGGTCTGTACTTTTTTCAGAAATTCAATGCCATTTTGTCCTTTGTATTGATCTGGGTGATCGCAAGCCACTTGATAAGGACTATCGTAAATAACAAACTGTGCCAATTGAAAACATCGAGTTCCCTGCACATTGCTGGGCAATTCATTTGCAAATGCCTCACCACTACGATTTCTAAAACCTCCCGGAGTAAAGTCCATTGGCCCAGCCAGCATTCGGGTGAAAGGCAGAGTTACACAATGCTCTGGTGTTACTCTCATGGACCATTTGTTGTACTCATTCCCAAGAACTCCTTCCCTGGTCATCAGGTTGGGATAGGTACGCCGAAAACCTGTAGGCTTATAGGCACCATGAAAATCAACCATCAAATGATGCTGTGCTGCAATTTTCACGATTTTATGATACCAGTTAACCATCTTCTGATCATCACGTGCCATAAAGTCAATTTTAATTCCAGCAATTCCCCAGTCTTCATACAAAGCACAGGCTTTCTCAAAATCCGAACGGTCAACATCAGTCCAATACAACCACAACCAACATCTGACATTTTTCTTTTTTGCATACGCCAGCACTTCAGGCATATTAACTGCATCGGTAACCGTTGTAATATCTGCATCCGGCAAATCATATTGCCCATACCATTGCCAGTCAACCAATTGGTAAGGCCAACCCATTTCTGAAGCCAGATCAATATATTTTTTAATGGTTTTTGTATCCATTTTAACCCGACCGCTCCACCAATGATCCCATGCCGAAATTCCGGGTTTTATCCACGAAGGATCTTTAATGGCACATGGTTCATTCAGGTTCGTAATAATTTCAGATTCAACAAGCCGGCCGGGAGTTTCTCCAATCATAACCACTCTCCAAGGTGTTTTATGGGGTAATTCCAGGATTACTTTATCACCATCTTCCTTTTCCCCAGGTAGTGGTGCCAGTTGAGTTTCTACACCAATTTTGTTTTTCTCAACAACAGGCTTTAAATACATTCCTGCAAAATTGGTCAGATTTGCTTCCGTAATGGCAATATAACATTCATCATCAACCTTTATAGTCATAGGTAGGCCAATCACCCATTTCTTTTCAAGTTCGGAAAGTTTACGCTCAAAATATTCGTTTTCCTGATGGCTTCCATAGCCCTTGTGATTGGCAGCCCAACAAGTGAGATCGTCCGGGAAATAAAAACTGGTTCTTTCATCTGTGATTATAAATTGATGTGCCTTTTGTTTGCCCAGAAATTCAGTCCTGAATGCGATACCGTCATTGTACGCCCTGAAAGTTAAGTTTATCTTTCGGTTTGGGAAACGGAATTCTACCAGTTGCAACTGCAATTGGTTGCAATGATTCAAAACTTCACTTTTTCGTTTTAATACCGGTTTCCACGTATCCTTAATCTCAGAACGGAAAGATTCAATAAGTTTCATATCTGTCCCAAGAGGAGGGGATTTTTTGAACGTAAAATCAATAGGGGAGTCCAATAAAACGGTTTTCCCATTGAAAAAAACGGAATAAAATATTGATTTACCAATATTCACTTTAACTTCAACCTTCCTGTCGGGTGAAGTAACGGTGAATTGTGCGGTTGCCTGATAAGTAAGCAGGCTTATTAGTAGAAGTAAAGAACTGATTGATTTCATAATTGATTTTTTTCATACTTAAACCAGGTTTTCAAAACCTATACCTATTTTTTTAAGTGCATAACCACACTCCTTCATATAATCACCGTAAACTGTTATCCAGTGGAAACCAGGCATTTGTTCAGCCACCAACTTACTGTCGCATTCAAAGCTGATATCAATCTGGGAACGGCATATATCCATGAAAGGATTATCAACTATTTCTCCTAATAACCCGACATACCTGGTAACAGCAAAATCAGGCATGACATTAGTAACGGTTTGTCCTATAAGCATTTCTACTTTAGGGGCAGCTCCATAATCAGATTCAAAATGAGTAAGGAGCCTTGCCGGTTCAAGTTTCCTGCCATCCATTCGGCGGGGAGCAGTGCAATGGGCCAAGGTTATTAATCCATCGTGAGGATAGGTAGGATCGTTAAGGAACACAGGTTTGCCGGAAATATGAGCCAATAAAATGCCAGAGGGAATCGCGACAAAATCTGATTCACAAAATGCAAGGTAGCCTGCATCATTGAGCAGGCTAAGGGTGAGGCATGCCGAAGTTTCGCACAATGGCATAATTGTCCCCATACAACTATTGATTGTAATCGCCCTGCAATCAAATTTCTCCATGATTCGTACCAGGACATCTTCGAGGACAAAGCAGTTTACAACAAATTGACGTTTTGTTTCCAGTTTAATTTTGGTATCATCGAGATATTCATCAGCACGTTTTTTTGCGCGTGAAACAACCGATTTGTCAGCCCTTGCCGCAGTGATTAATTTGCCCAATTCTTCATAAGAGACAATCCTAATATCGAATTTAAACTTATCTTTTACCAAATTTGGGACGACATCTTTTGGCTGAGCCCATGCCCCCGGTCCTCCAATAGCGATTATTTTTGTATTAAGTGTATTTTTTAAACCACAAAGTGCCCTTAACCTCCACAGGATTTCATCCTGATTGTCAATTACCACATCATTCTCATTGATTCCTGACACAGCTAGTTTGTCAGTACGTTTTCTCAAAAATTTCGGACTTATTATCTCGTACCATAAATATACCGGGCCTGATTTATGGCGACAGAAGAATATCATATTTTTCCCCGTTTTATTTAATGAGTCAAAAATATCCATTTTGCCACCTGCCGCGTAAACCAAGTAGAGATCTGCAGATTGGATATCCGTGATGCTGCTCAAATCGGATGTTTCGCGGACACGGGATACCGGCAGAAAATCAACAGGGAAATTTGCTTTAGATTGCAAGCTCTTTAGCTCACGCTGTATGCGCATGGTTTCCTGATGTGCATCTTTTTCGGTCTGTATCCCTCCCCATGCCCTCCAGCTTGTCTGGTCGCGCCGGATTGGTATTTCATAGGTAAAAATTGGTTTTACAATTAGTACACTGCGCCCGATATTATTCTTTTTATCTGTTTGGATGGAAGCAAGTGCAGACCAGGATAAACCTGAAAGAGCTACTGTCCCCAAGGCTGAGGCACCTGTGACCTGCATAAACTTCCTCCTTGAAATTTCATTTGACACATGAGCATTATGCCCATTGCAACATGCACAACCCGTTTCGTGGCTAATGCCTGAAAATTCGTTTACCGGATTAATCACCTTAAACCTCTTTAAAATTATTTATCTATTCTTGAGAAATTTATCGTCAATAACTGGAAATCAGCTTGTGCCCCTTGTTTTATCAGCACTTTATTAAGTTCAACCTTCAATTCATTAATATCCTTATCAAGCTGAATGATGCCAATTTTTACATTTCCAATTGCATTCATATCACCATAAGCGCTTTCCTGTTCAAACAGGGTATCGAACCAGGCATCTTTTTCAATTCTTTTTATTGATTTCGATATTCTTTCCGAACCGGCTGATATGGAGAATTTATATTCATTAAGAGGCTTTATCCGATACACAAGGTTAATTTGATATTTCCCGGGAGTAATTACATTAATCTTATATTTTGCATAATCGCCCTCTTCTTTCCAATTAGCCAGATAATGAGCCTGATTATCAAGCCTATAAGATATTTCACTAGGAGCACAAGCATAAATTTTGGCTTGTTTCAGGCCATCATAACCAATCTGATGAACCGGTGTCCCAAAGGAATGAGGCTCATTTTTCACCTCATCGAACCAATTGTATAACTTATTGCTTAGCTTTTCGACAATGTTTTTGTTTTCATTTACCTGGGTAGTTTCTCTCGGATCTAAAAACATATCAAACAGCGAGATATAGGAGATAGAATTTTGTTGCACCAGTTTATACCTGTTGTTTCTTATGCCAATTGTCTGATCCTCAGCTGCCAGCTTTTCTTTAATATTCCTGTTAACAGGGTAATGAGGCAGGATTCTTTTTCCGTTTTGAGCAAACTCTTCCGAGAACTTTGGTGTGTGCTTACTCAAAAAGATATTTCGTTCTTTATTATGAAAAGCAACAGGCTCCAATGGCTTTAAGTTTTCCCCATCCAGAGGCATATTTACTTTCTGAATATCTGCACCGGCCAGTTCAACAATTGTTGGAAAAATGTCATGTATGGAACAAACGCCATATTGAATAGCAGGAGTTGTTTTTCCTTCCCATTTTATAAAGAGCGGAGATTTAATCCCGTTCTCCCAAATTTCTCCTTTAGCACCTCTCAATTCCTGAGGGTTGCGTAGCCCCCAATCTTCATTACTCAATTTGCCAAACCGTGAACAATATTGTGTTGGACCGTTATCACTCAAAAAGATTACTACTGTGGATTTATCTATTCCCGTCTCTTTTAATGTTTTTAAAAGCCTACCCACATTTGAATCAACTTGTTCTATCATTCCATAAAGGGTCGACAATGGTTTTGACAGACCTATGCTGGTATATTTTTCAGTATATTCTTCAGGCGCATACCATGGTTCATGGGGAGCCATATAAGAAACATAAGCAAAGAATTTTTTTTCTGAATTACGATTGATAAAATCAATAGCAAAATCCGTAATCCTATCTGTAGCCCATCCTTTAGTTTCAACTCGTTCCCCATTTAAAACTCCTACATTGTTGTGATGATTATATAAAGTGGCGTAATACGCCTCGTCAAAACCTCTGTCCCATGGGAAATAACCATCCGTTTTCCCGGAATGCCATTTACCCCACATACCCGTTACGTATCCTGCCTGCTTTAACAGTTCAGGAAACATTACTTCGTCCAGATTTACATAGTCTCGTCCGCCATGCACTCCTGACACCCCGGTTTTCCAGAAATGGCGACCGGTTAGCAAGGAAGCCCGGGTAGGAGCACAAAGAGCATGCACATAGAAATCTTTATATACTACTGCTTCGCCCGCAAATTTGTCAATAATAGGAGTTTTAATGAATCGGTTTCCATTAATAGCCAAATCACCTACTCCCAGATCATCAACCTGGATAAGTAAAATATTTGGAACTTCCTGAGCATAGCTTAGCCCGGAATACATAGCTAATAGCAATGATAAAAATATTATTCCTGAATATTGGAAAAACAGGCTTCCGAAATTCCTGGTCATATAATACCTAATTGAATTTCTCATTAGAATAAAAATGCTGTCAATAATTAATAAATAGATTATCCGAAACCGTCTCATGAAAAACACCTGCGGATAGAGTAATATTTTTATTTTTCTGTATCGAACGTTTTGATTTTAGGATTCTTATATAAGTTAATAATATCCTCTCTTTCATTTCTGAATATCATCCCACCCCAGGCCAGAAACCATGTCCAAAGGGGTTGTTGCTCCAGGATTTCAGGAGATGGCAAAATACTGCACTCACCTATTCCAACAGGCTTTTTACCGGCAATCTCAACTATCTGGTTATAAATGTGCTGAGTGTAAACAACACTGGTGTCTTTTTTTGGGTAAATATCACAGCCTATCATATCTACGAATTCATCGCCGGGATAAAATTCTTTAAGTCCGTGTTTTGGATTATCGGGCGACCAGACCCAAATAAGGTTATTTAGTTTATGTTCGTTAGTGTAATAATTATATAGTTGTTTCCACAGTTTAATAAATCCATTTTCACCTGATCTTCCTCCCCACCAAAACCAATTGCCGTTCATTTCGTGATAAGGTCTGAACAATATAGGAATATTCATCTGCTCCAATTTCTTCAGGTAAAAAGCAAATTTATCCATCTGCTTTCTCCACTCTTCATACAAAGGAGTACCAATAGTAGTAAGTTCTTTCCACTGATTGTCTGTCAGCTTGCTAATAACACCTCCTTTAAACTGGCAAGGTTCTCCAATTACAGGATTTGCCTGATGGTAGGTCATGGTGATAATGGCTCCTATTTCATATTGCTTTATTATTTCAGGAACCAGGTATTCACGGTATGCTATATTGTCTATATCGTGAGTTGAATCGGCAAATCCAAAATCACTCCCCCACATAGCCGGATATAAACCTGTTAATTCTTTTACCATGTCGCTAACCTCCGACATCTTTCCTAATACATTGTGCTGGCCTGCAACTATTACTTTGCCTTTAATATCATAAAAATAATTTAATAGTTCAACGGCTTCTTTTGAGGCATTTGGGTTTACAGGTTGAATATAATTTTCACAGCTTGTTAGAAGAAAAAATAGTAACAATGCATAAAACAATGGAGATGTGCCTTGATTTCTTTTCATTCAAGTTATTATTACAAATTTTCAACCATTCATCGAAATAGGATTATGCCATGTATAATATAATTCTCAGAAATATTTAAGGGAATATGAAATCCGATCCACATGCCTCTACCATTTTGGTAGAGGATGTGAATCAAATCACTAACTAAACTAAATCTATGAAATAACTATTATGGTTGTATAGGTGTAAAAAAACCATCTTCGTAAATAAATTTTCTATCATATTTATTTGTAACAGAGACTCTGTCTTTATCAGCTGTTCCGGGAACCGTAAATACGATACTGGTACTACTCTGACTTACAATTTCACAATTGGAAGCACCTATATTTACTGTTAGTACCATATCGAGGTTAGTCCCGCTAATTGTTACCGAACCTCCTATAGTTTGTTCCAGAGGTGAAACTGAAGTTATTGTTGATATGGGATAGTCAATATCATAATCTTCCGACCACTCTTTCTCTTTATAGCAGCCTGTTAGTGCTGTTAAAAGAACCGTAACAAATACTATTAAGCTTAAATATTTTTTAATCATCGCTTTTGTTTTTTAATATTATACAAACTACTATTCAATTAATACCCAGGATTTTGTTCCAAATTCCAATCATCTACTTCAGCCTGTGGTATTGGATAAAGGGGAACTTTGATTCCGCTGGCTCCATTGATCGTATATTTCTCGATGTTTGTTTTTACAAAGTCGAAACGCTCCTCTTCAAGGTCCGCGCCAGGCCCAGGATTGTTAGGATCGAGATATATATTTTTAGCATAGTTGACCCTGTCGATATACCTTCCGGTCCGAATCAAATCCCATGAACGGTAACCTTCGCATGCCAACTCAAGTCTTCTTTCTTTCCATATATCGTTAAGGAGCGCTGTTCCGGTTGAAGAAATTGGAGGTACATCTGCACCAACAAAAGGTTCGAAACCTGTTGGATCATTTAAAACCCATCCCATACAATTGGTACTATTTTGGGCTCTTTCTCTTACCATATTTACATAACTATGTGCTGTGGATTCGTCCCCTTTATGGTATGCTGCTTCTGCATGCATCAACAATACATCGGAGTACCGGATATAACGCATATTGTAATTTGATGATTTTGGTGCTGTTGTAGGCATATCGTAATTTGCAAACTTTCGATGAGCATATTTTGTACTCATCTCCCAACGCTTAAATATTTGCACCTCACCAAATAAAATCACATTGTTATACTCTTGTCCATAAAATGTACTTGTTTTCCTAGGATCAGTATCCGGAAAGAAATTGAATAGTTCTGAACTCGGATTACAGAATCCCCATCCCTGGTATTGTGATCCGGATTTTCTTATCCCTGTTATCAATGTCAATGTAGTACCTGTCTGTCCAGGTTGGTTTTGATCTACACCCTCAGTACATTGAAATTCCCAAACACCCTCAGGAGAATTTTCATATTGATAGTTAAAAACTTTTGCATAATTGTCAAGAAGTGCATATTCCCCTGAATTTATTATTGCTTCTGTTTGAGTATAAACATCGTCCCAGTCAGTATCCGTATTCTCCGCGTCTGTTCCAATCTGGTACATATAAAACCTTGCAAGTAATCCACGAGCAGTACCGCTAGTCACCCTTCCCATATCTTCACTAGAATATTCACTTCTTTTAGGCAATACTTGAATTGCAGCAAGAAGGTCTTCTTCTATCATCAGACAAACTTCATGGAAACTGTTACGTTCTGCATCACCATAATCCTTTGGAGGTATCTGTTCTTTAAAAATTGGTACTCCGCCAAAGTGGCGCAACAGTTTAAAGTAAAAGTGAGCGCGCAGGCATTTTGCTTCTGCTAAAATTCTTTCTTTCAGCTCCTCAGTCACATCTTCCGACTCGGCCAGATTGTTCAATACAAAATTACAACGTGCAATACCAGCATATGCGAGTATCCAAATCCCTCTGACAGATGAATTGTTATTGGCATCTACATTCCATTCTATCATCTCTCTTAACTGCCACAAATCGGAAGGTTTACTCCCTTTTCGGGCGTTATCTGATGCAGTTTCACCCAGCATCCATTCATAATTGTGTTTTAGGTGTACACCGTCCGGCGATGCTCCTTTGGTTTGTGTGATAATATCGTAGCACCCGTTAATTGCCAGTACGGCATTATCGTCTGAGTAGAAATAGCCTGCTGCATATTCCTTGGCCAGTGGTACCAAATCCAGAAAGTCCTTTCTACATGAAAAATTCAGTAGCAGAATAATTATAAGTGTAATGTATTTTATATTTTTCATTGTTATAAATTTTTACAGTTTCGTATTAAAATTTAATATTGGCACCTACCGTAAAAGTACGCAGTAGTGGGTATGTTCCCCAATCAATACCTGATGTTAGAGCGTCCCCACCTCCTTCAGGATTGAGTCCGGAGTCACCTACTTCAGGATTGAGTCCGGAGTAGCTTGTAAAGGTGTAGATATTACCACATGTAAGGTATAACCTTATATAACTTAACCCGATTTTTTGCACTGTGTTTTTTGGCAATGTATAACCCAGCTGAGCATTGGTTAGCCTGAAGTAAGATCCATTCTCTATATATCTGTCATCGGCCTCCCGATTTTTATTCGGGTCACTGTTATGTATCCTTGGTTGATCAGAATTTGAATTTTGGGGTGTCCATCTGTCCATGCGTGCAGCTAGAAGGTTCCCTCCGCTCATTCTTGTTTTCATTGCATTTTGGGCTCTTCCATTCCAAATTTCTTTATCAAATTCACCGTTACCAAAGAGACTGAAATCGAAACCTTTATATGCAAGATCAATGTTTATTCCACCTACCACAGCCGGCCATGGATTACCCAGCATTACACGGTCATCCCCGTTAATCTCACCATCCTTCGCATCAGGTATCCCATCATCATCGGTATCCACAGTCATCTGATCGACAAACCGAACATCACCAAGTTCGGTGGTTCTATTTGTTATTTCAACAAGATAATCATCCAATTCTTGTTGTGTTTTTATTATACCATTGGTCTGGTAACCATAAAAATAGGCCATTGGAGAATCATTCTCGGTACGTGTACGATCGGTGAGTATGGGTTCAGGCACGTCAAATACTGTATTTTTAATGTAGGTGGCATTTAGCGAAATGCCATATTTTAAACCTGAAGCAGTCTCATTATTATAGCCGAGCTCCAGTTCTATACCCTTGTTGTTCATGCTTGCAGCATTAATCACAGGTCTTTGCTGACCTACATACATTGGTATAGGTTTGCTGATTAGCATATCTTCTGTGTCACGATTAAAAACGTCGATGGATCCATTTAACTTATTGTTGGCCGTAACAAAATTAAGTCCGATATTGGCCTGTTCCGAACGCTCCCAGTGAATATCGGAGTTAGCCACATTAAGCTGAACCGCACCATTCTGGATATTTTGATCTACACCCATGGTCATCAGGTAACCCGGATAAACCAAACCGGCATAATCGTGATTTCCGGCACTGCTTTGGTTACCTACCTGTCCCCAGCCACCTCTTATTTTGAGTCCGCTTAAGGTTCCACCCAACCAATCCATAAATGATTCTTCCATAAGATTGTACCCAACAGAGAAAGACGGGAAGTACCCCCATCGGTAATCTTCAATAAATTTTGAAGAGCCATCGGCACGCATGGTTGCAGTTACTAATAACCGGTTGTCAAAATTGTAATTTGCGCGTGCAAAATAGGACTGTAGTGCATTGTGCCCTGCTCCACCTGAAACATCTCTGCGTTCTTTTTCTGTTGCTGAATTGATATAAAAGAGGTTTTCGTTATCAGGAACATTAAAAACAGTGACTCCCATATTGGCTGATTGCCATTTCTGTGCTTCAGTTCCAAGTGTTACATTAATATTATGTTTGTTAATCTCCTTTTTATAAGATACATAGTTGGTCCAAACCCAGGATTGAGATTCATTTCGAGACTCCGATAAAGAAGATTCTGCATTGTAATATCCACCAACCCGATAAACCGGAGAATAACCCTTCGTGTGATTAAACTGATTTTTTGCCCCAAGTTGTGAACGAAATATCAGACCCTTAATGAGCAGATCGCTGATTTGCAAATATGCTTTTCCACTAAATTCGCGATAGGGGGAATTTTTATTATACTTAACCCGATGATCAAGTCCTGTTGCCGGGTTTGGGTTATCCCAAACTGCCTCAATTCCGTAATTTCCAGTAAAATCGTTCCATGCAGGAACCATTGGTTCTTTTGAGAGGCCATCAAAAGGACCACTGTAACTGGCCAAACTAGTATGGTAATTTATTTTTGCACCTACTTGAATCTTATCACTGATTTTATAGTCGTTATTGGCGTGTATAAATAGCTTTTCTGAATAACCTTTTTTTACAATACCTGTTTCATGTGCATAAGTAATACCCACATCGTAAGCACTACTTTTAGAGCCACCGGAGAGCGAGATATTGTAGTTTTGATTAAAACCGGGCCTCATAAATTCATCCTGCCAGTCTGTACCTTTGTAATTATTGGCTATTATATAATCCATTTGATTGGCCAGAGGACCCGAAAGTGACTGTCCGCTATTGGCCAGTGCCTCTTTAAAAAGAGTGGCATATTCAGTTGCATCCAGCATATCATATCTGCCAACTTCTTTTTCACGCCCCACAAAAACATTGGCACTAACAGTTGCTTTCTTTCCAAATTTCCCGGTTTTGGTGGTAATAAGTACAACACCATTGGCACCCCTTGACCCATAAATAGCCGTAGCCGAAGCATCTTTTAATATTTCAATGCTTTCTATGTCATTTGGCGAGAGTTGGTTCATGCCCCCTGTTGGAAAACCATCGATTACATACAACGGATTTGAATTGTTAATGGTGCCAATACCCCTGATCCGAATAGTAGAACCGCCACCCGGTTCTTGACTGTTTACAACACGAACTCCGGATACTCTTCCTTGTAAAGCCTGCGATACACTGGATACCGGAAGTTTCACCAGTACATCGGATGATACTTTTGAAACAGCTCCGGTAAGGTCGCTCTTTTTCATGGTTCCATAACCAATTGCCACAACCTCTTCCAAACCAATAGTTTCTATAGCCAAAGTAATATTAATCACTGCACGTCCTGATATCTCAACCTCTTGTGCTCTATATCCAATAAAAGAAAACACAAGTGTTGCATCGGGATCATCAACCTGAATGCTATAATTACCATCCACATTTGTAATGGTTCCTGTTAAGGTTCCTTTAATTATTATGTTAACTCCCGGAAGAGGATTGCCGTCTTCGCCGGTTACTTTACCTGTAACAACTATTTCCTGGGGTTGCCGGTCTCTTGTAACCTTGACCCTTTCTGTTACGTCTTTGGGGGACAAAACAATCTGGCGATCCATAACCAGGCGGTTAACATCCTCACCGGCAAAAAGATTAGTCAGGATATCCTTGATCCTTTTGTCCTTAACATCAATATCAACCTTACGGTCGACATCAATCAATTTGTGATTGTAGAGAAAATAGAATTCACTCTGGTTCTCGATTTCATTGAGCACCTGGCTGATTTTCGTCTGGTTAAGATTTAACGAAAGTTTGGTGCTCTGAGAATATGATCTCCCTGCAAGAACCTGAAAAACGCAAACTATAAACAAGAATCCACTTAATCGCATGATTTTCCAAAGTTTTGAGGAATAAATTTTTTTCCAATTTATTCCAGTGTCAAATAACTTTTTTTTCATATTTTTGTTTTGTTAGGTTTTTTAATTTTT
>SDBT01001690.1_pt1 | contig 39224 bp, 26 predicted proteins | sample 2277101 | NCBI WGS metagenome assembly SDBT01 (sample SAMN10404973, study PRJNA504765) | marine sediment metagenome | isolation source: marine sediment core GS10_PC15, 103 cmbsf | place: Arctic Ocean: Southern Knipovich Ridge | collected 2010 | reverse complement strand
CGGGACGAAATTTCGAACGATGATCAGAGCATCCCAATTGGCAGGCTTACCGTTGAACTTATTAAACGCAAAGGCGAGTTTAATACCCTCTACCAGCACTTAGCCTACCTCATGCGCAGTGGTGTACCAGACTCTCTCGATTTGATGGTAGCAGAAAATTATGCTAACCTGGCAATGGATTTAATCACAAAACGTCAGTACGGCAGAATGGTCGCTTTACAGGGTGGACGTTATACACACGTCGCGGTAAACACTGTTACGCAAGGAGTTAAACGTGTGGATGTAGATGAATTCTATGATGCAGAAAATTATTGCCCGAAGGTGCATTCAATTGAAGGTAGACCAATGTTCCTGTATTAGGCATGGCATTTATCTTCACGAAATGCAGGAGAAACTGGCAACCCATCAACTTTGAAGAAAGGATTACTGGAACATTATTGGGTCGACACGCACGTTTTCAATTCCTACAAAGATGGAAAGACGATCGAGTAATTCAGGGCACAAACCGATCGTACAATTGGGAAACTCCAACAGGTAGCCGCGTTCTTGTACAAAGACATGGAAAGCAAAACGGTCATTTCCAGGATAAGATGTTATGACTCCATGCAGCATACGCATGCGCAGTTCATCCCGAGTCTTGTCTCCGGTCGAACGTATAACGATCGTCATCATCTGTACCTGCTGATCCTCTTTTAATCCAGGTGTGGGTGGAACTATGAAGGGTGGTAATTCGATTGATTCCGAAATGGCTGCATCAGCTGCACTTACCTGATGATTGGGTGAGGCAGCGCCAATCGACTCTGTGTGCACCTGCTCAATATCATCCTGCTGGTCTTCCTGTGAAGTACCTTTCGCAAGGACTGATTCTGGTACTTCAACGTGAGCAGTATCCTCTCCAAGAATGTGCTTCTCCTCACTTCCTTCCCCTTGGTCAACTAGAAAGTCGTCCTCCATCTCAACTGGATCGACAGGTTCTTTCTCAACGACTTCCAGCCCATCCTCATCGATGACCGCATTTGGTTCGCTTTCTGCTATTCCGTCATCCATCTCCACGACTTGCGCGATTTCCTCTTCTGTGGATCCTTGTTCAAATTCATTTATTACACGCTCGAACGATTCGTCTTCCTTCAATTGCTGGATGACCCCGCTCCCATCACCTTTCAGGGTCATTTTTGATGTATTAACATCCACTTCCGGGAGAAGCATCTCCTTTTTCGATCCGTCAATTGGTGGAGCATCAGAAGGACCCAGTTTTGAAAAATCATCGATGATACGGTCCACTAAAACTTTCGGTTCAACACTGCTGCTGTCAACACGCCCTTCGACCAAAACAATATTATCTACCGCAATCATTTTCGTGGTCTTTCTCCAGGTTCTCGGAAAGACCACCAACTCTATCTCACCCTGCAAGTCCTCCAAAGTAACGAACCCCATTGCCTGCCCAGCTTTCGTCTGGTGATGTCTGATACGTGTGATCATACCTGCAACCTGGACCCGCTCTTTGGGATCAGCTTCTACGAGCTGACCAGAATAATGGCTGATCGAATCTGTCAGGATATCCATCACCGGATTGAGGGGATGGTCCGAAATATAAAGACCGATTAGCTCTCGCTCCCAGTTAAGGATTTCGTGTTTACTAATCTCGCTGGTTGCTTTAAGCAAATTAATCTCTTCCTCAACCCCAGTGTGCGCTCCAAACAAGCTTATCTGACCAGTCTCCAATGCCCTGAAATGTGAACTGCTGACTGCAATAATCCTGTCAAGAGCATTTAATAATGCGATTCTGGTCCCGAAATCATCCAATGCGCCAACTTTGATCAGACATTCTAAGCCACGTTTGCCGACATCACGTAAATCTACTCTGTGGGCGAAATCATCGAGATCGATAAAAGATCCCGATTCACGCGCTTTGAGGATCGCATCTATTGGATCCTGCCCGATGTTCTTAACTGCGCCCAGACCGAAGCGAATAACAGAATCGCCTTCTGTACGATCTTCAATTCCGAAATCCCAATAGCTGGCATTGATTTCCGGAGCTCCTACTGGTATTCCCATCCGGCGGCAGTCCGCAACGTAGAATGCAACTTTAGACGTATCATTTTTAACCACAGATAGAAGGGCTGTCATGTATTCGACCGTGTAATGGGTCTTTAAATAAGCAGTTTGAACTGCGATCACACCATAATCGACGGCATGACTTTTATTAAATCCATACCTGGCGAATTCACGCCAGTCCTCAAATATATCACTGGCGGTGTCCTCTGGAATTCCGTTTTTCACAGCCCCATCAATGAATTTCTGGCGATGTTTCTGCAGTTTTCCCTTTATCTTCTTCGCTATCGCCTTACGAAGATCATCCGCCTCGGGTGCCGAATAACCAGCCAGTTCCATTGCCGCGAACATTAGCTGCTCCTGATAGACCGGGTAACCGAATGTCTCCTTGAAAATGGGCTCTAATTTTGGGTGACGGTACTCGATAACTTCCTCACCGTGCATGCGTCGAATATATCCGGGGATGAAGTCCATCGGTCCAGGACGGAATAACGCGACCATTGCGATGACATTCGCCAGTTCCTTGGGTTTCATTTCCATTAACCACCGGCGTATTCCCGAACCTTCCACCTGGAAAACGCCAGCAGTCTCACCCCGACCTAATAACTCGTAAGTCTGTGGGTCATCGGTTGGAATATTGCCCAGGTGCAGGTTTTCACCATGACGTTTGTGAATCAGGCTGCATGCGCGCGCCATGATCGTCAATGTTGCTAAGCCCAGGAAGTCGACCTTCAGCAGCCCCAGCGAGTCCACAATATTCATATCAAATTGAGTGATAGTCTTGATGGGGCTTTCTGCAGCGGCGCCTCGTGTTGGACGATGCAGCGGAATGTATTCGACAATTGGCTTGTCAGTTATTATGACTCCGGCGGCGTGTGTTCCGGCGCTGCGCACCACACCCTCCATTTGCTTTGATGTATCGATCAGGTCTTTCAAATAAGGGGCTGAATCGTAAAGCTGCTTGAACTCGGGTACCCTTTGCAGTGCTCCTTCAATCGTGACCGGCATACCAGGAACATTGGGGATTAATTTTGCAACCCGGTCGACTTCATTCAACGGTATATCCTTTACCCTGGCTACATCACGGATTGCAGCGCGTGCGCCCATCGTCCCGAAGGTGATTATCTGAGCGACCTTATCGTCACCATATTTCCTGGCGGTATATTCCATCATTTCTGCTCGCCGGTCATCACGGAAATCCAGATCGATATCGGGCATTGAAATTCGTCCAGGATTGAGGAAGCGCTCGAAAATCAACCCGTGTTCGAGGGGGTCTACAAGCGTGATATCCAGCGTATATGCCACGATCGATCCGGCAGCCGAGCCGCGGGCGTTGTACCAGATATCGCGACTGCGGGCATGACGGCACAGGTCCCAAACGATCAGGAAATATGTATCAAACCCCATCCGGTGAATGACATCCAATTCATAATCCAGGCGCTCTCGTACTTCCTGATCTTGTGTTCGAGGACCATATCTACGACTCAAACCCTCTTCGCACAGGCTGCTCAAATAACTTTTGGCTGAAGAACCCTCTGGAACGGAAAATTCCGGCAGATGATAACCTTTAAAATCCAGGTCAACATTACATCTTTCGGCAATCATCACTGTGTTGCTTATGGCTTCTGGTACTTCCGAAAATATGCGCGCCATCTCCTCTGAACTGCGCAGGTAGAATGAGTTATCCGCCATCCGCATTCGCTTGGGATCGTTCAATAAACAGCCAGTTTGCACTGCCAGCAGAATGTCCTGCAGCGTGGCGTCCTCGGGGTCGATGTAATGGACATCGTTTGTAGCGACAAACTTGGACTCATAGCGGCGTCCTAGATCGATCAGGGTTCTATTGATCTGCTCTAATTCGCTGATATCATGATGTTGGAGTTCCAGGAAAAATCGTTCACCGCCAAAGACATCGTAATACCAATCCAATTTCTCTTGAGCAGTTTTTATATCCCCCTGCAGCAATAGTCGTGGGATTTCGGCGGACATGCACCCTGAAGTGCAGATCAGACCTTCCGAATGAGCGGCGAGAAATTCATGATCAATACGTGGGTGGTAATAAAATCCCTCTAATTGAGCGGCGCTTGCGATCTTCAGCAGGTTCTGATAGCCTGTCTGGTTCTCTACAATGAGCAATAAATGGCTTGATTTCTTGTCAAGTTTCGAATCACGAGAACGCATCCCGCGGGCAGCTAGGTATGCTTCTACGCCAATGATTGGCTTAATCCCAGCTTTATTGGCCGCGTTGTAGAATTCGATCACCCCATACATCGTGCCATGGTCGGTTAAAGCCAGTGCAGGCATGTCCATCTCCTTCGCCCGTTGTACCAACTTCTCGATATTGCTGAAGCCATCCAATAAAGAATACTCGGAATGTACGTGCAGGTGGACGAAGGACATATGATAATTTTAGCTTGATCTAAGTTTGTAAAGAAAATTTTGCGGCTGATTGTGCTGCCGGTGATTTGAGCTTTAATGGTTGCAAATCAATCTTTTCGATCCGCAGCATGACCGCTGTCATGAAGCAAAAATTGGCACAAAACATTATAGCATCAGGTGCATCTTATATACCAACATTTAAGGTTAGAAAATATTCTTTTCCGAGCAATTAAATCAATCACACATTACTCCCAATATATGATCAACAAATTCTCATCTCAAACATCAAATTTACCTTCGGTTAATGTGCCTATGCTATAATCGCCCGCACGAGGTAACAGAAAATGCTAAAGAAATTTGTCAGTGTTGTTGGAGGCGATCCCAACAAACGCGCAATTGAGAAATACACGAGTATTGTCGATCAAATCAATGCCCTCGAATCCCAATTTGAGACCCTGAGCGACGAAGCGCTGTCCGCCAAGACCGATGAATTTCGAAGCAGGCTGGCATCCGGCGAGTCGTTGGATGACCTGCTCGTCGAAACCTTCGCCACCGTGAGGGAAGCCAGCAAGCGCACTCTTGGAATGAGACATTTCGATGTCCAATTGATCGGCGGCATTGCAATGCACGAGGGGAAAATCGTTGAAATGCGCACCGGTGAAGGGAAAACCCTGGTAGCTACGCTGTCCCTCTACCTGAACGCACTTACCGGACACGGCAATCATCTGGTCACTGTAAACGACTATCTCGCCAGACGTGATGCCCGCTGGATGGCTCCGATATACGACATGCTTGGTTTGAGCGTGGGAGTATTGCAGATGGCTTCCCGGACGGAAAGCGGCAGGAAAGCATTTCTGGTAGATTTAGAACGCCAATCTCCACACGAGGATCAGGATCAGCTTCTCATGGTGCCTCGCCGTTTGGCGTATGAAGCCAATATCACTTACGGAACGAACAGCGAATTTGGCTTTGACTATCTGCGCGACAACATGACGATGCAGCTGGAAGATCGTGTCCAGCGCGACTTTTACTTCGCCATTATTGACGAAGTAGACAACATCTTGATCGACGAAGCGCGAACACCCTTAATCATCTCAGGTCCAGCTCAGGATGAGGCCGAATGGTATATCCAGACCGCACAAGTGGTCAAGAAATTAAACCCTGAAGACTATGAGATAAACGAAAAAGACCGCTCTGTCTTCCTGACTGAAATTGGTGAAGTGCACGTTGAGGATTTGCTTGGAGTTTCCTTACGTGATCCAGACCGACCCGAAGACATTACTCCAGAGCAGGCACGTCTACTGGGCTATCTCGAGCAATCCCTGCGGTCGCAGTTCCTTTACCGGCGCAACAAGGAGTACCTGGTTCAAGGCGGCAAGGTCGTTATCGTCGATGACTTCACAGGCAGATTGATGCCAGGTCGTCGCTGGTCCGATGGATTGCACCAGGCTGTCGAAGCCAAAGAAGGGGTCAAGGTGCAATCCGAATCTGTCACCTACGCCACCATAACGATCCAAAATTACTTCCGGATGTATGAAAAACTTGCTGGTATGACCGGCACCGCCGTTACGGAAGCGGAAGAATTCAACGAAATATATGCACTGGACGTGCTCGCAATCCCCACCAACCTGGAGTACCTGGCCTCCCGTCCAGAATACGGACTGGAAGAGTTAGCCGCCCGTGACCAGAAGGGTTATAAGTATCTCTATTATGCTCACCTTGATGACCCCGAACATGACCCGGTATTCTGGAAACGCAAGGATTACCCGGACGTCGTATATCGTACCGAAGAAGTTAAGCTGCGCGCCATAGCCGAGGAAATCTTTCGTTATCACGTATTAGGGAGACCACTTTTAGTCGGGACGACTTCCGTCGAGCTCTCAGACCGCGTCTCGAACCGCCTGCGGGCGGAACCCGTAAGACGCTTGGCTCAGGTGATATTGATCCGAGATGCCTGGATGGAGCAGAATAACAGGGAGCAAGATGGACGTCTGATTCCAGAACTGGAATTCCTCAACGAACCACTTTCCAAACTTGAGACTGCTGGGATGCGTAAAATGGCTCGCGATCTTGGCATGTCATTTAATCCTGAGGACCCGGATAATGTGAATCGACTTCTTTCAATTTTGGATATCCCCCCCGAGAAATCGGAACGCCTGGTAAAAGACCTGAAAGGCGGCATCCCTCACCAGGTGCTTAATGCACGCAAACACACCGAAGAGAGCCAGATCATCGCCGGTGCGGGTGCATTTGGAGCCGTGACAATTGCAACAAATATGGCCGGTCGCGGTGTGGATATTAAACTGGGCGGTGAACTGGCTGAAGAAATCATGACTGGAATTCACAGGGTGCTTAAGCGCTCTGGATATGAAAATCCTTACGATATGACCATGGAAGAACGGCAGCAGGCTTTGCTTGACCTGGATCCTTCTCAGTATGGAATTTATGAATCTGAAATCAAATTCTTCTTCAAGCATATGCAGGAAATGGAACAGGTCAGAGACCTGGGTGGTCTTCATGTCATAGGTTCTGAACGACACGAAGCGCGCCGCATAGACAACCAACTGCGCGGTCGAGCTGCCCGGCAGGGCGATCCGGGATCATCTCGTTTTTATCTCTCCATGGAAGATGAATTGATGCGGCTTTTCGGCGGACAGCAAGCTGATAGCCTGATGCAGCGCATGAAAATCGACGACTCCCTTCCTCTTGAGATGGGTCTGGTAGGTCGCCTGGTGGAGCAATCACAAACCCGCGTTGAAGGTGCAAACTTTGATGTCCGCAAGCATCTCCTGGAATACGACGATGTGCTGAACAATCAACGGTCAAAGATATATGCACAGCGCAATCGTATCTTCACCAAAGATGATCTGACAGATGACGTGACTGAAATGCTGCGGGAAGAGGTCAACCGTCGTGTCCCCGAATCCCTGGAAGACGATTCTGGACCATGGAGGCTGTTAAGCTGGTTGGGTCAGATTCAACCGCCAATTTCGGTCAACGGTTTCGTGTACCCGCCGTACTCCTACCAACTGCTGGTCGATCATCTCAGCAGCACTCTTCCCCAGGGCGCTGACCGTCAGTCAGTGCGCGATTCTTTGCTCGCCATCGTGAAAGATTCGCTCGAAGCAGAAAAAGCGTACATTATCACGACCGTAGAAAATGTATTATTCCAGGCACAGTCCAGGCTGGAGGTGCAATTATCCGAGCGATTTGATCTGTTGGATACTTACCTGGAAGGTTTGACGTTCGCAGATGAAACGGATAACCGCGGTTCCGCGGAGATCCTGGTTGATCTCACGAGCACCATCCATTTCCCGGTCAAACTTTCATCATCTGAGCAAAAGTCCCTTCTGGACGATCCTGAGGGTGTCAAAGATATCATCCGGAATCAAATTGAAGCCGCATCCACATCCCAGGCGGTCGCTCGATTAATTGGTGCAATTGAGCGGCGTATTGAAGAACCCCTGGATGTGAATGCCAAACAGCTGCAAACCGATGATTGGGATACCATAAATGAAAAGGTTCTAACAGCGGTTGCAGCCATTTACGATAAGCGTCTGCAGCGCTATTTGGGTGAAGGTGGTCAGATCACCAAAGACCTGGATAATGCGCTATCTCAGGTCCACGATCCAATAGACCAGCAAGTGCTGCTGCAGCTCCTTCTACTTCTGCCTCAAGGCTCACGCGCAACCTTTGACAAAAAAACCCACCGCCGCACCTGGCAGCGTACAACCCGTTTTACATATTTTTACTATGTTGACCGATTTTTAGAAAATCGAGAATTTGATGAAATACGCCAGGATGTGCTCAACCATTTAGAAAAAGCGCACGAGTTCATGCGCCAAATTTGGGGACAAGCTGAGTTCAGCCGGTTGGCATCATCTTCTATAACCAACCTTGACGATAGGACACTCTCAGATATTAAGAATGCTCTTGGTGACCAGATCTTCGAGCAATATGAAAATACGTCTCTCCAGGACCTGGAAGAGGATGTCAAAGAGATAATCCTGAATGAGTTGGGTCGCCGCTCGCTGACCGAGATTTACCGCCAACTGCTGCTGCGGGTGATCACCGAACTATGGGTAGATTACCTGACTCAAATGGAAGCTCTGCGCGTAACAATAGGTCTGGAAGCCTACGCCCAACGTGATCCATTGGTCCAGTATAAGAATAAGGCATATGCCCTGTTTCAGGAACTTATGGAAAATATGCGCCTCAGCGTAGTGACGCGCATGTTTACATTCCGGCCGCGTGACATAAGCAGCGTGCAGACGGCATCAAACCGTGAGCAGACACTCGCAGAAGAATCAATTACAGTTGTTGAGAGTGCCCTGCAACCAGCGGATATTCCAGGTGCAGTCCCAGAACCCGTTCCGGAGACCGCCTCACAAGGTGGTAAAGACCAGGGTGCTCAGACCGGTTCCCAACAACCAACCAAATCAACCAAACGAAAGCGACGCCGGCGCCGGCGTAAATAATTACTGTATATCAAACGGGAGCAATCTGGCAGGTAGGACAGATGTGCGTGCTGCGCTGTCCAACGATGATGCGCTCAATCAGCGTGCCGCATTCAGGACAGACCTCCCCGGTGCGCTGGTAGACCCGTAAATAATTTTGGAAATCCCCCCCGCGATACACCCAATCGAAACTGGTGCCATTACGGTTAATCCCGTCCTCCAATACCTGACGGATGCTGCGCCACAATTGATCACTCCCTTCTCGATCAAGTTGGTTCGAAATCGTGAGGGGGTGGATTTTTGCCCTGTGCAGCGCTTCGTCGACATATATGTTCCCCATGCCTGCTAAAAAAGATTGGTCCAAGAGCAGAGGTTTTATTTGACGCCGGCGAGAGTTCAATCCACCGAATAATACTTCCGTCGTAAAATCCGTTCCAAGCGGTTCGGGTCCGAGGGAGCCTAATATTTCTTGCGGGTCAGATACCAGCCATACCCGTCCGAATTTGCGGGTGTCATTGAACGCCAATCGGTTTCCATTATCCAGATCAAGGATCAAACGGTGATGGACGTCCGGGGGTTCCCCGGCTGTTTCGAGCACCAAGTCTCCGCTCATACGCAGATGAAAGAGCATTGTATCCGTGTCCAAGCGCAGCAGTAAATATTTCCCCCTGCGCCCAATATCACCGATCATCTGACCCATGATTCTGTCAGCGAACTCCTCAGGTGTAGGATACGCCAGGGTGCGCTGCCATAATAAATCCGAACCCACGATCACCCTGCCCAACAAAGGTGGGTTCGTTGGCCTACCTTCGCGTAACACCCTGCTGATTGTTTCTACTTCGGGAAGTTCGGGCATGATTATTCGTGAAATAACTCTCCAACACTGCGACCTTCATGAGCTCGTAAAATCACTTCTCCCAACAGAGCCTCTATCGATAATACGGTCAACTTATTACCCAATATCCTTTTGTCTTCAGGAGATATTGGAATTGTATTTGTAGTAATAATTTTCTTAACGGGAAGTTCTGCAAGCCGTTCAGCTGCCAAGGAGGAGAAAACCGGGTGGACGAATACGACATAGGCATTGCGGGCGTTGTTTTCCTTAGCCAATTCCACCGCTCCTACCATTGAACCCGCAGTGTCGACCTCATCATCAACAATGATCACGTCACGTCCTTCCACAGAGCCAATCAGAGTCAGCGCTTCCGCTTCTACTTCGTTGGCTGCGCGTCTCTTTTCGACGAAAGCAATAGGAGCGTTGATCTTGGCGGCGAAGTTTCTGGCTTTCTTGGCAAAACCCAAATCAGCCGCTACCACTACGGGGTCATTCATTTCGGGAAGCAATTTCAGCACATGATCCGTGATGATGTGAAATGCGGTCAGCACATCACCTGGGATCGAGAAAAATCCCTGAATTTGTCCGGCGTGCAGATCAAGGGTGATATAGCGGTCAGCGCCGGCGACTTCGATCATATCCGCAACCAGGCGGGCTGTGATGGGAACCCGCGGCAAATCCTTCTTGTCGGACCTGGCGTATGCGAGATATGGAATTACTGCGGTGACTCGCCCGGCAGAATCCAGCCGCAGCGTTTGCAGCATGATCAACAATTCCATCAAGTTGCGGTGCACTGGTGGAGCGCTGGTTTGGATTACATATACATCCTGGCCGCGCACGCTTTTTTTCAGCCTCACGAACAAATTTTGGTTTGGAAACTGGACCACATCGCAGCCGCTCAGGGGCTGTCCTAAATACTTAGCGATTCCCGCAGCCAGGTCCGGTGCCGCACTGCCTGCCAGAAGCTTAATGCCTCCATACATACCACAATCTCGAGGGACCATATGACTGGGCATAAAGAATCAACCTCCTTCCCGCCATTCCGAACGTAATACACTCATCCAAATAATATCGACATAACGTCCATTTTTATACATTCCCTGACGTGCACGACCTTCGTGAACGAATCCCGCCTTTTCATAAGCCCGCACAGCTCGGGGATTATCTTCGTATACCTGAAGTGCAATCCGGTTGAGGTTCAGCGTATTAAAACTGTGATCCAATAACACTCTCATCGCTTCAGTGCCATAGCCTTGATCCCAATTATCTTTTTCTCCAATGAATATACCAACTTCAGCCGAGCGCAGGCGCCAGTCGATATTGTGCATCCCGCAGTTGCCAATCATAACCCACGATTCATCCTGGCGAATCTCGATCACCATCGGATGCTCCACAGCCGGGCGCTTGATCATGTCCTCGAACCATTTTTCTTCTTCTGCCATTGACAATGGCAGATGGAGTAAAAGCCCTGCGCGCACCTCGGGGTCGTTGAGCCATTCCACAAAACGCTCTAGATCACTCCGTTCTACAGCCCGTAAACGCAGCCGATCGCCGTAAATCATGCCAACCCTCCATGGATAAGTGCATCCACCGCCTGCCAGGGTGATAATTCCCTTTTATAGACCTCTTGCAGAACCTGTCCGTATTGTGATTCAGAAACCGAGTCTCTCCAACGAGTCATCAGGGTTTCACGCAGCAGCACATCAAGCTCGGTCTGCAATCGCGCCTGGTCGCGCTGCTGCCACTCCCCGGTTTGCCGCAGGTAATTATAATGCTCCTTTATAGATGCTGCCAGTTCGGGAATCCCCGTACCGTCTATGGCAATCGTGCGCCGGATGGGCGGGATCCAAAGCGCCCCACTGCTGTTGGATCCGTACGAGTCCGGCGGAGACCCACCACCATGTGGTTCACCGGCTGCCGGTACCGCCATACGTTCTCCGTGATGGCTGACGAATTCGTGCCGCACCGGATGAGCGAGCTGCAGCATGCCGCGCAGCGCCCGCTCTGCAGCTTCAACCCCCGGGAGGTCGGCTTTATTAACGACCAGGACGTCGGCGATTTCCAGGATGCCTGCCTTGATCGCCTGGACATCGTCTCCCAAACCGGGCGCTTCGATCACCAAAGTCGTATGCGCCAGCCGGGCGATGTCCACCTCCGCCTGCCCCGCTCCAACGGTTTCGATCAGGATAATTTCATATCCAGCCGCATCCAAAACCTGGACCACGCCGGCAGTGGCGCTCGCTAATCCGCCCAATGAGCCTCGCGAGGCCATCGATCGGATGAAAATGCCAGCATCACCCGCCAGATCTCGCATACGGATGCGGTCTCCAAGCAAGGCGCCGCCAGTAAAAGGACTGGAAGGGTCCACCGCCACGATTGCTACCTGCGGTGGTGTTTGCGCCTCACCGCTATCCACCTCTGGGGGGCGGCGCAGATACAAGGCAAGCTGGTTAACAAGTGCGGATTTACCAGTTCCCGGAGCACCTGTCACCCCAATCAGGTGCGCCCGACCGGTGAATGAAAAAAGCTCGCTCAACGCAGCCCGTCCCGCCGCAGTATCGTTCTCTACCTGCGTCAACAGGCGGGCAAGGGCGAGCCGGTTCCCCTCCATTACTGCTTTAGTAAGAGCCATGAATACTTATTGTGAATCAACTCCAAGCACTGCTTCGCGGATATCCCTGATTATCGTGCTGGTCCTGGTGCCCGGTCCGTAAATACCTGTCACCCCGAGGGCTTGTAAATGCGGCACATCTTCGTCCGGGATTATGCCGCCCAGAAAGACGCTCACATCCTCCTGACCGTTAGCCTTGAGCATCTCCATAACTCTTGGAACGATAACCATATGGGCGCCCGAAAGGATCGACAAGCCGACCGCATCGACGTCCTCCTGCAGGGCGCTTTCGGAGATCATTTCAGGTGTCTGGCGCAAGCCGGTGTAGATGACCTCCATGCCGGCATCGCGCAGGGCACGGGCGACTACCTTGGCGCCGCGGTCGTGTCCATCAAGACCGGGTTTGGCAATTAGAACGCGGATCTTTCGCTCAGTCATAGTTTACTTCCGGGAAATATTGTAAGTTTTAATTGGCAATTACACAATTTTACAACTTGCGCGTAAAATTTTCATGTATGGAGTTTATTTTTACCACAGATTATCCAGAAATCACAGAGAAAAATAAAATAACCATGCGGATTCTGCAGGCTGTGCGGCAAATGATCAACCATATAGAAAAAGTGTTAATACATTCTTTGTTGTCTTATGCTTTGGAATTCAGGACGTTTCATTTGTATAAAGATTAGGATTCCACTACCCGGGAGCAATTATACCGCGTTCCACGATTTAATCGGGATAGGGGGACGGGGAACCGCCCCCCTCCCACACCACCGGGTATGCGGGTCCGCACCCGGCGGTTCGGTTGAGTTGACGACCTGAATAGTCGCAGAGAACTATTTCTCTTTCCGGTTGAGCCGACTTCGGTCTCTCACCACTGATATTTCACCGCCTGCCTTCAGCATTTGGCTTCATCTCTGTCCTGGTCTTGCCAGGTTTCGGCTGTCTTCACCGCTGTCGCTCTTGCTTCTGTTCTCCTTCTCAACCGTTTAGCCCTTCGCCCTGTGGTCAGCTTTCACTGACCGCCCTGGATGGTCGTTACTCCATCGACTACTATGACCTCGGCTGACTTCTGTCCTCCCGAAAGAGACAGACCTCCCCGGATAAGGTGCGATCGCTTTCCCCTGACCCTGGCTGCGTTTACGCAGAGCTGCTTTGACCCTTTTTAGACTTCACTGTCTCGTGCCAGCTCATCCCGCACTCCACGCCTCTTTACGCAGTTTTTGTCCATCCAGTCCAGGTTTTGCTCTCCGGCTTCCTCTCCACATTCGCTCACGCTCATGCAGTTGCCTTCGGCTAGCGGTTCGTCGGGTCAACGTCCGCAGTGGTCTTTCACCTCCTAGCTATCGCCCATGCCGGGCGTACACGAAAATGGAGCCACATTTTTTCTATGGCTCCATTCATTATTTGGTTAATTGGATACTTGGATCTTCTTAGGGCATAAAACCATCGATCCACTCAAGAATTTCAGGGATATCCACCCGGCTCGAATACCCAACGCCTGCGCAGTTGTAGTTGGTCACATACGAGTTGACCGCCAGGACGGTGTTCGTTTCGCCCAGAAGATCGGGACCGCCGGAGTCGCCAAAGCATGTGCCGCCTTTATCCTGGCTGGCATTCAGGGAAAGTCTCATGAACTCGGCGCTGTGCACGAATTTGCCCGAGACCAGTTGGGACGGGGCATAGAGACGGTTCCTGAGTCCGACCCAGTACGGTGGACCACCACCACGAATTTCTTCCTGGACGCCATAACCGACGAAATCTATATCGGTTTTGTTCTTCAGCGTGTCTACAAATCCAGCTGCGGGTAAAGCGGCATATTCACCAACTACACCCACCGGTACGGGTTCAGACAAAACGACCACACCCACGTCGCGATAGGAAAATGCTGGCAGACCGTTGCCACCTCCATAAGGATTTTCATCACTCCGGTAATCCGGGTTGGTGTATGGGATTCCTTCCCCAGCACTGGGACCTCCCCAAGGATAATCCGGGTTCCCCTCAACAATCTCATCGAACCATACACGAGCTGCAACAGCGCCATCCGTGCAGTGCCCAGCAGTGAGCACCACATCTGGAGCAATCAGGGCGCCACTGCATCGCCATGCAGGTACGCCGCCGACATCAAATACAATTAAACCCACATAGGGATGATCATCCCCATCTGGTTGACCATTGGTGATGGCATAGGCTACACTCGCTAAACCAAATGCCATGATCAAGACCAAAACTAATACAAACGTAAGTTTTTTCATGTTATTCTCCTTTTGCATTATATTGCCTGGTTGGGTTAAACTCAGCCGCACTGGATGCCAGGCATTCTCCAATGCCGCCATACCGGTAAGAATTGCGCAATCCTATCACCGACCAATAATGGCGTCAATATAATTTATGTTATAATATTATTAAGCATTATTTTTTGCTGTTACAAAAGGGTGTTCGCTAATGATCTTGCGATATTAAATATTTGTGCGCATAACAAAAATATTCGGTCATTTATAATCAACGACCATGGTACAATTTGCCACCCAAATATTTTTTTGGCCAAAATCCCAATATACCAACCTGGAGGTTCAAATGAAAAAGACCAGATTTACAACACTAGTGCTTGTGGTGATAATGCTGCTAATATTTGCAGTGCCTGCGATAGCAATCACCGATGGGGAGCTGGATGGAGTAGATCACCCGTATGTAGGGATGTATTATTTCAGCGATCCAGATGGAGACTGGCGGTGTAGCGGAACCCTGCTTTCACCCACAGTCTTTTTGACCGCGGGACACTGTACTTTTGAAGCATTTAACGCACGTGTGGCTTTCGAATCTGAAATTACTGGTGACAGCACATGGTATACCGGGGTTGCTCATACTTTTCCGGGATATGCAACCGGTCCATGGTTCGCCAATGATGTTGGCGTTGTGATCCTCAAAAAGCCCGGCATTAAAAATTTAAAGGAATATGGTGCTCTTCCAACAGTAGATCAACTCGACTCACTTGCAACAGAACGTGGTCAGCAAGATGTAACTTTTACTGCAGTCGGTTATGGACTCCAACGGATCAATCCAGTATTTATAGAAGCAGAAAAAATCCGTATGGTTGCCCATCCCAAGCTTAATCAAATTAATGCACCCGGCTTTACAGGTGATTATTCTCTGTTGCTGTCAAACAACCATTCTACTGGCGGCACTTGCTTTGGCGATTCAGGTGGTCCCAATTTCCTGGGGGAAAGTAATGTTGTTGCTGGTGTTACCTCTTTCGGTATGAACGGCAATTGTGCAGGCACCGGTGGCGTATTCCGCATGGACAGAGAAGATGTCCTGGATTTTGTTGAACCCTTTCTTGAAAAAGGAAAGAAGAAGTAGATAGATTTGCATTAAAAGGGGCATCGATTAAAGCAACACAACGGGGTTGTCTGCTTCACCTGATTAGACAGCCTCGTTGTTTTTTTTTCCTTAAGAGCTTATTTAATAGTGTTAAGTGTCAAAGCCCCTAATACAAAAGAAGACGGGGAAATAAGAGGGGTTTTTTTACCAAAAATCAGTTAGCTTATTGATTAGCTGATTAATTACTAACAACCCGTTCACAGCAGATTGCTATTAAAATGCATCTATATTATAATTAGACCTGTATTGTCAGATATGATCCGGCTATTGAATTTCAATGAGGTTGGGTGATGGATGGTCACAATATAACCAGCAGTAATAATAAAGTTCTCGTCCTCGTCGGGACCCGCAAGGGCGCCTTCATATTCAGCAGTGATCGAGACCGCAAGGAATGGCTGGTCAGCAACCTGATGTTCAAGTCCTGGAACGTGATGCACATGACCCTCGACCAGCGTGACCGCAGGCTGCATGCCGCAGTGGTCCACGATGTGTACGCTCCCAGCACCCATTATTCCGATGACATAGGCGCAACCTGGGTGCAGGCCGCGCAGGTACCCGTCTTTTCAAGACCCTCTCGTTCCGGTCGTCCCCTCGGCACTCCAGCCGAAGCGCGTGATGAAGATACCGCCAGGACCACACCTGAGAAAGTTCTCAAGGTCTGGAATATCACCCCCGGTGGTGATTCTGAACCCGGCGTGCTTTACGCCGGAATCGAACCCGGGGCATTATTCAAATCGTATGACCGCGGTCAGACCTGGGAATTGAACGAAAGTCTGTACGATCATCCCCAGCGCGCTGAATGGTTCCCCGGCGCTGGCGGTTTGAGTTTGCACACCATCCTGTTAGATCCCGGAGACACAAACCGCATTTACGTGGCTGTGTCAACCGGCGGATGCTACCGCAGCGACGATGCGGGAGCCACATGGCAGCCACGCAACAAGAACGTGCGGGCTGACTTTCTGCCCAACAGATACCCCGAATTCGGGCAGTGCGTGCACAAAATGGCTCTGCACCCCAGTAATCCAGAAGTTATATACCAACAAAATCACTGTGGTGTTTACCGCAGCGATAACGCGGCTGATGACTGGATCGATATCGGTAAGGAGGGGCTTCCTAGCCGCTTTGGCTTCCCCATTGCCGTGCACCCACACGAACCCAAGACGATCTATGTTGTGCTGGAAGAGAGCGATGATTACCGCCTGAGTATGGACGGGCAATTTGCCGTTTGGCGCAGCCGGGACGGCGGGGGTAACTGGCAGAAATTGACTGATGGGCTGCCCGCACGCGCTTATCTGGTCGTTTTCCGACAGGCGATGGCGCTGGACACCCTTGATAACCCCGGCGTTTATGTGGGAACTTCTACGGGTCAAGTTTTTAACAGCCGCAATGCCGGTGACTCGTGGGAGATGCTGGCGGACTTCCTGCCCCCGGTGCTTTCGGTTGAGGCCTTCGTCCTGGATTAATAAGCGGGTCACCATGCGCATACAACTTGCAACGTGTAAGAAACTGCTCTTTTACACCCAGGGCATGTCATCCCATCTCTTTGTGTCTGGAGTTAAATTCTGTAAAAAAGGTAACCGTTCCAGGAACTGAAACAAATTCAAATCCGTCTTAAAACCATGACTCACAATCCACCCCAATCCGACTCTCAGGCGCATTACCCGCCTCACTCTGGGACGCACTCCATTTACCCGCATCCAAAGCCTCCCTCCCGTTATGCACGCCGCCCCAGACGAAGCACCCCATCTTACGTTTTCGTTCTGGGAACGGTGTTCCTGGGCTCTCTAATTCTCATGATCGTCATAACCACAGGCGGTTTAGGGCTGTATGGATACTACCAAATATCAGAACGGATCGTCCCCGGAGCGCAGGTATTGGACGTGCATCTTGACGGTATGACCCCAACACAGGCGGCGATTGACCTGCATAAGTACTGGAACATTGAGCGGGAGATTATCATAAGCGACGGCATCAATACGCTTGCGGTGCATCCCGGCACCCTGGGAATTAGTGTCGATTCAATTCAAACCGCCCAGGCAGCATATCGGGTCGGTCACAGCGGGGAGATCCTGTCCGATCTCAACCAGATCCTCTCCAGCCACCAGAATGGTCACGAAATTACACCCATCGTGACGTTCGATGAAGATGCAGCCCACGCCGGATTGGAATCGCTGGCATCTCAAATAAGCCAGGCGCCAAAAGATGCGACCATCCGGCTGCAGGGGTCAGAGTTAATCGCCATCCCAGGAGAATTGGGATATACGATCAACATTGAAAAAACGCTTTCTGAACTGGGAGCCTACCCTTATTCAATCATGATCAGCGGTTCTACCCAGATCTTCCTTAAACCCATTCCTCCGCGCATTGACGACGTTTCCGGGGCGATGGAAGAGGCTCGCGAACTGCTGGAAGCGTCAGTCTCAATACACGGATACGATCCAATCACCAACGAGCATGTCGAGTGGACGGTTGCGCGTGAAGATATCAGCAAATGGCTGACAGTCATACCTGGCGAGGGGGGACCTCAGGTGGCTCTGGATGAAAGTCTGGTGTCAAACTACCTGCAGGATTTGAGCGAGAGCATCGGACCAGAAAGGTGGATCGAAGCCGACCAGTACAGCGCTCAATTGGCTGCATCCGTCCAGGACAAAAAACCGGTCTCAGTCCTAATTAAATACAACCCCACAACCTACCTGGTGAAACCCGGGGACACGTTGTTCAAGATTGGCTGGAATCTCGGCATTCCGTTCTGGATGATATTACAGGCTAATCCCGGTCTCGACCCCGATAGAGTTATAGCCGGATCAGAGCTGGTTATCCCCTCAAAAGATGACCTGCTGCCGCTTCCCATTGTCCCCAATAAACGCATCGTAATGAGCATCAGCAAGCAGCGCCTGATGGTCTACGAGGACGGAAAACAGATTAAAAAATACCTTATGAGTACAGGGATCGACCACTCTCCAACCCAGCCTGGGATTTTCCAGGTGCAGACTCACAAACGAAACGCTTACGCTTCGGTGTGGGACCTGTATATGCCCAATTTCTTAGGGATTTACGAATCCTGGCCCGGGTTTATGAACGGCATCCACGGTTTGCCTACCCTATCCAGCGGCACAAGGCTGTGGGCGAATATTCTAGGGCAGCCGGCTTCTTATGGCTGTATTATTCTCGATTTAGATAATGCTAAGTGGCTTTACAACTGGGCTGAGGATGGCGTGGTGGTTGAAATCAGACCGTAATTCCCAAATCACATACCATGGTTGTCCTGGATAAACGGTAGCGGATCGATGTAGTGCTTTACCACCTCGCGCATAATGGCCGCCTTCGCGGCTGTATACTTGCGGCTTCCACGGAACTCAGCAGCCCGAATACTGCGAATTGTGGTTATATCAGGCCAGTGTCCGGGACGCGTTTTGAGGACATCGCTGTAGCTGACATCAAAATGCAGGTGCCAACCTGAAGTTGTCCCCCAAGCCAATCCAATAAAGCCGATGCTTTCACCGCGTGCCACGACATCGCCGGTTTTGACCAGCAAGTTTTCATCCATGTGACCGTAGCGCGAATATACTTTCTGGCGTTCAATATGCCCATCGGGATGGGTGACCAATGCTTCCGGATGTTCAATAACGATAATCCTGCCCCAGGAACCCGCGTTGCCTGCGTATGTCACAATGCCTTCGCTGATGGTATAGACCGGTTTCCCCTTATCGGCTCCGCTGTTTCCGGGCAGGTTCAGGTCGGTACCTGTGTGGTAGCCGTATATATACCACTCCAGGAAGGGGGTGAAATCGAACCACTCACCTACCCAGATCGGATACTTGCCGAACTCATAACCCCCCGTCAGGAAACTGCCCGTTGCGTTGGACTTCGGTTCCTACAGGTGCATCGTAGCGCAGTCTACCACCAGGAAGCCGTGCCAGTGAAACCCAGCGTACAGGTCCGAAAGAGATCTCCCTGGGCGGATCTTCCTGGCTCATGTCGTACTGCCTTATCCGACCTATTTGTGGATGCCGGCTCGGATCCAGATAATAAACGCCCAACGATTTCCAAACATCGGAAATATCCAACATATCCACCGCGACGATCGATTCCTCAACTTTCATCAATCCCCCTTCTGAAAGTCGCGAATGCAGGACGGTAAAAATCGCTTTACGGGAGGTTGCGTGTATACCAGGAACAAAAATATCCAGCCGATAACGTCCTGGTGGATGCCCGCTTGGGAAAAAACGATCAACCGTGACTTCCTTTATTGGATTAGTCGGGCGGACATAGATTTTGTATGTCTGAACCATCCCGGGATCAGTACGGTTGAAGTGCTTCCAGCCCGATTCTAAATCTGCCCTCTTAGCCGGGTCGCCGTTGTCCACATATTTTATTGAAAAATGTTTGGGGTCATCATTAAATACATATACGATATCGGGCACAATCCACGCTCCGTAATTGGAGTTATTTACTTTTAATAATTATGTTCGTACTTTTTCATTACAGTCGAATATTTACCACAGAGCTCACATAGCACGCATAGATTTTTATGTTAATTTCGAGCAGCTCAGGGCTGTCATCCATAAAATCACACCACAGGCATTTTAGAAGTAAAAGTGCTAAGGCAGGACAATTAACCGGTTTTATTCCTTATAGAATGTTACAAGATTCATTCCAAAGGGGTTATGGGCAGATCAGGATTGCTCCCCCAATTGTCATAGCGATTAAGATCGCAGCAGAAAGTGCACAAAACCTGTCTTCGCAGGTTATTCGAAATTAAATCAGTCGCTTTTTGGCGACTTCTTGCCTTTGGTAGTTGCAGTTTCCGGCTGCCAGAAACTGATAACAACCCAGACATCCATTAGAGTATAATCACTCAAATATTTTTAACTATGTATTTCAACAAAGCTGACGATCTTTTTTGGAGGCTGAACATGGTACAGAAGCTGCTGGTGATGAAATTTGGCGGCACATCAGTGGGCACATCGGGGGGGATGGCTCAAGTGGTTGACATCGTAAGCCAAACACGGACTGATTGGCCTCAAGTGATGGTCGTAATTTCTGCCCTTTCTGGAGTGACAGACCTGCTGCTGGAATGTTCGCAGCAAGCGGTTTCGGGTGAAGATAGCGCCATCACTGAGGCAGCCAATTACCTCCTTGACAGGCACGCTGAAATCGCCGCAGACCTAATTTACGAACCAACTCTTAGAGACCGCGTAACCCAAGATGTGAAGTCACTCATCGAGGAGTTCTCAAACTTGTGCAATGCGATCTTCGTTTTAGGCGAAAGCACACCAAGAGCACTGGATGCTCTGCTTTCGCTTGGGGAACGGATGAGCGTACGCATTCTGGCAGGGGCACTGCAGTCGAGAAAAATACCGTCCCAATTCCTGGAAGCAACCCATTTAATAATTACGGATGACCACTTCCAAAACGCCCATCCCGATTTGGATGCTACTGGGAGGAAATCGCGGGAGGTGATTCAACCATTATTGGAAGCCGGAATAATCCCAATAATTACCGGGTTTATGGCAGCCACCCTAAACGGTGTCACGACCACTCTCGGTCGCGGAGGCAGCGATTACACCGCAGCTCTGGTAGCTACTGCCATGGACGCCGCAGAAGTCTGGATTTGGACTGATGTGGATGGCGTGATGACCGCAGACCCGCATCTGGTTCCCGATGCAAAAACAATTAAAGAACTTTCATACCGTGAAGTGTCAGAATTAGCATATTTTGGAGCCAGGGTGCTGCATCCAAAAACAATCCGACCTGTGATCGAAGCGGATATAGGACTGTGGGTACGCAACACATTCAACCCTTCTAATCCTGGCACACAGATTTTAGATCAAATAGATCAAAGTAAGGGTGGAAATATTAAAGCTGTCACTATTATCGAAGATCAATGCCTGATTACTATCGAAGGTCGTGGCATGCTGGGAGTTCCGGGTGTCGCGGCGCGTACATTTGCAGCCGTCGCTACGACCGGTACAAGTGTGGCGTTAATCTCGCAGGCTTCATCAGAACAATCTATTTGTTTTGCGGCGCCATCTCAGGCGTCTACCCGTGTGATCGCTTCCCTGGAGGGTACTTTTTCAGCAGAGCTGGAATGCCGGGATATCGACCGCATTTGGGGGACAGATGAAGTGACCATTGTGACCGTTGTGGGTGCCGGGATGCGTAATACCCCTGGGATTTCAGGACGTGTGTTCAGCGCCTTGGGCTCAGACAACGTGAACGTCATCGCCATCGCCCAGGGATCATCGGAAGTATCAATCAGCCTGGTAGTGGACGCTGGTGACACTCAAGCCGCCCTCTTAGCCTTGCATGAATTGATAAATAAAGAGAGTTAAGGCTCGACTCCCCACAACCGCAATGTGCCATCCAGACTTCCTGAAGCCAAAATTCGCCCATCAGGACTGAACCCCACACAGGTCACCCCTCTATTGAAACCAGCCAGGGTGATCAGGGATTCCCCATTGGCGACATCCCACAAACGAATCGTGCCGTCACCGCCCGCTGAGGCGAGCAATTCCCCTTCAGGATTGAAGTCCAGGTCCCAAATCAAGGCGCTGAAGGTGCCGTCTGCGCCATTATGCCCGGAAAGGATAACGGGGTCAGGATATTGATCTACACCGGTCCGAAATGCCTCATCAGGATCCCACAATCTGATCTGATTATTGATATCACCCACTGCCAGAATATCACCGTCAGGGCTGAAAGCGATGCTGTAAAGAGGCGTTTCAGAGAAAAAGCTGCCCACAATACTCTCCGAACCAATTTCTCTTAACCGCACCATGTCACCATTGACCACTGCCAGAACCCTCCCGTCTGGGGAAAAGGCAATCGTCGGAACTGTAAAAGTCCCCCCAATCATCGTCTCAATGTTCTCGACTGTATCAATATCCCACAATCTTGCCACGGCATCATTGCCCCCAGTTGCAAGCAGCCCGTCTGAGGGACTGAAAACAAGCGCGTTGACTCCTTTTTTATGGGCTTTCACTGTCATAATTGGATGTGCGCTGAAGTCTGAGCCAACCAGATCCGCTAATTTCCACACTCGTATAAAGCCATCCCGGCTGCCAGCAGCCAGTAAATCCCCATCTGAACTGAAATCCAGGCTGTGTGAAAGAGCCCCAATATTTAATGTAGCCAGGGGTTCCAGATCGCCGGTCTCGTATAAACGAACGCTCCCACCGGACGACAGGGCGATTATTTTCCCGTCCGGCGACCAGGCAAGCGACACGACCAGGTCCCAGGGATCAAAACGGACTTCTGAAATTTGGGTGAGCCGGGTCGCGTTGATTGTCGTAATTTCTTTATAAACAGTAGAAATATCGGGTGGACCCGCCGCTGTGGGAGTCGAGGGCGGAGACTTCTGAATTTCCGACTCCGGATGAACCGCTGTCGCATTTGGTTTGGGTTCGACCGGGGTCGCACTTTCCTCTGTTAAACCTGACTGGCTCGTTGTGGGGGTCCGTGTTGTCACCTGGACAGTTGCAGTGCCACTTTCAACCTGGGAGTCATCAATTGCAGTTCCCTCTGAGCAGGCAGCCCAACATAAGCTAAAAAGCAGCAGCAGTGAGATTCGTTTAATCACGGTCTGATGCCCCATATCCTGAGAGTGCCATCATATGAACCCGAAGCGAGAAATTGGCTGTTTGGGGAAAAAGACACTTGACTGACACCATTAGGATGCCCCTCCAGTATGCGCAGCAGTTCCCCCGTTTGGACATCCCAGATGCGCACAAGACCATTCTCGTAGCTGCTGCCTGTCGCCAGCAGCCTTCCGTCCGGACTGAAAGCCAGGCTCTGGACAACAGCATCCGAATTCATCTTTTGGATCTGTTCCCCGGTAACCATATCCCAAATCCTGACAACTCCATCATAATGCCCGGATGCGAGTATCAGCGAGGCAGGAGAAAATGCGATTGTGTTGACAGCCCCCGTGAAGGATGTGTACAGTTTATAGAGCCAACTATTATCGTCAAAATCCCAAATTCTGATAGCATAGCGGTCAGGCGTGGAAGCAAGCAGAATGCTGTCCCTAGATACACCAATATCCAGCACTGTTCCAGTGTTTAATGTGCTTGTGATCTGCCAACTGGTCGTATTCCAGATATCAACATAATTTTCTTCATAAACGGGGCTAGCGAATGCCGCCAGGAAGTACTTACTGTTGGGTGAAAATGCTAGGCTGCTCAAACCGTACGCGGCGCCATAACGTACCCCCAACGGCTTCCAATCCGGTCCGTACCACATTTCAATATTGCTTCGATAACCGGTATCTTCTGACCCATTCCGGCTGCCCGACATCAACCATCTTCCGTCCGGGCTGAATTCAATATCAACGATCCCATCCAACTGCGGGTGCAGAGTGCGCAGGATCTCACGCGAGTGGACACCGTACAGAAATATTTCCGAATCATCGGAAACGGCAAGTGTGAGACCATCGGGCGACCATTCCAGGTCAGTGACAGTGTCGATGCGCCATTCTGCCAAACCGGAAAGCAGGTATGCATTCCCAACTGTTATTGGCTCGAATATCAAGGGGAGAGGTGTGTTTGACAATACGTAGAGAGCGGGGGTCGGTGTAAGAGTGGGAGATGAGGTCAAGGTTGGCATGAAAGTCGCTGTCGGGGTGGGGGTTTGCGTATAAGTAGGGGTTACAGTAAAGGTCGCTGTTGGAGAAAATACAAACTCGGGGGTCGCTGTCGGGGCGGGACTTGCCAAAAACGTCCCACACGCAGACAGAAAATAGACGGAGAGTATTAGTGAAGTGATTATTTTTTGGAATGAAGCGCTCATATTGTTAGACTCAAGCACTGCGCAGAGGTAGACATATTGATATTCAGTCTAATTGTAGCATCGGTTGTGATGTTTTTCTGACGTAACAAATTAAATTGGGCGAAAATGTTGGTATCTCTGTAGTGCATTCGGCTTCTATTGGTTAGAAACTGCTAATCTGGCTGTCTGGAACCAAATTCTAATAAAAAACTGGCGCCCAATAGGATTATAATTGCCGGGTGGTGCTATTTTAACCTGTGTTTCCAGATTAAAGAATATGACAGAAAACGTACCAGGACCAAATTCAGAACCCGAGAACCAGGAGTCCAGAGCGCGTCGAGTCGGTCGAACTCTCCAGCAAGTTGGCATCAACATGTTGGCAGTAGGGCTGGTCGCGCTGGTCGCATTTCTGGTTTGGAAAGTAGTGTTCTCGAAAGAGGAGATCACACTGCTACCCCCACCCACACCCCAAGCCACTAAGTTTGTTATTGAACAGGAACCATCACAGGTGAGTGAAAATTCGCCCTCCTTAAGCATGGTCGCCTTATCAATACCGGCAGGTACACAATCTGGCGGCATCCTGCGCAAGTCTGATCTGCAGACAATAATCCCCAGCCGTCCGCGTGTCGATGTGATCACGTACACCGTCGCAACCGGGGATACTCTTTTTAGTATCGCTGATGAGTTTAATTTAAAGCCTGAGACACTTCTGTGGGGTAATTTTGACATCCTCGAGGACAATCCTCATTTGCTGTCTCCACGACAAGTACTCAATATTCTGCCTGTAAACGGTATTTATCACAAATGGAAAGAGGGTGACAATTTTTATAATGTGGCTGCTCAATTTAATGTCGAACCTCAGGCGATCATGAATTTCACCGGCAACAAACTCGACCTTGTAGAATTACAGGAAGGAAATACAGAAATAGAGCCGGGATCATGGTTGGTTGTCCCGGGTGGTTCACGCGTCATAAAGGATTGGGGACCACCAGCCATTTCACGCACGAACCCCGCTTCCGCCCGTTATTACGGCGGAGGGCACTGCGGTGATGTTTATGAAGGAGCATTTGGGACCGGAACTTATGTATGGCCTACTATTGATCGCAGCATCGTTGGCTATAATTATGTGCCAAACGTCCACCCGGCGATTGACATCGGCGGATACGAGGGAAATGCGATTTTTGCTACAGACAGCGGTGTGGTAGTTTACGCAGGCTGGAGCGACTACGGCTACGGATATATGATCGTGATTGACCACGGCAACGGTTGGCAGTCCGCATACGCCCACCTGATCTCAGTTGGCGTTTCGTGCGGGATGAGTGTGTTCCAGGGCGGCACGATCGGTGGTTTGGGCAGCACTGGAAACTCAAGCGGCGCCCACCTGCACTTTGAGCTGGTTTACAATGGCGTCAAGGTCAACCCGTTGGATTATTTGCAATAACAAAGATTTTGATCCCTAAGCTGTCATTATCGCTAAGCTATTAGTAGGGCTGGTATTCTTACCTGCCGACTCCCCAGCTACCCGGGCTCCCACGCCCGGGAAATCTGCGTAATGCCAGTTTTCATACTACAAACGCCTCCGAAGGGCAGGTATCCTTACCTGCCGACTGAATGGTTTACAAAAAGACTCGGCGGATAGGGATGTCCGCCCTACAAACTTCGTGGGGCAGGTTTCCTACCTGCCGACTCACCAGCTGCTAAGCTCACATATTTTGAGCCGGCTCCCACGCCCGGGAAATCTGTGTAGGACCAGTTTCAACGCCTCCGAAGGGCAGGTATCCTTACCTGCCGACTGAATGGTTTACAAAAAGACTCGGCGGATAGGGATATCCGCCCTACAAATTTCGTGGGGCAGGTTTCCTACCTGCCGATGACAAACTGTATACGTACAGTTTCGGCGGATAGGGATATCCGCCCTACTATTATTATGGGTGTTTTGAGCGATTATAATATCAAGACGCCCATATTGTTTTAACTACTCATTCTTCGGATCAAGTTATCATATTAACGACTTTTAGAATTAGGAGCAATTCATGTCTACAATGCAGTCAAATAGAATTCCGGTGGCTGTCCTTGGAGCAACAGGCAGCGTAGGACAACGCTTTATCCAACTTTTAGACGGGCACCCCTGGTTTGAAGTCGTCGCCCTGACAGGATCAGAACGGTCTGTAGGTAAAAATTTCTACGAATATTGTCATTGGATTCTGAATGAGCCTATGCCAGATTGGGCGAAAAGTTTGACAATCCTCCCATCAGATCCTGAGATGACCAAGGTTCCATTGGCTTTTTCTGCTCTTCCCGCTAGGGCTGCATCCGAGATTGAACCATTGTATGCTCAAGCAGGGGTTGCTGTTTGTACAAATGCAGGCGCATACCGCAGGGAAAAAGACGTACCTATTCTGCTGCCCGAGATCAACCCGGACCATACTGTGCTGGTAGATTCTCAAAGGCAGCGTCGTGGTTGGAGCGGGTTCATTGTAACCAATCCCAACTGCACAACAACAGGGGTATCGATTGTCCTCAAGATACTAAAAGACAAGTTTGGAATAAGTAAGGCATTCCTGGTCTCATTACAAGCCCTCTCAGGAGCTGGTTACCCGGGTGTACCGTCAATGGACATTCAAGATAATGTGATTCCTTACATAGAAGGTGAGGAAGGGAAGCTCGAATGGGAACCCCTTAAAATACTGGGAACTCAAAATGATGGCATTCTGAGCCCGGCAGATTTTCTTATATCCGCACATGCCAATCGAGTAGCGGTGAGCGACGGGCATCTGGTCTGTCTGAGTGTGCAGTTTAACAATCCACCAGGTGAAGATCAGATAATTCTGGCTGTACAGGATGCTTTATCAGAGTACAAACTGCCAGAGGTAAGCAGTGACCTTCCATCTTCTCCTGCTCCTGTTATTGCTTTATCCAGGGAAAAGGATCGACCCCAACCGCGACTTGATCGCATGACCGGGGAAGGAATGACTACTGTTGTGGGTCGCATCAGGCGTGATCCGATATTGGACATAAAATTAGCGGTACTCTCCCACAACACAATCAGGGGGGCAGCAGGTGGATCAATCTATAACGCAGAACTTTTAGTGAGAAAAGGTTATATTAGCGACTCATACGTCTAATTTCACCACCGTAACGCCCTCGCCGCCTTCCTTATCCCCACCCGCCTCGAAGGACTTAACATGAGGGTGCCCTTTGAGAGCCTCGCGAACAACCTGGCGCAGTTTGCCCGTTCCCTTCCCGTGGACAATGCGCGCAAAGGGCAGACCCGCCAGGTAAGCAGAATCCAGATAACGCTCTAAAGAATCAAGCGCTTCGTCAGCGCGCTGGCCGCGCAGGTTGATTTCCATTCCCGGCGAATCAATGAAGAAATCTCCTGTCCGGGTTGAGGTTGATCCTACATGAGCGCGGTCTCGCGGGTGATCAATCCCACCAGGCTCGGCGGGTTCTCCGCCACTTTCCAAGCCCAAATCAGCTCCCCTGACGAGTTCTAAATCCCGTAATCGTGTCCGCACCCGGACATTGCCAACCTGCACTTCTGCACCCTCTTCTCCTAAAGAAAGAACGACTCCCTTAGTCTCCAGTGTCCGCAGACGCACTCTGTCCCCCGGCTTTATTGGTCGATCCAGGGGAATTAGGATTTCTGGCTGCACGGCTGCTTCAGGCTGAAGGATGTCTGCATCTAATTCCTCAACTCGCTCCTCGATCGTGCTCAAAGCTTCTGTTGGTTGGCGGAGGCGGACTAGTTCCCGCTTGACCTTTTCAACCTCCTTTTTTATTTCCTGAATCTGGGCTTCAGACTCTAAACGCGCCTCTTCTAATATTTGAAGACGTTCGTCTTCGATCCCCTCCAGGTGTTCGACCAGCTCTGACCGTAACGCTTCAGATTCCTGGCGAGATTCCTCCGCCGCGGAACGCGATTGGTGCGCCAGCTCTCGCTGCTGTTGGATTTCATCGAGCAGGTCATTGGCTCTAATATCCTCTGCCCGAATCTCTGTTCGAGCGGTACGGATGATCGATTCGGGCAGCCCCAGGCGCTCAGCGATCGCCATGGCATTGGAACGACCGGGCAGTCCGATCGTCAGACGGTATGTGGGACGCAGGGTCAGGAGGTCAAATTCTACACTGGCGTTATCAACTCCTGAGGTGGCATGGGCGAAAGCTTTAAGCTCAGGGTGATGTGTGCTGACCAGGGTGGTGATACCCTGACCCAAAAGATGGGTCAGCAGAGCGCGCGCCAGGGCTGCCCCTTCCTGCGGATCGGTGCCCGCTCCAAGCTCGTCGAGGATCACTAATGACTTGCTGTCCGCTTGCGCAAGAATTCGGATTATGTTGGTGATGTGAGATGAAAAAGTCGAGAGTGACTGCTCGATGGACTGCTCATCGCCGATGTCGGCATAAATTGCATCAAAGAGGCTGATCTCGGACCCTTTTAAAGCCGGGAGATGGAGACCCGACTGAGCCATTAACGCCAATAAACCGACCGTCTTGAGTACGACCGTCTTACCACCGGTATTCGGTCCAGTGATGACCAGCGCATACGTCTCTGGAGATATTTCCACATCGATCGCTACCACGGTCTCAGGATCCAACAAGGGGTGGCGAGCCTGGAAAAGTTTCATAACCGTGCCAGGAAGTTGGGTTTTGCCTCCATTTTTAATTACCCGCAGGACTGGTTCACTGGCCTGGATTTCTACGGCGTATTTCGCCTTCGCGAGGGCAAGGTCCAGCTCGGCGATGATCTCAACCGCCTGCAGCAGATCATTTGAGTGTAACCCGACCTGCTGCGATAAGGCAGCCCGAATCCTGCGTTCCTCGTCCCGTTCAGCCAGATGAAGCTCCCGGTACTGGTTGTTCATATCGACAACCGTGAGCGGTTCGATGAAAATCGTAGCCCCCGAAGAAGACTGGTCGTGTACTATGGATTTTATTCGTCCCTTGAATTCTGCCCGCAAGGGCAGCACATAGCGACCATCACGTTGGGTGATCAATGTCTCCTGCAGCAAGGGAGCCACATCCGGATTGTTGACCATCTTCTGCAGCTTGGACAAAAGGCGATCGTGGACAACTCGCAGATCGCGGCGGATCGAAGCCAGTTTCTCGGAAGCAGAATCGAGTATGTCTCCCCGGTCCGAAATGGCGCTCGAGATCGCGTCGATGATACCGAGCGACGGCGGTAACTGCGCGGCGATGTCCGCCAATCTTGGATACTCCTGGCTGGAGCGTTCAAACAATCGACCCAGTTTGCGGGCTGAGATCAATGTGGATTTGATATCCAGCAGTTCGTTCGGCGCCAGCACTCCTCCGTGTACCGCAAGGTCGATATCAGATCGGATATCGCGCGCCCCACCGATTGAAATCTCGGTGTGGCTCCCCAATACCTCGACCGCTTCACGCGTTTCCGCCAGCAGGCGGCGGGCTTCGAATACATCCCCTGTTGGACGAACATTGAGCGCCTTTTCTTCTGAGACGGGAAATTCACAATACCCGCCGACAAGCTCGAGGATCTTGAAATATTCCAGGATGCGTAGTGATTTTTCGTCCATAATCATCAAGGTGCCCGGCACTTTTCCATAATTTTTCGAGTGCCGGGCACATACTATTCAGTTCCTCTCAGACGCCTGACACTACCTCGCTTTTCCACGTGCCGGGCACCTATTATATTATTTTGTCGTGTTATTGTAAAACCAGTTGTAGCTGTAATAGCCCGTCGGCGGGTTTTGGGTGCGAATTGCAATCTTATAAGAGCCTCGCAGCGCAGGTGGGATACTGTAGGTCGCCGTCATCGTACCTCCACTGCCTGAATAGAGGTGACCGACGTAATAACCGTTCACCGCCCGGGTTCTTATTGGACCCATCAGGACGTCAAAATTAACCTTGGGCGGGAAATTGCGAGTCCGGATGGTTACCGATTGGTTGCGGACGACGCCCTCGATCCAGATAGTCGGTATACCCTTATATCCATCTGGACGCGGGGGATGGTGTTTCCCGCCATCCCAACGACCGGATGTGTTCTGGAAAGTGCGGTCAACGGAAACGTTCTTCTTAACCTGGGTCAGGCGGATTGCGAGCGGCGAATAGCCTCTGAGCTGAGCCGGGATTGGAAACCTGGCATTGAAGGAACCACCCGCGCCAGTGTCGAGCCTGTCGACTTGAATCAAATTGTGCCATCCTGATTGGGAGCGACCCATATGGACATCAAAATACACATTGTCCGGGATATTGTATGTACGGATGGTCACGCTCTTATCTGCGACGACATCCATGACCTTAAAATCCCATCTGGCTGTTTTGGAGTGTGAGGGTGCGGAAGGTTTTGAGCCCATCGTTATGCACAGTCTTTGACCCGAGGCTATCCTGCGCGGGCTGCGCAGTTTGTTCAATTCCACGAGATCTTGATAGCTGACGCCATAGCGTCTTGCAACCGTGTATAAAGATTCACCTCGCCTCACGACATGCCACTCCGTGCAGTAAGCCGCACTCGCAGGTTGTGCTGAAAATCCCGTCCCGGCGATTAAAAGGATCACTGCCAGGATCAACAGAATTGTTTTCCGTGGTCGTAACATTTTCCTCCTCCTTATTGTCAAGAAAAAATTGTTTGTCTTTTATAATTAGTGGCAGGTTTGAAGTTGTGTCGTTTGTAGCCCAAATGCTTGCGTCAAAGAATTAGCCAGTCCTTAACCATTATACACACATATTTATTTAGAGGACAGTACTTTTTCAGAATTTTCTAAATTTCTAGCAATTCATTCCGAATACGATCCTCCAGGCAGTCCATTAACCTCTTCGTGATTGGTCCAGGCTGGCCGGGACAAACTGATTGTCCAGGAAAAATTGGCTTTCCAGAGCCAACAAGAATCCGGTCGATTTGCATGACGGGCAGGATCCCGCGGCTCGAACTGGTGATGAAGGCTTCTTCCAGGTTATGGACATCTGTAATCGTTATACTTCTAAAATTCACTGGGAGTTCAATTCGAACCGCTTCATCCAATACCAGTAATCTGGTGATTCCCGAGAGTACACTCTCTTCGTTCGTCCATATTTCGTCGCCCTTCACTGCGAAGAAATTGCTCGTCAACCCTTCTAATATGCTACCAGCCTCATCTACCATCAGCGCTTCTTCAACCCCGGTATGCAGTTGTCTCCGAATTTTATCTGCGACAGGGATCGATGCAGTGAGCTTCGCCTTGGGGTTATCCCTCTGTAATTGGCAAGTGATCACTCTCACACCGGAATGGTATGCGTCTGGCGGGGGAGTTTTCAACAACTCTAACATTAAATAGATTTCACCCAGGGCGAACTCCAAATCTAGTACCACCCGTATGCGCAAATCCTTTTTACCCGGATATTCGTCGATCACATTACGCAGCGCCTTCCGTAAGCGAAGTCGTTCCAATGTCACTGGCTTATGCGCCAGTCGTGCAGTCTCTTCGAGCCGTCCCAGATGATCGTCCAGACGGATGACCTTATTATGATCATACGTGCGGAAGGTGGTATAGGCGCCGCCTGGGAGATGCGTAGTAACAGCGTCCAGCGTATCCCAACCAACGGGTATTTCAATCCTCATTAATTCGTATTTACTTTCCCGATACTCCGCTTTCCACACAAAAATATTCACGATGGTCAATTTTACTTTAGATGCTATTATGCATTCAGGCTTAAATTGGTTTAATATGTCAAGTTTCTTAAGAAATGGGTTATTGTCAAACATTTTTTATGATACTATAATAAATTAAAACCTGGTGAGATTTATTGCATGATATGCTAAAAAGGTGAGCTTTTCAACGGTCACAGCGATGGGTTGTGTCGCGTTGTGCCACAATATGATTTAATAAGGAGTATGAAGATGAAACAATTATCCAGAATCCTTGTTATTGTTTTATTCTTGATCACCAGCCTGGGGGTCGTCCCCGGTCTGGCATCCCCCGATATACCTCCAACGCCGATCTATCTTCCTTTAGTGTCTGTTATGGGTGGTGGATCAATTAGTATTTCAGGCACTGTGTTGGATACCGATGCATATCCGATAGCAAATGTGACCATTCGAGATAATTATGGATTTTCTGCTGTCACGAAAGAAAACGGGGAGTATACGCTTAACACCCGCAAAGGTGAAAACTTGCTGACAGCTCAGAATCCGGGGTTTACGATTGCACCGGAAGAACTCAAACTGAACCCAAGCGGGGATCTGAGCGGGCAGAATTTTCACGGCGTGGTTGCCTGCGGTGACATTATGGTCAATGGAACGGTAACCGCCGGCGATGGTGGTTGGGATTTCCCAGTGAAAAGCCCTGCTTATGCGACAGCGCACACGGACAGCACAGTCTTCCGCTCGCCACCTACTTCTGGACGGACGGGTATCCCTGTAGGCGAAGACAACGCCGATGTCCACTCGAACTCCATCAGCCAGAAATATCACATCCCTTCCGATGCCAACCATGTCTTGCTGAGTGTCAACCTTTATCCACAGTCCACTGATCTCTCAGACTCGGATAGGCAGTATGTCAAAATCCTTGACTCAAACGACAATACCTTACAGGTCTTGTGGAATGGTCAGAAAAACGATGCCATTCCTTGGAATACCTATTTCGAATGGGAGATTAATTCCTATGTGGGTCAGACTATAAAAATTTTGATCGGCACACATAACGACGGCGTGGGTGGCATTTCGAGGATGTATTTCGACGACGTGCAGTTACTGATATGCAAACAGGAGGTTCCACCTCCTGCTTGTAATAAGGTCATTAACAGCGACTTTGAAGACGGAACCAACGGTTGGACGATCCCCTCCGGTCAGGTTGCCGCGCCGGTAATTTCCACAGTGCATGCCAAGTCTGGTACACATTCAATGAAAACCGGGAATACAATCACTGAGAGCTTCTCGGAATTTTATCAGGATGTTTATATCCCAGCCAATGCCGACAACGCAACGCTTAAGTTCCATGTGTACACAAAAAGCGAGGAGATTGCCACTGCTGCCCCAGACATTAACTTGCTTACATCCATGCCGCAGGAAGGAGACTCCTGGAACAGCCCGTTGTCCCCGGCAACCGACACGCAATATGCCTATGTATTAGATACATCAAACAACGTCTTGAAAAGACTGGTGTGGTGGTCAAACAGCAACACCAACAGTTGGACCTACCTAGAGTTTGACCTTAGCGCTTACAAAGGTCAAACGGTGCGCCTCTTGTTCGGTACCTATAACGATGGTAATAACGGGAAATCCACCATGTGGGTAGATACAGTTTACCTGGATGCCTGTGAAGGAGTGGCCCCACCAGTTGGGTGTTACGAAGCGCTGTCAAACCGCAGCTTCGAGAGCAACACCGCCTGGATCATCCCGGCTACTGAATACTCGGCGGGATACTCCACGTACCAAGCACACACTGGCAATCGCTCGATGCGTGCTGGTATCTATTACCCATCACACAACATATACAGCTATTCAGACTTCCGCCAAAAGGTCACTATTCCCAGCAACGCCACCTCTGCGGATTTGATGGTCTGGATCTGGCCTGAGAGTACTGAGCCCGATGCGGTTTCACTCGCTTCCTTGCTGGATCCCAGTCTTTTAATCCCTCAAAACATTAATGGTAAGCTCCAGATGAGCCCAGATGCGGGCGATGTCCAATATATCCTGGTCCTTGACAAATATGGATATTGGATTGATACACTCTGGTGGAAAACTAATCCCACTCGAGATGACCGGTCGTGGAATTCCAAGGCGCGCGATCTGATGGACTTTAAAGGTAAAACCATTTATCTCCAATTTGGTGTCTATAACAACGGTTGGGATGGGGTGACGTCAATGTTCGTTGACGATGCCTCGGTGGAAATTTGTTTACCTGACCCATGAACGGACACATGATTCTGTCAAGGTGAATGTTTCTACCTAATTTGAAACGGTTCAACGGCTCGAAAATTTAAGGCTTCATCTAGCGCCAGTCTGCTGAAGACGTTTTCGTCCTTTACATAGCCATTCTGGTCGACGGTCTCCGTAACCTAAACGAAGGTCAGCAGTTTGAGTTCGTCATCACTTTGGGAAGGAAAGGACCGCAGGCGCAGGATTTTTGTGGCTTTTTGAAACAATCTCCTGTAATTGAATCCTAAATAAAAAAATCCGGGCAGTGATAGACTTAACTGCCCGTGATTTTATTATGGTCGGGGCGCCGGGATTCGAACCCGGGACCTCTTACACCCCATGCAAGCGCGCTAGCCGGACTGCGCCACGCCCCGTCTGAACAGTCAACATTATAGCCTAGACTACTAGTCCTGACAACCTCAACCTATTTTTCAATGCGTTTATGAAACAATTCTTTCTTATCTCGAGATATTTATATAGAAGTGGCTATGCGCATGTACTTACGGGTGTGTCCTGGAGGCGTTCCGCCTAGTATAATATGCCCACCGACTAATGATCCTTTTGGATTTCATACCAATGCGCTTTGGAATACTTACCCTTTTTTTAATCCTTGCGGTATCCACCTGCTGTAATCCTATACCAGGCGCAGCCCCTGACCAATCCGTGCATATAGATACAACCGATCTGCTCAACCTTTCTCCCACAGTACAAGCGACAGATCAAATCCTGGCGTTAAAAAGGTCCACTAAGACCGCAACTGTTACTCCGATCTCAAAGCCAACACGAACACCCACTCGACTACCCGATACACCCTCCCCACTGCCTTCGAATACACCCACCCCAAAACCACCCTTCAAGATCTGTTCACCTCTCGAAATCCACTCACTTGAAGTCCTGCCCAAGATCATCTCCGATCCTTACCGACCTCCTCCTGCCGGTCGCGATGAACGCCACCACGGCGTCGATTTCTCTCATTACCTGTTTGGTGGTCTGACTACAATCCGGGGTGTCGTAGTCCAGTCGGTTATGCCAGGTGTCGCGGCTGCTGCAATCTCGGATTCGTTTCCTTTCGGGAACTTCACAATTATGGAGACACCTTTTATCGATTTGCCAGATTCTTTAACAGTCAGGTTGCAGATCAAACCAGGCGAATCACTTTATATCCTGTACGCGCATTTAGAGCAGCCACCAATGGTTGTGCTGGGCGAATATATCCCCGCTTGTCACCCACTCGGTTCGGTTGGGAAAAGCGGCAACGCCGGTGTGACTCATCTCCATCTAGAGACACGCATCGGAACCTCCGGAGTCCACTTTCCAGTCATGTCTAATTATCTAGAAGACACCACCCCCGAAGAAGAGCAGAATTATGTTTTATGGCGCACCAGCGGTGAATTCAGGCACTTTGACCCGATGGATTTGCTGCTGCCAGACGTTTAACCTCCTGCGGGTTAGATAGTCTGTGCATGGACAAATCACTTCAAGATTATAAATAACGCTATTACTATCAATCGATTAACCCGCGGGGGGTTTAAACCCATCGAAGAATTCAATCAATGAGCCTCCCACGGGAGGTTTTATCAGAAGAATCCAATAGTAACTTATTTATTCGCTTAAACAAATTTGGACTTTTGTGGACTTGCAGGCAGCGCCAATATGGCAGGTATGGACAACAGCATGATTAACGCGCTCCAATAATACACCTGCTGCAATCCATAGCGGTCTCCCAAAATGCCGATCGCTAACAGCGCAACCGGTCGCAAAAGGAACATCATCATCAGTAACAGCCCGTTGCCCACGGCGCGGTTGTTGGGCATATGATCCTGCACCATTGCCAGTAGGACTGGTCCAGTTGACAGCGCCGAAAAACCGAGAGCCAATAACACAGGAACCAGCAACCAACCTTCCACATTCAGAAAGATCAGCATAAAAAATACTGCCGAGATCGTCGCCGCCAGCAGCACCTTTTTACGTCCCATCCAGTCACTCACAGTTCCGCTCTCCAGCGCTCCCGCGACAGCCGCCAGCTCGATGATTGAAAGCGCCCCTCCGGCGATCCACAAACTGGCTCCTTCACTCTTCATGAAAATCGGAAGGTAAGTCGTGATGCTTTCGCGTAAAAAGGTCCTGAAGAATACCACGAAGAACAGCGGTAGAAACAGGTTCCGCAATACCGGTAATATGCTCCTAAAATTGCCGGGCTGCTCCATATTGGCGGGAATATCTCGCAATCTCAGATATAGGATAAAAGAAGCCGCCCAACCCACCAGGACAATGCGGAAAAATCCATCCAGCGTCCAGATAGATATCGCCCAAACAGCCAGGAGCGGTCCAACGGTGCGGGCTAATTCACCTGCTGCCATGTAAAAGCTCATCCCTTTGCCGACCTGCTTTCCCGCGACTCGCCCGATCATCGCGGGGGCTGGCGCATGAAAGCAGGCTACACTAACCCCGGTGGCGAATAGTATGATCGCAACCGTAATATAATTCGAGGCGAACCCAAGGCTGCTGATCAGCGTAGCAGTGACCGCTGGTGCCAGAATCACAAAGTAGCGCAGGCTGATCTTATCTGCCATGTACCCGATGAATGGGTTCAGCAGAGCCGGCAGCTGCATAATGGCCATTAAAGAGCCGACTAATGTCAGCGAGAGGGAGAGCTTGACCATTAATGCCGGCAGCAGTACAGGTACAGCCGCAGTATAAATATCGTGAACGAAGTGGGCACCCACGATGGGCAGTACATGCTCGGTCTGAAAGTCATCTGCGTTTGTATGGGCAAGTGGGACACTCTTTGTTGTCATCTCAACCTGTTGGTTTATAGAATTTATTTTATTGGGCAGATACCACAATTCGCCAATTATACTCTCTATCAGCCGTTGAGGCTTCAGTTATAATTAAAGACCACTGAATATTCTTTATTAGGAATAAATTTACAGAAGATCAAGTAGGAACCATGAATTTCGAAGAAAACGCTATCCCGAACTCATATTGGGTTATCCCCGACCAGTTCATGGCAGGTCCTTACCCCGGTGCGATCCGTGATGATGAAGCTCACCTGAAAGCTGCCTGGTTGATCCAAAACGGATTTTCATTCTTCCTGGACCTGACTGAGCCTGGTGAATACGGGCTCGACCCGTATGCACCATTGTTGTTACGAATGACGGCTGAAAATGAGGACACGGCGACCCACAAACGGATTTCCATCCGCGATATGGATACACCAACCCGGGAAGAAATGGTCCAAATTCTGGATACCATCGATGCGGCATTGGAAAGTGGGCATAAAATCTACCTGCACTGCTACGGCGGGATCGGTCGCACAGGAACAGTGGTCGGCTGCCATCTGGTCCGTCACGGTATGGACGGCGAAACTGCTTTGGGTCAAATCGCTACTTGGAGACAGGACATCCCGAATGGCTGGCGGCGGTCACCCGAGACAGAAGAACAGCGCCAGTTTGTGCTTGGATGGATAGAATAAGCATGTGATTGGACCCCGCCGGTGATATAATCGGCTGCATGTCCGAGACGATCCTGGATCCCGAACGCCAACGCGAAGCCAAAACTTACGCCCGTATACGTCAGCGCCTGATACTGGTGGACATTGCCATTGGCGGTATCTACGCCCTGGCCTGGCTGGTTCTGGGATGGTCGAAAGAGCTGAAGACAACGCTGCTCAGTTTTACTTCAAACGATTGGTTGCTCGTCGCCGGATTTGGAATCCTTTTCGGCGGAATTTATTACCTGATCAACCTTCCGCTTTCCTTCTATGCCGGCTATACCCTCCCCCATCGCTTCAAGCAGTCAAATCAAACCGTACAAGATTGGATAAGCGACCAGATCAAGGGACTCCTGATCGGTTTTATCCTGGGCGGAGTTATCCTGGAGATTATATACACTGTACTGCGCGCTGCGCCGGATACCTGGTGGCTGTGGGTTGCTTTTATCATGCTGCTCTTCAACGTGCTATTAGCGAATCTTGCTCCCGTGTTGATATTTCCGATCTTTTATAAATTTGTGCCCCTGTGAGACGAATATGCTGAGCTGGCAGAGCGACTGATGAGTTTGTCTGAACGGGCTGGTGCAAGTGTGCGCGGTGTTTTCAAGTTTGACATGAGCCGCCGCACCAAGGCTGCCAATGCCGCACTGACCGGTCTGGGCAATACACGACGTATCATCTTAGGAGATACTCTCCTTGATGAATTCACTTCTGATGAAATTGAGACCGTCCTGGCTCACGAACTGGGTCATCACGTCCATAAGGACATCCCAAAAGGGATTTTGATCGAAAGTGTTATTACACTGGTAGGGTTGTATCTCGCCTCTTTGGGTCTACTGTGGGGGACGACCGTGTTTGGATTTGAAGGACCTGCAGACATTGCTGCTCTGCCGCTCTTTGTGTTAGTAATGGGAGCTTACGGGCTCCTGACCATGCCGCTCACAAATGCTTATTCACGTGCCCGCGAGCGCCGGGCTGACGAGTACGCCCTCAAAGCGACTGACAATGGCAGCGCATATGCGTCCGCCCTTATTCGCCTCGCCAATCAGAACCTGGCTGATGCCGACCCTGAACCATGGGTGGAAATACTGCTGTGCTCACATCCTGCTCTCAGCAAACGGATTGAAATGGCACACAACTACGCCTCCCCCAATTAGATTAATTAGGATTTTTCCCAGTTTTGCGCATACCCCGGCTATCATATAGTCTTTTTATGAAGGGGGGAATGAATCCGAGCGTCAGGCAATTCTTACCGCAACCAGTGTTCCATCCCCGACTGGATAGATTGTGCTGATCACCCGCGGGTCTTTTGCCACGCGGGAATTGAAAGAACGCATCACACGTGTTCTTTCATCCATTTCATTATCATCGGCGACTTTACC
>SDBT01001689.1_pt1 | contig 39237 bp, 33 predicted proteins | sample 2277101 | NCBI WGS metagenome assembly SDBT01 (sample SAMN10404973, study PRJNA504765) | marine sediment metagenome | isolation source: marine sediment core GS10_PC15, 103 cmbsf | place: Arctic Ocean: Southern Knipovich Ridge | collected 2010 | reverse complement strand
AAAGTTTTAAATTTTACACCTGTTAATCTTCTAAATTTATCAGGAGCAAGATTTTTTATGTTTTCATATTTATTCATATTCTTTTTTTCCTTTTAAAAAAAAAGAATAGTATAAATTAAAAAAATAGTTACGCAAGAAGTCTATTGTTTTTTTTGATAATGCTTCTTTGCAAACTCAAATAGACATCCTTAAAAAAATGGCTCCATCTAAGATGGAACCATCTAAGATGGATCCAGCTAAGAAAGAATAACTAATTTTTTTAATATTTTTTTATTTTTTGCTAAAATAGGTTTGATTTGAAAAAAAAATCATAAAATTATTTAAATATATTTAAAATTTCTTTAAGCTACCTGCCCTAGGGAATGTATGTAACATTTAACTGGGAGTTTTTATGAAAAAATTTATTTTGTTTTTTTTTATCCAAATAATTTCTGTCTCAATATTTTCTAATCCAATTCTAGAATCTTTAATATATAAAATTAGGGATCCAAGTACTGAAAAAAAAGAGTTTAGAGAGTATTTAGAAAAAATAGGAGAATATATCGCAATTGATGTTGCGAAAGATCTAAAAACAAAAAAACAAAATATTAAAACAGTTATGCAAATTGAAGCTGAGCATAACTTAGTCGATGAAAATATTGTTTTAGTTACTATTTTAAGAGCTGGATTGCCGCTTTTTAATGGAGTTTTTAAAGTTTTTCCAGAGGCAGAAGCCGGTTTTTTTGCTATGCAAAGAAACGAAAAAACTTTAATTGCTTCAATAGATTATGTAGCTCTTCCTCCAATGGAGAATAAAACAGTTATTATTGCTGATACCATGCTAGCTACAGCAGGTAGTATGTTGAATGCTATAAAAATTATTGAAAAAAGAAACCCCAAAAAAATTATATTGATATGTGCTTTAGCTGCAAAAGAGGGGATTGATAATATCTTAAAACATAATCCAGATATTCAAATATATCCGGCATATGTAGATCCTGTTTTAAATGAAGTTGGATATATTGTGCCAGGGCTTGGAGATGCTGGCGATAGATGTTATGGGATAAAATAGAAAGCTTCTTTAATGCGCATAATAGATAAGAAGATTTATTTTTATATTTACAAGTGCATTTTGGCTCTAAGATAAAAAAAAGCTTAAAAAGAAAAGTTGTTTTGTCTTAGAGCCTCATATAAAACTATAGAAACTGAGTTTGATAAATTCAAACAACGAGAATCTTTTTTCATTGGAATTGTTAAAAATTTATCTCTATATTTATCAAAAAAGACTTTTGGCAATCCAGATGTTTCAGATCCAAAAATTAAAATTGCGTTTTTTTCATAGTTAACATCACTATATGATTTTTTAGCTTTTGATGAAAAAAAATAAAATGATTTTTTATCTAATAAATATTTTTCTAAATTTTCTATTTTTTCTAAATTTACATCTTTAAAATAATCTAGTCCTGCTCTTTTCAAGTTTCTATCAGTGAGAGAAAAAGATGCAGGAGTTACTATTGAAAGGTTGCTATTTGTAAGAAAACAGGTTCTAATAATATTTCCGGTATTTTGAGGGATCTCTGGTCTAAAAAGGATAATTTGCATTAGAAAATCTTATTATTATTTGCTAATTCATCTAAAGGATCTTTTTTAGCATCTAAATCTATAACTTCAATATCGAAAATTGCTAAAGAATTTAAATGAGGAGGTGAATTGCCAGAAATTAAATCAGGATGAATATAAACTTTTCTTTTTTCATGAAGTCCCATTCCAACTATTGCTTTTTTTAAAGCAGGAAGTGTTTCAGTTAAATTTATCGTCTCTTCTGAATTTATAAAAATTCTGCCGTCTAAGTATCTGCCTGTCATTTTAACAATTGGAGTGTTATAGGATTCAACTTTTTTACTTTTTCCATTTTTTATAATTTTATATTGAAGTTTTTCATTTTCTATTTGATGGATATCTTTATCTTCTAAATTAGTTGTTAAAAAATTTGTCGCATCTTTTAAGTTTTTAGATGATGTTTTTTCATTTTCTTTTAACTGAATTTGAGCTAATGCTTCTAAACATTCATCTTCATTCATTGGAGATGATTTTTTTTGAGAGCCTTTTTTTATGCCTCTTATCATATTTTTAAGATCTAACTCAAATCCTAAATCATCTAAATTTTTACCAATGATATTGCCAATTGATTCAGATAATTTTTTTATATCAACCTCTTTTTCATCTGCAAAAGCAATTGAAAAAACAGATAGAATAAAAATAAAAAATATAAAGTTTTTTAAGTGTTTTCCCATGGAATTTCTTTTATTTCTTTTGTTTCAAGTTCAAGTTCTTTTAACTGATCTTCATCAACTTCACCAGGAGATTGGAGCATTAGATCTAAACTTTTTAAGGTTTTTGGAAAGGCTATGACATCTCTAATGTTATCTGTATTAGTTAAAATCATAATGAGCCTATCAAAGCCATAAGCAATTCCACCATGCGGGGGAGTTCCATATTTTAGAGCATCTATAAAAAATCCAAACTTTCGTTTTATATCTTCATCTGAGAGTTTTAAAAGCTTAAAAATTGTTGATTGAACGTCGCTGTCAAAAATCCTTTGTGATCCTCCAGCTATTTCATAACCATTTAATACTAAATCATAAGCATCTGCTCTAACTTTTAGGGGTTCTTTTTCTAAAATCTCTAAATCTTTTATGCTTGGTGCTGTAAATGGATGGTGAACAGATTTTAATCTTTTTTCATTTTCGTCGTATTCAAATAAAGGAAATTCTTCTACCCATAAAAATTTATAAATATTTTTGTTAATTAAGCCTCTATCTAGGGCAATTTTTCTTCTTAAATGATCTAAGCCTTGATTTACAATATCATCTTTATCTGCTGCGATAATTGCTAAATCACCATCTTCTAATTTCAATTTTTTTTCGAGCTCATTTAAAAGAGCAGGCGTAAAAAACTTTAAAAGACTGGATGAGAGAGAAGAATCAGTTTTTTTAATAAATGAAAGTCCTTTCAATTTAAAGGGTTTTACAAAAGAAGTAAGATCATCTAATTTTTTTCTTGATATTTCAGCTCCACCTTTAACATTTATAGCTTTTATGCAGCCATTTGAAGCTTTTAAAGTATCTAAAAATATTGAAAAGGTTGATTTTTTAGCTATCTCATCTAGTCTTTCGAATTCCATAGAAAAACGAAGATCAGGTTTATCTGTTCCGTATTTTTCTAGAGCATGTGTGTAAGACATTCTTTCAAAAGGAGTTTTAATATCTACATCTAAACATTTTTTAAAAACCCTTGTTAAATGATTCTCTACGATTTCAAAAAGTTTTTCTTTTCCATCAAAACTCATTTCAACATCGATTTGAGTAAATTCAGGTTGGCGATCCGCTCTTAAGTCTTCATCTCTAAAACATGGAGCTATTTGAAAATATCTGTCAATTCCTCCAATCATTAAAAGCTGTTTAAATATCTGCGGAGATTGTGGTAGAGCATAAAAATTTCCGGGATATATTCTAGATGGCACCAAATAATCTCTGGCACCCTCTGGTGTAGATTTACATAAAATTGGAGTGTTTACTTCTAAAAAACCATGTTCTGAGTAAAAATTTCTAGTCTCTAACATAGCCATATGTCTAATTTTGAGCTTGTCTAAGATGGGTTTTCTTCTAATATCTAAATATCTGTATTTTAATCTTAACTCTTCATTAGTCTCGGTTTTATCTTCAAAAATAGAAAAAGGAGAGGGTTTTGATTTTGAAAGTATTTGGATTTGATCTACTGAAATTTCAATTGCACCAGTTTTTAAGTTTTTATTGATCATTTTTCTTAAAACTACACTTCCTTCAATTGATATAACCCATTCATTACGTAAAATTTTTGCTTTTTCATGCGCAATAGATGACACTTCCGGATCAAAAACTATTTGAGTTATTCCATATCTATCTCTAAGATCAATAAAAATCATTGAGCCATGGTCTCTTCTTTTATTTACCCAGCCAGATAAAGTAACTTTTTTATTAATATCAGATTTATCAAGATCTAGACATGTATGAGTTCTAAGCATTTTATTCGATCCTTAAAGTTTATAGAATTTATTTTTTATGAAATTTTTTAAATCTTCAAATTTTATCTCATTTTGTTCTCTTTTCTCTAAATTTTTAAAAGAAGCTACTTTTTGGTTCATTTCATTATCTGCTAAAATTAAAGCATTTTTAGCATTTAATTTATCAGCTAAACTAAGTGATTTTTGAATTTTTTTGGCATTTAAATCAATATCTACTGAAATTTTATGATGGCGAAGATCTTTTGCTAAAATAATTGCATACTCTTTTGCATCTTCTCCTATCGGAATAATATATATAAAGGGACCCTTTTTTTTGGGAAAATATACATCTTCTTCTATCATAGTTTGTAAAATCCTCTCTAGGCCACAAGCAAAGCCAATTCCAGGAAGGTCTGGCCCGCCTAAAGATTTTAATAGTGAATTGTATCTACCTCCACCTCCGAGTGAATTTTGAGCTCCTGTTTTTTCAGAAATAATTTCAAATACTGTATCATCATAATAATCTAAGCCTCTTACTAACTTGCTATCTACTTCATATTTAATATCTAATTTATCTAAAAGATTTAAAAGATTTTCAAAGTGTTTTTTAGCAGAGGAGGATAAAAAATCTAAAATAGAAGGAACTTCTTTTAATATTTTTTTATCCCTTTCATCTTTTGAATCCAAAATTCTCATTGGATTTTTATCAAATCTTGCTTGGGACTCTTCTGATAAATTTTCAAAATTTGGTTTTAAAAAATCTAAAAGAGCTTTTTTATAATTTGTCCTCGTTTCAAAATCACCTATAGAATTTATCAAAAGTTTAAAATGTTTTATCTCTAATCTTTTAAATAAAGTAATTAACATATCAATTACTTCAGCATCTATCTCAAATGATTTTTCTCCAATAACTTCTATTCCAAGTTGATGGTGTTGGCGATACCTGCCTTTTTGAGGTCTATCGTAGCGAAACATCGGTCCTGTGTAGTATAGTTTATGAAGTTTTTTCTCTTGTGATAGATTGTTTTCAATAAAAGCTCTCATTACAGAAGCTGTTCCTTCTGGTCTGAGTGACATTGATCTTTTTGCTTTATCTAAAAAAGTATATAACTCTTTTGAAGCAATATCAGTTATTTCGCCAACTCCTCTTAAAAAAAGATCGGTTTTTTCAAAAATAGGAACTCTAATCTCTTCAAAATTATAATCACCCATTAATTTTTTTATTACTGATTCTAGATATTGCCATCTAAAAGTCTCTTTGAAACTCTCTTTAGAATATGGCAAGATATCGAAGAGTCCTTTTGGAATTTGGTATTTCATAACTTGTCCGTTAACATATATTTAGGGCTATTATAATAAGAAAAATAAAAAAAGAAAAGATTATAAAAAAGCGAAATCAAGAAAATAAAAATTAGATCTTTATGAAATGTTAGAAATTTTTAAATTAATTCTAAAAGCTCATCTATGATAGATATCCAATGGCTTAAATGAGAATTTACAGAATCTTTTTTATCTTCTAGATGAAGATTTTGTAGCATCTCCATGTAAGGAAAAGGAACCCACTGATATCCTGCAAATTCAGATATATAATATCCTAGAGTAAACTCAGCATTTTTAGGGTACTCATTTACTTCATCAATTATTTTTTTTATTAGTTTTGTTGCTTTTTCATTTTTTAAAACATAAAAGTCATAATCTCTTAAAAATTTCATCCAGACGAAAGCAAAATAATTTAAAAATTCAGAGTCTTGACATAGATTTGTATCTTTTAAAGATTTAAGAGATTTTTTTATTGTTAATATCTCTTTATGGAGTGGAGTCCCATCTAGATCTTTTGGTGTTTTTTTAGTAAATTTACTTAAAAGATTTGATAAAATCTTTAAAAAAGAAAAGTATACAAATAGTTTTTTTGATACTGGTTTTTGAACTAAAGGTTTTTTATTTTTTTCGTGTTCGGTCGCTGTTTTAACTTCAGGAATTTTTACATGTTCAAAAGGGTCAATGGGTTTAGGGAAATCTATCATATTTGAGAGGTTTTTTGTTATATTTATTATTTAAACTTTATATCTAAGAAAGTAGATGTGAGTAAAGGTATTTTTGTCATATTTTTGAAAAAAATTGGCAAATCATGTATAAGTTAGAGCTGTTTTGGATTAACGTGAAATAAGAAAATAATATTTTTAATAAAGAGTAGGATGTTTTGTGAGCGTATTAGATATTTTTAAGCCCCCTCCTCATACTAAAGAAATTCAAGATCCGAAAATTGTAAAAAAGAAATATACATACTGGCGAATTCGAACATTCTATAGCATGTATATAGGTTACGCTTTTTTCTATCTCTCCAGAAAGAGCTTTACTTTTGTTATGCCTGCAATGGCTATGTCACTCGGTCTTGATAAATCTCAACTTGGTATGTTAGGCAGTATTTTATCTCTTACATATGGAGCTAGTAAATTTTTTAGTGGGATTATGTCGGATAGATCTAATCCTAGATATTTTATGGCTATCGGACTTATCTTAACGGGTATTTTTAATATATTTTTTGGATTTGCCTCAACTTTTGTTTTATTTGCAATATTTTGGGGTTTAAATGGGTGGTTTCAAGGATGGGGATGGCCTCCTTGCGGTAAACTTTTAACTCATTGGTATTCTCAATCAGAAAGAGGCAGATGGTGGAGTATATGGAACACTTCTCATAACGTTGGAGGAGCTTTAATTCCAATTTTTGCTGCCACTTTAGCTCAAGCATTTGGTTGGCGCGTTGCTATGTTTGGACCTGGTATTATTTGTATATTTGCAGGAATGTTTTTAATTAATAGGCTAAGAGATACCCCAAGATCTCTTGGATTGCCTACAATTGAAAAATATAGAAAAGATTATCCAACCAAAAAACATGAAAAATCAAGATATCAACTCTCAACTAAAGAAATACTTTTAAAATATGTTTTAAAAAATAAATATATTTGGATTTTAGCAGCATCAAATTTTTTTATTTATGTGATTCGTCAAGCTATTAATGATTGGACATTAGTGTATTTGATTGAAACTAAAGGTTATTCTTATATTGTCGCAGGTACTTGTGTTTTTTGGTTTGAAATAGGAGGTTTTGCAGGAAGTTTAGCTGCTGGTTGGGGATCTGATTTTATTTTTAAAGGTAAAAGAGGACCTGTAAACATTTTATTTACTCTAGGAGTTTTAGTTAGTCTTTATTTTATGTGGAAAACGCCAGGAAACCTTGTTCTTGTTCAATCCATTTTAGTGTTTTTCATAGGTTTTTTTATTTTCGGACCTCAAATGTTAATTGGAGTTGCTGCAGCTGAACTCTCTCATAAAAAAGCTGTAGGTACTGCAACAGGATTTACTGGATGGTTTGGTTATATTGGTGCTGCTATGGCAGGAGGCCCTCTCGGTTCTATGATTAGAAAATTTGGATGGGAAGTTTTTTTCCTTATTTTAACTATATGCTCTATTTTAGCACTTCTTTTCTTGCTTCCTCTTTGGAGAGCTAAAACAAACCCCCAGCTTGAAAGCGATCAAGCGTAAATAATTAGTTTAATTTTTTGCTATTTCAAATTGAATTCAAAAAAAATATAAAAAAAATGATAATTTTATTTTTAATTTAGAAAGCGAATAATCTCATGTTTAAGGCTTTAAATTTGCAATTGGCTTATTTTCAATGGCTTGAGCGGCGAAAAAAAAGATGTCTAATAAATTATATTAAAATACATTATTAATATTTTTTTTAATAATCATTAATTTTAATAAATTATTAATTTGATAATTAAATAGCAAAAAGCTTATAATAGTTTTATAATAATTGGTACATAAAAAGGAAGAATAATAATATGAGCCTTCAATACTTAGCCGCAAGAACTTATTCTAGACATCTTCAAGAGGAAGGTATTTCAATAGCTCAATGGAATGCTGAGCAGCAATTAAATGGAGTTATTGAAGATGTAACACTCCCTGTGTTTAGATGTTTACAAGATTCTTTATTAAATACATCGGATGAAACAAACCCTTTAAGAGAAAAACTAGAAGGGAAATCAGATGATGAAAAACTACAAATTGTTAATCAACAGTTAATAAGTCTTAGAAAACCTTTATATAGAGAAGAATTTATAAGGGTTTTTATTAAATATTCAGGCTTTCTAGATTCATATTTGGATCCTCTGCAAATGGCAATTTTTGAGCTATCAAATGAGGAAGATGAAATTAAAAAAGATATTATAGAGTTTTTTATAGAAGAATATATCAAACATTTATCTTTTTCTCATAAACGAACTGAAGTATCAAAAAAAAATGGTGAAAGAAGGATGGAGGAAGCTAGAAAATATATTGCAAGTATCCCAGAGAAATATAGAAAAGCCTTTTTTCGAATTGTTGAAAAAGAAGAATTATCTAAGAGTAACAGAAGTGTATCTGGGCAATGTTATTTTAAAAAGGGAAGAGGACGTACAATATTGCATAACGCAATATTCCTCAACGATGTAAATTTAGTTGAAGAGGTATTAGGTACGTTGAAAGATCTCCCTCAAAATGAATTACGAGCCTTTTTAGAAAGTAAATTTACTATGACAGGTAGGGTTAATAATGAAACGATGAGCTATCAATTTAATGCCTTAGCATTGGCAGTATCTCAGAGTTCTTTCAAAGTAGTCACTAAATTATTCGAGTTAATTCCAAAAGAAATACTAGCTAATATGTTGAGTTTTGATAAGCAGACGAACTATTTTTTTAGGAACATTACAAGCATTAATACTAAGAAAAGCTCGGCTGATTTAAGTAGAAGAGAGGAAATAGCTAAAATAGTTTTTTTAGAAACCAAAAGCTTTTCACCAGAACAACAACAAAAATGTATAAAATCTAATATTTTATTAAGGATAATAGAATTCGGCGCGTCAGATTCTTCTTTTAATATTTGTTCTAATATACGCGAAATTTTAAAAATAATTAAAGATGATGACTTGAAAATAGCTATTTTAAGTGTTAATTCAGATTCAAATGAAGGTCTTTTAGAGCTTGCTTTAAAACAAAAAAATGAAGAGTTGGTACTATTAATTTTAGAAGCTATAAGTCAGCTTCCATTGGGTTTACAAAAAACACTTATTCCTTCAGATATTTTATTAAAAAAAATAAGTATGATGCAAAAAAAATCTAATTTAGATTTTATAAATTTTACAGAATTTATGTTAAAAATTAAAGATGATGAATTGAGAGTTTCACTTTTGAGTGCAACTACAGATTCTAATAAAGGTCTTTTACAACTTGCTATAGACCAAAACAACGAACAGTTAGCTCTTGCGATTTTATCTTTTATTAATAAGTTAAATGATGATGATAAAAAGAAATGTTTGTCTTCTAATCTTTTAGCTCAGGCTGCTATAAAGAAAATGAAAACGTTAGTAGAAAAGATATTAAAAAGTCTTCCTCAAGATTTAAAACGGGAATATTTGAAAGAAAAAATAAAGTATGATCGTATTATAGCTATAAATGAAACTGAGACTTTTGCTCGAGCAGCTCAAGGAAACGTACTAGAAATTGCAATAGATGGAAAAGATGAAAACGTAGCTATGTTAATTTTTGAAGAAATTTTAAAATTAGAATTGCAAGATAAAAGAGAAGTTATAAGTTCTAATCTCCTTTATAAAGCGCTAGCGCAAAAAATGCCCAATCTTGCTAAATTGATTTTAACTAGCATTAAAACTGAAGAAAATAGTTTAGAAGAATCTTTGTTTATAGAATTTTTGCAACTTCCTAAAGGAGATAATTCATTCAAAAATGCTTTGCAATTAGCTTTGAAAAATAATTATGAAGAAATTTCTCAAATCATTTTAAAACGTATCCAAGTATTAGAAATAAAAGATCAAATAAAATGTGTATTTCCAGGTGATGACATATTTGCATCTTTGTTTTTTATGAGCAAAAGTAGTGTATTGAAAGAAATAATAGAAAATATTCTACAAAATGCTGCGCCAGAAGAAATAGCAAAAATTTTCAAAGAAGATGAAAGCTTTAAAAAACTTATATTTCTTGAAAATTATCTAAATAAGTCAGATGAAAATGATTTTATAACTGTTTTTAATATGATTCCCAAAAATTATTCTCACCTATATCTCAATGAGTATTTGATATCTCAGGCTATTCAAAAGAAGAAATTTGTTGTTGCTCTTAAATTAATTAAGATTATTAAAAAAATTAATGAAGAAATGCAAGCTTTATTAGAAATTCCCGGTAGAGTTTTATTCGATGCTGTTACTAAAAAAAATGAAAGTATTATAAGAGAAATATTAAGTGTTTCTAAGGAATCTACAGAAAAGCAATTTAAGTTATTGAGCTATAGTAATACAGTAGGAACAACAGCTTTGCTTCATGCGGCAAGATTAAAAAATCCAGCAGTTAGAAAATCGATAATAATGATGCTACTTAATGCTATTTCAATTGAAAAAAGAGACGAACTTCTAAAAATGAAAGAAAATCGTACTAGAAAATCAGTTTTTACAATCTTAGAAGACTCTGAGTTAGAAGATTATGTTTATCCGCTGTTACCAAAAGGGCAGGAAAATGATTTAACTGTTGAATTACAATCTAAACCTTCAAGTTCTAGTAGTAGTTCATCTTCTTCATCTTCTTCAAGTTCTGGTATGGGAAAAAAGCCTAAAAAAAGAGCAAAATCAGGATCTTCTAGTTCTAGTAGTAGTTCAGCTTCTTCAAATCTCGGAAGAGAGGATGATAAAAAAAGAAAGAGAAGATAATTTATAATAGTTTTTATAATTATTACATAAAACAAGGAAAATAATATGAGTTCACAGCCTTTAGGAGGAATGTCTGATTCTAATAATCTTTACGGGCAAGATAATTCACAAGATCCATCAAATCAACAATTACAGAGAGGTATTGCAGAAGTAACTAACCCTATTTTTGCATATTTAGAAAAAAATTTATCAAAGACCTTGCATGAATCAAATCCTTTAAGGGAGAGAACAGAAGATGAACAAGCGCGATTTGGGAGGGAACTTCGTAGTAGCTTTGAATCAGGTCCTTTATCTTCGAGCGACACAAAACTTTCAGAAGAATTAAAAAGGGTTTCTCATAAATATGAAAGAGCACAAGAAGAATTTGGTCTTGATCCTTTGCAAATTGCAATTGCAGATTTATCAAGAGAGAATGATGATGTTACAAAAAAAGCTATTAATCAATATATAGCAGAACATATCAAATTTTTAGCTTCTAATTGTAGTCAAACTGAATTAACAAAAAAAATCAATAACGGAAAACTAGATGAAGCTAGAAAATATATATCGGAAATTCCAGAAGCTCATAGAAGAGCCTTTTTTCAAATTGCTGAAAAAATCGGGCCTGAGCTTAAAGAAGGATTTAGGTGGACAATATTGCATAGTGCACTAGTTCTTGATGATACAGATTTAATTGCTGAAATATTTGATAAGTTGAAAGATCTTCCACAAGAAAAATTCAAAGAATTTTTAGAATGCAGGGGATCATTTTTCGCTTTTAATAAAGTCGTTTATACTGATGTTTTATCATTGTCACTTCATTCAAAGAGTTTAAAAACGTTCAATAAATTAATCGAGAATTTTCCAGAAGATATATTAGTTGATCTGATAGGTTCTTTAAAAGTTTTTTCTATAGCTTTTCTGGAACAAGATGAAGAAAAGCTTGCTGAAAGATTAAAAAAATTGAAAATAGTTATTGAAAAATTTAGTGGGTTTTCATCTGATTTACAAAAAAAATGCATACCACCCGATACTTTATTAAAGATAATTGAGAAGGTTCTCCCAAAAGGAACAGTAGCAACCTTATCTTTTTCAGATAATATAAAACAGCTTCTTCAGATAGTTAAAGATGATGGATTGAAAAAAGCACTTTTGAGCGCAAGAACAAGTTCAAATAAAAGCCTTTTAGAACTTGCTATAGAACAAAAAAATGAAAAATTAGCCCTTGTGATTTTATCTGCTATTAATAATTTAAAAGAAGATGATAAAAACGAATGTTTGTCTTTTGAGCTTTTAGCTTTTGCTGCAGAAGCCCAAATGAAATCTTTGGTAAGAGAGCTATTAAAAACGATTCGTCAAGATTTAAAACATAAGTATTTGAAAGGGAGAATATTATATGATAAGCCCTCTCCATCTTTTGCTTTTGATGCAAAAAAAATAAGATATACCAGAAGTGCATTAGAACTTGCAATAGAACAAAAAGATGAAGAGATGGCGATATTAATTTTTAATGAAATTTTAAAATTAGACTTGGAAGATAAAAGACATTGTATAAGATCTAATCTCCTTTATAAAGCGCTAAGGTATAATATGCTAGATTTTGCAAAATTAATTTTAAATAGTATTAAAACTGGAGAAAATAGTTTAGAAAAATCTGTTTTTATAGAATTTTTACAATATTCAAATGAAAAAAAATCAGATTTTCTCCTAAAAGCTAATGTCAGAAAGGTTTTACAACTAGCTCTTAAAAATAAGTATGAAGAAATCTCTCAAATCATTTTAAAACGTATCCAAACATTAAATATAAACGATCAAATAAAATGTTTATTCCATGATCATGATCTATTTCAGTATTTCTGTTGGATGAAAAAAAGTAGGTTATTGAAAGAAATAACAGATAATATCCTAAAAAAAGCTTCCCAAGAAGGCATAGCAAAAGTTTTCAATGAAGAAGGAATAAATGTAAAATGTTTGTTTCTTAAACAATTTATAAATAATTCAGAAGATGAAAGTAATTTTATAACTTTTTTTAAAATGATCCCGAATGATTATATCCATAGATATTTAAATTTTATTTTGTTAAAAACAGCTATTGTGCAGAAGCGAAACATTATAGCGCATGAGTTGATTAGTATTATTAAAAGTTTTAATGATAATGATCAAAAGGCAAAAATTTTATATGAAAAGCTAACGAGCGTTTTATTTGAATTGATTAAGAATCGTGATGTTGATCTTATAAAGGGTGTTTTAAGTGTTTTTGAAGAATGTCCTGATGAACAATGGAAGTTATTGAGCTTTAGTAATTCAATAAAAACAACAGCTTTGCATTATGTGGTAAGATTAAAAAATGCTAGTCAGAGAAAAGCTATTATAAAAATGTTACTTGAAGCTACTCCAAAAGAAAGAAGATTAGAATTTTTACAAATGGAAGGAAATCGAAAAAAAGAATCGGTTTTATTCATGCTAAAAGACGATGAGCTAAAAGAGTATGTTTATCCGCTGTTATCTAAAGAAGAGAAGGAAGGCATTTCAGCGAAAAAAAAATCTAAAAAAGATGATAGTAAATTTCCTAAAGCTTCTGTCCCTAGTAGTAGTGCATCTTCTTCAAGCTCCTCTAGTCAAGCAAGTCCTAAGAAAAAACCAAGATTAAAAGGACCTGAAGATCCACAATTTCAACCTTCAAGCTCTAGCAGAGATCCATCATCTTATTCAAGATCTGATAGAAAAAGAAAAAGATAGAATAGAGATTTTGTGCTATATTTGATTCTTTTTTCAGTTAGATATATTTGAGAAATTAATTTTTTTCGAATTTTTCTAAATACACTTGATAGAGATTTTTTTTCTTTTATACTAAGGACAGAATTTTTGAGGATATTTTAAAGATAAAAAAATATTTGTAAAAATAAAATAAATATTATATCTTTTGTTTTCAAAATGTTATCTAAAGAGGTTTTAGATGAATCTAAAGGTATTAAAAAGCTATATTATTTTGATAGCAATTACGATAAGCTCATCAATTTTTGCTGATATAAATGTAAATTTTTCTAATCCAATTTCAACTCCCCCGGATACCACAACGCCTAATCTATCCGATCCAAACCAAACTGCTATACTTCCGCAGATAGCTACTAGTTATTGTGGTCGAAATGTTTATGCTATATGGCAAAGACAAAATGACGGTATAGATTTTCAAGTCCAGACAGCAATTTCATCTGATTTTGGAAGAACTTGGAATGATCCAATTTCAACACCTCCCTCAACCACAACGCCTAATCTATCTGTTGGAGGGGATGAAGCTGAAGAAGCTGATATTACGACCAATAGCTCAGGCAAATATGTTTATGCTGTGTGGGACAAAGAGGCTAGTCCAAACGCTGTTATCCAAGTAGCAATTTCACACGATTATGGCCAAACTTGGCAAAACCCAACTTCAACTCCTCTCGGAACCACAACGCCTAATCTATCTGTTGGAGGGGATGCTGATGTGCCTCATGTAGTTACTGATCAGTCAGGTAAATATGTTTACGCTATATGGTTTTTGCTAGATGGTGATGGTAATACCATTGTTCAAGTAGCAATTTCACACGATTATGGTGTAACTTGGCAAAATCCAACGACATCTCCTCCGGGAACCACATCTCCTAATTTATCTGTTGGTGGAGCTAATCCAGAGGGAACCGCTTTTAATCAGCAAATAGTTACAAATAGTACAGGACAATATGTTTATGTTTTGTGGCAAAGATCAAATGGTTCAGATGATATAGTCCAAATAGTTATCTCTTCCGATTTTGGAGTCACTTGGCAAGATCCAACTACAACTCCTCCTGGAACTTTAACTCCAAACTTATCTGTTATAGGGAAGCAAGCAGATGAACCTAATTTAGCAACTGACAGCACAGGTAAATTTGTTTATGCAGTATGGGATAGAAAAAATGACTCATCAAATGAGATTGTTCAAATAGCTATCTCATCTGATTTTGGGGTCACTTGGCAAAATCCAACTTCAACCCCTCCCGGAACTTCAACACCTAATCTATCAACTCCAGGAGGGAACGGAGAGGAGCCTTTTGTTGTTACAGATATCTCAGGCAAATTTGTGTATGTTACTTGGTTCAGAGAAGGGGCTTTTGATATCGCTCAAGTGGCTATATCACATGATTTTGGTAAAACTTTTCAAAATCCAACCACAACACCTCTCGGAACTATTCCTCCAAACTTATCTCTTACAGGTGGTAGTGCACATCATGTCCGAATAGGAGTTGATAATTCTGGTAGATATATTTATATTGTATGGCATAGAGATGATGGAACTCATCTTATAATCCAAGAAGCTAACTCATCTGATTTTGGAGTCACTTGGCAAGATCCAACTACAACCCCTCCAGGAACTTTACCCCCTGAATTATCTCTTGACGGAGGAACTGCTGATGCACCTGCATTAGTAGTTGATGGCTTGGGAAACAATATTTATGTTATATGGTACAGAAATGATGGAATAAGAAATATCGTCCAAGTAGCTAATGGTTTGAAAACTTTATTCCCTATAAGAAATTTAACTATTAAGAGTTTTGGGAGAGGGGATTGATTTTGATAAGAGCTATAAATTTTAAATTTATAACTCTTCATCTTCAAGCTATAGTAAAAAAAGAAAGAGATAGATAGTAAATTGAGCAAAATTAGTTGCTTTTTCTGTTTTATATATATGAGAAATTAATTTTTTTATAATTTTTCATATTCATCTTGATAGAGAATTTTTTTATTTTTATACTAATGTATGGATCAATTACAAAAATAAAAAAAAATGTCTTGGATTTCGCTTCATAATCATTCTAGATATTCAATATTAGACTCAACGATTGAAGTAAAAAAACTAGCAAAACTAGCAAAAGAAAATGATATGAATGCTATCGCCCTAACCGATAGCTACAATATGTGTGGAGTAATAGAGTTTTATAAAGCATGTATAGAACTAGATATAAAACCAATAATAGGCTGTGAAATTTGGGTTGCAAACGGATCTAGATTTGAAAAGAAAAGAAGATCAAACTCTCCAATGGCACATCCTTTGGTTTTGCTTGTAAAAAATGAAATCGGATACAAAAATTTATGTATGCTTTCTTCAAAAGGTTATACAGAAGGCTTTTATTACTATCCAAGAATCGATAAAGAGCTATTAAAAGAACATAGTGAAGGGTTAATTTGTTTATCTGGCCCGGCAAACTCATCTTTAAGCCATAAAATATTGAATTCATCTGAAGAGGAAATAGAAAAAGAAATTTCTTGGTTTTTAGATGTGTTTAAAGATGACTTCTATTTAGAAGTAGCTCTACACGAGATGTCAGATGAAAATATTGATACAGACCAAATGAAAAAAGAAGCTTGGGTTTTACAAAAACTTACATCTTTTGTTGAAAAAGAAAAAAAATTAAAAGATGAACTTATAAAATACTCAAATAAACATAATATCAAATGCGTAGCTACAAACGATGTTCATTATGAAAAAAGAGCTGATTGGAAAGGCCATGAGATTTTATTAAATATAGCGTCGAATGAAGCTTGTGAGATTTGGGAAAGAGACTCTAAAGGAATCCCAAGATATAAAGTTCCCAATCCTAAAAGAAAAACATATCCTTCACATGAATATTATTTTAAATCTCCTACTCAAATGAAAAAACGATTTGAAGGATATGAAAATTGTTTAGAAAACTCTATAGAAATTGCTGATAAATGTAGTTTTTCTTTCGACTTTAAAGCTAAGTATTATCCGGTTTTTTATCCTCCTAATTTAAAAGATACAGATGATAGAGCAAAAAAAGCAGAAGAGTATCTTTTAAAACTGTGCATGGATGCTATAGAATTAAGATATACAGAAGATAAAATAAAATTTGTTAAAGAAAAGTTCCCAAATGAAGATCCTAAAGATATTATTAACAAAAGGCTAAAGCATGAATTTGAGTTAATATCTTCTAAAGGTATGTGCGATTACTTTTTGATAGTTTATGACTTTATTTCTTGGGCAAAAAATAAAAATATACCAGTAGGGCCAGGAAGAGGATCTGCTGCAGGATCTATAATTTCTTATCTAATTGGCATCACAGATATTGAGCCACTAAGATTTAATTTGTTTTTTGAGAGATTTATAAATCCAGAGAGAATAGCTTATCCCGATATCGATGTCGATATATGTATGGAAAGACGATCTGAGGTAATAGATTACACTGTTCAAAAATATGGAAAAGAAAAAGTAGCTCAAATAATTACCTTTGGAACAATGAAAGCCAAAATGGCGATTAAAGATGTTGGAAGGGTTTTATCGGTTCCTCTATCTCATGTAAACATTATTGCAAAATTAGTTCCTGAAGATCCTAATATGACCCTTGAAAAAGCTATTGAAATAGATCCAGAACTAAAACAGATGTATGAAAAAGATGAAGATGCAAAAAGAATTATAGATATTGCAAAAACTATTGAAGGATCGATAAGAAATACATCTACTCATGCAGCTGGAATAATAATATCAGCAAAACCCCTGACAGATAATATCCCTATTTGCATAGCTAAAGATTCCGAGATGGCAGTAACACAGTTTTCTATGAAACCTGTAGAGGCTGTAGGGCTTTTAAAAATAGATTTTTTAGGGCTTAAAACACTCACTTGTATCCAAAAAGCATGCGCTTTAGTTGAAAAAAATACAGAAAGAAAAATAGATTGGGAAAATCTGCCTTTAGATGATAAGCCAACTTTTGATTTGTTAAACAAAGGTAAAACTCTTGGGGTATTTCAACTAGAATCAGGGGGCATTCAAGATCTTGCTAAACATCTTCATATAGATGTTTTTGAGGAAATCATAGCAGTGGAAGCTCTATATAGGCCAGGTCCTATGGATATGATTCCATCTTTTATAAAGAGAAAACATGGTAAAGAAAAAATCGAGATAGATCATCCGTTGATGAAAGATATTTTAAAAGAGACATACGGTGTGATGATTTATCAAGAACAAGTTATGCAAATAGCATCAACTTTAGCTGGTTACTCTCTTGGAGAAGGCGATGTTTTAAGAAGAGCAATGGGTAAAAAAGATCATGTTGAGATGATGCGGCAGAGACAAAAGTTTGTTAAAGGTGCTAAAAAAAATGGTATCGATGAAAATATATCTGAAAATATTTTTAATAAAATAGAAAAATTTGCATCTTATGGATTTAATAAATCTCATGCAACAGCTTATGCATTCATATCTTATGTAACAGCTTTTTTTAAAGCTAATTACACAAAAGAATGGCTTGCAGCTTTGATGACTTGCGATAGATATGATCTTTCAAAAGTTGCTAAATTTATAAGAGAGTGTAAATCTTTAAATATTGCAATCTTGCCGCCTTCAGTAAATGAAGCTGAAGATGAGTTTATCTCTACGAAAGATGGTATTAGATTTGCAATGTCTGCAATTAAAGGGATTGGCTCAAACGTTGTAGAAGCCATTGTTAAAGAGAGAAATAAAAACGGACCTTATAAAAATCTTTTCGATTTTATCAAAAGAGTAGATAAGTCAAGAGTAGGTAAAAAAAATATCGAGCTTTTGATTGCTAGCGGAGGATTTGATTTTTGTTCTTGGACAAGAGCTGAGATGAAGATCAGCGTAGAAAAAATGTATGATCAAGCTACAAAAGAACAAGAAGATAAAGAAAAAGGAGTTATGAATCTTTTTTCTCTTCTTAAAGAAGAAAAAGATAATTTTTCTGTTCCTCCCAAAATTTCTCATCAAATCTGTCAAATCCAAAAGCTTCTTTTAGAAAAAGAGCTTCTTGGTTTTTATCTAACAGGCCATCCTATGGATAAATATCAAAATATTTTGAAAAGACTCAGCTCAGTTCCTTTAAAAGATTTAGAGAAATTTGAGAAAACTGTAGTTGTAAGATCTGCATTTGTGATCGATGAAGTGAAATATAAAATTTCAAAAGCTCAAAGGAAATTTGCAATTCTTACTATTTCAGATGGTATGGAAAGATATGAACTACCTATTTGGCCAGAGTTGTATTTACAAAAAACTTCTCTTTTGAAAGAAAATCAATTAGTATATGCTATCTTGCAAGTTGAAAGAGTTGATGAAACTTTAAAATTGCAATGCAAATGGTTAGAAGATTTAAGCCTAGCTGATGATAAAATGATAAAAGTCTGTGATGATGCTTATGATAAAATTAAGAATAAAGTAAGTAATTATGAGTTTAGAAAAAAAAGAAATGGTTTTATGAAAGATAAAAGCTCAGAAAAAAAAGAAAGTAATTTTATCTCTAATATCAAAATTCGTCTAAATGCAAATGCTATTCGTTTTTCTCAAATTTTAGAGATAAAAAATCTTTTTAAATCGAATCCTGGAAAGACAGCTGTTGAATTAGAATTTTTTAATGAAACTCAAAAGATAGGGCTTTTAGAAATATCTTCAAATTTAAAAATTAATTTCCATGCAGATTTTAAAAATAAAATTTTAAATATAGCTGGGATTGAAGAGGTTATCTCAGGTTGACTTTTAATTGCTTTTTTTTTAAATTCTTATGTTAAATTCAAGAGAAATTAAATGAAATTAATTAAATATTATTTACTTTGTTTTTGTATTCTTTCACATCCGATTTATTCATATAAGGCTGAGCCTGTCTACACCGTTCATGAATATTATACTTTAGCTAACCAAGCTTTTGAAAAAAATGAGTGGATTGAGGTTATTAAATATTCAAAGATAATAATTCAAAATTTTTCAAATTCATCTTTTACAAAAGATTCTCTTTTCTATTTAGGAGTAGCATATTTTAATTTGAAAGATTTTGAAATATCTAATAAATATTTTACTAGGTATTTAAAAGATGATTTTAATCCCAAATATTTTGAAGAGGCCATGCATTATAAATATTCAATTGCTCATTTTTTTAAAAACGGAGCAAAAAAAAGAATGTTTAATTGGAAAAAAGGGCCTAAAATTGTTGCAGCCGAGGAAGATGCTATAGAGATATTTGATGAAATTATTGCTTCTATGCCAAATCATGAGATTGCAATTAGAGCTCTTTTTGCAAAAGCCGAGATTCTTTTCGATGATAATGAATTTAAAGAAGCTGTTTCAACTTTTGAGACGATCTTTGAAAGATATGAAAAACATGAACTTGCTATCGAGAGTTTTATGCAAATACAAAAAGTCTATTTAAAACAGACGACATATAGGAAACAAGATCCTAATGTTTTAGATTTAGCTAAATTAAATATTGAAAAATTTAAAGAATCGTTTCCCTTAGAAGAAGAAAAAACAAAGCTGTTAGAAGATCTACTCCTTGAGATGAAAGAAAAATATGCAACAGGCTTTTTAGAAATAGCTCAGTTTTATGAAAAAACAAATAAAAAAGAAGCTGCAATTTTATACTACAACAAAATATTAAACAGTTTTTCAGAAACTAAATCTGCAAAGATTGCCAAGGCTAGATTTGATAACTTGAATGAAAAATAGCTTTATTTTTTTATTTCTCTTTTTAACCTCTTGTGGATATCATTTAGGCAGATCTCAAAATTATCAAAATGCAGAAATTTCTGTTCCATATATTGAAAAGGATTTATCTGGTTATTTCTCTCAAGAGCTCATAAAACAAATTTCATATTCATCTAATTTAAACTATAAATATTCAAATGCTGATTATACTTTATGTGTGAAGATAATAGATTCTAATACCTCTCAAATAGGTTATAAATATGATAGAAATAATGAAAATGTTAGACAAAATAACTTAAGAGCAACTGAAGGGAGGCAAAAAATAACAGCTAGAGTTGAATTAATAGACAAAAACTCAAATTGCACAAAATTTGGACCTTTTGATATTTCTGCTAACGCTGATTTTGATTATGTCGATCCAGACTCTTTAAATGATTTATCATTTATAGACCCAAATGGCAATAGAACAACTGTTTTAGCATTTTCTTTAGGGCAATTAGAATCTATTGAAAGTGCAAAAGAAGCAGCCTCAAAACCCTTATATGAAAAGCTTGCAAAAAAAATTGTAGATGCTATTTCTGCTTATTGGTAAAAAAGGCTTATGGAAGAATTATTTCATGATAGTAAAATTTTTGAAGCAGCTTTGATAAACCTATATCAAATACTGATCTGGGTAAGAGAGAGAGTTTCTAAATATTTTACTCAAAAAGACTTAGAGAAAATTGAGCTTGCAACAGAAGAAGCTATAGTCAATATCGTAAAACATGGCTATAAAAAAAAGAAAGGTAAAATTGAAATAGAAATTTTTATAAACGATAGCCTTTATTTGATGATTAAAGATAAAGGTCCAAAATTCAATCCCTTGAGTGTTAGAAAAAAAATAGATCTAACAAAAAATATAAAAAAAAGAAATGAGGGTGGTCTTGGCATTTTTTTTATTTTTCAATGTATGGATGAAGTGAAATATCAAAGAAAAGATTCAATTAATATTTTAACTATGAAAAAGAAAAGAAATAAACTTTATTAAGAGAAAATTTAGCTAAACAATTGAAAAAAAGATGTAAAAGAGTTTTCTATTCAATAAGATGATATTTGTGCTACAGCTCTTATTTTTTTCTCACAATTATTAAGAAGAAATTTGAGGTCGATAATATCCTTTATCTACTATTTCCAGCAAACGCATTGCAACATGACTAGGCACTCTATAGCCTGATTCCCACGCTTGTACGGTTTTTATACTAACATTTAAGACATCAGCAAAAATACTTTGAGAATAATGAGCTTTATTACGTATTTTTTTTATATCTTTAGCAGTATATTGAGAAGGAGGTTTTGGTACTTTTATTTTTCTTGTACGTAATTTTTTCTTGCCTTTTTCATAAGCAACAATTTCTTCTAAACCTTCTTTTAAGTCTTCAAATAATTTACTCATATTTTTAATTCTTTTTTTATTTTTTCTATATAAACTTTACACCATTTTTTTTCTTCTGAAGAGAGATCTTCCTTAATGTTTTTGGCATAAAGAACCAGTAAGTACAATCTTTCTTTTATAGCAATATCACAATAATAAACTCGAAATCCACCGCTTTTACCTTTTGAAGAAGATCTCATTCTTGTTTTTCTTATGCCTCCAGTTCCCTTTACTAAGTCGCCTTCTTCTGGATCAGAAATTAATGCCAATTCAAATTTTCGTAATCATTTTGACGAAGTTTCCTGCTTCTAATAAGGCTATCGAGTGTTTTAGAGAATAGAGTTGTCTATATTATTGTTCTTTTCATAATAAACATTATTATACTACACAGTAGTACAGTCTGTCAAGGAATGTATTTCAAAAAATGTCTATGCAATATAAGTTTCTTATAAATAGAATATTACGATCAGATGTTAAAAAAACTTAGATGTAAAAGCGATTTATTGATATATTCTTACCTCAATATTGAAATAAAGAGGTAAATATGTTTGATTTTGCAATAAAAATTTTAGATGATCAAGAAACAATATTATTTAGCCAGCCGTTTACATCAAGAAAAGAGATGGGTCAATTAGAAGGAGAATTATTGAAAGATATATTTAATCCAGAACCACATTTGAAAGAATATTATACTTTTGGAATTCAAGTAATAAATAAAATAAAAAGTGTTTTCTTTAAAGCTAGAGCTATTTTTTTAGATTTGATTACTTTGCCATATAAACTTTTACGTTTTAAGCAAGAATATAAAAAAACATTGTTTGTCTATAAATATCTTAATAGCCAAGGAGTCTCTGAAAAATATTTGCAAAAAACTAATGCTCTCTCTCTTTTTTTACAGTTGATTGCTTTGCCATATGTTGATCGAGAATATAGAAAACGATTGTTTATCTATACTTATCTTATTAAACAGGGAGTTTCTGAAAAATATTTGCAAAAAACAAATGATTTCTCTCTAGTAACTATGGATAGATCTCATGGAGTGGGTAGCAAATATTTGCTTGATGGAGAACTTATGTGGTCAAAAGGGACGGTAAGTGAGACAACAGCAAAAGATTCTAATCTTTTCGAATCAAAATTTTGTAGAATTTAAATAGTAATTTTTGAATGTTTTTTCAAAAAACAAAGATTTAAAAATAATTATTTTATAATTTTTATGTGTATAAATTTTTCTAGCTGATCTGAAGAAAGTGTTTTATCTGGAAGATTTAAAAATTCTTGTATCGTAAAAATTCTAGCAATATTTAGTTTTTTTTGTTCTTCTGAAAGAATACCTTTTATAAAAGCAATAGTTATTATGGAAATTAAAAGCTCTTTATCGATCACTTCAGGAACAATATATGCAAGATGCTCTTTTTGTAAGTAAATCTCATCTGCATTATCTTTAACGAGAAGATAAAATGGCCCATGTGCAGCGCAGGTAAAATCTTTTAAAGGTATAGCTTCGGGTTTTCCAATAGGACCAATGTTGATAATGTCTCTGAGTTTTCCTTCTAAAATTAAATTTGCAAGATTTCTAAGACCTCTTTTGCTATATCCCATTCCGTGACCTTGTAGAGCAAAGCCTTTTTCGCAAAACTCTTTTTTTAAATCATTATGAAGGCTTGTTTGTGAAAAGCTTAGGCCATATAGACATCTTTGAAAAAAAGCTTTAAAAGCAGAATCTTCTAAATAAATGAGACATTCATATATAGGCATATATTCTACATCCGATAGAGTTGGATTAAAATTTGTATTAATTGTGGAAGTTATAAAATTTATTAATCTTTCTGGGCCTTTGACTCTATCGTTTATTTTCAAAATAATAGAGGCAGATTCACTGTCATGAAAAAAAAGGTATAATTTTAATTTGCTAAGAGCTATTTGAAATCTTAAAACATCTTTAGCTTTATTAACCTCATTATTAATAGCATAGTTAAGAGCTTGATCAAAAAAAATAAAAAGAAAACAATTTTCATTATTATTTAAATGATTGATTATAAATTCTATGAGAGAATTTAACTCCGCTAATTTCATTGAAGATTGTTTTTGAGTTAAAAGTGCAAATGAAGGTGGCAAATTATGAAGCATTTCATTGATATCTAAACAAGAGCCATTTTGAGAAAGGCTGTTTTGAGTATTTTCAAAACTATCTTCGTAAGGCAAAGTAGCAGAGACACTTGAAAAAGATGAAAAAGATGAAGAAGATGACATTTTTTTGTAGCTATTAAATAATGTTAAGGAAAAATAGTTTGAGCAAGTTTATCATTAAGAGCCATTAAAACCAATTGATAAAAAAATAGGGGAAGCCTTTTGAAAAAGGGTTTTTTTTTGTAAAAAATTTATTGGTTTTTTTCTATTGCAGTAAGTGTAGCTTCTGTCTCTAACATATCTAATAGATAAAATTGCAGAACTTTAAGTACATATTTAGGTGTGTTATATACACCGCCTGTAGTAAAAACAACTTCTAAAGAAGTTTTGTTTTGGGCGTTTAGAGCAATAAGAACATAAGTCAGTGGAATATCTTGCTCAGTTTTAGGAACAATCCATACTAAAAATTGTTCGTTAAATAGAGTTACTTTTTCTGGACTTTCTATTACATGAAAATACTGAGTTAAATCTTCTGGATCGTCTTTAATTTGATCTAAATCATCTAATAGATTTAGTTCATGCAAAAGTGCTAAATCAACATTAACAATACCGTCATGCGCTAAATCCACAAGATTAGGCATATATTGTTCGAATAACTTTTCTAATTCATTCGGGCTTTGCATGAATTAAACGCCTCCATATAATTCTTCCCCTAATCATATTTTAACTATTTATAATTACTAGTGTCAAGAATTGCTTTTTTTATTTTATTAAAATAGTAGGTATCTTATTGATTTTTAAAGGTTTTTACTTATAAAAAAATAAATAGAAAAAATAAAAAATAAATCTGTTTAAACCAAATTAATAACTTGTAATTAGAAAAAAATCGGATATACTAAAAGTGCTTAAGGGAGTAAAATAGATGATAAAAAGTTTTATCTGTTTTTGTTTTTTTATCTCAATTGTTTTTGCAAATCCTTTAGAATTAGATGTTAATGCAAAAAATGCCATTTTAATAAATGTTGATAATGGAGCGATTCTATTTGAAAAGGAAGCTCATAATAAAGCCTATCCAGCAAGCTTAACTAAAGTATTTACTCTTTGGTATATATTAGAAAATTATAAAGATAGGTTATCTAATACTTTTGCAGCATCAAAAAGTGCACTAGAAGTTGTTGCTCCTGAAAAAAAAATCATATCGAACTACTCTTTAAAGCCTTATATATTAGAAACAGATGGAGTAAGTTTTGATCTTATTCAAGGAGAGATACTTAAACTAAATGATCTATTACATGGAATGATGCTAGTCTCTGGAAATGATGCAGCTAATGTGGCAGCAGAGTGTATCTCAGGATCTGTTGAATCCTTTATGAATGAGTTAGATTCATATATCAAAAAAAATGGAATAGAAGATACCTTTTTATGTAATCCTCATGGTTTACATATGCCTGAGCATGTCTCAACAGCATATGATATTTCAAAGATGTTAAAATTAGCGATGAACAGTGAAGATTTTTTAAAGGTTTTTACTTGTAAATTTTATATAAGGCCGAAAACAAATAAACAAAATAAAAAAGAGATAGTGACTCTTAGTAAGCTATTAAAACCATCTGATCATTTTTATAAATATGCAATTGGATCCAAAACAGGTTATCACGCTAAGGCTAAATATAATTTAATGAGCGTTGCTAAAAAAGATGATAGAACTTTGATAGCAGTAGTTTTAGGTTGCTCAAATCCTGATGTTAGATTCGAAGATACAAAAAAGCTATTCAATATGGCTTTTTTAGAGAAAAAAGAAAAAAAGATAGTTTTTGATAACAAAAAGATTTTTCAGGCCAAAATTTTTGGTAGCTCAAAAATTTTAAAATCAAAATTAAAAAAGAATCTGTTTGTTGAATATTATTCATCAGAAGAGGATTTTTTAAATGCTTATGTTGTTTATGATGATCTTAAAGCTCCAATTAAAAAAGATCAAAAAGTTGCAACTATTGAGATAAAAACTAAAGATGGAAAATTAATAAAGAAAGAAAATATCTATGCTATCCAAAATGTTAGAAGAAACTTTTTTGCATTTTTAAAACAGCTTTTTATAAAGAGCTAAAAAGTTATCTAAGCTCAAATTTTCAGCTCTTACATTTTCATCAATATTTAAATCATTAAAGATTTTTATTATTTTTTCTTTTGAGCTAATATTTTTTATAGACGATAAAAGTTTCTTTCTTCTTTGTGAAAACGCTGTTTTTACAAAATAGAGGAATTTTTCAATATCAATCTCTTTATTTATATTATCTAAAAATTCATTTTTTATTTTTAATTCAATGATAGAAGAGTCTACTTTTGGCATTGGAAAAAAGCAGCTTTTTGAAATATTTGCTAAAATCTTTGGCTCAGTATAAAAATTTACAAAGATAGAAAAATAACCATACTTTTTACTATCTTTATTAGATAAAATCTTTTCAGCAACCTCTTTTTGAATTATTAAAACTATTGAAGAGAATAAAAAATGATGTTTTAAAAGTTTTGTAATGATCAGAGATGTTAAGTGATATGGAACAGATGATATTACCTTTATTTTTTTATTAAATCTTTTTAAAAATTCTAAATCGAATTTTAAAAAATCTTTGTTATAAACATTTAAATTATTAATTTTTAAATTATTAATTTTTTGATCTTTTAAATTTTTAGCAAAAATATCATCCATTTCTACAGCAATAACTTTTTTTGCTTTTTTTGCGATCTCAAAAGTTAAAGCTCCTAGTCCAGATCCAATCTCTAATACGATCTCATCTTTTGAGATATTAGAGCTATGAAGTACTTTATCTATGATGTTTTTATCGATTAAAAAATTTTGAGAAAGAGTTTTTTTAGGCTTTATTTTATTTTTAGATAAATAATCTAGAAGATCTTTTGGTTTATATAGAGTTCTCATTCAAAAGTGAAAGGACAAAAATCTTTAGAACTAATTTTATGTTCAACTAAATAGTCATTTTTTAATCTAATAAAATACTTTTCTGCTATTTGATTTAGTTCTTTTTCCATTAATTTGGTTTTTAAGTCATTTGCCATTTCATCAAATGATTTAGCTTCAACTTTCTCTAAATCTTTTAAATAAAAAATCCTAGCTACTTTTTTGTTGTTTATTCTACTTACTTGAGAGGAGATATCGCTAAAGCTGTTTTTTTTCAAATCTTTTAAAATATTTTTATGAGATAAAGCTAAATCTTTTGAGCTTACTTTATATAAATTAGAAACGTTAATTGAGCAGTTTTTATATCCTTTTTCTTTCTCTTTTAAAAGATCTTCAAGCTCTTTTGGATCTTGGTTTTTATCTTGTAGTAAAAGATGAATTTCTTTTGCAGCTAAGTTAGATGCCTTGTCATCATCACACCTAATAGAAATAACATTATATGAGTAAATTTCTTGAGAGGGATTTTCTTTTAAATATAGACGAAAAGAATGTTTTATTTGACTAGGAGTAATATTTTGTTCGGCTTTTGCTCTTATGAAATAGTACATCATTCTGTGAATAACCATCTCATCAGATAACATTTTTTGAGCTTCTTCTAAAGTTAGATTTTGTTTTTGTAGGTTCAATATAACATTTGGTCCATATCTATTTTCCGTCTCTTCTGTTAATTCTGCATCTGAAATATTAAATGATCTTTTTGCAGCATCAAGTAAGATAAGTTCATTATTAATAAGCTCATCTAATACTTGAAGCCAACCTGTTTGATAAAATTGAAACCTTGCTGATTTTGATCCTATAAGGTCAGGAAAAGATCTCTCAAATGATGTATCTAATCTCTTTTTAACATCTAATGCTGTAATTGCTCGATCTTCAACTTTTGCTAAAACGGTGTTATTAACATTGAGATTAGCTGTTTTTTCTAGAGGAGAGTTCATGAAATCATTAGCATTTAAAATTGGTGCTATTCCTATAAAAGGAATCAAAATTTTAATGAAAAATTTCATTGATATTTTTAGTTTAATTTTACTTTTACAACATATAGTAGCAAAAATGATCATTTTATAAAAATAAAAGAAATTTTTGATTTTTTTCTCAAAATTTTTATATTTTCTTTTGTTTATTTAAAAGAATCATTATTATTTTTAATTAAATATTTTTTAACAGTTTTTTTTGTAGATTGAAATTAAATGAAAAATAATGTATAATATTAAAATAAAAAATAAAAGGAATGAAAAACTATGAGTTCATGTAATTTAATGATTCCAAGGGAAATCCCAAAATATTTAGCAACTGCATATGGATTAAAATATAATGAAATTGAAAAAAATGAAAACTTTTTAAAAAGATCGATTTTAAAGATTTATAGATTGTTTTTAGTTACTAAAGAAATTTTAAACTCTATAGTTTTTCCAACTTCTAAAGCTACAATTGATAATAATATTAATAAGCTTCAATTAGATTTTCAAAAAAAAAACAGAAATTTAAGTGATATTTCGAATAAGGATATTTGTGTATATATAGTTGGCTCTTACGATAATGCTGGAGGAGCGATTTTAGGCAATCATCTTTATTATTATCATCATTATAAAATAGAAAACTTTGAGAAATATTTTGATGTAGTTGCAAAAGTTGTGTCTAACAATAAAGATATTGCAGAATTTTTAAATGAGATTAAAAACAAATATCCTTCTCGTAATATAAAGGTTATGGATATAGTTTGTCATGGTAATGGCCAAACAATGCATTTGGGTGAAACTCAAGATTATATGGTTAGTAGTGTAAAAGAAGCTGAATATAAGGGTATTTCTAAAGATGGGACAATTATTATAGATGCATGTTCAACGGCTTCTTTAGGATCGAAATCAATTGCCTCAGAAATAGCTAAAAAAAATCCGTCTATTACAGTATTTGCTCCAGCTACCTCTTTATTTTTCTCGAAGCCTTTAATAAATCCCACTACAAAAAAAGTTGAAAATGTTTTTCATGGTCCAGGGATTTTAAGAGCTCAAGTTTGTAAAAAATTTAAATATGAAGCGCTAGCAATGAGAGATTATCTAGGAGGGGCAGATTATCGAGGTTTTCCAACTGGTTTTAAATAGATTTATAAAATAATTAGCTTCTTTGATTTTAATACACAAGCGAAAAAACCATCATGAGAATTCTCTATTGGAAAAGAGAAAAATTTTTCTTCAACTTTCAAGTTATATTTTTTTATAAAATACTCAATTTGCTCTTCATTTTCCTCTGGAAAAATAGAGCAAGTAATATAAACAATTTTTCCATCATTTTTTAAATAAGCAAATGCTTTATCGAAAATTTCTCTTTGGGTAGCTTTTAGACTTTCTAAATCGTTTATGTTGAATCTCCATTTAAGATCAGTATTACGCCTTAAAGTGCCAGAGCCTGAACAGGGGACATCTAAAATTATCCAATCCATTTTTTCATTTAGCTTCTTTAAATTTTTTGTAGTTTTTATCTGAAAGTTTTCAATTCCAGCTCTTTTAAATCTTTTTTTTGCCTCGAGAAGGATATAATCTCTAATGTCATGCAGATAGATCTGACCTGTTTTTTTCATTTTGTGAGCTATAGCAAGAGTTTTGCCCCCAGATCCAGAGCAAAAGTCCAAAACATGATCTTTAGGCCTTGGATCTATTAAATCAGCGACAATTTGAGAACCTTCATCTTGGATTTCAAAAAAACCTTTTTTAAACTCTTCTGATACAAAAAAATTGATTTTTTTATTAAAAATTATCCCATAAGGTGATTTTTTGCATTTTTTGATATCATATTTTTTATTTAAAATATCAAAAAGCTCATCTCTGGAGATTTTTAAAGGATTTGCTCTAATAGTAGTTGGGGCTACTTCATTTGACGTTAAACAAAAATCTATAGCTTTTTTTAAAGAGTAAGCTTTTTTTATTTTTTCAAAATAATCTTTTGGAAAACTAACCCTAATATTATCTGGAATTTTTTCATTATCTAGGTGTTTTTTAAAATCAAAGTTTTCTAATATCTCTAATCTTTCTTCCCAGGTAACTGGTTTTTTTTTACATAAAAAATCTATTAACCCATTCCACCTTACAAGTTTATATAAGTCTTCACAGATGCTCTTTCTGTCTTTAGATCCTATGCTTTTATGATTTTTAAAATAATTTCTTAAAAAAATATCTAAAGGCAGCGAGTTGTTTGAAAATTCTTTTAATATAGTTAAAAGATGGAACTTTCTAAATGGTATTTTCATCAAAATAACGGCGAGGAAACCCATTCCTTTAGGGATGGGAGGAAACGCCGACCCTCCATTCGGTTAAAAAAGTTTTAAAAGTTTCTAATAATATACAATCTTTAGCTTTAGCTGAAGCGTGTATTTTTACTCCATTTAATTGTCTTAAATCAAAATACCCGGTTTTTCTCCTACCAAAAATAAAGCATGTTTTTTTATTCCAAAATACCTTATCAAATCTTTGAAATCCTTTAATAAATCTAGTAGCTGTATTTTTTAGATGGCTTCGAATTCCTTTGAATAATTTTCGATTAGATCTTCTAACCTGTTTTGTATAGAAAAAACCAGATTGTCTTATTTGGTTAGTTCCTCCTGCTATAACAAAAGCATCTGTAATATGAGATTTTTTTAATTTTTGTAAAATACGATTTCTTTTGGTTTTATAACCAAAGGTATAAGAAATATTATTTTCTATTTTAAGTATTTCAATAAGCTTCCATCTTATACTAGATATAAAGGTTTCAGCTTTGAAATTCTTTGATTTTTTAAATGATATTTTTAGCTCATTATCATGATATTTAAGATGGCATGTTTTGCATAGGGTAATTAAATTATCAGGTCTATTTCCACCAGTTTTTCTAGATGTTATGTGATGAACATTTAAGATAGTATCTTTTGATTTGCCTATGCAATTTTGACATTTGTGATTATCACGATGAAATACATACTCTCTTACATTCCAAAAGCCTAATTGATCTCCCTCTTGATATTCTTTATCTGAAATATTTGGATTTTTAATCTTCTGAATATCAAAAGAAGCTACCTCAACTATAATTTTTGAAATTGGTAATATTTTTTTAACTTTTTTAATTACCTTCACATGAGAATCTAACTTATGTTTAATAGAAGGAGCGAGCCATCCTTTATCTTTTTTTCTATTTAAAAATCTTGGTTTTCTATACCAAGTTTTTCGATATCTTCTTGATTTTCTATATTGTCTTCTTTCTGAGTTTAAAGAAACTATATCTTCTCTTAAATGAATTTCTTCAGCATAAATCTCCTTTGAATTTGTAATGGCCGAAAGGCCTACGTGATTATATCCAACATCTATACCTAAATTTATTTTTTGTACATTGCGCTTTGTAGGCCTAAGTAGCTGGATAGTAAAAGGTGTCATCTTAACTACTTTTGCCTTTTTTTGTTTTAATAATATCTTAGCTTTTCTAGGTTTACATGGCATTAGAGGTATGCCATCTTTGTTTAAGACATATACAGCAGAGACTGATTGGTTCTGCTCCGCTTGTCTTGGAGCGGTTAGAGTCGCATCGGGATTGTTAGATAAGGTTTTTAGATCGGGGACACACCGACTCTTTCCCTCAAGTCTTTTAATGGCCGATCACAGTTGCTACGAACGTGCGAAATATTCGTAGGTGTGTATGTATTTCTCAAATCTAACTTCTGCATTAATTCTTGCTCCCTAGTCAACTGAGCTTTTTCAAGCCAATGCTTTTAGGCATGGATTGTTGACAAATAATTTAAATTAAATACGAAAAAGATTATATCTTAATTTAAGGATATTATGTAGGAAAATTATACTCTTTTGGAGGTAAGCCTTATGACAGGCTTTAAAAAATTTATAGCTTTAGTAGGAAGACTTTTACTTAGCGCTATTTTTATTTTATCAGCAGTAAATAAAATATTTGATTGGCAAAAAACTGAGACCGGACTGATTAATCTTTTTTGTGATTGGCAGTCTTATGTTCATTTTTCATCAAGTTTAACAAAACTCTTTACAATCTTAATCTCTTGGGCGCCAGAGATTTTAATAGTGATTACTACTTTAGAGTTAATAGCTGCTTTATTAATTTTTTTTGGGATCAAAGAAAAATTTGGAGCATTTTTGCTTTTAATATTTTTTGTTCCAGCAACATTTTTACTGCACCCATTTTGGTTTTTGACAGGTTCAAATAAAACTTTTCAAATGATTATGTTCATGAAAAACATAGCTCTTTTAGGAGCCCTTTTGCTTTTAATGGTCTTAGGCTCTAAAATAAAAGACCCTATGAATATTGAGCCTGTGGGTAATATGTCTGATGGATCAGAAGAAGAGTAGAATATATTTAAATTTTAGTTTTTTTATATTAAGTTTTTTGATTGTTGCTTTTTCTTTGCCAGCCTGGATAGGCTCTTTGGGGCCTATAGCTAGCTGCTTGGGGTATTTTCTTTTTTGGCACTCAATTTATAGACTAAATAGCACAAAACTAAAAGTGCTCCTCTCATTTATCTGGTTTTTTTTCGTCCAAGCAATTTGGCTATCTTGGCTTACTTCAACTGAGTATCAAGGAAAGCTCATTTTATTAGTTTATGCTTTTATCCTTTGTTTATTTGCCATTGAGTTTTCTATCGTCTCATATCTTTTTTTAAGAAGTAAAAAACTAAATTTTCATAAAATCTTTTTAGTCGCCTCAATTTGGACAATTTTTGAGTGGTCTAGGCTTTTTATAATGTGTGGTTTCCCTTTCAATCAAGTTGGGATGGCTCTTTCGAATTATCATATATCTATGCAACTAGCATCAATTATCGGCATATATGGGCTTAGCTTTTATGTGATTTTTGTAAATCTAACTGCTTTAAAAGCTGTTTTAGATAAATCTCTCAAGATCGGCATTTTATGGGTGATACTTGCTTTTTTCCCATATCTTTATGGATATTTTCATGAAAAGATTTATGAGAAAAAATTTGAACTCTCAAATAATATAAATGTCTGCTTAGTTCAAACAGCCCTTCTTCATGAAGAGAAAATTTTAACTGAGAATCATTTCGATAAATTTGTCTCTCCTATGTATCAATGGCAAAGAATTATAAATTTTATAAATCAAAAAGATTTAGATGATTTAGATTTAATTGTTCTTCCAGAAGTTGCTCTTCCTTTTAGCGCAAATGATCATTTTTATCCCTTTGAAAAAGTTCAAAGTCTTTTTCAACATAAATTTGGAGTTGATGTTTTATCAAAACTACCTATTTTAAAAGAGCCTTTTGCTAGAAAATATCAAGATATTTGGTATGTATCTAATAGCTATTTTGCAAAAGCATTATCTAATATATATCAATCTGAAATAGCGATTGGTTTTACTGATTTTGATCAAAAAATTGATAAAAGTTACAACGCAGCTTTTTATTTTAGTCCTAAATTAGATACCTACAAAAGATATGAAAAACAAGTTTTAGTTCCAATGGGAGAGTATATTCCATTTTCATTTTTAGCTAAAATAGCTTTAGAAAAATACGGCATTGCTTCTTCTTTTACAAAAGGAGAGGAATCAAAAATATTTTCAGATAAAAATTATTCCTTCTCAATTTGCTATGAAGAGACTTACTCAAACATTATGAGAAAAGCGAAAAATAAAGGTGCTAAATGTTTTGTTAATCTAACCAATGATGGTTATTTTCATAGATCTAAACTATTTAAGCAGCATTTTGATCACGCAAAAGTTAGAGCAGTAGAAAATGGAATTCCTCTTATAAGGGCATGTAATACCGGCGTAACTGCTGTTATTGACTCTTTTGGAAGGGTTATAGACGCAATATATGAAGAAGATGAAGCCAAGGCTCTTTTTGTGAAAACTCCTCTTTTTTCATATAAAACTATCTATTCTCTTTTTGGGGATTATTTGGTAATTTTCTTTAGTTTTCTTGTTATTATTTCATATTATATAAAACGTAAAAAATATATTTAACAACATATAAAATTAATTTTATTTTTTGTTGGAAGGTTTGTCTTATGCAGATTAGCAGTTGCTGTTAATTGCCTTAAGTAATTGGTTTTTAGTGTTTTTGGTGTTTAAAAAAATGTTTCTGAATATTATGTTAATAAAAACGTTTTAATTGCTGTATTTTAAATTGAAATTTAATAAACATTAGTATAATATGTATATAAATAATAATTAACATAGGCATTGTTGCATAAGTAATATTTGAGCAATGATTTACCGTTATCAATTATAGTTATGCAACAATGCCATTAACATATGGGAGAAAAAGAATGTCTAGTAGGCCTGTTACTTTAAGAGAGAGGCCGGGTGAGCGGAGAGATAAGGAGATAAAAGGCTTTCTAAAAGAAAGAAGAAGAGGTGATATAATGAGTTTTCTGCCTATTGAGGCAGCTTTACAAATATTGGGAAATCTTTATGATCCAGTAGATTTAGCAAACTGTTCTAAAGTATCTAGAAATTGGCGTTTTTTAGCTAATGACAACGCTCTTTGGAAAGAATTTATTGAAGATAAGGAAGTTGTTATTCCACCAGATAAAAATGTTAAAGAGTTCATTGCTGAGCAATGTCCCGTGCCTGGAGCAATATTTTGTAGATCCCACGCTGAAGCTATAAAAAAACTAGAAGCTTTTTTTCGAAATCTTCCTTATGATCTATGGGGTCGGTTTATAGTGGTATCGTCACAACTTGATGAACAAATTGCATTTGAGCTAAAAGTTGGTGGTGAAAATAGTGATCATTTAGAACCTGTAATGACAATACCTATGATGACAAAAACTTGTTTTTTAATTCGCAGCAAAGTAGCTCATGGACATTTTGAGGAAATGCATTTACCTCGTCGTTTTTCTAATGGATTATCCAGGGCTATTTTCAATAGTCATTGTCTTGTGGGTAGTTCATCCGATTTTTCAACAGAAAGAGATAAGCATTATGACAAAGCTTTTGAGATTATAAATGAGAAACTGGGAGAAAAAGGAAAATGGAGACGTTGGGAGCTTTCTCGAAACCGAATGACTCGTGTAGTTATGGGTATTGCTTTAGGTGTTTTAGCTTATTTAACAATGGAATCTTACAAATAATAATCAGTAATAGGCAGATTCAAGGAAAGGGTCTTCTTGTCATGAATGATAAATATCGCTAGTGAGAAGGTGTATTTCTTAATTTAATATGAAAATTTTGTATTTCAAGTATTAAGTATTCTCAAAACTAAAACATTTTTTTAGATTTGAAAAACTCAAATTGTTCTTGCTCTTAAATTTCTGTCTGTCGCCATTTTGTCCGAATCTTTTAATTCGGACATAATTCGGACAAAAACCAAGCGAAAATGTCCGAATAGTAGTTATTTAACCCAAAAAATGTCCGAATAATGATTATTTGGACAAAAAATATAGCCAAATGTCCGAATTTATTGTAAAATTATCTTAAAAAGGAAAATTAAATATTTTATGAAACATCGGGATAGAAAATTAGATATTTTAAGAGAACTAGGGCAAGAGTCCGAACCTGTTGCTTTGTCTCATCTGGCTAAAGTTCTCGAGCTTAACTATAGCGATCGAACAATACGTCGTTTATTGAATGAACTTATTACAGAAGGTCTTGTTAAAAAATTTGGGCACACTAGAGGAGCTAAATACATTGCTGTTAAAATTTTAGATCGAATCTTGGATCATGAGCCTGTTATTCCCTCTCAAGATGTCAATGGCCCGAGATATATAAGTAGTTGCTTTGGATCTGAAAGCTTAGAAGCTATTGAAAAGATTAATAAGCCATTATTTGAACGACAACCTATAACATATAATACAGATTGGTTGAAATCATACCAACCAAACAAAACTTTTTATCTACCCAGAAATTTGAGAAATCAATTGCAGAATGCAGGTCATCGAGCTAATGGACACGATCCGGCAGGAACTTATGCTCATCGAATTTTCAATCGACTAATTATTGATCTATCTTATAATTCATCGCGATTAGAAGGAAATACGTACTCATTATTAGAAACAGAACGTCTTCTTCTTCATGGGGATGGGACTGAAGGAAAACTAGATGAAGAAAAAGTGATGATTCTTAATCACAAAGAAGCCATTCGCTATTTAGTAGATAATGCAGCTTCTTTAAAAATAAATCAAAATGTTATCTGTACCATTCACTATTTACTTGCCGATGGACTTGTGGAACCAAAATATGCTGGAAAAGTTCGTGATTTTGGCGTCCGAATAAGTGGATCAACTTATATCCCTTTTGAGGATCCAAAACAATTGCAATTACAGATAGATAAAATTTCTCAAAAAGCTGCTATGATCTCAGATCCATTTGAACAAAGCTTTTTTTTGCTTGTCCATATTAGCTATCTTCAGGCATTTGCTGACGTTAATAAAAGAACTGCTAGGCTCGCCGCCAATATATCTTTTATAAAAGAAAATCTTGTTCCTCTTGCTTTTAGTGATGTAGTTATCCAAGATTATATGTCTGCAATAATCGCTATTTATGAACTCCAAGATGTTCGTCCTCTCATTGATCTTTACGTTTACTCTTACTTGCGAACTTGTGCAGCATATGATTCTACTGTAAAATCTTTAGGTTTTGATGAAGTGCGAGTAAGATTTCGTCATCAGCGTCGAAAAATAATTCGAGAGATAATTATTAATGGTTTTGTAGGAAATCAGCTAGAAGAATACATTCAATCTGAGGCTAAAAAAAATAATATACCACAGCAAATTCGAGAAAAATTTATAGAAGATATATTCGAAGATCTAGAGCAAATAAATGAGAGTCGTATAGTTGGCTTGGGAGTTAGTCTAGATCAACTAAAAAGATGGTTACAATTAAAATCAAAAAATTGATTGTATATAATATTAATTTTATTTTTTTGTTTGAAGGTTTGTCTTATGCAGATTAGCAACTGCTGTTAATTGTCTTAAGTAATTTGTTTTTAGTGTTTAAAAAAAATGTTTCTGAATATTTATGTTAATAAACATTTTAATTGCTGTGTTTAGACTGAAATTTAATAAACAATAGTATAAAATATATAAATAATAAATTTCCTATTGGTGAGGAGAAATGGCTAGTGCTATTACAAGATATATGAGCTCAAGAGGAGCGGGCAATCTTGAAGAGAAGATTTCAAGCTCTAAAGAAGAAGAAGTTAGAGGTGATATAGTTGGTTTGGCGCCTAGAGATGTGGCTATTCTAATATTGCAGAATCTTCATGATCCAATAGATTTAGCAAATTGTTCTAAAGTATCTAGAACATGGTCTCCTTTAGCTAATGCCAACGCTCTTTGGAAAGAATTTATTGAAGATAAAGGAAGTTGATATTCCAACAGATAAAAATGTTAAACAGTTCATTGCTGAAAAATGTCCAGTGCCTGGAGCAATATTTTGTAGATCCCACGATGAAGCTATACAAAAACTAGAAGCTTTTTTTCGAAATCTTCCTTTCGATCAATGGGGTCGGTTTAAAGTGGTATTGTCATTGTCTGGTGAAGAAATTGAATTAAAGCTAAGAGTTGGTAGAGAGAATAGAGCTTCTTCAGGAACTACGATGACAAAAACTTGTTTTTTAGTTCGTAGCAAAGCAGATTGTAAATGTTTTAGTAGCGGCAGTGGTTTTTCTGATGAATCATGTACTTCAACGAGTTCTTGGAAGAGTCGTACGTCCGATCTTTTTTCAGCAATAGTTGAGTATGATAAAAAATTAAAGGAAATTAGAGAAGAAAAACAGGAAGAAAAAGAAAAATGGAAACGTTGGGAGCTTTCTCGAAACCGAATGACTCGTGTAGTTATGGGTATTGCTTTAGGTGTTTTAGCTTATTTAGCAATGGAATCTTACAAATAATAATCAGTAATATGCAGATTCAAGAAAAATAAATCTCGCTAGTGAGAAGGTGTGTTCCTTTATTTAATATGAAAATTTTGTGTTTCAAGTATTAAGTATTCTCAAAACCAAAACATTTTTTTAGATTTGGAAAACTCAAATTGTTCTTGCTCTTAAATTTTTGGTTTATTATTTTATTAACATATAAACTCTTGCTTTTTTAAGGCTCAGGAGAAAAATTTGCTGGTTGCAGAATCTTTTCAAAACACTATCAAGAATGATATTTCTGTCTCTGGAATAGGACTTTTTACAGGTGAAAAAATAAAGATTAGAGTTTATCCAGCTAAAGCAAATCACGGTATTGTTTTTAAAAGAGTAGATCTTTTAAATAAACCAATAATAAAAGCTAACTTAAATTTGGTAAAAAAGACAGACAGAAGGACTTTAGTTGGTTTTGGTAAAAATTATGTTCAAACAGTTGAACATATTTTGTCTGCTTTTGCAGCTTATAATATCGATAACGCTTTAATTGAAATAGATGGATCAGAAGTTCCTGTTTTTGATGGGAGCTCAAAATTTTTTGTAGATTTAATTGAAGATGCAAAAGTTCAAAAGCTTGATCAAAAAGCGAAAGTTTTAACACTTAAAGAACCTGTGTATTTTAGTGAAGATTATATACATCTAATAGCACTTCCTTCTAATGAATATAAAGTTAGCTTTACTTTGCACCATAGTTCAAGCGAGTTTTTAAAATCTCAATATTTTTCGTATAAAGTTGATGAAAAAACTTATAAAACTGAGATAGCCCCTTCTAGAACATATTCTATTTATGAAGAAATCAAACCACTTTTAGATAAAAATTTAATTAAAGGTGGAAGTTTAAAAAACGCTGTTGTTATAAAAGATAATAAAGTTATGAATGAAGATGGCGTTAGATTTGACAATGAAATGGTTAGGCATAAAATTTTGGATTTGATTGGAGATCTATCATTGATTGGAAATAGATTTTTAGCTCATATAATAGCAATTAGATCAGGCCATTTAACAAATATAAAATTTGCAAAAAAACTACTTACTTATCTTAAGGGAGGCGAGGCTTTATGAATAACAAAACTGTTATAGATCATAGAAAAATAGCTAAAATTTTGCCTCATAGATATCCCTTTTTATTCATTGATAGAGTTGTCCATATCGATCTTGAAAATAATGAAATTATCGGTCAAAAAAATGTAACTATGAATGAAGAGTTTTTTCAAGGTCACTTTCCAAATGTACCAATTATGCCAGGCGTATTAGTAATTGAAGCAATGGCACAAACAGGGGGTATTTTAGTCTATCAAAAAGGATATATTGATAAAATTGCTGTTTTATTAAATGTATCTTCAGCTAAATTTAGAAGACCTATTTATCCTGGAGATGTTATTTTTGTTCACGCAAAAGCAATTCATATAAGTTCAAAAGGTGGAAGGATGAAAGCAAAAGCTTTAGTTGATGAAAAAGTGTGTGTTGAAGCAGAATTAAGTTTTGCTCTTGTTGAAAAAAATAAGCTTTAAAATAATTAAATAAAAAAAATTGGAAATCTAAAATGTCAAATATTAATCCAAATGCTTATGTAGAAGAAGGCGCTAAAATTGGCAGTAATGTGACGATAGAGCCCTTTGCGGTGATTAAAAAAAATGTTACAATTGAAGATAATGTCACAA